>Ga0163147_10009989_pt1 | contig 10159 bp, 8 predicted proteins | sample OliLakLV19MP6G1_FD_148597 | JGI IMG/M metagenome (GOLD analysis project Ga0163147, IMG submission 148597) | Freshwater microbial mat bacterial communities from Lake Vanda, McMurdo Dry Valleys, Antarctica- Oligotrophic Lake LV.19.MP6.G1 | ecosystem: Environmental > Aquatic > Freshwater > Lake >... | reverse complement strand
TCCAGCGATTACGCGCCACTGCCGAGATTACACCAGCACCAACACCAACAACGGTACTAATGATCATAGCTGCTAACGCTAACTCAATCGTTGGTGGCAGGCGATCCCCAAGCAGGCGGATCACTGGCACACCCGAACTGAGTGCTACACCAAAATCGCCGCGTAGCAGCCCACCCAGGAAGACGAGATACTGCTGCCATAATGGCTGGTCCAAACCCCATTCAGCGCGCACCCGCTCGATCTGATCGGAGGCAATCGCCCGTGCTGCAATCGCATCCAGCGGATTACCAGGTGCCAGCCGTAACACAACAAACGTCAGTGTCACAACCGCCCACAGCACCACCGGCAACCAGACAAGGCGTGTCAGCAGGTATTTCATCGCGTGTTCCCCATTGGATCGAGCCGATCACGCAATCCATCGCCGAGCACATTCACCGCCATTACGGTCAGGGTTATCACCAACCCAGGGAAGAATGGCACATGTGGCGCGTCGAACACGAGCCGCTGGCTTTCGGCCACCATCAGTCCCCAATCGGGCGTTGGCGGAACCACGCCCAACCCAAGGAAGTTGAGCGCCGATGAGGTCGCAAAGGCAACCGCCAACATGCCGGTTGCCTGAACCAGCACCAGTGGCAGCATGTTTGGCAGCACATGGCTACGAATGATCACGAGATCCGGCAACCCCAGCGTCTTCGCTGCAATAACGTAATCCTGTTCGACGATTGATAGCACAATTGCGCGTGCGAGCCGTGCGAACACAGGCACCATGGCGACGGTAATCGCCAGTACGAGGTTGATTAAACCAGGCCCAAGCGCTGCGACAACCAGAATCGCCAGCAGAATCGCTGGAAAGCTCAGCACAATATCCATCAGGCGCATCAAAAGTTCGCCCAACCAGCCGCCACGATATGCCGCAAATACGCCCAGCCCTGTTCCAATCAAGAGTGCCAGGAGTGTGGCGAGGGAACTGCTGATCAGAATCGAGCGACCGCCATACAGAATGCGGGTGCGTATATCGCGCCCAAGCTCATCGGTGCCCATTGGGTAGGTCAGTGATGGCGGTTTGAGACGTTCGCGCACATTCACCTTCGTTGGACTATAGCTCGTCAGTATTGGCGCGAACACAGCGCCCAGTACCACCAGCGCCAGAAATGCCACGCCCACCAACGCCAGCCCGTTGCCGCGCCACACAGCGATAAACCGTGCGCCAGGCCCAGCCTGCGCCCGCTGCGGGATGGGTACAGACACGATCTGCGGATTTGGATTAGTTGTCAGATCTTCTGTCATGCGCTTCCTGGAGATTGGGATCGATCTGGCGAATGGCTGTAGGGGCAATTCGCGAATTGCCCTCAATGATGGACAATCATCGGGGATAGCAGGCGGTTCGCGAACCGCCCCTACAACCATGGAAACATCGTAACGCTGAGGAGGGACACCTACCCAATGCTCACACGATGCAGGAAGATGCGCTCCGACGATACCGCCGATGCCGGGGCCACCTTCACATCCTTGGCGACCACGATTGGCTTTTTGTAGTAGGCCAGTGTGACATATGGCATTTCATCGAGCATCATCTTCTGGATCTGCTTGTAGATCTCGGCTCGCTTGGGCAGATCCGATTCGGCGCGGCCTGCGTCGATCAGCACACTGATCTCCTCGCCAAACGGGGTATCGGCGATCCCGGTTTCAAACTGTGCTTGGCCCTGGGATTTATGCAGCAGCCGCACTTTGTTATCCGGGTCCGGCACCCACAGCGAGCGCTGGGTCATGTTGATCTGGGTTTTGCCAGCATAGACCTTGTTGCTATAGGCTCCCGCCTCCATCTTTTCGAGGGTGACCTTGAAGCCGACCGCCTCCAAATCGGCCTTGATCAGTTCGGCCATGAGTGGCCAGAAGCGGTTATTCTCAAACGAAAAGGTGATCTCAATCGGTGTTGGCAGGCCAGATTTGGCCACATGCTCCTTGGCCTTCTCAATATCCTGCTTGCTGACATCACGGGTCGATGGATCGAAGCCGAACTCTGTCGGGCCAAGGATTGTGCCAGGCAATTCGCCCAAACCATACAGCGCGCCATCGATCAGATTCTGACGGTCGATTGCATAGTTGATCGCCAGCCGTACATCCTTGTTGTCCATCGGTTTCTGCAGCCGGTTGAGGCCAAGGAAGGTGCTGACGAGTGGTGGGCCGGGTTCAACCACAAAGCGGGCATCCTTGCTCAGGCGCTCGATTGCCGATGATGGCGGGTATGGCGCGAAGTTGACCTCGCTGGCCTCGATTGCTGCGATCATGGATGCTTCATCTGGGTAGCCACGCACCACCACCTGCTTGAGCGGTGGCGATCCACCATCCCAATAGCCATCGAATGCTGCTAGTGTTGCCTCCTGGCCGGGGGTAAACTTACTGAGCTTGAATGGCCCTGCGCCAACCGGATTCAGCCCAACATCGGCCTTGTACTTATCCAGCGAGGCCGCGCTCATGATTCCCGCCGCCGGGTGGAACAGCCGGTACAACTGGGCAGCGTCGGGGCTTTTCAACACCAGTTTGACGGTCATGTCGTCAACGGCCTCGATCTTCTCCCAGTTTGCCTGGCCAAACTCGGCATTCATATACATGCCCTTGACGTAGCTTGGCTCCTGCTCATTGACAACCCGCGTCAGGCTGCGGACGATAGAGTCCGATTTGAGTTCCGTACCATCATGGAAGGTGACGCCAGAACGCAACTTGAAGGTATAGGTCAGTTGATCCGCGCTAATCTCCCAGGATTCGGCCAGTGCCCCGCGCGGCGGATCGCTCCAGTTATCACCAGGCCGGGTGAGCTTGTCGTAGATGTTGTCGATCACGTTCGAGCAGCCAAAGCCATTCCATAGCCCTGGCTCAAGTGAATCGCCAACTGCCTCGGCGGCAAACACAAGCGTGCCCTGTGCTGGAGCGGCAATCGGTACAGCGGTTGGTGCAGCGGCGACGGCTGGAAGTGGCGTTGGTGCGGCGGCAGGAGTGACGGTTGGTGCCAATGTTGGCGGTACGGCTGTGGCGGCTGGCGCTGCGGTTGGCCCGCTCGTTGGTGCGGCTGGTGCACCAGCACACGCGGCAAGCAGTGCAGTGGAGGCACCCAGAGCCATGGTTCGCAAGAAATGGCGGCGTGTGAGTTTCTGCTGTGGATCGTTGCCTGACATCGTTCTCCCCTTTTGACGAAGCATCTGCCGATATCACGCAACACTGCGACATATGCAACACTGCATGAATACAACATCGTGCCCCGCAGGCTTCAGCCTGCGGCTAGGGTTACGTACACAAATCCAGCGCCGTTCGAGCCAAAACCTGGGTAGCTAACGTGATCTGCGCAACCTCAATACGCTCATCGACCATCGGCCAGATCGGGATGAAGCCCGGCCCATATTCTACACAGGCAATACCAACACCCTTGAAATGACATGTGTCGGCGGTTGCGCCAATGCGATGCCCTGCACCAACCACCGGCGCGCTACCGACGATGCTGGTGTGGTTGGCGATCAATCGATCAACCACCGGTAGCTCAAGAGGAGTGGCCTCGCGAGCTGGCATATTTGGCTGCTGCTGGCTCTGCGGCACAATCAATTCATAACGGAACTCAGGATCATCGGCGGCAATGCCATTCAGCAACCCAAGCAGATCCTCGCACACACTCGCCTCCGTCATCCCCGGCACAATCCGCAGATCGAACATGAGTGTGGTGGCATCCTGGAAGTGCTCAATATTGCGAACTGCCATCGACGGAAACCCTGGAATGAGTGGATGGGGCGTGTAGCGCAGCCAGCCTCCAACTGGAATCGGGCGATACGATGGGCCAAAGGCATTGATTACCTTGGTGATCTTCTCGATTGGGTTGATATATGGCACACGATGCTTGAACTCGCCCAGCACGCGCACCTTGCCCTGCACATAGCCAACCGAGATCACCCCAACATCCAGATTGCTGGCCTCGGTGACGATGCAATAATCGGTGCGCAGCCCAGTGGAAATCACATGTTGTGCCCCCACCCCGCCGCCGGTTTCTGCAACAACACAGGCCACCACCAGATCGCCACGCAGCGGACGCCCCGTTCGGCGGACTGCCTCAGCCGCCATCAGAATCGCAGCCACTCCGGCTTTCATGTTGATCGCGCCAAGCCCATAGAGGAAGCCATCCGCAATATCGCCAGCAAATGGATCGTGGGTCCATTCGTGTTCGCGGAACGGACGCCCACCCCAATCGCTTGTGTCGGTATGGCCACACAGCATCAAGCTTGGCCCGCTACCATCGCCACGCAGCCGCCCGATTGCCTGGTGCGTGATTCCACCATTGTGGAGTGGCACCGCCTGGAACTCGACCTCGAAGCCACGTTCCAGCATCCAATCGGCAATAAAACGGCCAACCTCGCTCTCGTGCCAGAGGAACGAGGGAATGCGGATCAGCTGCTGCGCCAACGCAATTGGTTCAGTATCGGTTATTGGTAGATGCTGAATCACGATTGTTGCTCTTTGCTCTAGTACAGCTTTCTTTCGCGGGAACTGAATGATTGTGGCTGTTTTCCCTTACCCCTGCTGCGTCTCCCCTCTCCCACTGGGAGAGGGGCCGGGGTGAGGGTGGTTCTTGGTCTGAAACCAGACGCTCCAGCGGAGCGTCTCTACCCGTGGCAATTCTGACTCCTGACTCCTGACTCCTGAATACTCGGTTCTCAGCTCTCAGGCAGCACCGCCCATGCATCGAAGCCGACCTGCGCGCCGCCCCACAACGCCTTGACCTCAATGGTGTTGCGGGTCGGATAGGGTGCCGCAAAATACTCGCGATAGATCGTGTCCATCTCCGCAAAGCGGCCAACATCGGTCAGTGAGACATTGATACGCACCACTCGGCTGAGTGGGCAATCGGCAGCCTCAAGAACAGCCTTGATATTATTCAATGCCTGGCGCACCTCGGCCTCGAACCCGCCACGCACGACACCACTGCCATCGAGTGCTGTGCCAAGATACCCAGAGGTAAATACCAGATTCCCAACACGCAATGCCTGACTATAGCCGCTGCTGGGGATTGGTGCCGCATCGGTAAGAATGACTTCTAGGCTTGCCATGGCTTCCTGCTCCAATACATATACGCCGCTCATTCCCCTGTCCCCGGCGTGGGAGAGGCAGGGGACAGGGGCAGCACAGGGCGGGTAAGGTCAACTACTCTGTCATCCAGCCGCCATCGACATACAGCATATCGCCGGTGATATAGCGCGATTCATCTGAGGCCAGGAACAATGCGGCATTGGCGACATCCTCTGGCTGGCCGAGGCTGCGCAGCGGAATACGCCGCATCCAATCCTCGACGGTCGCCGGATCAGAGAGTGCCGGGCGCGTCATAGCTGTTTCAATGATGCCTGGTGCGAGGCAGTTGGAGCGAATGCCGCGTGGGCCATATTCGAGTGCAATACAGCGCGAAAATGCCGTCACACCCGATTTGGCCGCGCAATAGTGCGATGAGCTCGTAAAGGCGATACTACTGCTGACCGATGCAAGGTGAATGATTGAGCCACGGCGCTGGAGTTCTAACCAGTGCCGGATGACGACCTGGCTCACCAGGAACACGCTGGTTAGATTGGTATTGAGCATACGATGCCACTGATCATCGGTCATCTCGTCCACACTGGCGTTGAAAAATATTCCGGCGTTATTGACCAGAATATCGAGTGGGCCAAGGGTACTGATCGCCTGATCGACCATCGCCTGAACAGCACCACGATTTGTCACATCCGTGCGCGTTACACTGGTGCGAACACCATATGCGTGCGCCGCTTCGGCGGTTGCCATCACGCCTTCCAGATTGATATCCGAGATCGCCAGATCGCACCCTTCGCTGGCGAAGCGCAGCGCAATTGCGCGCCCATTACCTGCCGCCGCCCCCGTCACCACTGCTACTTTGTGTTCAAGCCGTGCCATGGTTTACCCCTCCAGGCCAAAGAAATCACGCTGGATCACCATCGTCAGCCATTGCACAATTGCGTCATAGCCCTTCTCGCCAGTCTCCGCAAGTGCCAGCGCAGGGTTGCCAATCGACCCAACCGGCGTTAGTGCTGCGTAGCTGCGCGTTGGGTAGAATAACCCTCCACCGGTCTTCATATGCTCGGGGCTCTGGATCTTACGCAGCTCGTGCGGCTGAAGATAGAACTCCTGCGCCTTGGAGAGATCAACTAGCTCTGGGTGCGTCACCAGGATACGGGCCGTTTCACCCTCACCGCCGTGCGATTCGCCCTTTTTGCTGCGGAGCATATCGCCCTTGGCATAGGCCTTGGCCAGTTCGACCATCCAGTTCATCACGACTACCGTCGAATCCGGTGTCTCATTGACCACATCCTGGGCGGCGACCATCATCTGTGGCAGGTTGCCATCGTGACCATGCACAAGCAATAGATTACGAAAGCCATGATGGTACAGGCTGTGCATCACTTCTTTGAGCACCAGAATGAGCGTGCTTGAGGTCAGCGTGACGGTGCCAGGAAAGCCCATATGGAATGTCGAAACGCCAAACGGAATGGTTGGCCCAATCACAACTGGGCAATGCAGTGCTTCCAAGGCTACTGCCGTGCGGCGGCAGATTTCACGGGCCTCGAACAGATCGGTACCAAGCGGCAGATGCGCGCCGTGATCTTCTGTGGCACCAACCGGAATCAGCACCGTTTTTGTGTGTACAAGTGCAGCAGCAACCTCGGCACTGGTCATCTCATAGAGCGTTTTTGGTGCCTTGATCACATACAGATCATCGGAATCGTGTGCCATACTAGCTCCGTTATCAGAAGTCAGAAGTCAGAATACCTTTGTGCTTGATGACAAGCCGGATTGTGTTCATTTGGTTCTTGTTCCCTGGCTTGTGGCTTATTCTGACTCCTGAATACTCGTCTCTTAATCGCCAACTGGCATATTCAGGTAGTTATAGATCGTAAAGCGCGAGACATTCAGTCGTTCGGCGATCACAATCACGGCCCGTTTGATCTTGAATGCCCCTTTTTCCTGGAGTGCATGCACAAAGCGGATCTTCTGTGCGCGGTTCATTTGCATCACAGCTACCCCCATCTCCTGCGCTGCCTCGGCCATCAGTACCTCAAGCGCCTCGGCCAGATTGCTGGTGAATAATTCCGAAACTTCGGTGCGGGTGTTGCGCAACATCTGATTCAGCCACGAATCGAGCTGCGCCAGGCTGGTTGTGTCCACATTGATACAGAACGCGCCATACACCGTGCCATCTGGATCGCGAAGAAACGCAGATGATGAACGTAATGTCTTGTTGTCCAGCGTGTGGCCAATATAGCCATACAAATCTTCGTCGGTGCGCCCCTCACGGATGGCCTGAAGCAAGAGGTTTGTTGGCGCATCGCCAACCCGCCGATTGGTCACATCCCCGGCAATCGAGACAATCGAATGCTCAAGATCGGTAAAATCATGAATCACCACCTCACAGACATCCCCGAAGGTCTGCACGACAACCTGTGCGAGCTGCCGACACAGTGCAAATACCTGCTCGCGCGGCTGATCAGCGCCCCCCTCCGCGCTAACCTCCGACGAGCCAAGCATCGCTGGCCGAATCTCATTTCCAGATGCCAATCAACCTTCTCCTGCTTCAGGCATTGGATATAATACACAATCTATAGCGATGCCTTGTAGCACCGTGTTCGGCCTGCAATAATGGGATAGGCTTTGTACTCCATTGGATACGATCATCCTACCATGCGATCTAACCATTTGTCAAGTTTATCAACAAACTGTTTATACAAATTCCGTAATACACCTTTAGACATAGTGTACAAATCGAGTACCTTCTTAGCCCCTCTGCCCCATGTGGGAGAGGGGTTGGGGTGAGGGGAATCAGCCGCTTGACAAGAGTGCAGGTGATTGCTATAGTGCAAAATACCCCCAAACACAATCTCAATTTCATATGGTCACGAGCGCTTGCGATCAATCTGCGCAATCTGCGCAATCTGCAGATGAAGCACGCTACGGGCCAATACTCGGATGCGAGGAGTATAATCGTCAGCCATATGCTGGCTCATGGAGCATGCAATAATGGAGCAGGGAATAATGGATAATCATCAGCAGAATAGTTCTTTGTCGGCTGCGGAATCAGTCCGCTCGCTCGATGCAGTTGTGATTGGTGCTGGGTTCTCGGGGATGTACATGCTCTACCGGCTGCGAGCAATTGGCATGTCCGCGCAGGTCTATGAAGCCGGCGATAATGTCGGCGGGACGTGGTATTGGAACCGTTATCCTGGTGCGCGCTGCGATAGCGAGAGTATTCATTATTCCTATTCATTCTCGCCAGAACTGGAGCAGGAATGGGTCTGGGCAGAGCGTTATCCATCGCAGCCAGAGATATTGCGCTATCTGAATCATGTTGCTGATCGGTTTGATCTACGCCGCAACATTCAGTTCCATACCAGCGTGACGAGCGCACACTATGATTCTGCAACTAATCGCTGGGCGATCACCACCGATACCGGCGAGCGAGTGATGGCAACCTATTGCATTATGGCGGTTGGCTGCCTTTCTGCGCCAAACATCCCCAAGATCACTGGCCTTGAGCAGTTTGCTGGCCAGATCTACCATACCAGCCGCTGGCCGCACGAGGGGGTCGATTTCAGTGGCAAGCGGGTTGGCATCATTGGCACCGGCTCAACCGGCATTCAGTCCATCCCGCAGATTGCCAAACAAGCGGATCATCTGTTTGTATTCCAGCGCACCCCGAACTATAGCCTGCCAGCCCGCAACCGCCCACTCTCTGCCGAGGAACTGGCGCGCACCAAGGCCAACTACCGCGAACTGCGCAAGGCTGCCCGTGAGTCATCGAGTGGTGCAACATATGATCTGCCAGAGCAGCCGAGGGCGCTGCTTGAAGCAACACCAGCGGAGCGCCAGCGCCTGCTCGAACAGGCATGGCAACTTGGCGGGTTTTCGGCAACCGCATCCTTCACCGATACGATGACCAGCCTGGAGGCCAATACCTATCTGGCCGATTTTGTGCGTGCCAAGATTCGTGAGATTGTCCACGACCCAGCAGTGGCCGAGCGTTTATTGCCACGCGATCATCCACTTGGCAGCAAGCGGCCATGTGTCGATACTGGCTACTTCGAGACCTACAACCGCGATAATGTCACGCTCATTGATATCAGAAGCGATCCAATCCAGCAGATCACCGCAACCAGTGTGCAGACAAGCGCTGGCGCATATGAGATCGATGTGCTTGTGTTCGCCACCGGCTTCGATGCCATGACCGGCGCACTGTTTAATATCGATATCCGCGGGCGTAACGATCTGGCCTTGAAGCAGAAATGGGCCGATGGGCCGCGTACCTATCTTGGGCTGATGACCGCAGCCTTCCCAAACCTGTTCATCATCACCGGCCCTGGCAGCCCCTCCGTGCTGAGTAATGTGCCGGTTGCCATCGAGCAACATGTCGAATGGATCGCCGATTGCCTTGCTTCTATGCACGAACACGGCTTCAACACCATTGAGCCAGATGTTGCAGCGGAAGAAGCCTGGATTCAGCATGTGAATGAGGCCGCAAACAGAACCCTGTATCCACTGGCCAATTCCTGGTTTCTGGGGACGAATATCCCAGACAAGCCCCGGATCTTCATGCCATATGTTGGTGGCGTCGGGGTATATGGCAAAATCTGTGAGCAGGTTGTTGCAAAGGGCTACGAAGGCTTTCGGATGTGGTGAGTGGCATTGCACAAAAACAGGTGCGCGATGAGCTTGGCTCATCGCGCACCCCGTTAACCCAATTCCCGTCCCTTCGTTACGCACGAATGACAAGTGGTAGGAAGGTCTGGTAGCGGCTGGTCAACTGTACACTGGCATTACCGCCGCCAAGGCCAACCGGAAGTGTGGCTGTAATCGACACTGGGCCACCAGCAGCCACACCAGTCACATCAAATGTTACGCTGGTTTGCCCTATCGGAATAATGACCGACACAGGAACCGAGACAATGCTTGGTGTGGCCGAGCTGAGTGTTATGATTGTGTTGGTTGCCTGAACCTGGCCAATGCCAACCGTCAGCGTTTGTGTGCCGCCAACACGGATGGTGTTTGTTGGCGTTATCAATGTAATCGTTGTTGGTGAACCCATTACCGTCACATTGGCGGTGGCTGTACTGCTACCCAATCCAGC
>Ga0163147_10009985_pt1 | contig 10167 bp, 7 predicted proteins | sample OliLakLV19MP6G1_FD_148597 | JGI IMG/M metagenome (GOLD analysis project Ga0163147, IMG submission 148597) | Freshwater microbial mat bacterial communities from Lake Vanda, McMurdo Dry Valleys, Antarctica- Oligotrophic Lake LV.19.MP6.G1 | ecosystem: Environmental > Aquatic > Freshwater > Lake >... | reverse complement strand
AAGCATCTGCCGCGCTTCACTTGCCGGTACGGTCTCGTCCGCGGCGCCGTGCAACACGAAGATCGCAAGGCGCGCGATCGCTTCGATGGCCCGTGCGGTTTCGCTGCCCCGATCCGCGGCGCGCCAAGTGTCCGCCCGCCCACCGGACGGGCGCGGACCTCCGTAGGTGTCAAAGCTCTGCCAACCTGCACTGGGCGCAGCCGCAGCAAACGCCCCCGCATCGAACGCGGCGAGGTGCCACGTGCCGTGGCCGCCCATGGAGTGTCCGGTGACCGCGCGGCGCGTGGTATCCAGACCGAGGGAGCGCTCGACTACGCGCGCCACCTCCACGGCGTCGCGACGGCCCCAATCCTGCCAATCGAAGCCAAAGGGACGGCGATTGGTCGGCGCGGCGATCACATGGCTCGCTTTGGGCGAATAAGCGCGGATCTGAGATGCGGCTCCGACCGAAGCACCGTGCAGGCTCAGCACGAGTCCGGTGTCCGCGGACACCGACGCGGGCGCAAGCACGCCGTAGGGCAACACAGCCCCGTCGACGCGCCGTAGGGCAACACAGCCCCGTCGACGCGACTGCGATAGGTGCGAAGGCGCGGCTCGCTGGCATCGCGGTACGGGATCTCCAGCGTGAACGCGAGCGCGGCCCCTTCGCCGTCGACCTCGAGCTCGAGCGGCAAACGCCACGGCCGGCGGTCGTCTGCGGTGCGTGCAAGCGGCGTGGCCGTCAACGCGAGTCGCCCCGCACCCAAGGGCGCGAGCGGCCAAGCGCCACCGGCGACACCGGGCTCGAAATCGCCCCCCGCGGCAACCCGCGCGCGGACGGGCCCCTGCCACCCGCGGCGCAAGGAACCCAGCGCCACTCCGATCTCAACGGGCCGCCCCACGTCGTCCACGCCCAACTCGGGCATTGCGACATCCCTTGTGTCCACCACCACAGGCGTGTCCACCGGCCGCAGCAACTGGAAATCGAAGCCACCGCGCATTCCCCCGACCCACACCGGGTGCTCCCCCTCGTCGAGGTAGACCGGACGGCCGATCAAGCCGTAGCGGTATCCGTCGCCCGCGAACGGAGCGCCGTCGATCCAACCGTCGAACGCGCCCGCGAGCCGTACGAGGTAGATCCCCTCCGCGCCCGGCGGAACGTGCACACGCCCGAAGGCCCAGCCCAACCCGCCGCCGGTTGAAAGAGTGGGCCCACCGCCCACGCCGGCCGCGCGCCGCTCCCACCGACCGGTCGCGAGGCTTCCGCGCAGCGCTTCGCCGTCGACTGGGGGCGTGGCGCGCGGGTCAAACAGGTGCCGCCCGAACACCGCGTCCTCGCGGAACGGCCGTCGCCCGCGGCCATCGACGGGCCCGAGGACAAGCCACTCTGCGACGGGTGCGAACCATTCACCCGTCTGCAGCCATTCGCTCGCGGAGGCTGTGGTCGAGGCATCCGCGGCCGGCGGTTCCCCCTGTTGGGTTGCGGCTAGCCGTCCCGCGGACACCGCGGATGCGGGCCCTGCCGTGGCGAAAAAAAAGGACGTGAGGAGCGCGGCACACAGCACTGAGCGCAGCATGGGCCGCATCCTACCCGTCCCCTGGGCTCAGGAAGCCGGGCAGCGCGCGCCGCGCGCGTCCTACCGCCGGGGCGCTGCGCGGGTAGGATCGCCCGCATGTCGATCGCCTTCCTGCTCGCCGGCCTCGCGCTCGGCTTGCCGCTTCCGCCGCAACAATCCCCCGCAGCCCCGCCCGCAATCCGCGCGTTCGTAGGCGCGCGCATCCTGCCCATCGGAGGGCCCCCCATCGAACGGGGTGTTCTGGTGGTGGCAGACGGAAAGATCCGCGCGGTTGGAGCGCTGGATGCCGTGGAGGTGCCCGGCGACGCGGAAGTGATCGATGTCGCCGGCAAGGTGCTCATGCCTGGTTTGGTCTGCACCCACAGCCATGTTGGCGAGCCCTGGGGCGCCGACAGCTCGGGTCCGATCCAACCCGAGGTCTCGAGCGTCGATTCCGTCGATGCCACCGCGGCGAGTGTGCACCGCGCGCGGGCGGGCGGACTCACGACGATCAATGCGATGCCCGGCTCGGGTCATCTCATCAGCGGCCAGACGGTGTACCTCAAGTTGCGCGAAGGCAAAACCGTCGAGGACCTCGCCTACCGCCGGGCGGATGGAGCCTTCGACGGCGGACTGAAGATGGCCAATGGCACCAATCCGCAGCGCAGCTCCGGCCCTTTCCCGGGCACCCGCGCAAAGAGCGCGGCCCTCGTGCGCCAAAGCTTCCTGGACGCGATCGCGTACCGCGACAAGATCGCGGCCGCGGGCGACGACGCAGCGAAGCGCCCCGCGCGCGACCTCGGGCTCGAGGTGCTCGTGGAAGCGCTCGCCGGGACCCGCGTCGTGCACCACCACACACACCGCGCGGACGACATCATGACGGTGCTGCGCCTCGCCGAGGAGTTCGGACTGCGTGTCGTCCTGCACCACGTCAGCGAAGGCTGGAGGGTCGCGGACGAGATCGCGAAGGCGAATGTGGCGTGCTCGATCATCCTGATCGATTCCCCCGGTGGAAAACTGGAAGCCGCGGGCCTCGCCTACGACACGGGCGCGGTGCTCGCGAAGGCGGGGGTGCTCGTTGCGGTCCACACGGACGACTTCATCACCGACAGTCGCTTGTTCCTGCGCAGCGCGGCGTTTGCCGTGCGCGGTGGCATGGGTCGCGAGCAGGCCCTCGAAGCCGTGACACTGGCGGGAGCGAAGATGCTCGACCTCGCGGACCGCGTGGGCAGCTTGGAGGTCGGCAAGGACGCGGATTTCATCGTGCTCGACGGCGACCCGCTGTCCGTGTACACCCGCGTACACCAAACGTGGGTCGAGGGCGAGAAGGTGTTCGACCTCGCCGATCCCGCGGACCGGCTGATCGCCGAAGGTGGGCCCGGAGCCGGCGACCGCCGCCCGGGTGTCAACTGCTGCGCCGCCATCGCGCCGCCATCGCGGGTTGGGAGGCCGCCCGATGAGACGCCGCGACCTGCTGCTCGCGATCGCCATCGGCGCCGTACTCGCGCCCGCGGGCTTGGCCTGCAACACCGTGGCAGCGGGCCCGGCTCCCCGCGAACTCGCACCTGCGAACGGGCCCCAGGGCGCGCGTCCCGCGCTTCCCCAGCGCTCTATCGCCGTGCGCGCCGAGCGCCTCCACACCATGGCCGGCCCGGTGATCGAGGATGGCGTCGTGTGGATCGAGAACGGACTCGTACGCGCCGTCGGGCCTGCCGGATCGATCGAGTTGCCCGCGGGCATCGAGATCCTCACCGCAAAGGTCGCGACCCCCGGCCTTGTCGACGCCCACACGGTGGTGGGCCTCGCCGGTTGGCTCAACGAAGACGCGGACAAGGACGAGCTCGACACCACCGCCGCGATGCAGCCCGAGCTGCGCGCCCTCGACGCGTACAACCCGAACGAGCCGCTCGTCGGTTGGGTGCGCTCGTTTGGCGTGACCACGGTGCACACGGGACACGCACCAGGTGCGTTGATCAGCGGTCAAATCGGTTGGGTGCGCTCGTTTGGCGTGACCACCGTGCACACGGGACACGCACCAGGTGCGTTGATCAGCGGTCAAACCCTAATCGCCAAAACCCGCGGTGACACCGTGGAGGCGGCGGTGATGGTGCCCGACGCGATGGTCACCGCGGCCCTGGGCGACGGCGCCCGCGGCGGTTTTGGTGCACCGGGTTCGCGTGCACGTGCCGCGGCCATGCTGCGCCAGGAACTGCACGCCGCCGCACGCTGGACCGAGGACCGCGCGCGGGACGCCGCGAAGGAGCCTGAAGAGGGTGAAACAACGCCGACTCCCGCGCGCGACCTGCGCAAGGAGGCGCTGGCGCGGGTGCTTGCGGGCGAGGTGCCGCTGCTCCTCACCGCACACCGCGCCCACGACCTGATGACCGCGCTGCGCATCGCCGAGGAGTTCCCCAACGTGCGGCTCATCCTCGATGGCGCGAGCGAAGCACCGCTCGTGATCGACGCGATCCGCGCGGCCGGTGTCGCGGTCATCGTGCACCCCACGATGCGGCGCACGGGTGGCGAGTCGGAGGCGCTCGCGTTCACCACACCCCAGCGCCTATTGGACGCCGGGATTCCGACCGCGCTCCAATCCGGCTATGAAGACTACGTCCCGCGCACGCGGGTTGTGCTCTTCGAAGCAGCGATCGCGGCGCGCTACGGACTCGAATTCGAGCGCGCCCTCGGACTGATCACGAAGGACGCCGCGGCGCTGCTCGGGATCGCCGATCGAGTCGGCACGCTGGAGGTGGGCAAACACGGCGACGTTGCGCTCTTTGACGGGGACCCGTTCGAGTACACGTCGCACTGCACCGCCGTCGTCATCGAGGGCGAGCGTTCCGTTCGAGTACACGTCGCACTGCACCGCCGTCGTCATCGAGGGCGAGCGTTTTGCGGGTGAGAATGCGCAAGGGATTCGCTAACCCGCGCGGGTGAGCCAAAGGATGCGACGGCGACAGACGAGCCATCGTCCGTTTCCGGGCTGGCTGCGGGGGACGCGAAACCGCCACCCATGGCCTTGTAGAGCGCAATCAAGTTCGTCGTGATCGCGGCATTGCTGATCGCAAGTTCGTTCTCGAGCCCCGCCACGACACGTTCCGAATCGAGCACGGCCCGGAAGTCCGAAATTCCTTCGCGGTACTGCGTCTGTGCGAGTTCGACCGCGCGGCGCGCCTGGGTCGCGGCGCGTTCGAGCGCCGCGGCACGGGACTGTTCGCGCACGACGCGTGTCAGCGCGTTCTCGGCTTCCTCGAGCGCGAGCAACACCGTGCGCTCCCAACCGATTTTCGCGGCCTCGGCGCGGGCTTCCTGCGCAATCACACGCTGTTTGAGCCGCCCGCCGTCGAACAGGCTCCAACGCAGGGACGGCCCGATACCGGCCACTTTGCTGTCCCCCTCGAAGAGGTTCGCCGCGCCGTCGGACGCCAGACCGAGGGTGCCGCCAAGTGCGAACCGCGGGTAACGGTCGCCCTGTGCAACGCCGATGCGCGCCACCTCGGCGGCGTAACGACGCTCCGCGGCAACCACGTCAGGACGGCGGCGCAAAAGGTCAGCGGGAACCCCCACGACAACCTCCGCGGGCGCGCGCGGCACGGCGGGCGCCGCTGCGAGTTCGTCCTCGAGCGCACCAGGGGCGAGGCCAATCAACACCGCCAGGCGGTGACGCGCGGCGGCCGCGCCCGCTTCGAGCAACGGCACGCGGGAGCGTGTGCTCTCGACGTTGGTGTCGCCCTGGGCGACGTCGCGGTCCCCCACGAGCCCCGCTTCCTGACGCGAACGCACGAGCGCGAGGGTGCGCTCCTGCAAATCGACGTTCGTGAGTGCGATGGTGATGCGGCGCTCGAATGCCGCGCGGTCGACGTACGCGCGTGCGACTTCCGCGGCGATGGCCACGGCCACGGCACGCACGTCGGCAGCGCTGGCATCGAGGTCACGCTCCGACGCCTCGACCGCGCGCCGCACACGGCCCCACAGGTCGAGTTCCCAGGCGGCATCCAAGCCGAGCGCGTGGATGTTCGTCCGCGAGCTGAACGCGCCGAACGGTGTGTTCTGGCTCTCCTCGCGGTGTTCGTAGGATCCCCGCGCATCGATCGAAGGCCAGCGCTCGCCCGCCGCGACTCCGCGCAGGGCACGCGCTTTGTCGAGGCGCACAAACGCTTCGCGCAGATCGAGGTTGCGCAGGAGCGCGCGTTCCACCAGTTCTGAGAGCTTGGGATCCCCCAAACCCTCCCACCAGCTGACGTGCTCGCCAAAACCCGCCGCAAGCCCGCCGCCCGCGGGCTGCGACCAGCTCGCCGGCGCATCGAACTCCGGCACTTCGTAGTCGGGACCGACGGCGCACGCCGCGAGCAAAACCAGAGTGAGCGCGCTGAATGCAAGACGCGCGGGCAGTGTGGTGAGGGGCGCCATCAGACGTACTCCAGGACGGGTTTGGACGGAATCGGGTTCGCAACACGATCGGAAACGGGCGCTGTAGGCTCTTCCAGGTCGGGACGCGCGCGGTGGTTCGCGGCGATCAGCGAATAGAAGACCGGAACCACGACGAGTGTGAAAACCGTTCCCACCGCCATGCCGCCGACGAGGACGATGCCGATGCTGTTGCGCGCTTCCGCGCCCGGTCCAGTGACCAGCACCAAGGGCAAGTGGCCAAAAACCGTGGCCGCCGACGTCATCAGCACCGGGCGCAGCCGTGTGGCAGCCACTTCGCGCAGCGCGGCGATCTTGTCCAGGCCCTGCTCCTGCAGCGTGTTGGCGAACTCGACGATCAGGATCCCGTTTTTTGCGATCAAACCGACGAGGGTGATGAGTCCCACCTGCGAAGACACGTTGATCGTCGTCAGGTCGAGGAAGGCGAAGATCAAGGCGCCGCTGATCGCCAGCGGGACCGAGCCCGCGAGCACGATGAACGGATCGCGGAAGCTCTTGAACTGCGCCAAGAGCACGAGGTAGACGAGCACGATCGCAAAACCGAGCGTCACGACGAGGGCCGACGCTTCGCGGCGAATCTGGCGTGATTCGCCTGAGTAGTCGATATTCACGCCCGGACCGATAAGGCCACGCGCTGCATCCTCGAGCACCGTCAAGCCCTCCTCCTTCGTCACGCCCGGAAGCACACCGCCGAAGATCTTCACCGCGTTCTGTTGCTGGAAGCGGTTGAGCGTGCGCGGCACGGTTGCCGCTTCGAGGCGTGTGAACGTCGAGGCCGGCACCAGTTCACCGCTGGGTGTCTTGATCTTGAGGTCGAGCAGCGGCCCCACGGTTTTGCGGCCCTCGTCGCCGATCTGCGGGATGACTTTGTAGCTGCGATCGAAGTGGTTGAAGCGGTTCACGTAACCACCGCCGAGCAGCGTTCCGAGCTCGCGCCCGACGCTGGCGAGGTCGAGTCCGAGGTCCGCGACCATCTCGCGGTCGATGGCGACACGCACCTGGGGTCGATCTATCTTGAGGTCCGTGTCGACGTACAGGAACTTGCCGCTTTGCATCCCCGCTTGGATGAGCGCCTGCGCGGTCTCGAGCATGGCCTCGACCGACCCGTCGCTCAGCAGCACGAGTTCGACGTCGAACATCCCAGGTGTCGGCAGCGGCGGGTCGAGCCGCGGCAGCACGCGCAGCCCCGGCACCGTCGATAGCGCCCCGTAGACTTCGCCGAACAGTTCCTGGGTGGAGCGCTCCCGCTCGCGCCAGTCGGTGGCGACAAATCCGCCGAAACCGCCTGCGTTGTTGACGAGCGACCACATGCAGCGGTTTTCAGGGAACGCGTTGACCGCTTCCACGACCTTGCGCGATTCCCGGTCGACCGACTCCACCGTCGCGTCCGGCGCGACGTCGAAGAACAGGCTGAGCAAGTCCCCCGCCTCGACGATGGCCCCGCTTTCGAAGTGGACCTCGCGCACGGTGCCCGCGAGTTCATTGCGCAGGGTGACGGACCGCAGCGCGCGCACGGTGCCGATCGCGGTGGTTGTCGTGACGTGTTCGGCGAACCGGACCGTGACCGCCTCGACACGTTCCTGCGGCTCGGGTTGACTGGCGGCGAACGCTGCGGATTCCGCCCGGGCGTCGCGCTTCCAAACGGCGAGAGCAAGTCCGCCGAGGGCGACAGCGAGGAACAGCGCGGTGGATGCCAAAAAACGCCCCAGGAAGGGCTTCGAACGGGTACGCGGTATAGGGGAGTGGGTTGGGTGGGTCGTAGACCAGTCGACTACCCGTGGTCTCGGAGCAGGCCGGTGTCTGCCAGCGGTTGGGGGGAGTTTCTGCCTGGGCGATCGGAGGGCGGGCGGCCAGCGGCGGCGTCAGGCCATATCGCCGAGCAGCGAGTCGAAGACGAACGTGAGGAAGTCGTCGAGGGGCTGAACGCTGCGGTCGATTTGCATGCGGATCGCGGCGCCCTCCCACATCATCACGAGCACGTTGGCAAGCCGGTCTGCGTCGTGGCGTCGATCGATCTCGCCGGCTGCCTGGCCTTCGCGAATCGCCTGGGCGAGGAGCGCGCTCCACTGCTGGTACACACAGCGCACGGCGGCGTGGACCGGCTCGCTGAGGTTGGCCGTTTCGAGGGCGAGCTTCGGAATGATGCACTCCACGGTCGGTCCGCTTTGGGCGCATTCTTCCCGGGTTTGCTCAAACACGGCCCGCAGGCGCTGCACGGCGGTGCGCCGTCGGTCGCCGAGGATCGCACGCAGGGAGATCAGGTACGCGTCCCGCGCGCGCTCGATCAGGGCGACGCCGAAGTCCTCTTTGGATGCGAAGTAATGGTAGAAGGAGCCCTTGGGAACGGCGGCGAGCTGCAAGATTTCGTTGAGGCCGCAACCGTTGAAACCCTTCTCACCGACCAGCTTCGCGCCCGCGGCGAGGATGCGCTCCTTGGCGTCCCCACCCGGCGCCGCGGCGACGGACTCGGACGCGGAATCGTCCACACTGCGGCTCCCATAACCACGGGCGATCCCGGACCCGTCGGCGCTCACCGGGTTGCCGGGATTCGGCGCGTTGGTGCTTTCGAGGTCCATGGCAAAAAGATTAGACCAGTCGTCTACGACTGTCAATACGACTGCCAAGCCACCTTCTCGAGCGCCCACCACCCGAGGCCAGCGACGGCGGCGAAAAACGCTGCCGCGTAAAGCGCCACACGCACTTGGAACGCACCCTTCGACGTTTTGTGCCTGAAAAACGCCATACCGAGGATCACCCCCGGCAGGCCGCCAAGGAGCACCGGCGCGGCGAGTCGGGCCTCGGGAATCCGGCGGCGCCCCAATCGCGCGCGCCGCTTGTCGAAACCCATCTGGGCGAAGGCGTAGGCATTAAGAGCGGCGCCTAGCACAGCGACCGCAGACCATCTTGCACCCACGTCCGCGAGGATTCGCTCAAACTCGTTCACCCCACGAGCGTATCCGTCGCGCGCAAATGTCGCGCCGCCTGCGCCCCTCGTCATTCCCTACAGCGCACGTTCCCGTGGCATATGGAACGGCAAATGGTTGGTGACTTGGTCCGCACTGTTGCATAACTGTGACGTACCGCTCCGAGGAAGTTCGCATACACCCGAGCGTAGCCATCGACGCGCGCGGAGCGCATCCCGTGGCGACTCTGCACCCCCTGATCTCCGGTTCTCCCGCCGGCTTCTTCCCCCAGGACCTGCCATGTGTTTGAAATCTGCACGACTGTTGGGCGGCCGCGCGCTGCGTCCGCTCGCGCTCTGTCCGCTCGCGCTCTGGCTCTGCGCCGCATGGCCCGCATCCGCCACCGCGCGGGAAACGCTCGACCCGGTCGCGGCGTTGTCATCTACCGCAGCCCCGTCATCTACCCCAACCCCCAAGGCCGAGGCGATGTGGCTTGGCAAGGCCCACAACCTCGACAAGCTGCCGGACACGATGCCCCTGTCGACACGCACGACCCTGGCGGAGTGGCGGTCGTTCCTTGAGGGCAAGGGATACCGCGCGTGGGTCGCCAAGGACGGTCGGGTTGTGCTGCTGATGCCGCAGCGTTCCAAGGGTGACAAGCGCATGGAACTCGTGGAGCGCACGCTCGTGGCGTTCGACGCAGTGCTGCCGGTCCCCGCTAGCCGGCTGGAATCGGCGGCCGTTCCCGAAGTGAGCGCGCCCGCCGCGCCCGCCGCGCCCGCCGCGCCCGAGGGTTCGAAAGAAGCTGGCAACGGGGAGGGCACCTCGGGCGCGGGTGACGCCGCAGATCGAAACTCCGCCCGAAGACGACCTGCCGCCGGGCGCCGTCCGCGCGGCAGACGGCTCGTGGACGTACACGTGGAAGGAAGACGGCGCCGCGCCGGACACCGAAACCGCCGTCATCCTGGAGCTGGGCAAACGCGAAGACCAACGGGCGGTGATCGCGCACCTTGAAAAACTCCACCCGTACCTCGGCGCCTTCGAAACGGGCAACCTCGCGGGGTTCAGCCTGGAGCGCCCCCTCGTCGCCGCGTGGCTCGCCAACGAGCCCGAAAACGAGGAGTGGAACCCGGATGCGGAGCTCGTCCACCGCACTGCGACCTTGCTGTTCCTGCGCCGCTTTGGAAGCCAACCGTTCTGGCTCCAAACCGGCTTCGCGTGGCACCTTGAGATCGCCATCGTCGGAGGAATCTGGTGTTTCCCTTACCGCGCCGAGTTCATTTTCGCGGTCGAGCACACGG
>Ga0163147_10009982_pt1 | contig 10168 bp, 5 predicted proteins | sample OliLakLV19MP6G1_FD_148597 | JGI IMG/M metagenome (GOLD analysis project Ga0163147, IMG submission 148597) | Freshwater microbial mat bacterial communities from Lake Vanda, McMurdo Dry Valleys, Antarctica- Oligotrophic Lake LV.19.MP6.G1 | ecosystem: Environmental > Aquatic > Freshwater > Lake >... | reverse complement strand
GTGGGAGGCACGGTGGGGTGGCTCGCGCACGCTGCTCACCAGGTAACCTCGCCGGCGCCGGCGCGCTTGTTGGCGAGCCGAGCGAGCGTGAAGAGCAGGTCGCTGAGGCGATTGAGATAGATCACGGTCAATGACGGCAGCTCAATGTCGTGCGCCAGTCGCACCACGCGACGTTCGGCCCGACGGCACACAGTGCGCGCCACGTGCAGCGCGGCGGCTTTCGGCGTTCCGCCCGGAATAATGAAACTGGTGAGCGGTTCGAGCTCGCTTTCTGCCGCATCAATCGCCCGCTCCAACTCGCCGATGCGCTCGTCGTCGATCCGCGCCTTGCGCAGTTGCTCGCGCATCTTTTCGTGGTCGGGCGTGGCGAGCAGCGCCCCGATGGCAAACAGATCGCGCTGGATGGGCACGAGCACTTCGTCGATGCGCGGCATGAGCTCGATGGATCTCGCGAGCCCCAGTGCGGCGTTGAGTTCATCGACGTCGCCGTAGGCTTCGACACGCGGATGGTCTTTTTCAACGCGGCCGCCACCAAACAGCCCCGTTGCACCGGCATCGCCGGTCTTCGTATAGATCTTCATGTATTGGAAACTAATGCGCCGCCTCCCTGGAGGAAAAACGGCGCTGAACCGGTTAAATTCTCAGCAATGATCCACGACATCACTATCATCGGCGGCGGCCCCACGGGGCTGTTCGCGCTGTTTTACGCCGGCATGCGCGGTGCCACCGCGCAGATCATCGATGCGCTGCCGGAGCTCGGAGGACAGCTCACGGCGCTCTACCCGGAAAAGTACATCTTTGACGTGGCGGGCTATCCGCGCGTACTGGCCAAGGATCTGGTCAAGAATCTGGCCGAACAGGCGGGTCAGTTTCACCGGGAAAGTGGGCTGCCGGCGCACCTGAACCAGCGCGTGGTCGCGCTCGAGCAGGAAGACGATCACTACGTGCTGGTCACCGAGACGGGTCGCTTTGCGACGCGCTCGATCATCATTGCCGCCGGCATCGGTGCGTTCAAGCCACGTCGTCTGCCGCAGGCCTGCGCCGAGCCGTGGTACGGTCGTGGCATTGAAGATGTGGTCACGAACCCGGATCGGTTCATCGGTAAGCGCGTGGTGATCATCGGCGGCGGCGATTCGGCGTTTGACTGGGCCGCACAATTGCGCACGCGCGCCGCGCATGTGTCACTCGTGCACCGCAGCGACCGGTTTCGGGCCCATGCGGCCACGGTGTCGGAAGTGCAGGCGGCGGCCGCGAACGGCGAGAACGTGGACATTCACACGTTCCACGAACTCGATGCGGTGATCCCGAATGGCCACGACACACTGGGAGGCATCACGCTGCGTGACATCAAGAGCAAGCTGACGCGCGATGTGGAGTGCGACGTGATTCTGCCAATGCTTGGTTACGTGAGCGATCTTGGTGCGCTTGGCGAGTGGGGGCTGGCGCTTGAGAAGGACGAGGTCGTCGTCAACAGCATGATGGAAGCGGGACGACCGGGCATTTACGCGGCAGGCGATATCACGACGTACCCGGGGAAGCTGAAGCTGATCGCGTCAGGGTTCAGTGAAGCGGCGATCGCGGTGAATCAGGCGGTGCACTGGGTGTACCCGGAGAAGAAGGTCACGCCGGGGCACTCGAGTAATCTCGCGGTGTTCGGGCAGAAGGCGGACTGACGTTCACGGTGCACGGTCAACGGCAACTCCCTCGCTATGCACGTGGCGCGTACCGCGGCAATCGCGCCTTCGGTGAACGGTTGCGGTAGACGGTTGACGGATCACGGATCACGGATCACGGATCACAGATCACACCGTGAACTGTTCACCGTTCACCCGTGCCGTAAACTGAAAGCGCGATCCTGACGGCCCGAACAAATGCCAGTAAATGCCGACCACCGTTAACCAACAACTGTTTACCGTAAACGGTTGTTGGTCAACGGTTGCCGCCAGCTACGCCCTCTACGTGTACCGCGGTAATCGCGCCTTCGGTTCACGGTTTCGGTGAACAGTTTACAGTTGACGGTTTGCGCCTGCTGCGCAGAGCGCTACTGCGCTCGCACTCTTGGATCGACCTTTGCGTACAGCAGATCCGTTAGCAGATTCACTGTCACGAATACCACCGACAAAAACAGCACCGCCCCCTGGACGGCCGGCAGGTCGCGTCGCGAGATCGCGTTCACCACATACCGCCCGATCCCCGGCCATGAAAAAATGGTCTCGGTGAGAATGCTGCCCGTCAGGTAGCCGCCAAAATCGAGTCCGATCACCGTGACCACCGGAATGAGCGCGTTGCGCAGTGCGTGCCGCCGCAGCACGGTGAACTCGGTGAGTCCCTTGGCGCGTGCGGTGCGCACGTGGTCTGCGCCGAGCACCTCGAGCATTGATGATCGGGTCATGCGTGCGAGGTAGGCGATGGAGCGCGATCCGAGTGCGAGTGCGGGCAGCACCAGATATTGGACGCCGCCGTAGCCGGAGGCGGGGAACCAGCGCAGCGATACCGAGAACGCCACGATGAGCAACAGGCCAATCCAGTACACGGGGAACGAAATCCCCAGATACGTGAGTGCGAGGGTGATGCGATCAAACCAGCCATTGGGTTTGATGGCGCACAACACGCCCACCGTGACACCGAGCACGATCGCGAGCGTCATCGCCGCGGCCGCGAGCAACAACGTGCGCGGGAACCGGTCCAGCAGATCGCCGAGGATCGGTCTGCCCGTGACGTACGAGTTGCCCAGATCGCCGCGCAGCACGCCGCCGGTGTAGTGCACGAACTGCGTGATGAGCGGGTCGTCCAGGCGAAGCTCGGTTCGCAATCTCGCAATTGTGGCTTCGTCGGCGCGCTCGCCCACCATCGCGAGCACCGGATCACCGGGCGCGACATACAGCAACAGAAACACCACCACGAGCACGCCCAGCAGAGTGGGAATCGTGAGCGTGAGACGCCGCGCGAGCAGCGTCAGCACGTGGATCTGGTCTGAATACTGTACAGGGAACGGGTCACAGGCTGCGGGTCAGCGCCTGCGGGACACGTTGCCGGATCACGGCACGCCGAGCCACACGTTGGTCCACCGCTGTCCGTTGAAGATCACCGGCACTTCAAACCCCTGCACCCATGGTTGCACCGCATAGAGTTCGTTATAAAAAAACAGCGGGATAAGCCCCACATCGCGGTGCGCCAGCGCGTCGGCCTGGCGATACAGCAGCATGCGTTCGGCATCGCGACCTTCGCGTCGCGCCTGCGTCACGAGTGAATCAAACGCGGCGTTCGCGTAGAACGACACGTTCCCCCCGACACCGTGATTGTCCGAATGCAGCAGCGGATACAGGAAGTTCTCGGCGTCCGGGTAATCGGCGTACCAATCCTTGAGGATGAGATCCACCTGTCCGTTGCGCGCGGCTTCGCGCACCGACGATGCGTCGCGCTGTACGAGTTTCACGCGAATGCCGGCCTGCCCGAGAAATGCCTGCATCGATTCGGCAATGCGCGGAAAGGGCGGTGTTTGCGAACTCCAGAGTTCCACATCAATGCCGTTGGGGAATCCCGCTTCGGCGAGCAGCTGTTTGGATCGTGCGATGTCGAACGCGTAGGGCGCACGCAGCGTGTCGGCACCCTCAAGCGATGGCGGAATCACACCCGCGGCCAGACGTCCACGCCCACCGAGCAGGCGGTCGAGCAACTGCCTGGCATCGATGGCGTGGGCAATGGCCTGCCGCACACGCACGTCGGCCAGTGGTCCGCGCGTTACGTTAACGCCGACGTACCACAGGCGCAGCGCCGGCGCCTTGTACAGCATGGCGCGCCGTTCCGGGGTGCTTTGCCAGCTCGCCGTCTGATCTTCGGGAATGTAGAGAATGTCCACGGAGCCGCTCTCAAACTCGGCCACGGCAGTGCTGGGCTCCGGAATGATGCGCGCAATGAGCGTGTCGATGGCCGGCGCGCCGCCGAAGTAGGCATCGTTGCGCGCGAACTTCACATAATCATCATGGCGCCACTCCACCAGCTTCCACGGGCCGGTACCGATCGGCTTCTCGCCGAAGTCCTCGCCGACACCGTCGGGGACCACGGACGCCACGGGCATCGCGAGCAGCTTCGGGAAGATCGCGAGCGGTTCCTGCAGCGTGATGATGACCGTTGAATCGTCCGGTGCCGCGAGGCCGTCGATGCGGGCGGCTTTGCCTTCACTGTACGCTCGCGCGCCGCGAATGGGATAGAGCGGCCAGCCTCGTCCACCCGTGGAGGTTGGGTCGAGCACGCGCCGGAAGCTCTCCGTGACATGCGACGCCTTGAGTGAGCGGCCGTCGTGAAAGAGCACACCGGCGCGCAAATGGAAGGTGTAGCGCAGGCCATCGTCGGAGATCTCCCAGCGTTCTGCGAGCCCCGGTTCGACGGTCGCATCGGGCGAGAAGCGTGTCAGACCATCGAAGAGGTACGCGACGGCGCGACCCGTCGGTACGTCGGTGGAGCGCGCCGGGTCGAGCGAGCGCGGATCGTACCAGTCCCGGGAGTCGACCACGGTGTGACGCTGCACACTGCGGTCAGCGCCCTGGCAGGCGAAGAGCAGCGGCAGCGCGGCCGCCAGAGCGACCGCGGGACGGCAGAGAGAAATCCGCATACGGAGAATGGGGACGAGGACGAGGTGTTTCGGGTATAATTCGAAATCTGCACTCAAACTCGGACCCCCTCAACATTCACGTCGTTCCCGATCGCCCGCGCATGCGCCTGCTCAAGGCCCTTGTCCTGTCGCCCCGGGCGCGTCTTGGCGCGTTGGCGATGCGAGTCATGCGTGTCGGTGGAGTGATCGGGGCGTGTCTGTGCGCTCCGCTGGCGGTGTCGGCGCAGGACTTTTCCTGCGAGCGCGGCGACCGCGAGGTTCGGTCACGACGGTTCACGGGGAATCGCGAGTTCACCACGCTCGAACTCGCGTCCACCGTGGCGACATTGCCATCGTCATTCGCGGGGCTGCCGTTCCTCGGCACCCGGCGATGTCTCGATCCCGTCGAGTTCGCGCTCGATGTGCAGCGTCTCGAGGTGTTGTATCGTCGACGCGGGTATCCGGAAGTGCGCGTGGACACGATCGTGGAAACATTGCGCGAGGACATCATCAGCGTCGTGTTCGCGATTGCCGAGGGCGCGCCGATGCGCGTCGCGACGCTGTCGCTGCGTGGACTCGATAGCGTGATGAACGCCGATGCGCTCGTGAGTGAATTTCCGCTGCGCGCCGGTGGGTTGTTCGACCGGCAGGCGCTCGAAGCGGGACGGGACTCACTCGTGCGCGGCCTGCGCAACAATGGCTGGGCCGGCGCGGAAGCGTTGCTCGCGTACGCCACCGACGAACGCGCGAGAACGGCTGATGTGGAGGTGCTCGCCGTGCCCGGCACGCGCGCGCGCATCGGCACCGTCCGCGTCGTGGTGGACTCGGCGAGCGCCGCGGGTGGCGTGTCGGATGCGACGATTCGTCGGGTGATCAATGTGCACACCGGCGACTGGTACAGCGCACGCGCGCTGATCAATGCGCAACGATCGCTCTATCAGCTCGATGCGTTTCGGCGCGTGGATCTGCAGATGGATCGCGAACCGGCAGCGGGCGACAGCGTGATCGACCTGACGGTCCGGTTGCTCGAGGGGGACCGGTTCACGGCGCAAGGCGGCATCGGCTGGGCCACGCTCGATTGTGTGCGCATGCAGGGGGCGTTCACGGATCGCGATTTTGTCTCGTGGGCGCCGCGGCTTGAGCTCACGGGACGCGTCTCCAAGGTGGGACTCGGTGAACCGCTCGACGGCGCCGAGGGACTGTGCCAGCAGCAGGCACGTCAGGACCCGTACAGCCGCAAGCTCAACTACTACGCCGGTATGACGCTGCGTCAGCCGACCGCCGGCCGGCGCTCACGGGTGCCCACCCTGTCGCTCTACAGCTCGACGCTGAGCGAGTACCGCGCGTTTCTTCGCCGGACACCGATCGGTGGTGCGCTCTCGGTCACGAACCTGTTGCAGTCACGCTTGCCGAGCACGTTGAGCTATCAGATGGAGCTCGGGCGCACGGAGGCGGAGCCCGCGTTTTTTTGCGCGGTGTTCAACTCCTGCGACGCTGAGTCACGCTCCTTTCTCCAGCGCAACACACGCTTGGCGGCGTTGGGCTACGCGGTGAACTACGACGGCTCCGACGATCCGCTGCGTCCGACACGCGGATTCACCGCGCGACTCGATGTGCGGCACGCAAGCACGCTGGTGGGATCCGACGCATCACAGCAGTTCAATCGATTGGTGACCGATGTGACATGGTACACGAACATCGGCGACGGCGCCGTACTGCTGGCACACGTACGTGGCGGTGTGGTGTTCGGCGGTGGCACGCAGCCGAGTGTGGGCGGGTTCATTCCACCGCAGGAGCGGCTCTATGCGGGCGGCCCCACGACGGTGCGCGGGTTCCGGCAGAATGAACTCGGCCCTGCCGTGTACATCGTGTCGGCACTCGACACCGTGTCCGACGGCGGCGCCACCTTCTATCGCACGGCGGAAGGCACGTTCGAAGAACGCGTGGTCCCGGTGGGCGGCAACACGTTGCTGGTGGGCAATGTGGAGTTGCAAGTGCCGAGTCCGGTGCTGCGCGGCTTGTTGTCGTGGGCTGCGTTCGCTGATATCGGTCGGCTGTGGAATCGCGGTGATGTGATCGGTGTGCAACAACTCGGAGATGATGCGCCCGGTGTGAAGTGGACTCCGGGAGTTGGTGTGCGCATCGTCTCGCCGTTCGGTGCGATTCGCGTGGACCTCGGATACAACCCGTACCGGTTGCCCGCCGGTGCCGCGTACTTCAATGCGCCGCTGCAGGCCGGCATCGCGCCGCTGTACTGCGTCAGTCCCGGCAACAGCCTGCCGGTGACCGCGGGTGCTGCGGTGGACGATCCGGCGTCCCAGGCGGCGGGCGCGTGCCCGACGTCATTCCGACCCGCGCAGCGCCGCGGGTTTCTGCGTCGGTTGAATCCGAGCATCTGGATCGGACAGGCGTTCTGATATGGCCAGACCACGCACAATCGTCTTCACCGCCGCCGGACTGTTGCTCGGTGTGTTGCTGCTCGCCGTCGGCGCCGGTGCGTTGCTCACGCAGACCGGCCGTGGCCGCGAGACGCTGCTGCGTGCGACGCTGCCGGTATTGCGCACCGCGATTCCGGGTACGCTGTATGTAGGCCGCGTTGGTGGTACGCTGTTCACGGGCATTACGATCGATTCGATCGACCTGCGCGCGCCGGACGGCACTCCGTTCCTTCGTACTGGCCCGGTGCGCCTCGAGTATGATCCGCGCGATCTGCTCGACCGCCGCATTGTCGTGCGTTACGCCAGGGTCACGCGGCCGGTGGTCCATTTGGTGGACTACGGCAACGACGACTGGAACTGGATGCGGGCGCTGCGCACGTCGCGCCCCGTGGCGGGTGCTCCGTCGCGCTCGCGTGGATTCGGCGACTGGATTCGGGTGGACAGTCTCGATATTCACGAGGGCAACGTGTCGCTGGTGGAAGCATGGCGTCCGGTTGACTCGCTGCGCGGTGCCCGACGCGACAGTGCGATTGCGTTCAATCTCGCGCGCCGCGATGTGGAAGTGCGCCGCGAAGGCGATCGTCTGGTGAAGATCCGTCGCTGGCTGCGTTTGAACGCGACGCTCGGCGCATCGCGCCTGGCGCACCCCGACAGCACAGGAGTACGACTGCAGGTGGGACATCTCGAAGCGGTGGAAACCGATCCGATGTTCTGGTTCCGGCACACCTCGGGGACCGCGCGCATCGTCAAAGACACGTTGTTCGTTGATGATGGCCGCATTGAGCTCGCACATTCCGGCGGAACGGCGTCGGGAACGGTGATCTGGGGAGGCGGCCTGCCGATGCGCTGGAACCTGCGCATTCGCGGCGACTCGGTGGCCTTCAGCGATATCGCGTGGATCAGTCCGGTGTTGCCGCACGTGGGCGGCGGGCGTACGGATCTTCACATTCGCAATGATCCGCGCAATCTGCGCGTGATCGACTACGTGATCACCAACATGGATGCGCGCGCGCTGAGTTCGCGCCTGCGCGGCAACATGACCTTTGGGGTGGGCGACACATTGCTGCGCATCACCGACGTCGCGGTGGAACTGCAACCGTTGCACACCGACATGTTGCGCTGGATGAACGCCGAGCCGTTTCCGTACGACTGGCAGGGAGCGATCACCGGTCGCGTGGTGGCGCGCGGCGGACCGGTCACCCGCTTCAGGATTGACGAATCACAGCTCACGTACGCCGATGCACACGTACCGGGGGCGATCACCAGCGGTTCGCTGCGCGGATTGCTCAACGTTTACGAGCCGGCATTCGCGCAGTTTCTCGGCACCGACGTGGTGCTGGATCAGCTCGACCTGCGCACGCCTCGGTATGTGAATCCGCTCTTTGCCGATTTGGGCGGCATTGTGTCGGGCAACATGGTGCTCGATTCCATCTGGACCGACGTGCGGTTCTCGAAAGCGTCGCTGGCCCACACGGATGGGCCGGGCGATACCTCGCGTGTCACAGGCAGCGGGCGCATCACGTTGTACGATACCGGCACCGGTTTTGATGTGGATCTGATCGCTGCGCCGCTGTCGTATACCACGATGGCGAAGTCGTACCCCGGACTGCCGCTGCGTGGTTTTGCCGTGGGACCGATTCGCGCGAACGGACTGGTCGAAGACTTTTCGCTGGTCACGGCTTTGGCCGGTGCGGGCGGAGAGATTGCGTTTGATGGCACGATGGACGCGTTCGAGCCGGACTTCCGTGTGACGGGCACATTGCGAGTGGCCGGCGCGGATGTGCGCACGCTGCTCGCCGATACGGCAATGCCCCGAACGTTCCTCGGCTTCACCGCACAACTCGATGTTCGTGGCGCATCGCTGGCCACGGTGGCCGGAGCGGCACGCGCCGAGTTGTCGGAGCGATCATCGCGGGTGGGTGATGTGCCGGTGTACGCCGCCACACTTGCGCTGCGTTTTGACGAGGGCCGCATGCATGTGGACTCGCTATCGGTGGAAAGCGCGGCGTTTCGTGGGGTGGCGGGCGGTGCGTTCGGCCTCACCGCGCAAACGCGTGATACGCTGCGCGTCCGCATCGACGCCGATTCACTCGGTGGATTACGGGCGCTCGCCCGCTGGTCGCAATTCTTCGGCGCGGTCGACGGCACTGCGTTCGATTCGAGTGCGCGAATCCCGATTGAAGGATCCTTCGGATTGCGGGCGACCATCGCCGGCTCACTCGATACCGCCGATGCCGTCGGTGTTCACGCGGCGTTTGTGGCGGACGCGCGCGATGTCCTCGTGGGCACCACGTCGGCGGGGCGCGTGGCCCTGCGACTCATGCTCAACGATGCGCTGCGTCGCACGAGCGGCACGGGCCAGTTGACGGTGGATTCCGCGCGCGTGGCGGGTATCGACGCCGATGCGATCGTTGGCACCGTGTCGCTGTCCGATCGACTGCCGGAACGTTTTTCCGCGTCGATGCGCACATCATCGGAGGCCACGGTGAATGTCGCCGGTGGCGCGGTGCGTGTGGCGGATTCGGTGCGCGTGACGGTACACCGGTTCGATGTGCGTACGCCATCACCGGCACGATTGGCGGCGCTGCGGTCAAACGGCTTGCGCGCGCTGGTGGACAGCAGCGGTGAGTCGTTCTCGCTCGCGTGGCCGGCGACGGTGATGCTTGGCACCGGCGGGGCGATACGTCTCGATTCGTTGCTTTGGCAACACTCGGTGCGTGGCACGCTGTCGGCGCGTGGCGCGGTGACGGCCGATGACACCGTGGCCGGCGCGATGGAGGCCGTGCAGCTGCCACTCTCGGAACTCGGCGCGCTGTTTCGTCCATCGTCGGCGTGGGGCGGCACGATCGGCGCGTCGGTCCGACTCGCCGGCACGAGGGAACGCCCGCAGTTCGAAGGCACACTCGGACTGCGGGAGGCGCGGCTTGGCGCGGTGACGCTCGGGCAACTCGATGCGACGGCGCGATACGCCGATCAGCGCGTCGCAGCTGATGTGGCGTTGTTTCTGGATGGTCGCTCGGCACTGACCGCGTCGGCGTCGTTGCCGATGGATCTGGCGATTGCGAGTGGCCGTCGGCGACTGCTCGATGAACCGCTCTCGGGGCGCGTCACCAGCCGCGCGGTCGATCTTGGCTTGCTG
>Ga0163147_10009981_pt1 | contig 10169 bp, 8 predicted proteins | sample OliLakLV19MP6G1_FD_148597 | JGI IMG/M metagenome (GOLD analysis project Ga0163147, IMG submission 148597) | Freshwater microbial mat bacterial communities from Lake Vanda, McMurdo Dry Valleys, Antarctica- Oligotrophic Lake LV.19.MP6.G1 | ecosystem: Environmental > Aquatic > Freshwater > Lake >... | reverse complement strand
AGACTCGAAAGTGTCCTTTGGTTTGTCTCCCGGAATTTTTGTGAAAATGAAAATGCAGCAAAGTGTGTTGACTGCATCTTGTGATTCAAATGCCTCCACACCGGATCGCAGGATTGGAGGAGTCCCGTTCGCGATCTCGTTACGATGCGCCGATGCATTCCGCCGCGCAAGCTTCAGCCACATTGTCTGCGACGTCAAATCAATGAGCGAATCCCAGCAGCTGCTTCGGCAGTGGAAACTTCTCCAGCGCCTCGCTGAATCTCGGGCGGGGATCTCACTGCTCGATCTGGCATCCGAGTTTGAAGTTTCGGACCGCACAATTCATCGCGATCTAGCCGTACTACAAACGGCTGGATTCCAGGTTGGGGAAACAGTCGGTGATCGAGGATTGAAACGCTGGAAGATGAAACCCTTCAGCGAACAACTCAGCTTCAATTACACGGACCTGATTTCCATCATCATGAGCCGCCGATTCCTGGAACCACTGGCGGGAACACCGTTCTGGGAAGGACATCAGAAAGTTCTCCGAAAAGTCCGAGGAGCTCTCGGTGATCATGCCGTGAAGTACTGCGAAAAACTGAACCGCATGTTTCGAACCAGTGGCTTCGGCATCGGTGACTACACGCAGCGAGGCGAACTGATCGACACACTGATTCAAGCAATGGAAGAGCGGCGGCGAGTACTGGTGGTCTACCAGTCCATGCAATCGACTGAACCAGTGGAACAGGAACTCGGGCCGCAGGGACTGATCTGGCACAACGGCAGTCTCTACCTGATCGCCTGGTCCGCCCGGCGTGAAGAAATTCGCAATTACAAAGTCGATCGCATTGAAAGTGTGACGATTGGTTCAGACCTTCAATATGCAGTTCCGCGTGACTTCAGCCTCGAAGACTGGCAGAAGCAGGCCTTCGGCGTCTTTCATGGTGGAGGCGACGCGGCACACTCAGTCCTGATTCGTTTCTCGCGAGACGCAGCGCGCTATGTTCAGGAATCTCACTGGCACGACAGTCAGAAATTCATCCCGCAGAAAGACGGCTCCGTCCAGATGTCGCTTCAACTGACGGAACTGTCAGCGGTCAGCAAATGGGTTCTCGGTTTCGGTTCGAGTGCAATGATCCTCGAACCAGTTGAATTGATCGAACTCGTTCGTAACGAACTCACCCGCATGCTCGCTGCCTACGCACAGTCTGTGGCACTGTGAGATTCTGGCCACCATTCGAAAAGTTTTCTTCCGACCCCTGACAGGATCTGTCACCCCTGCCACTTAGATTCCTGCCATGCATTTCGGCGCCAACCCGAGCGAATGACAAATCATGAAGCTACGGCCACATGACGACTCACCCTGACATCGGTTGTCTTTGAAACCAATTCTGACAGACTCAATCGCCCGCACTCCCGTGACTGCTGACCGAAAGACCGCGACCGATGAACTTCACTGAGTTCTTCCAACAAGCGACGACCCGTTCCAGCCAGTCAAAGGGCTGCAAGCCGTATCCGTACCAGATTGCTTTTGCGGAAAGCACGACCCTTCCTGAGTTGCTCAATGTTCCAACTGGAGCGGGAAAGACTGCGACCACGATTCCTGGCTGGCTCTGTTCCCATCACCCGATCACTATCAGTCGTAGGGCCGACAGATGAGTTTTGAAGATGACTTCAAGCACCTGACAGCGAATGCGCCGTTTCCGTGGCAAGTGTCGCTGTATCAAGACTGGTTGAGTTTGGGAAAGTTTCCCGCAACCTGCAACCTGCCAACGGGGCTCGGCAAAACCTCCGTCGTAGCCATCTGGCGTCTGGCGCTTGCGACAAATCCGGCCAAGGTCCCGCGGCGGCTCGTCTATGTCGTCAATCGTCGCACGGTCGTCGATCAGACAACCAGCGAGGTCGAACGATATCGCGATGCAATTCAGAACAATCCCGAACTCGGTCAATTGCGTGAGACACTTGCGAGTTTATGTGCAGTTCGAAGTCCGGGCGCGGCAGGAGTGTCCTCGTGTCCGCTGGCGCTCAGCACGCTGCGAGGTCAGTTCGCCGACAATCGGAAATGGTCCGCCGACCCGGCTCTGCCCGCATCACCACGGCGGTGGAGGAACTTGGCATGAGTGACTCAGAATTCCGTCACACTTTCAAAGACCTCACCGGCTTCGGGCCGCTGAGGTGGCAGGAGCGGATGTTTCACGAGTTTGTGGCGAATAGGCTCCCCAACATTATTGATCTTCCAACGGGTCTCGGGAAAACGATGATCATGGCGATCTGGCTCATCGCGCGGTCGAGCCATCCGGACAAGTCGCCAACGCGGTTGATTTATGTCGTCGATCGGCGAACCGTCGTGGATCAGGCGACGGATATCGCGATCACGCTACAAGACAACTTCGGAAGGGACGAGCACGGTAAACACAAAATTGCCATCGCCACGCTTCGCGGGCAGCTTGCCGATAACCGCGAATGGTTGCGCGACCCGTCGCGTCCGGCGATCATTATTGGCACGGTCGATCTCATCGGCTCCGCCTTGCTCTTTTCCGGATACCGTTCGAGCTTCAAGACCAAACCCCTGCACGCCGGCTTGCTCGGACAGGATTCGTTGCTCGTGCTCGACGAGGCGCATTTGTCCAAGCCGTTTGAGAAGCTCATCACGTCAATCCACAATTTCCAATCGGATCATCAACGCGCATCAACGAGCCGCGACCGTGAGGGAGCGGTTGCCCACGTCAAACCGATGCGTGTCATCCGCATGTCCGCGACGAGCGAAGGTACGGACGGCGATCGATTTAAGCTGGAGGACTCAGATTTAGTGCCTGAAGTTGCAGACCGAGCCGGCAAGCTTGTGTCCAATCCGATTGTCGAGCGATTCAACGCGAAGAAGCGACTGACGATCAAGTCTGACATCGACCCGAAGAAAATCAACGACGCCCTGGCCGACGCCGCGATCTCACTAACGAAGGACCTCGCACTCGTCGGCAAACGGATCGTCGTGTTCGTCCGCAAACCCGACGATGCAACCAAGATTGCTGACGCGATCAGAAAGCAACAAAGCGGCATGGCGAAGCCCGGCCCCTACACCGATTCCGTGGAAGTCCTGACCGGCACCATGCGCGGTCTCGAACGCGACGAACTCCTCAAAACACCAGTCCTCAAACGCTTTCTCGACGGCAACGAGGATCCCCAACTGGAATTGAACAAGCAGCCCGTCTTCCTCATTTCCACCAGCGCTGGCGAAGTTGGCTTCGATCTCAACGCCGACCACCTCGTCGGCGACGCTGCCCCGCTCGATTCATGGATTCAGCGCCTCGGGCGGGTGAATCGGCGCGGGAAGGGTGACGCGACGGTCGTACTCATCAAGCAGAAAGAGCCGTCCGAAAAATCCGATTTCGATAAAGCCTGCAGCGCTGCGACGAAGCTTCTGACAGATGGCATGAACGTCAGCCCTCATGCGCTTGCAGCGTTCCAGAAATCGCTCACGCCCGAGCAACTCAAGGCCGTGACGACGCCCGAACCGAAAATGGTCGAACTTACCGACATCCTGCTCGACGCCTGGAGCATGACCAGCATTACCGCGCAAATGCCCGGCCGCCCCGAAGTCGCCCCCTGGCTCCGCGGCATCGCCGACGAACTGCCCCAAACCACGATTGCCTGGCGGGCGGAACTGGATTTGCCCGGCTTTGCCGAACTCGACGTCGAGACCGTCGAGGAATGGTTTGACACCCACCGCATTCTCACTCATGAAACACTCAGCGTGCCCACTACGAGTAAGTCCGAAGGCTCCGCCGAAAAGTGGATGAAAACGCGTTGGGAGCAACTGGGCAAGACGCTCGGCGATGAACAACAGCGGGCAATTGGCAACCGTCCGGTCATCATTGAACGAGCGGGATTGCGCGTGATGCAGTTAGTCGATCTGATCACGGAACTGGATCGCGGCAACACTGCGTCCATCCGCAACGCCGACCTCATCCTGCCCGCATCCTTCGGCGGAATCGAACGGGGCAAAGGCCTGCTCGAATCATCCGCTCCAGAGATCCCAAAGGATGAAGACAAGCAGCCGATCAACGAACAACGTAAGGCTCGCGCCGACCGATGTTCCGCTCCCGACGTTGCCGACATCGCGCCCGGTCGACAGCGCCTCCGAGAAGTCATTACCAAGTCCGAAGACAGCGAACCCGACAAACGCGGCGTCGCCAACGGCCTCAAGCCAGATCAACCGCTCAAGTTTCGCATCGACCTCAATTCCGACGACGACAAGCGCGTCACACTCGTCAGCTACATCCCGCGTCGCGAAAATCCTGAGTTCGGATCGTCCAAGCCGGAGACGCTCGCGTCTCATGTCCGCAAAGTGCGAAAGGCGGTTGATGCGATTCTCGAAAGACTTGCGCTTTCAGATGACATCAAGCAAGCCGCGCAGTTCGCCGCCGATTACCACGATCACGGCAAGAACCGCGAGCGCTGGCAACGGTCCGTCAGCGGCGTCGCAACACCACCGGACGAGAAGTGGTCCGATCACACACGCGGCAAATCCGGCGGCGAGATGAAACGCGATGGTCGCGGCTATCGTCATGAGTTTGGCTCGCTTCGCGAGTTCACCGACGCTTTCAACGCCGGCAGATTGCTGGATCACCAAGGCCAGCCGATCTCACAGGATGTCTTCGATTTGGCGATGCACCTGATCGCCACCCATCACGGTCGAGGCAGGCCGCATTTCGCAAAAGGCGGATTCGATCCCGACGCCGAGTCTTCCTCGGTTGATATCCATACTGCGGCCATCCAGCGCTTCGGCCGACTGCAAAGGAAGTACGGCTGGTGGCATCTCGCCTGGCTGGAGAATTTGCTCCGTTGCGCCGACGCCGCAGCCAGCGCCGGACTCGAAACCGACGACCATGCCGAAGAATTGGAAGGGGGTGGCACGTGAGTTCGTACTGCCACTTGTTACGACAGAATCGTATGCCGCAACCCCTTGAATTGCCGGAAGCCCTTGTCAAAAGTAATCAGTTCCAAGTCGGCGGCTATTGCGAAGGCAGCCAGGTAGGCATCGGTCCAGACATTCGTCGAAAACCTGTTCTGCTGGGTCAAAGCACGCCAACTGTTTTGCAAACCAGGCGGCTCTTCAGCGAACGCGACTCGCTCATCGACAAATATCTGATCATAACAACCCCAGGCATCCCGCAAGGAGACGGCGTATCCCGGCATCACCTTTGGATTGCTCGCCAGTCGGAGAAAACTCATCTGGGTCACGCGGCACATCAATGCACTGTGAGCACCAGCATGTTGTGCCCATTGTTTGGCAGAGGGATGGAATTCATGCGATTGAAATGCCAAAGCCAACCAGAAGTTGACATCAGGAAGGTACATTCCAACTCCGCTTCACCGACTCGATATCTTCTTCATCAAGGATCTCCGCAATTCGCTCGTTGGTCAGTGAAATACTTCCTGGAGCCGAAGACGGAACGAGTGGAAACTCGACCCTCCGAGGATTTTTGGCGACGTGAATCACCAAACCCGAACGCGGCGCCACCGTCACGACGGTGCCTTCAGGAAGAGTGGTGGAGCCGTCAAGTACAATCACGCCATTTTGTACAGTGCCTTGAATTTCCATGTTGTTATTTTGGCCGGGTTGGCTCTGAAAATCAAGCGATGATTCCATCCTGCAAGGTGACATCATGACCATTGTGGAAGCAAATATCCAAATCCCGGTCGACCTAACCAACCCCGGCCAGTTCTTCGCCTGCTGCGGCCTGCTGGAACTCGCGGAGCGCCTCTGGCCAGGTGCGGTTGGCTGGTTTGAGAGTGACCACTTTCTCATTGCCGGTCGCCCAGAATGTTCGCTACGCGCACTGATTGAAAAGCTGGCTAATTCCACCGTGACCAACACCATGACACTTGCACAGAACGCACGGCTTGCGGAGCTGTCGGCGATAACAAAGAAACAGCGTGAAGCAACACCGGGCCTGGACGAGGAGAAGAAGGAACTCGAATCGCTGCGTCGTGAGCTTCCGGTCGTGCTCTCCGAAGCGATCACGTTTCGTGTTGACTGGTGTTGCGACGAGCTAGCAGGCGGGTCGCGATTCAAAACGTGGGCGGGTCAACAGTCCGTACTCGATATCACGACGGCAATGCACTCCGTCATCGACGGAGTCGGCTTGAATGCAGGCGATTCAATCTGGAACAATGCTCGCGGCATCGGTCTGCCGTTCAACTTCGATTCCGACCTTGGCGGTCAAGGCTCGGCGCTGGACATCGGGTTCAGCTTTGACCCGCTCGCGGGCAGTGAAGCAACTCGCATTGAAGGCACTTGCCGGCCCTCGCTTGAACTTCTCGCGTTCATCGGCCTACAACGATTCCGGCCGCTGGAACTGAAGGGCCAGAATCGCTTCATCTTTGTCGCATGGCATATGCCGCTCGCGCCTATCGTCGCCGCAGCCTGTGCTTGTCGATCTATCGAGATCGGGCACGAGTCGATCTACGAATTCCGTTTGCTCTATCGAACCAAGTACCTCAAGAGTTTTTTACCCGCAATTCCATTTCAAGGAGACCACGATGAGTGACGTGAAACAGTACGACAAATGGCTTACCACCGATGACGCCGCTGCAATCGTGATCCGCGAACCGCTCATATCCGTCGAAGGTGCCGACGGCGTGATTTTCCCCGCCACCTATGCTGCTGCCGAGGACAAGAAAGTCTTCCCCGGTGGATACAACATCGATCCGCCCGAGGGCGACAAGAACGTCTGCCTCATCGACAGCGTCGGCTCACAGGCCAATCGCATCGAGCCACTCTTTGCGAAGCCTGACTACGCCGCGCTAGTCCCGCAGATCATCATTGAGGCAGGAGAAAAGTCGGTCAACCTACTTGAAGCTGGTCACAGAGCGGGCGATGCAATCGTTCGCTGCACACCGCTGCAAAAATCGTTTCAGGACGCCTTCAAATCCGTCCTCAAGGGCAACGCACTCGAAATGGCGAAGATTGCGCCGACATCGCTTGTCTTCGGCGTGTGGGACTCGCGCGACACGCAGGCCAAACTGCCACGACTAGTCGCGTCATCTGTACGCGCTTTCGACGTGCAGCCACTTCGCCGCGGTGCAGTCTACGTCCCTCCCATAAACTATGTGCGGATGGAAGTTTTCACCGAAGAGGAGCAGGAGAAAGCTGTCGGGGACAGTAAGAACCCATTGTCGAAACGAGGCTTTGTCAACGCACTCGCATCTGCGACTCACGGTGGCGTAATTGCCAAGGGAGGCGTGCGTCGCGATGTCACGTTCAGCCTTGCAGCTCTACGTCTGCTTAAGGTCGGCAATGATATAGACGGGACACTTTGCCTTCGCCGTTACATACTTGGACTATCTCTTGTCGCCCTCACCGCGCCCGCACAAACGTACTTGCGACAAGGATGCAACCTCGTACCCGACATTGATCACCCACGGTCTGTGACACTTGTTAACGCTGATGGTACGCGAGACGAACTGAGGATTAAGCATGACGAGGCGATCACGTTCGCTATCCTCGCCGCCAAAGCGTTCGGTGTCGGCAAGTCCGAGACCGTCAAGTTCGACCCAACCTTTGCTAAAAAGGATTTGACAACTGATGACGGCAAGAAAGGCAAAGGAAAAGGGAAAAGCAAGAAGGACACATCAACTAACGATCAACCGGAGGCCAACACATGAAACCCTCTCTTTGCATTAGCTTCCGCTTCATTCAGCCGTTTCCGCTCTTTCACGGACGGGCTGATGCCGACGAACCCGAGTGGCCGCCGTCGCCCATGCGTGCGTTCCAAACACTGCTCAATGCGGCATGTCTTCGCGCGCGAGGAAAGTCGCTCGATCCTGAGTTGCGTTTCGCGCTCCAAGTCATCGAGGTGCTTCGCCCGACGATCGTCGCACCGCGCGCAACATGCAGCACGGTCGGCCATCGGGCGTATGTGCCACACAACCAGTACGATTTGGTATTCAGCGCGCTCCACCGGGGTATGGAGCAGTCAACTGAAGCATTTCGTAAACTCGACGGATCTGTGCGAGCAGAGAAAGACATCCGCCCACATTGCATCGAAGCTCTCGGCGATGACCTGCCTACCATCCACTACGTCTATCCGCTCGACGCCACGACCGCCGACCCGGCCGAGTTGCTCAACACCATTCGTCCAACCGTCCGTTCGGTCTACAGCCTCGGCTGGGGCATCGATCACGTTGCCGCCGATGCGACGCTGGTCGAACCCGGTTCCGCCTTCTCATCCGGCGAACGCTGGACGCCCACCCCACGAGGTGGCAGGAGCCTGCGTATTCATCGCAACGGCTCGCTCGACGCTCTCACCGCACGACACGACAAATTCCTCAAGCGCCTCGTTAACGGCGACTGGACGCCGGTCCCACCGCTGAGCGCGATCGACCAAGTCCGCTATGGCCGCGATACCGATCCGATCCCGCGTCCCTGCGCCGTCTTCAAACTGCTCGATGCCAACGACGACACCTACTCGTATTCGCAGTCCAAGCTCATTCATATCGCCGGGATGGTGCGGCATCTGGCCATCGAACGCATGAAGGTTAATCCCCCGTCTGAACTGCGAGGAGACTCGCCGGAGGACTGGCTTCGCTCGTATGTCGCCGGTCACCAATCGAATGAGGACAAAGCTGCGAACAAGCCGCATTCGCAGTTTTCATTCGTGCCCTTGCCATCAATCGGCCACTCGCATGCCGACCCTTCGATTCGCCGAGTCATGGTCATCGCGCCGCTCGGCGATGATGCGTGGCTCGAACACTTGAGCCAGCAGCTTGATGGGGAAGCGTTAAAGCCTCTGCCCGGCACTACGCTGCCGCCGGGTACGCATCTTGAACTTGTTCGCACCGGAACCAAGGACGGCGTTCGCGACTCGTACAAGCGTGACGCCAACTCATGGGCAAGTTTCACTCCGGTGATTCTCCCCGGCCACGACGACCATAAGCCGGAGAAGACTCGCAAGCTGATTGAAAAGGCCCTTCAACAATCCGGCATCGAGCAAGTCTGCGAGTTTGAATGGAGCGCGTTCTCGTATTTCCCGAAGGCCCTTTCCGCTCACAAGTATGATCGCCAAAAGCGACCGACGGGTTACATTCGACCGAGCCACTTACTCAATCACACCGCCGTGCATTTGAAGCTTGCTTTCAACAACGGCGTGAAAATTCCCGGCCCGCTGTCAATCGGTTCAGGTCGCCATTGCGGATTTGGCCTGATGGCTGCAGTTGAGTCCTGATTCTGAATTCCAGGTTGCTTGTACGGCGATGTCGCATCCATCATCTCACATCGGTCTCGGCCTGTTTGCCGCAAGAGCGGAAATAGACACCATGCCAAAACGAACGACGAAGATCCGTTCACCGCTCGACTGGATTGAACTGCTCAATCTGCAGGAGATCGTCGCGGCGAGGGAGGAGGCTTTGATTGATGCGTATGGTGATGACGAGCAATTGACCGCGTTGATCTGCATCGTCGACAGTGAGCTGAAGGTTCCGTTCACTGCCAGAGTGCTCGGGGCCGCGGGTTGACGTGGTTGGCGTCGAAGAATCCAAACTTGGTCTATCACTCGACGTGATCGTCGACCACGATGGTCAGCGCCATCCCTTCGACGCCAGCTCAGTCGAGTTGCTCGCTCAGCTCCCGGACGGTGCCGCATTCCCTGCCGTCTTTCTGACATGGAAATGAATCGTCGCCAGTAGCGAGGCTGCGAGGACACTGAAGCAGTGTATTGATCACACTCCGCCGTGATCGTGTGTTTGAAGATCGCGGAGTGACGTGATCGCCTCATGCAAGAGCGCGGGTTGCCAGAGGAGAAATTCCCAGCGAAGACCGTCGACGTGCGTTGAACCGTGGCCGAAGCTGCCAGCTTCGGGATTGACCATCGGAGAAATCCTCAGCGAAGACCGTCGACGTGCGCTGTGTCGCAATACCCGACTATCCAACTTCGTCAGAAAAACTTGTATCGCCCGCTCCCACCGCGCATTAGGCTGGTTGACTCAGTTCCACTTACGGTATGTAAGAGTGGCTCCTGGTGCAGGGAGGCCTGTTCGTTCTCGCCAACGAAAGAGGCCTAAGATGATTGATCAAGTTGATCCAGCGAGTTCCGAATGTGGCTCGACGGTCCCCGTCGAGAATTCTTCGGACGAAGGCAACTCCGGACCGGGACTGTCGGGCCACAATGAAGCACTGATCCGACCGGGAC
>Ga0163147_10009980_pt1 | contig 10169 bp, 10 predicted proteins | sample OliLakLV19MP6G1_FD_148597 | JGI IMG/M metagenome (GOLD analysis project Ga0163147, IMG submission 148597) | Freshwater microbial mat bacterial communities from Lake Vanda, McMurdo Dry Valleys, Antarctica- Oligotrophic Lake LV.19.MP6.G1 | ecosystem: Environmental > Aquatic > Freshwater > Lake >... | reverse complement strand
GGCACTTTTTTCGCAGAAAAAAGTGCCTTGCACCGCCCCTGCCGACCGCCAACAAAAATATTCCCGCCACACAACAACATGAACATCGGACTTTTCGGCTTCGGCTGCGTGGGCCAGGGCCTCTGGAAAGTGCTCCACGAAACCAAAGGCGTTCGGGCTGACATCCGGCGCATTTGTATCAAACATCCGGACAAGCCACGACCTGTGCCGCCCCATTTTTTTACGACCGACCCCATGACCATTCTGGATGACCCGGAGATTGACGTCGTGGTGGAGTTGATTGACGATGCGGAGGCGGCGTTCCGGATTGTATCGGAAGCCCTATTGCGGGGCAAAGCGGTGGTATCGGCCAACAAAAAAATGATCGCCCACCGGATGCCGGAACTCTATGCCTTGCAGCAAAAAACGGGCGCCTCGTTTCTGTACGAAGGGGCAGTTTGTGCAAGTATTCCGATCATCCGCAACCTGGAAGAATACTACGACAACGACCTGTTGACTTCGGTGGAAGGCATTTTTAATGGAACGACCAATTTCATTCTGACAAAAATTTTTGAAGAAAACCTTTCTTACGAAGCCGCGCTGCGCATGGCGCAAACCAATGGTTTTGCCGAAAGCGACCCGACGATGGATGTGGAAGGTTTTGACCCGAAATTCAAACTCTGTATCCTGCTTCTGCACGCTTTCGGAGTATTTGTAGAGCCGGAGCGGGTCTTTCACTATGGCATCAGCCGGATCAATGATTTTGATATTTCATTTGCCCGTAGCCGGGGCAGTATCCTGAAACTCGTGGCGCGGTGTTTCCGGCATGGAGATAAAGTAGCAGCATATTGTCTGCCGCGTTTTGTGCCGGCCAACCACCGATACGCCGGGGTGCGGCACGAGTACAATGCCGTGACACTGGAGAGCGCATTTTCGGAACAACAGGTCTTCGTAGGCAAAGGCGCGGGCGACAAACCCACGGGCTGCGCGGTCTTGTCAGACATCTCTGCGCTGCGTTATCAGTACCGCTACGAGTACCGGAAATTTGCCCAGAACGGGACGTTTTTTGACTTGAAAAACACGGAACTCAACGTGTACGTCCGCCATGAACGGGAAGGGCAGGTGGCTGAAAACGACTTCCTGGAAATCACAGAGCGCTACGCCTCGAACAAGGCGCGGTACTGGGTAGGCCGTATTGCCCTGGAAAAATTACAGGCTGCGCAATGGTTGCGGGAACCGGGAGTGAATGTCATCGAGATGTGAGAAGAGGTATGAGGTATGAGGTATGAGGTATGAGGTATGAGTTAAAAGCGGAGGATGATCCGGCCGGAATTGTGAGCGTTCCGGTCATCGTCAATGGGGATGTAGAGTTGTTTGAGCAGTTGATCATCTATTTGAAAAAATTCTTCCCGGCGTTCGCGGTAGAACTGTCTGCCGCCGCATTGCCCGGCAGCGGCGGTTAGGTCGGTCTCGTACCAGTTGCCGTCGTAGCAGACCGCGTTCCAGGCATGGTTGGGCTCGACGGTGGCCGGATTGACACGACCTCCGGCAAAACGCGCGTATCCTTCCTGCACCGTCGCGTACACGCCCGCCAGCCTGCACATGGTTTTGAACAAAAATGAATAGCCGTCGCAGCGGGTACGGCGGGTGCGCAGGATATTGCCGACCTGCTGCTGGGTGTAGTAAAGGGGATGGATCTCTGCGGGTTCAGCCTCCAGGCGGTTCTGACTGCCGCAGTCGTAGGCGATGTGTTCGGTAATCCAGGCAAATACCGCGCGGCCTTTTTCCAGGTCGGTGGGGTAGCGGTTGGTGAGGGAGTCGGTAATGCGGAGCAGGTCGGAATTCCGGTCATCTCGGAAATCTCTGAAACCCCATACTTAAGAACCTTTAACGCTTCAATTTTGTACCTTTGAGACTCGGATAACTGCGGCATACTTTTCACGTTTAGGAACGGGCAAATAATAACTTGTAAATTTGATATGCTTTCTTTTCACCCAGGTGACCCATCTTTTTGATTAAATAGCCCCACTATTCGCTCAAAAAGATAGCCCATCTGAGCAAAAACCAATCTATCTGAAACTTACAAGTTATTATTTGCCCGTTCCTTAGCGACTCAAAAGTAACCAGGTTATCCGTTTTTTTCATCCCATCAATGCCGATAGAAAACCGCTAAATTCTGTTGCATTTGAAACTTGATTCCGCCTAACATCATGCGAAACAACTCTGTCCCATCCGCAGTCACTTATATCTTGAGCGGGTCATTGCTTCATCTGTACGGCAGTGTAGGTTCTGGCTGGTCAGCAAATTTCATTGCCATTTTCGGTTTTGTTATTTTCTATCTAGGCTTGGGTAAGATGCAGCACAACCTCGATAATATAGGCTGGAAGGCTGCAAGTATACTCAAATGGGCGGCTATAATCGGTTTTATAGCCGCCTTCACTGATCTTATTCCATTGTCAGGTTGGATAGCGTCGCTTGGGTATATCACTGCCTTTGTGATTGAATTAGTTGGGCTGTTTAAGATGAGAAACTCTAAGTTGCTCAATAAAGGGGGCAAAAATGGAGTGACCATGCTGTTGATCGCAATCATTTCATCTATCGTACAAGCGATTTTAGGGCTGATTCCGTTCTTCGGTGACTGGCTTGCCGCTCCATTTTCTCTGGCTGCGCTGCTACTCATTTTTTTTGGATGGACGCACGTTCAGGATGGAGTTATTGAAGAGGTTTGAACTTGGAGCGTTCTTTCTATTGTACTCTCTATAAAATTCCTAATTGGATGAATAATGCTACCCCTTCTCCGCCAACTCCAGCCACCGCATTTCCTTCATCTCCAAAGTCTCCTGCAAGGCGCCTAATTCCGTGGAAAGTTTAGCCGCAGCGTCGGGTGTGAGGTCGCCGGTGCTGAATTTTTCGAGTATTTCTTTTTTTCGGGACTCTGCTGTCGCCATTTCCTTTTCGAGCTTCTTCATTTCGTTGCGCTCGGTGTTGGTCAGGGCGACTGTACCGGCTGCTTTAGCGGCCGACTCCTCCCGCCCGGCAGTGGAAGCAGCCGGTACAGTGCGTTTTAGGGCGCGGTATTCGGCATAGGTGCCGTTGAAATCCTTGATTTTTCCGTCGCCTTCGAACACAAACAGGTGGTCTACCAGCCGGTCCATGAAATAACGGTCGTGCGTCACCACCACGAGACAGCCGGGAAAATCTTCGAGAAAATCTTCCAGCACCTGGAGCGTCAGCACGTCGAGGTCGTTGGTCGGCTCGTCGAGGATCAGGAAGTTGGGGTTGCGCATCAGGATGGTGAGCAGGTAGAGCCGCCGCCGCTCGCCGCCGCTGAGTTGCGAGACATACACCTGCTGTTGCGGTCGGCTGAACAGGAAATGTTCGAGCAGTTGAGCCGCCGAGAGTTCCTTGCCTTTATCGAGCGGAATATAATCGGCGATGTCGCGCACCGCGTCAATCACCCGCTTGTCTTCCCCCATTTGGATGCCTTCCTGCCGGTAATGACCGAACGTGATGGTTTCGCCCACCACGACCTTTCCCGTGTCGGGAGGCAGGGTCTGGGTGATGAGTTGCAGGAAGGTGGATTTGCCCGAGCCATTCTGACCGACGATGCCGATCCGCTCTTTGCGCTTGAATTTGTAGGAGAAATTTTCGATCAGTTTTTTGCTTCCGAACGACTTGCTGATGTTGTGACACTCCACGATTTTGCCGCCCATCCAGGTTTCCTTGATGGAAAGGCTCATCTCGTCGGTCTTCTTTTTCAGCGAATCGTTGCTTTCTTTCCGGTCGAAATAAGCGTCTACGCGCGCTTTGGCTTTCGTCGTGCGGGCCTGTGGCGAGCGGCGCACCCAGTCGAGTTCATTTTTGAGGAGCTTGTTCTGGCGTTCATACGTGGTGGCTTCCGATTCTTCCCGGAGTGCCTTTTTTTCCAGGTAATCAGAGTATGACCCGGAATAACGCCGCAGTTGCCCTCCTTCGAGTTCGATGATGCTGTCGCACACATTCTCCAGAAAATAGCGGTCGTGGGTGACCATGAACAGGGTAATGCCCGGTTGTTGCAGGTATTCTTCCAGCCATTCGATCATCTCCACATCCAGGTGGTGGGTCTGCTCGGCAAGAATGAGAAAATCGGGTTCTTCGAGCAGGATTTTGACGAGGGCGAGCCGTTTTTGCTGTCCGCCGGAGAGGGTGTTCACCTTCTGCTCGAAGTTGTCCATGCGGAACCTGTAGAGGGTTTCTTTCACCTTCGCTTCAAACGACCAGGCCTGGTGCTCATCCATATCGTCAATGGCTGCGTTCAGTTCGGCGGCGTTGTCGGGGTGGGCGAGGGCGTGTTCGTAGCGCTGCACGATGCGAACCAGCGGGTTGGCCGGGTCGAGCACGGCACCCAGCACATCGAGGCCAGGGTGAAAACGGGGCTCCTGATCGAGCCAGCCGATGCGGATGTCCTTGCGGAGGATGATCTTGGACTGCTCGCCTTCACTGCCTTCTCTGCCCGCAATGACGCGCATGAGCGTGGTTTTTCCAGTGCCGTTTTTGGCAATCAGGCCGATTTTCTGCCCTTTGTCGAGGTGCAGGCTGATATTTTGGAACAACACCTTCTCGCCGTAGCTCTTGGTGACGTTTTCGAGAGTGAGGAAGTTCACGGGAAGATGGAAGTTGTCAGTTGCCGGTTATTCGTTGCCGGTACTTAGTTATCGAATATTCGAGATTGATTTTCAATCAGGCCGGCAAAGGTAATCAGCTGGGACGCGTGAAACGAACCTGCTTTGAATAGCGCAGAAAAAAGCCGCTGGTTTTTGCAGGGTTTCATTTGAAACAGCGTGCAAAACCAGCGGCTCTGGTGTAACGGGAGATTTAAATACAGCGGCACGGAGGGGTTTTAGTGCGCTGTGTTTAACCCCTCAGCGTTGCAAACTCGGACACCGAATGTATCCGAAATAGTATTGAATGCCGACTCCCAGCAGTGCATAGGTATCGTTGCTCTTGCCATTGCCGCGCTGGCGGCCGGGCAAGCCGATTTGGGGCTCTTCGGAGCGGTCGGCGAGGCGGGCAGCCAGATCGCCGCGTTGGGAGCGGATGTCACGCGGATCGGCGTAAGTGCCGCTCACATCATCAATGTAGTCGGTGAACAACCGGCGTCCGCTGAGTTCTATATTGAGGCTCCAGCGGTACGACAGATCGCATTTGAAGCCGATGCCGTAAGCAATGGCGCCCTGGGTTGTGTTGTATTCTTCGCCCCGAAACTGGCCTTCGGTACCTTGGTCCCGGAGGTCGTACCACTCGCCGTTGAGTTCTGCCTGCGGGTTGTAGTAGAACATAGACGGCCCTAAAAACACGTAGGGGGTGTAGTAATATTCCCGGTGTCCGTGTACATACGGAAGGAAGTTGAACTCGAATTGGAGGGTACCGTCGGCGACGAGGCTGCGGAAACTAAGGTTGCGGCGCAGTTCGTAAATGTTTTTGGAGTCTGCGTCGGAAGCGCTGATTTGGCCGGCATTCAAGCCAAAACGGAGCGCCAGGCGGTCATTGAAGTTGAAGCGTGCGCCGATACCGCCTGCGAGGTGGATGCGGTTGACACGCCAGTTGGTGTTGAGGTCGCCGAAATAATTGCATCCGCCGAGCCAGCCGCCCAGCTCCCAACCGCGCATTTGTGCAAATGAAGTCTGGCTAGCCAGCAGCAGCCCGCCGAGGAGCGCCCAAAGTCTGATATGTTTCATAAAAATCGGTAATAAGGCTGCAAAGGTAGGCAGGCGGGGCAGGATTTTTTCCGGTTAACCGGAGTTTTACGCCGCATTTCGCCAAAACGTACCGTTGAGGAGGTCTGGTATGGGAGGAGAAAGTTTTAGGAACGTTTCCAAAGTTTTTACACCATTGCGCTGCTCGTTCTTTACAATGTGTTTATTTTGAATACTGTCTGTACCTGCCAACCGAATGGGATACCAGGAAAACGGAGGGCCCTTCACACTGGTGCTTAACTTTTCAAACTTTTGAATATACCCTGAAATACTGAAGCGGGATTTTGCCTTCGAAGAAGGCTTTGCCCACGATGGCGCCCGAGCAACCCATGCTGGTGAGCACTTCCAGGTCAGCGATGGTGCTGACACCGCCGCTGGCAATCAATTGAAGATCAGGGAATTCAGCGATGATGTCAGTGTAAAGGTCGGTTGCCGGTCCGGAGAGTTCGCCGTCGCGGGCGATGTCTGTCACCGACATGTTGCGGATGCCGAGCGCCTGCATTTGGCGGATAAAATCGAACAAATCAATTTGGGTTTGTTCCACCCAACCGTGCACGGCGACGCGGCGGTCGCGCACATCGGCGCCAACGAGAAACTTGTCGGGACCGAATTTTTCGACCCAGGCGCCGAATTCATCTTGTGCCAGCACCGCCACGCTCCCCACCGAAAAAAGGGCCGCACCCGCATCCCAGACCTGCTTGAGCGCAGGAATAGAACGCAGCCCGCCGCCGTAATCAATCTCCAGGCGGGTGCGGGCCGCTACCTGTGCCAGTACCGCCAGATTGGTGGGTTTGCCCGTCCGGGCACCATCCAGGTCTACCATGTGCAGCCGTCGGATACCGGCGCTTTCAAGTTCTTGTGCCAGTTCGAGCGGGTCGGCAGGATACTCCGTTTTGTCTGCAAAATCGCCCTGGCGCAGGCGGACCAGTTTGCCGTCGAGGAGATCGAAAGAAGGAATGATGTGCATTTTTTTTTATACAGGGGAATGGATTTGCTGCACCCTGTCGCATAACGGGTGAAAAACCCGTTATGCGACAGGGTGCAGCAAATCCATTTACAGTTTTAGCGGGTGAAGGAACTGAGGGAGCCTAGTGCCGCATCCAGCGATTGATACGTCAATCGCTTAATGCGGCACTAGTTAAAGGGCACTGTCTTTTGGGACGGCAAACGTAAGCAGTTGTGCTGAAACCATGTGTCAAAAAGCAGCATGAAAGGTCATTAATGTCACTGGTCATCTTACATTGACCACACTGCCCTCCATATTCCGCCAGATTCCCCCGGATGTTCAGCGCTGCCAAAACTTCAAACGCTCGAACTTTCAAACTTTCAAACTTTCAAACTTTCAACATTCTGCCAGGTTTACCGAGATGTTGACCGCGAGGCCGCCGTCGGCGGTTTCTTTGTACTTGGTGTTCATGTCCTGGGCGGTTTCTTTCATTGTTTTGATGACGGCGTCGAGGCTGACTTTGGCTTTCAATGGATCGCTTTCGAGGGCGATCTGGCTGGCCGTGATGGCCTTGATCGCACCCATGGTGTTGCGCTCGATGCAGGGGATCTGGACGAGGCCGCCGATTGGGTCGCAGGTCATGCCGAGGTGGTGTTCCATGGCGATTTCAGCGGCCATCATGGCCTGGCCATAGGAGCCGCCGAGACATTCGGTGAGGGCACCCGCAGCCATGGCCGACGATACTCCGATCTCTGCCTGACAGCCGCCCATCGCGGCGGAAATTGTCGCGCCTTTTTTGAACAGACTGCCCAGTTCGCCAGCCGTGAGCATGAATTTGATGATGTCGTCTTCCACAAACGAATCGCTGAAGCAAACGTGGTACATCAGCACCGCCGGGATCACGCCCGCTGCGCCGTTGGTCGGCGCAGTGACGACCCGGCTGAAGGCGGCGTTTTCTTCGTTGACCGCAAGCGCAAAGCAACTGACCCATTTCAGGATTTCCTGGAACGAATGTCCGCCCCGGCTGATTTGCCGGATCCAGTCGTCCACATCCCGGTAAGGTTTGCCTTTCAACAACTTGCGGCTTAAGGGCGCGGCGCGGCGGGTCACTTCCAGTCCGCCGGGCAGGGTGCCGTCGGTGTGACAGCCCTTATAAATACAATCCTTCATGACCATCCAGATTGCCATGAGTTCGGTGCGGATTTGGGCTTCCGAGCGCCAACTGAGTTCGTTGCGGAACACGATCTCCGAAATACTTTGTCCCTCCTGGAGGCACCAGCGGCTCAGTTCTTCACCGTGGTCAATCGGGAAAGGCAGGGACTGTTCCGAGTCGGCATTTTGTTCGCCTTCTTTCACCACGAAGCCGCCACCGACAGAATAGTAGGTGTGGCTTTCGCCCGTCCCGTCGCCGTAAAAAGCCCGGAACACCAGGCCGTTGGCGTGGTAGGGGAGGGTCTGGTCGTATAAAAAGATCACATCTCGATCCGGTTCGAACGCGAGGTCGCGTTGACCGCCGAGCCGGATGGTTTTGCTGTCGTGGATCTGCTGGACGTGGGTCTGCACGGCCTCCACCGGGATGGTCACCGGGTCGTCGCCATTGAGCCCCAGCAGCACGGCCAGGTCGGTGCCGTGGCCTTTGCCGGTCTTGGCGAGCGAGCCGTAGAGTTCGACCTGTACAGAAGTGACGGCATCCAGGTTGATTTCCCGCAGAAAACGCTGGGCAGCCCGCCAGGGGCCCATCGTATGCGAGCTGCTGGGGCCAATACCGATTTTGAAGATGTCGAAGACGGAAATTCTTTCCATGAAATTTGGTAAAAGTTGATTATTGCGTAGTGTGGTGGCGGAGGGTATTCAAAGTTATTATGTCAGGCTTGAAACACTTCCATCAAAAGGTGTCTGCTGATGCCCTGATGATACCGGGACGGAGCCGCCATCTGTGCGATACGTCCACGCAAGAGATTGATCCGCTCCTCAAATTTCCAGAGGAGGTAGTCGGCATAGGTATAAGAGCCGTTGGGGTCGAGTCGTGACAGCAACGTGATTATGTGTTTTTTAGGGCGAAGTTAGCTCGAAAAACGAAATCGTGGATGCGCTTGTCGCGGTAACTCTCTACTAGCTCTGCACTGGCTCCTTCGATAGTGAACACCGCCCCACGTTTCCAGACCACTGGTGGTGATTTGAGCCGTGCATGTTGCCGCACGATGAGCCGCGTGATGATGCCCTTGGGCATAAAACTGTATTCGTAACTGAGTTGCAGGTCAGTAGTAGCAGAAGGCCAGGTATACCCTTCGGGCGCATTGTCTGGCAGGAGTGAAGGCACGATGTAGAGGCTTTTTTGCTCTGGCGCAGGATAACAGAGTTCGAATTTCTCCATCAGCAGAAGCAACTCTTCAAATTAATCATCATACTCGGCACATTGCCAAACAGTATCCAGATCGGACCGACTGAAATGACCATCGCTGCCTTTTTTTCGGGTGTGGTCGAGCAGACGGTAGACCGCTCCGGTGGCCCATTCAGGGCGAAGGATCACCATTTTATTCAACCCGGCCACGTCTTTGAAGTGTAGGACCGCGCCCAGGTGGTGCAGAACGTCCTGTCTGATTTTTTCAGTGATGCCCTCAGTGGCGCAGCGGGAGCGGTAGTCGCTGATTGGGATATGGTCGGCTTCGAGGGCTTTCAGTTGGCGGCGGATTGCGGCCCATTTTTTCGGGGTACGCAGTCCCCGCTCGAACTGCGGCAGGTTGCGGACACTGCGTTCGATTCGCTGGCGCAGGGCGATGACCCCATCCCGGTCGGTTTTGAGGTTGATGACCGTGGGCTGGGCCTCCTGCACATTGGGGTAGTCGCGGCGGATGTCGCTCATGGGCAGGCTTGGCGGCATCTCCGCTTTTTGGTTCACTACGAGCAGCAGGCGGCTATCTTGGCCGTATATTTCCTGCATTTGCAGCCAGTAATCGAGTTGTTCTTCCTTGCGCCCGTCAGCCAGCAGGAGGTAGAGTGAGCGCTTGGAGAGGAAAAACTCATGGGTGGCGTGATAAACCTGCTGCCCGCCGAAATCCCAGATATGCACGGTGAAATCGGGTTGCCCGACCAGCAGCAGCGAGCGCACTGCGATGCCTGGGGTACTATCTTGCTCCTCGTCGGGCATCTCGGCATCGGGGTCTTCGATCTTGCGGGCAAGGCTGGTTTTGCCTGCGCCTGCATCGCCGAGGATGAGCATCTTGGCTTCGTAGACGATTTCTTCGCCTTGTGCTTCCAGGTCCTCAAAGTAGCGGAGGATAGCGGTGTTGCCTTGTTTCACCACTTCTATGGGCGGTTGGGTGAGGGGGCAGTCTGTGACAAAAATACGTTTTGGTATAGACCAGTTTTCCTCCCATTTTACTGGAATTCCTTTTTTAACTAAATTCAGTATAGGAGTTAAGGAACGCGGCCCCAATAACTTAGTCATTTTAGGTCAACCATTTTTTCATCAGACAACACTATTTTTCTGCGAATAGTGGGGCTATTTA
>Ga0163147_10009978_pt1 | contig 10169 bp, 6 predicted proteins | sample OliLakLV19MP6G1_FD_148597 | JGI IMG/M metagenome (GOLD analysis project Ga0163147, IMG submission 148597) | Freshwater microbial mat bacterial communities from Lake Vanda, McMurdo Dry Valleys, Antarctica- Oligotrophic Lake LV.19.MP6.G1 | ecosystem: Environmental > Aquatic > Freshwater > Lake >... | reverse complement strand
CCCTCAATGGGCAAGGCGGAATCACCAATTTGACCGGATTCCGTGGTTGTAGGGACGGCATTATTGCCGTCCGCAATCAATGGACGGACGCCCTTCTGGGCGTCCCTACCTGTGTCGTTTACCGTGGTTGTAGGGACAGCATATATGCTGTCCCTACTGCTATGCGGCGCGGGTGTGTGATACAACGCTGATTTTTCGACGGATTCTTGTCCGGGCGGATATGGGAACGGGAAGGTTTCAAACGTCGTGGTCGGGGTATAGCGCGGCCTATCCTCTAGCGATGTCCCCAACCGAAGCGACCAGATTTCATGCAGATAGGAGTGCAGCACGCCGAAGAAATAATCATCGTCGCGGGCGAAGACGATTAGCGCGTGGTCAGGCAAAATCGCCTTATCCAACCATGTAAACACACGGTGTTTAGAGGTATGTGGGGTAACGATATATCGATTTAACCCCTCAATCGCAACCCGCATCTGAGGGCGACTCCGCAACGAACGCCACCAATTTTCCCGTTCCGATTTAACAGGATTTTTATCTCGTGAGGGTTTAACATGCACGCGCACATATTCTAACGGCTTCTCATATTGTTTAGCCTTCTCAAACGGCAACCCATCAAAATCAATAATCCAACGATTTCTTGAGCGTGCGGTAATCTCGCTACCGTTTAAGAGCGGTTTCACGACATCGGTGTTAGAGATCCCTGATGGGTTTTTAGCCGCTAATAAAGTTAAAGCCAATGATTCATCAATATCAAATGCACCGCCTTTTTGATTGCCTCTGAAACCAAGATAGCTGTTTTCAGGCAAAGGTTTCGCCGCCGAAATATCCGCCGCGCCGCTGGTTAAATCGGGATTGATGTTGTCCACAAGTTGACCATTTAGCGTCTTGACGGCTTGTTTTTTGCCGTCGAATCCGGTGATGGAAATATGCACCGCCGCGCCGGACAATACCCACTCATTATCCGACCATGCCATAAAAATATCGCCAGATTGCTTGATTCGGTCAAGCACGGCGCGGTTTGTCCCGCCCCGGATGCTGTTGGTCGAGATGAATCCGGCGCGTTCGGTCTGCCCAACTTCAATGTAGGCGCGGGCGCGTTCAAACCAATAGGTCACAAGGTCGGCAAAGGCGGGGACTCGCCCACCATACAGTTTGAACAAATCATCGACATAGTTTCCCAATTCAGCGCGGATTTTATTCCCGCCCAAAAACGGCGGATTCCCGATGATGATTTTGGCGGGCGGCCATGCCGGTTCATACGGTAGGCCGTCGGCGTCATAGCGCAAAATCGCGTCGTCGTTGGTCACGCGGTCTGGGTCGGTATCTTTCAGCTTGTCTTGGATAATCGGATTCGGCAGCGAACGCGGGTGCGGATGCTTGCGCGGCTCGTGCCAGTGCAGCACGCCCTCGTCCTCATAGCGCCATTGCAGATAGCCAATCCACATCACGACATGCGCCAATTTCGCCGCGAATGGGTCTTTTTCGATGCCGAACAATTGGCGCGGCGTGACCACATCACGGAATTCATCCGGCGCAAGCGGGCGGAACGCATCGCGGATTTTACGTTCGAGGTCTTTCAACGCCTTGAGCGCGACATATAAAAAGTTGCCGCTACCGCAGGCCGGGTCAAGCACGGTGGTCGATTCAAGTTGTGAATATAAATCGTCGCGTAAGGCGATCAGGCGGGTTTCGGCGGCTTTACGGGTTTTGGGGGCGGTGGTCGGGTCAAGAAAAGTCTGCATCAGCGGGGCGGCCTCGGTTTGGGCGGCCTCCCACGCGCTGAGGAGTGGCGACATCAACACGGGGTCAATCACCAGCCGGATGTCCGCCTCAGACGTATAATGTGCGCCCAATTGCGCCCGCTTGTTGGTATCCAACGCCCCTTCAAATAGCGTGCCGAAAATGGTCGGGTTGACGCTGCGCCAATCGGCATCGGCGGCCTCGCTGAGGATGTCCAACGCGCCGGGGATTTCGGTGATGTCTAATACCTCTAGGCTGTCGCCCGCGCCATCAGCGCTCTCGGCAAAAATCCCGCCGTTGAAATACGGGACATAACTTAAATGAAAACGGTTGGTATCGCCGTTCATCGCCCGAAATAAAAGTTCAAGTTCTTCTGTAAATCCCTCTGTGACCTCTCGAGCCGAATCAAGAAGGAGACGGAAAAGCGGGATATTACGGGTTCTGGGCAGTAGCCCAATATCCTCAGTAAACAGGCCAAACACCAGTTTGGTCAAAAATCGCGCAATCTGCATCGACCCCCATTTGGGCGTCTCACCCAGCGGGTGCTGGCGCATCAAGTCAGACAGGTGGGCGAATTTATTGGCGAGGTTTTCGGTCAGTTTTTCGCTGTCGAGGCGTTGTTTTTCAAGCATGTGACGGATTTTGTCGGGGTCGGTCAACGCCCAGCGCAGCATGTCGCGGTTGCGCTCGTCTAACAAATCTTTGTTGAAAAATTTGATCGGCTGGCTGCTGAGATTCGGCCATTGCGGATAGATGCGATATTCCAAGAAGTCGCACACAATCAACAGCGGCGGGTTGTCGAGGTTGGGGCGATAAGACAAAACTTGCGCGTAGGCGCTATCGAGGTCTTTCAGCTTGCCTTTATATTCCCACGCGAAGCGCTCGCGATACCAGACATCCGCCCGACCCGCGCCGCCGCCCGCCTTCTCGACATGCTGCTCAAACACCGCTTTATCGCCGGTTGTCCCGATATAGGTAGATGGGTTGAGGCCGACCAGTTCAACCAATTCATGGAAGTGCAATTGTGCGCCTTGTTGTTCGCGCCGTGTGCTGTCATTCCAACGGGCGACAAATTCAGCAGGGGTGATGGGCATGGCGATTCTCAGGCGGTGTGCAGTACAGAATACCTCAGATTATAGCATAAGCGTTCTGAATGTTCACGATTTTGAGGGGGTTGGTTTATATGACAATGGGTCAAAATTCATCGGGCGGGCAAGCCTCACCCCTACAGGACATCCGGTGACGCGATTCTGAACACACATCATCGGAAATTTGGTAGGGGCGGCGCTTGCGCACGAGTCATTGAAATATCGTATCCCACGTTTTAACACCTTCGCCAATTTTGATTATCATGGACAACGCGGGCGTTGTCCCTACAAATTCTCCCGTGGCGGGTTTTTGTTGTAGGGACACGGCAGGCCGTGTCCACAGAGATAGGCGGTATCAATCAGATTTTGGCGAAGGTATTGACGTTTTAATGTCGGATTTTCAGATAGCCTCTTATACTGATTGATGAAATATCGACGGATTATCTAAAACCTAGGGGGATAATATGGCTATTGGACCAGAAAGACCCAGTGATTGGTTATTATGGGTGCTGTTAATAGGGATCGCAGCAGTATTGGGGTTGTTTGGTAACGTACACCCGACCTCGGCGGACAGCGGTTATATCGTGAACGTCGCGACAGATGCGCCAGACGCCAATATCGGTGACGGGTTGTGCAAGACGGCGGCCAATAAGTGCAGCCTCCGTGCCGCGATTCAAGAGGCGAACGCCGACCCTGACAACACCGTGATTGCGCTCAAAGAGAAGATTTACAAAATCACATTGAACGGCACGGGTGAGGAGGCCAGTGCGACGGGCGATTTTGACATCAGCACGTTAATCACGATTACGGGCGTGTCGCCTGTGGTGACGATCATTGATGCCAATTTCCTTGACCGTGCCTTTGATTTACAGACGGGCGGGACATTAAACCTTGTAAATCTCACCGTTCGCAACGGATTTTCGTCCGAGCAGGGCGGTGCGATTGCCGCTGAAGTTGATGGGACGATGGTTTTTGCAAATAACGTGATTTTCCGTGGCAATACCTCCGAAACAGCGGGCGGCGCAATCAGCGTGGTTGACGGCGGGGCATTCTCGGTACAAAACAGCAAATTCATCGGCAATCTCAGCGCACAAGGCGGCGCGCTCTATTTGTATAATGCGGGCAATAGCGCCGCCGTAAAAACCTTGTTTGACGACAACAACGCGGAATATGGTGGCGCAATCACCGTCTATATCTCAGCACTCGCAGTTGAAGACTCCCGTTTTGAGGATAACCTCGCGGGGTGCTACAACACCGTCGCTTGTGACCCACTCTTGATGGAGGGCGGGGCGATTTATGCCGGGAATTATGACCCCAATTCAGGCGGTGATATTACACTGACCCGCACGGGATTCTATCGCAACGGCTCTACGGGCTGGGGCGGCGCGTTCTCAATCTATAACGCCTTGCTGACCACCGATGCTTCAACCTTTGATTCCAATACCGCCGTGCAAGGGTCGGGCGGAGGGTATACTTTTGGCACGAACGGCACGATTGATAACAGTGCGTTTTTCAATAACACCGTGACGGGCGCAAATGGCGTGGGTGGCGGCGTGTATTTCCAAGATAGCGCGTTGACTGTGACGACTTCCACATTCTCTGGGAATTCGGCATATTCGGGCGGCGGCGTGTATGTGTCTGGCAATGCGCCACCGAGAGCGCGTATCAACAGCACGACACTCCAACACGTCACGATTGCCAATAACAGCGCCACCGATGGCGGTGGGTTGTGGTTGGTCAATGGCGGCGGCGGCCTTACTGTGGTCGCCTCGATTATTGATGGCAATACCGCCACAAGTTTAGGCCCAGATTGCGGCGGCGCGACCACCACCATCAGTTGGACGCTCATCTCGAATGACACCGACTGCAACCTCACCGGCACGAATAACATCATCGACCAATCGGCTGGGCTGGACGCGCTGAGTTATGGGATTAATGGCACGACGCTTGCTCACGTCCCGACGCTCGGCAGCCCGGTTTTGGTCGCCGAAACCACTTGTAGCATCCTGTTTGATCAACATTTCAACTTTATGCCGACCAACGGTTGTACGTTGGGCGCGGTCAGCGGCACGACGCGCAATTTGCTCGACAATAGCAGTTTTGAGTCGGGGATTTCGGGCTGGAAAGTGACTTCATCGGACGGGAAAGATAAAGCCGTCAACACTACCACGTATGCCGGTAGCCGCGCCTTCTTGTTCAAGGGTGTTAGCGGCAAAACCGCCAGCATCCGCCAGACCATCAATGCCTCCCCGATTCTGGCGGCCATCCCGTCAGGACAAGATGTGTGTGCCAGCGCGATGTTCTATACCAAGAATATCAGCGGGCAAGTCCTGACGATTCAAGTCTTGGTCAAATATTCTGACGGCATTGTGGCAAAATCGGTTCAACCGGTGTTGCTTATCGCTGGTGAGTATACTGTCGGCTGTTCGGGTCACGTCACGATTGACCTGACCGGCGGGCGCACCATCAGCAAAATTGAGGCGCGTGTCATCAGCAAATCGACCAAAGGCAAGACCTTCGTCGATAATGTCAGCGCGACATGGTACGGCGACTCGGCTCGGAGCGTGCAGGATGCTATTCGCGCCGGTTCTGTGCCGTTGGGCTTGCCCGCCGCGCCGGACGGTTTCCGCCGCTAATTCAGACTGAACTCAAACACCCCCGCATCGGGTCACCCTGCGCGGGGGTGTTTTGGGTCGATTTACGCCGACTGAGGGTCTAAATCGGTTATACTCACTTTGAAAGAGGTGATTGAGGACGTTTGATAATGTCAAAACTCGCTGTACCCAACAAAATACAGTTGTCTCGTGATGAATTTATCGCCTTTCAAGCATTGTCTGAAAATAGTGATAAGCGCTTTGAGTTCATAGATGGAGATCTAGTCGAAGTGACACCCCCTCACATCGTCACAGTCGGATTGTGTATTTATTGGTCAAATGGTTAGGGAGTTTTGTAGACGCACAGCAGTTGGGACAGGTGTTTGGAGATGGGATAGGGTATGACTTGCCTAATGGCTCAACGTTGATGCCGGATGTCTCATTTGTGAGCATTGACCGGTTGCTGCCGTTAGATAGCCCATTAGACCTTTCACCAGATTTGGCAGTAGAGGTGGTATCTCCCTCCAACACATTTACCGAGATGCGGCGCAAAATTGAGATGTATTTGACTAATGGTTCGGTGCGGGTGTGGGTCGTTTATCCTGATGAGCGTGTTGTCGAAATTTGTCAACGACCACCCCCATAAAGGGGGTGGCTTGCGATGAGCAAGCCCATGTTGACCAGCCTCAATCTCATTTGTGAGACACCGTTATTCGGGTCACGATACCGACGGGTGAATGAACCAGCCTGTCGCTCTATCGTCCACCGTTAAACATGCCGAGGGTCTAGGCAAGTGCGGTGGGCATGACAAGCCCGAATAACATTGGCGAGGTTCACTTTACCGCCGTAAGGCGAGAATAATGAGGTAACTCATGCAACGAGTATTGGTGTTAGACGAGAACAAAAACCCGCTCATGCCGTGTACTCCGGCACGCGCACGGCAACTGCTCACGCGAGGAAAGGCGGCGGTCTTTCGTCAATATCCCTTCACCATCATCTTGAAAGAATGGGATGGTGGCGGAGTTCAGCCCCACCAGTTCAACCAATTCATGGAAGTGCAATTGTGCGCCTTGTTGTTCGCGCAGGGTGCTGTCATTCCAACGGCTTACAAATTCGGCAGGGGTGATGGGCATGATGATTCTCAGGCGGTGCGCGGCGCAGAATAGCGCCTATTATAGCACAGGCGTTCTGAATAGTCATGATTTTGAGACATGGCGGGCGGGGATATGACGGGCGCCCGCCGACGTGGGGAGTTTCACCTGTTAGGTTTTAAGTAATATTGAAACAAAATTGTTATATTTGTTGACTTATTATTATATTGTTATATATGTGTTTAATCGAAAGCTAATTTGACAGATTTGGAGAACATTCGCATGAAGAAATCCTCGAAAATCACAACAACCCTCTTTTTCTTATTGTTGCTGGTTGTAAGCAGTGTCACCGCTGCTCAACAGGCTCCCACCGGACCACGCCCTCCCTTACGTAATGGCGAAACATGGGTAAATCCCAAACATGGGATTATCGCATATAATAATAGAGGGATAGGGACTAAAACTGTTACCACAGTACGCGGATATGGAGATGCGAGCCTCAGTTATTTTTTGAATTATGTCAGTGCTCACGGACAAACTTGGTTGAATAGCTCATGGGGAAACTGAAACAAATCCAAACGATTATTTGGGTGTGTTTTATGCTAAAACCTCGATCAAAGATCGTTTGGATTTTAAATCATCCCTCCATCAGTGAGTAAGACACATCAGATATGCGCTCGTGTTACCACATTGGTTGACAAGGGGGTTCGCCGTGGTGGCAATGATGTCCCAAAATGTAAAAACACCGTAGGCAATGAATCTATTACCGATTCTTTTGGCCCTGTTACAGTAGATTGTGGGCATTCAGTTGCCACTTTGACATACCACACAATCTTTCGAAGCGGTGCCATTAACTGGGGTGCAGAAGATTTTGATGCATTCATCTTCTGCCAGTAGGTGACGATCAACATCTGTTGAACATATTTAACTATTCGGCCTTGAGATCAATTTCTCCAAGGCCGGATAAATTTACATGGCTATCTAATCGAATGCTTTCAGAGGACAAGACGATGTTAAATAAGCAAAACCAGTGGGCTAAAATACTGTTAACGGTCATTATGGTGATGATGGGGGTATCGATTGTCATTGCTCAAGACGCTGCAATCCCTGTCACTCCGCAGCCCAATGGACAGCTATGTTGGAGCTACACTGAGGCGCAGCTCCCCAATGAAGAAACTTTTGAGGGTTTCATCGACGAAATTGGAATGGGTAACGGTATATATACTAATTATGAACTTATCTCGCCAACGATAGGATTACTTGGTTTTGGGGTCTATTCATCCCCTGATGGGCGAGATATATCGCTGAAATTACAGGTCTATAGCCCAGAAGAACGCACGCAATATATCCGCTATTTGCTTCTCATCAACGAGAAACAGTTCCCTATCATGCTTGATGGAGTCGAGACGCTTTTCCTTGATGCGGTGCTAGAGCCTCAGCAACTTCTCTCTTATAGCATTCCGCTTCCAATTTTAGCGGCGGGGACTCATGACATTATTTTGCTCGCACTACCTGACGTTCAATCACCGCCTGATTCAACCGGGAGATTAGGCGTATCTAACCAGCGATTGACGCTTGTTGTTGGGCAAGCAACCCCAAATCTATTGGATTATCAAAGACCTCAAGCCGCCTCAAATGATTCTACTCAGGGACAGTCATTGACATTGACTATTGGAGATTCACTTGTGCAATGGAGTTACCCAGAGCTTAAGCATGTTTTAGCGTTTGATCAATCGCTTAAATTTAATATTCTCGCAGGCTATTCAGGCAATACAGCATCAGGCCAGAACTTATCAGATCCAGAGATATCGCATTTTGCCTTACTCACTTTTTTGGATTATGTTCAAGTTCCTATAGCAAGCGGTAAAAATGTACTCTACACAGAGGTTAAACGAGATAATGCCTACAGTCGTATACCCATTGATTTGGCGCTGAAGGCTATCCAACCCGGAACATCACACGAAGTCCTTGTGGTCAGAATTAACTATCCGCGTGTCCCGATGTGTATTCTTCAAGGTGCAATGGAAGGATATATATTTGACTTTCAGACGACGTACAACCGTGCAGCGTTTGAGGTCTTGCCGCCGACTGAGTGATATTGCGTGAGCGTATATGAATTGTGCGCTTTAGATTTTTGTGGGGCGACACAACAAGTAGCCCAATACCCTCAAATTCCTACTCCCTCAGCGCCAACAAAACCCCCGCCGCGATCAGGATTGAGCCGACTAGCAATCCGGGGGTGAAGGGTTGACCTAAGACCACCGAACTCAAAATCGCCCCGACCAGCGGTTGCGCGAAAAAGAACAGCGACGCGACGGACGCATCGACCAGCGCGAACGCCCGATTCCACAGCCACATCGCCCCAGCGGTGCTAACCACGCCCAGATACAGAATCCCCAACAGGATCGGCAGGGTGATTTCACCCGTCGGGCGGGTGTTCGATTCGATCAGCATGGCCGGGATGGTCAAGATTGAACCGCCATAGAAGGCGAACACGGTCACAATCAGCGTGTCGGTATCTTTGCTGATGGCGCGTACCAAGACCGAATATAACCCCCACGTTACGGCGGCGATAATCAAGGCAAGGTCGCCCAAAAAGGTCTGTGAGCCAAAATCGGCCTGTGATAGGTCGATGATGAACAGCACGCCAACGGTGGCGAGTCCGATGGAGAGCAGGCGGCGGGGTGTTAGGCGTTCTTTGAGGAGGATGGCGGCGAATAGCACGATGAAAGCGGGCGAGGCCGACGTAATCAGCGAACCGTTCATGGCGGTGCTGAGGTCTGTGCCGACGAATTGTGCGCCGATGCTGATTCCGAATCCCAAAAACCCAACGCCCAACAGTTGCAATAATTTTCGGCGGGTGAGGTTGACTGGTTTGCCGCTGGTGAGCAATAAGAACGACAGCGCGAAACCACCGAAAAGGAGTCGGAACGTCAATAACGTAAACGGCGGGATGACCGGCAGCACAATGTCTGAGACGACATACATCCCGCCCCAAATCGCCGCAGCGGACAAACCATACAAAGCGCCTCGTAGCATTTTTATTGACTCCTCATGTTGCGTAAGTTTTGGCGTGCGTTACAATCGTTCCCCACAGCATTTTTCTTTTTTGGCTGTGGCACGGTGCATCCGCACAATAACTATAAGGAGTCAGGAATGTCTATGGCAAGGCGAGTGTTGATTGTTTTGGTAGTTGGTTTGCTCTTGACGCTGAGTGTCAGCGCCCAAGATAGCACCTCGGTCAAGGTTTATACCTCTTGGCCGCTGACCGGCGGCACACAGGCCGTCGGTGTTTCGATGCTCAATGCCGTGAACTTGGCGTTGACCCACTATATGGAAGACCACGAGGGCGCTGGCCCCGGCGGCGTCACGGTTGAAATCGTCGGCTTAGACGACGCTTCCCCGACCTCTGGCGCGTGGGACGGTCAAATCGAAGCCGACAACGCCCTGCGTTGCGTCAACGATCCGGCGTGCGTGGCCTACCTCGGCACATACAACAGTGGTGCGGCCAAACTGTCTATGCCCATCACCAATGAAGCGGGCGTCGTCCAGATTAGCCCCGCCAACAGCTATGCCGGTCTGACCCGTGCGTGCGATACGTGCGCCGAGGGCGAGCCGGAAATCTACCGTCCGTCCGGTGAGTTGAACTATTACCG
>Ga0163147_10009977_pt1 | contig 10170 bp, 8 predicted proteins | sample OliLakLV19MP6G1_FD_148597 | JGI IMG/M metagenome (GOLD analysis project Ga0163147, IMG submission 148597) | Freshwater microbial mat bacterial communities from Lake Vanda, McMurdo Dry Valleys, Antarctica- Oligotrophic Lake LV.19.MP6.G1 | ecosystem: Environmental > Aquatic > Freshwater > Lake >... | reverse complement strand
GTTATTACGGTGTTTGGGTGCGGGTGAGAGTTTGGATTTGCAGTCGATCGATCTGTCGATCGGGCTTTCCGAAATTTATGAGGATGTGGAGTTATGACAAATAAGCAAATATTTCTCAAGTCTGTCTATTCTGAGACTGTGGAAACCCCAAAAGGGATCGAGATTCCTAACGGTTGGCGATTGGCTTGGCATCAGGTGGAAACTTTTAAGGCTTTGCAAGATCCAGATATTGATGTGGTATTTAATACTGCGATGACTGGTGATGGAAAGAGTTTGGCGGCTTATTTACCTGTAATGACGGGAAAAAACTACACGCTAGCAATGTATCCAACTAACGAACTAGCACGAGATCAAGAAAAGCAGATTCAGTCTTACAAAAAGTTATTTAACTCTCAATATGAAATTTATCGATTAAATGCAGCAACTTTAGAAGATTTTGTTGATACAAATCAATTACCTTCTAAACAAGCAGGATTACTAAATAGAGTTGACAACTCAGAAATCCTACTAACCAATCCAGATATTTTTCATTACATTCATGATTTTCGCTATCTGAGACGCAATGCAAAAGGAAAGGGTGATAATGCAGACAAGGTATTTAGACGCATTGACGAAAACTATAAATTGTTTGTATTTGATGAATTTCATATTTTCTCGTCGCCGCAAATAACGAGTATTTTGAATTCGCTACTTTTAATGCGACATACGACAGAACGCCGTAAGTTTCTATTTCTTTCGGCTACGCCTAACGAGATATTGCAAGATTTTCTAACTAAATCGGGAATGAAATATGTTTGTATAAATCCTTTAGCTCAGGGGGCTTACTGTTACAACGCTCCCAATGATTTAAAACAGTGGCGACAAATTAATCAATCGATCAATCTGTCATTTCCATGCGATCTAGAGCCAAGCTTACGTTCTAGCTATGAATGGATTTCGGAAAATGCAGAGGCTACTATCTTAAAGTTCTTTCTCGATCATCCTTTGAGTAAAGGGGCGATCATTCTAAATTCGATCGCCGCAGTTAAGAAGCTAACTGTAGCTTTAAAACCTATTTTTAAGAAACATGGTCTAGAGGTTAGGGAAAATACAGGCTTAACAGGAGAATCGGAAAAAGCTTCATCAGTTGAAGAGGCGGATCTACTAATTGGTACATCTACGATTGATGTGGGTGTTGATTTCAGAATTAATTTTTTGATTTTTGAAGCGGCGGATGCTGGAAATTTTGTACAGCGATTAGGAAGATTAGGCAGACATCAAGGTTTTTCTGCATATCAAGCTTATGCTTTATTGCCAAGTTTTCTTGTCGCGAAGTTATTTGATGTTGAGACTCCTCCTTTATCAGATGGGGAAACTTACGATCGCCCGACTTTTAACGATGCTATTCGGTTAAACTACTCCCGTATTAATCAATTTACCGAATATCCGAAGCGTTGGGGCGGTATTCAGTCAGCTTTTATTTTTTCGGAATTAAAGAGAATGGCACAAACTTATCCTCAAGCTGCTGATGGATTTGGTAAGGACATTCAAAACGCGATCGGAATTAAGCTGAAGCAACAATATGGGCATATTGGCGAGTTAAAAAATGAGGGAAAAGATAAGGTTATTGATGAGGCTCGGAGCTTTCGGGGTAGTAGTCAGTTAGATTGTGCGATTTACGATGTCACAAATCCTGATGAGCCAGAGTGCGATCACTTCAAGACTTATAACCTGCAAGGTATCCTCAGCAACTTTACTTTTGAATGGATGGAAGAGGATGAATTTGTCAAACGTGCTAAGTCAGCCAATGCGATGAGGAGTCGGTTTAAAGATGTGCTTTGTTATCTCAAATTAACTGGTTATAGAGATGTGCGCGAAGATTGGAAATTTTTCATTCCTGACGATTTAGGCGATATTGCAAGGTTGGCTAAGGTGCAAGTTTTGAAAGGCTTGGAAGTATGGCAACCACAAGGAGAGGGCATTAACCAAATTTGTCGGGTTTTGAGGAGTCGAGGTCTGGTTTGCTATATCTCAGATCGCGATCGCGCTACGTTACGAGCAAAGCTAGGTTTGCCGATTCATTTTCAGGCTTATGGTTTGGCTGATAAATATAGTCTTGGCGATCGCGGCTCTCCGCCTTACACGATCGCGTTTGGTAAGTCTGCACTTTTGCTCGAAACATTAGTCAGACATTGGAAATCTAAGGAGGATCTGGGATGGATTGTGTAGAAGCAGGAAAAAAGGCTCTAGTCATGACGAGAGTCTGTTTCAATCCCTATTGGGGTTATTTAGCAAAACATTTTTTCCTGCTCATTGACTATACCTCATACAAAGTTGATCGATCAATAATTTAAAAGTTAAGTCATGACGATAGTCTAACTATTGCATTTTTTGTTAAACTACTTTACTATGTTTGAGTAGTTAAGCAATGGTAGCTATATGAGCGTTTATCTAAGTCACAAAGAGATTGAGTGTATGCCTGTAAATTTGCAAACCGATCTAAGACGCTGGCTCTGTAATCGGCAGCCTCAAAATTTGCCTAATGTCAGTCGTAAAACAGTTAAACCTTCGGTAGGGCAATTGACGATCGATTTCAATCCACCTTCTAACAAATCACGTCATCAGCAACGCATTAAATTATCAGAATTACTCGATGCTGGGCTGATTTTCGCCAAAATGTCTGTACGAGTGAGATTAAGACGTGAAATTGCTGATGAGTGCCGCCGTGATTATGTCAATGGCATGGTTGTATCTAGTAAAGGTTGTGTCAGCTATGAAGGCAAAGAATACGAGCGTCCTAGTCCTTTGGCGATGGCTGTCAATCAAGAACGAACTGCTAATGGATGGGAGTATGTCGAGGTCAAAACTCGAAAAGGTAATTGGGTAAGACTCGAAGAACTTAGGGAATTACTAAACACTGATTCAACCAAAAAGAAAACTCTATGAACGATCAACAACTATCATTTTTTGATGACGATGACGATCTGCCTACAGAATCCCTAGACTTTAGAACTACAGAAGATCCACCTCAAGACGAATCACCAGATAAATCTGAACTGCTTACAATTCGTTTGTTTAAGGATGCGATTAAAGATGAGAATAAAGGAGATCGCGTACTTGAAAAATTTGCCGATCATGTTTTACCTAATTTGATTCGTCAACTTGTCGGATGTACTGCAAAAGGTGGACAGTTTACGGAAGATCGTAAAGCAGAAGGTAAAAATGTAGAACGCAGTAAGCACGATCAATCTCTTACTGCTCATTTGCTGAATGGCTTATTTCCTACCTATCGCATTCTAAGAGCATTAAAAGAATATCCAGAAACCAATCAGGTTAAGCGTTTATGTGCGGGTAATAATTTTATTGAATCATTGTTCATTACAGAATATATCCTGCATGATTCTGATAAGTTACCCGATTATCAAGCTTGGCTAGTTGCTAATGATCCTGACGGTAAATTTAAAGATCGGAACTGGCGAGACAAACCCGCCAAGAAAGAAGATGCTCCAAACTTTGGGCGCGATTATGTCACGCAGAAAGTCTTAGATTTTGGATTGGATAAACTATTTGATGGTAATTGGCGCGATTATTTAGACGACATTGTATGGGGTATTCATAACGCAGGAGTCAAATATGATGCTGATTTGGGTATGGAAAAACGCGGATTAAAACCGCAACTAGATGGTAGAGAAAGAGGCATTTTTTCGCGTCTTGTCAGAGTTTCCGATCTCTTTGCTTCTGTGGTTAAACATCCCAGAGATATTGAAAGCAGTGGCTTACAGGAGCTACTACTAGATTTGAGTAATGGTCAGTTTAAATTTACCTATCACTCACTTTCAGATAATCGAGGTGTTCTTACCAATATTCTAAATAATGCTTTGATGGAAGCTCATCCAAAAGAAGATGGCTACATACGACTATTATTTCTGCCTGATGGCGTTGTTTATCTTGCTAAATCTGAAGCAAAGTCAATCGATACAGAACAGATTCCCGATCAAGTTATTACAAAGATTAAAACACTTTGTGCTGATCAGCTAAAACGCAGACAGATCGGCTTTGGTCGTGATGGAAAAGGGTTTAAATTTGCGGATTACTATTGGCTGTTTTTTGATAGTGTGCAACTAATGCAAGTAAGTGTTAGTGCTGCTTCTAAACTCATTCCTATAACTAAAGTTTCTTCTGCAAAAAAACGTGGTGATAGTTTAGCTAAAGCTCAAGCCGCAGGAGAACTCTCTGAAAGTCTAAATTTAGATTTTCCAGACAATCCACTAATCGATCGCTTAGCAGAATTTGGTGACACCTTATGTCGTGGTATTTGGCGCGAATGGTGCGATCGCTTAAATAACTGGCAAAAACAATTACCAAAATCAGAGCGAAAAGCTTTGCCAGATTTAGACTTGACGGAAAAACTAGCTGAATTTCTAGATTTGGCTAACGAAATCTCAACCATAAAAGCAATTCAATCCCTAAAAAAAACAGGGGGAGTTCCGCTTGATTGGTATTATCTAGCTGCTCAATATCTCCGTAAACATCCCGATCTTGATGACAATAGCAGTCGTCAAGTAATGGAAGCATTGACAACCCATGCAGCAACATTAATTCGTCCTATTTACGAAGAATTTACTTTTCCTGATGGTTGGGATGATTTACGCGCTTATGTTAGTCAAAGCATTTCACTACCTACAGGCGCAGTCGTAACGCCTCAACCTGATAACTTCTTGATTGAGATAGGACGCTATAAAGCCGCTAAAGTGGTAGGACGTGGTAGAGAAAACGTCTGTGCAATGTCTAGCTCTGCCTACACGGTCACAGAACAAATGGAATCAGCAACACTATTTGCTCCACAGGTTTATAGCAATCGTCAGATTCTATTTAATGCCCAAGCTGCCAAGCGTCAAATCTGTGCTATTTGGTCAATTGAAATTATGTTGCGGCAGATTTTGATGAATCAAACTAATGCAACAGGTGGAGATTTTGAAGGGCGTAAATATCGATATCTTTATCTTTACCCCACTTACTTCTTTACACCTGAAACAAATAAGTTCTTGCAAAAAGCGTATACATGGATTGCTAGAACAAAGTTTGATGCTGATATTCGTAAGCATTTAATCAGTACAGAGCAAATTGCACAGTTTAATATCGCTAATTACCAAGCGATCGACTCGCTACTGATACAGGAGGATTTAAAACCAGAAGACGATCGCACATTTAAAATGATTGGCTATCCTGACGATCAGCCTCTAACATTCTTTTTTCTTGCTTTACCACCTAGCCGAGATGCAACAGATACAGAATCTTGGATTATGCCAGCGTGGTTAGCTCTAGCATTGCCACTCATCCTTGATGTCAAAACCGTTGTATCCGAATCGCCAGTACCGCCTTTTGTAAGTGGTGCAGACTTTGAAGAAACAGTACTTTTAGATGGAGAACATCAAGCAATTCGATCTTTAATTAAACGCGATCGCCTTCGACTTGATGCCATCATTCCACGAGAGACAGGAGAACGTAAGTTTTCACCGCTAAATGCTCTGAGTGCTGCCTATTGCATTCATTTAGAGGTGAACCGTAAAAAAGATGGCGATCCAGACTGGGGAAAACTTTCGGCATTAGCCCGTGACTTAGAAACTAGTCCTCTATTCGTTTTTCACTATCTCAATGTGTGGCTACGCAAACAAGATAGAGACACTGTACCTATACAAAAGGTAAGACTCTATCTCGATCTTTACTATTATCTCGATCCTAAAGGAGAAGCCGTGAACCAACTTCGTAAATTAACTCAGCTTTATCGTGCTTTTTATCGTGCAAAGAGTCAGTATGCAAAAGCTAATGCTGTTCTCAAGCCAATTGATGAAGCAGCAGATGTCATTATCAAGATTAATAAAGAATTGGCTAATGACACAGAATCTCTCACTGATATTGTGGCGGCAAGGCTTGCCAAACTCATGACTAACGTTCGACGTAGAGCGGCAGAAGGCAAGCCAACCTTAGCTTTTGTCGATGGCAAGTGGAAACCTGCATTGACTAGCGAAGAAGAACGTCAAGCCATTCATGCATTTTCGCTATTTTTTGTTCAAGAGATCTTTGAAAGAACATTTAAAAGCGATCGCTCCCGTTTGGCAGGGACGCAACTCAATCTAATTCGAGACACTTGTGATTATCTCTATCGACTAGAAGATGATCGCGATCGTCAGGAGCGTAAGGTTGAAGAACCTGTCGAAATTCCTGAGATTCTTGAAGAAGACAACGATCAATCAAACCTTTAATCTTGGTGTGACCTATGACTAAACTGCTTAATCCTGATGAAACCTACACTTTTAGCCGATATTTCGAGCTAAAGATTGAAGCCGAAGATCTTGCGAAAGAATTTGGCTACACATTGGAAACCAAAAGATTGGGTTTGCCAAAATACACTGGTGAGCTAGATCGCATCCAACAAACCCAGAGCCGAATTGAGGAAATTCTACCCTATGTCACTTTGTCCAATGAATCCGCACGGAGAGAATGGTTAATTGCCCCTCTTTTGGCTGATGTTATCCATTACACAAAAGCTAAAGTGAGGGTTGAATACGCAATCAAAGTCTCTAAGCAGTTACAGGGCAATCTTGACTATTTCATTGAATCATCTCAAACACTTCTCATCGTGGAAGCAAAAAAAGCTGATTTAGACTTTGGCATGACACAGTTAGTATCCCAGTTGATTACCCTCGATCAGTGGCAAGAAGATCAAACACAAGAGCATTTTATTGGTGCTGTCACAACTGGCAAAACTTGGGAATTTGCTCGACTCAATCGCCAGAGTAAGCACTTTGAACAAGGTTTTGAAGACTATTCAATTCCTGACGATCTTGATGAAATCACCCGAATTCTCGTCCAAGAACTGATTGGTTCATAGTTATTGACCCTTTCTAAATTTCAATTTACACACAAAACTAATTTCATAAAGAGAAAACCATGACATTTCTAAAATCTATCGATTCTAAGTTTTTCCACAACGAGATCCCTGCTAAGCCTATGGGAAAGTATGCTCACTTTCTAACCCTTCGGATTACAGAATCTTATCCACTCTTGCAAACTGACGGTGAATTGAATAGAGCGAGAATTCGCGCTGGGATCGACAGCAACGAGACAATTAGTCGTTTGGCTTTCTTTAAGCGCAAACAATCAACTCCTGAGCGTTTGACTGGACGCGAACTGCTTCGTAAGTATCAGATTGGTGATTCGGCAAATTGTGATTACAATGTCGAATTTAGCAAGACAACGCCCGATTGTATTCTCTATGGATTTGCGATCGGTGACTCTGGTTCTGAAAAATCTAAGGTTGTAGTTGATACCGCATACTCAATTACTCCTTTTGACGACTCACATTTTAACTTTACGCTAAATGCCCCTTTTGAAAGTGGCACGATGAGCCGCAAAGGTGAGGTAACAAGCCGCATTAATAGCCAAGATCACGTTTTGCCACAGGTGTTTTTCCCTAGCATTGTTACGCTGAAAGATCCCACAGAAGCAGGATTCCTCTATGTCTTTAACAACATTTTGCGTACAAGTCGTTACGGAGCGCAAACAACCCGTACAGGCACTATTCGCAATGAATTGATCGGAGTTGTGTTTGCTGATGGTGAAATCGCTAGCAATCTACGATGGACACAGAAAATCTACGATCTTTTAAAAGAGCGTAATGAAATCAATCTTCCTGACCCGTTAGATGAGGATCGAGTATATCAAGCGGCTATAGATGCTATAAATAATTTGCTGACTCAAGAATATGTTTGTCACACCGATTTAATTGGAGACTCATTTAAACCTTTACTGTCTGAAGTTCAGGCTTTGATTAGTAATGAAGCCAGACTCATTGAACTTCTAACTCAAGCTAATGCTGAATCTTCTAAATATGCTCAAACGTGGATTCTCAAACCGTCTAAGGATGCTAAAACCGAAGACAAAAAAGCAGCAAAAGGTAAGAAGTAATGGCTCATATTTATCGCTGTGAGTTGGAGTTGCATGACTCGCTCTATTTTGCCACTCGTGAGATCGGACGCTTGTATGAGACTGAAGCGATCGTGCATAACTACGCCCTTTGCTACGCATTGGGTTTAGTTGATAGCGATCGATACAATACCCAAGTATCAGAGGAACATGAATATCGCTACTTTTGCCGCGAACAGGTTCCCATGTATGAACAGCATTTAAGTAAACTCAACGAAGTGGGAATCTATGTCACCCCTGCGCGATCGCTCCAACATACTTCCGTGTTAAATACATGGAAATATGCCAATAACAACTATCACGTTGAAATGGAGAAAACGAAAACCAATATTCCTAGTTTCGGCAGAACTAAAGAGATCGCTCCAGAAAGTGCTTTTGAGTTTTTTATCTTGTCTACAAATCTTTTACCCAAGCTACCTAAATGGATTCGATTGGGTAAATGGATGAGCAAGGCAGAGTTGACGGTGAAAGAACTAGAAAAAGTAAAAGTGGGGAATAGAGATTTTATATTTCACTATCCTCTCAATCCTCTTGATGTGATGTTTACTCATCAAGTTTTAAGTTATGACACCGTAAATATGCCACCTGTCAGCCTGATTCGTAACGTCAAGATGAACGGACATTTTTATGAGGTTGATGGCTTGCAAATTCCTGCTCGGATGGAATATCGCTTTAAGATATAGAGGATTAAGGAGATCGAGGCTTTTAGACTAACCTCCAAAACCTCGTTTCTTGCGCTTCGGTTTAGCCGCAGCACGTCTTGTGCCAATATTGGCGATCGTTAGAGCCAAAGTCCGCTTTTTCTGATAGAAATCAATTCTATCCGCAAGAGGATGATCCAAATCGACCTTAAGATGAGTAATAGAAATCATTACTGGGTTCTTATTATCAGCCGAGGAAATATCACAAAGAATTCCTCCAACATCTCCCATATAGAGGATTTCATCAATTATGAAAACCTTGTCTTTAGTGATTTCCAGATCGGGTAATTGTTTTTGTAAACCCTTTGCACTATTTACTGTAAAACGAACTGAGATCGGCAAACTAGCTTCCATATCTAGAAAAAGTTGGCGAGTCTCAACTGGATCGTCAATTGTTGAATTTGCCAGCATTCTTTCGGTATTGTCATTCATTGTGGTTGGTGATTGGTGATTGGTGATGGGTGATTGGTGATTGGTGATGGGTGGTTGGTAATGGGTGATGGGTGGTTGGTGATGGGTGATGGGTGGTTGGTGGTTGGTGATTATTTTTTCCTTGTTCTTTGATTAAAACTTATGCCACATAGTCTCGTTGTAAATTTTATGCCGAAAACACCCATTTATCCTGAATTTCTGACAGGGCGGCATATTCATGCACTTTTTTTGACATTGGTGAGTTCTGTGGATAAAGAGCTAGCCGATCGACTACACGAACAACAAAACCACAAAGCATTTGCACTTAGTCCGATCCAATTCAAGATCGATCGACGATCGACTACAGCTCCAAAGCTAAAAACCAATAGCAAGCAACCAATCGCAAAATCACAATCTTTGATCTGGAAGTACGATCGACCGATCGACGCAGGAACGCCTTGCTGGTGGCGGATTTCTCTGCTCGACGACACATTGTTTGGCAGTCTCTACAAACTCTGGCTCAACCTCAACCCCGAACGACCTTGGCATCTGGGATCGGCAAATCTATCGATCGCCAATATTCTCGGCACGACCCAATCCACTCAACCTTGGGCAAATTTCGCCACCTACAGACAACTATACGAACGCGCTTCCGATACCCAGACCCAAATTAATTTTCAGTTCTTTACGCCCACCGCCTTCAGAAAAGGGAGCTTCGATCATCTCCTCCCCGATCGTGACAGTGTTTTTTCCAGCCTGCTCAGTCGATGGAATGCCCATAGCAACATAGACTTTACCAAAGATTCGATCGAACACATATTCCCCAGCAAATTTGACCTGCATACAGAAATTCTCAGCAACTATCAGTCCTCATTCATCGGCTGCATCGGGGAAATTCAGTATCGCATTCTCGGCAAGCCCTCTCCCGAAATAATCAAACAACTTAATACATTGGCTGACTTTGCACTATTCAGTGGCATCGGTCGGAAAACTACGATGGGGATGGGGATGGGGAAAAGGGAAAAGGGTAATGGGGAATGGGTGATTGGTAATGGGTAAAAGGGTGATTGGTGATGGGCAATGGGTAATGGGT
>Ga0163147_10009963_pt1 | contig 10180 bp, 7 predicted proteins | sample OliLakLV19MP6G1_FD_148597 | JGI IMG/M metagenome (GOLD analysis project Ga0163147, IMG submission 148597) | Freshwater microbial mat bacterial communities from Lake Vanda, McMurdo Dry Valleys, Antarctica- Oligotrophic Lake LV.19.MP6.G1 | ecosystem: Environmental > Aquatic > Freshwater > Lake >... | reverse complement strand
GGTAAAGCCCGTCGGCGCTCACCAGCGACCGATGATCACCGCGTTGCACGATCCGGCCGTGCTCGATCACCAGGATTTCATCCGCGTGCATGAGCGTGCTCAGGCGGTGGGCGATAAGTATCGTGGTGCGCCGGCCGTGCCGCGTACGCAGGGCCTCGATAATCTGCAACTCGGTTTCGGTATCGACGGCGCTCAGGGCGTCGTCGAGGATCAGAATCGGGGCCTCGTGCAGCAGCGCGCGGGCGATAGCCACCCGCTGCCGCTGCCCGCCGGAGAGGGTGATGCCGCGTTCGCCCAGCACCGTGTCGTACTGCTTTTCAAACCGCACGATCGATTCATGCACCGCCGCCATGGATGCGGCTTCGGTGATGTCGGCATCCTGCGCCGACGGCCGGGCGAAACGGATGTTTTCGCGCAAACTCCGGCTGAACAAAAATGGCTCCTGCATGACGGCGGCGATCTGTGAGCGAACGGTCTTTTGCTCCAGCGTAGTGATATCCACGCCGTCGATGCGAATGACGCCTGATTGCGGGTCGTAGAAGCGCATGAGCAGGTGCGCGATCGTGCTTTTGCCCGAGCCGCTGGGTCCGAGAAGGGCGAGCGTCTTGCCGGCTTCGACGGTAAAGCTGATGTCTTGCAGCACCGGCGATTGTCGATGCATGAATGTTACATGCTCAAAAGCCACCAAACCCCGCGGCGTAGCCGGAAGCGCCGATCGAACCACCGGCGGCGCTTCGAGTTTGGCCTGCAGAATTTCATCAATTCGCTTGATGGCCACGGTGGCCTTGCCCATTTCGGTGATCACCCGGCCCATCTGCCGCACCGGCCAGATGTAAAGGCCCGAGCACATCATAAAGGTGACCAGCGCGCCGACCGTCATCACGCCCGACTGAACCCGCGCCGCCCCGATGAGCAGAATGAGCGCCATCTGGCTGAAGCACATCAGGTCGCTCAACGACCAGTACGCCGCCAGCACCTGCAACAGCCGCCAATCTTTGGCGCGGCGGTCGTTGTTCTTGCGGCGAAACTTCTCGCGTTCGAAATCCTGCCGTGCGAACGCGCGCACCACGCGGATGCCGGTTAAGTTTTCCTGAATGCAGGCGGTCATCGCGCCGTCGGCTTCATCCATCGCTTTGAAGGTGGTTCGCACTTTCGCAAAGAAAATGACTGCGAACGCAACGATCACCGGCAGCATGGCGACGGCGATCAACGCCATCTTCCAATCCAGCCAGAACAGAATCGGCAACGCGGTAAACAGCAGGGCCGACGCGCGCAGGATTTCCAGGATCTGATCGGAGTAGAAAAGCCGAACGGTTTCAACGTCGCTGCTGCACCGCTGCACAAGATCGCCCGTTTGCGATTTGTCGTGGTATGAGCAGGGCAGGTGTTGCAGGTGGCCATACAGCCGGTCGCGCAGCTTGCGCGCGATCGCCTCAGCGGCGATCGCGCCGTGGCGCATCTTGCCAAAGGTGAAGACGCAACCGAACGTTGTCGCAGCAACGATGCAGGCGCTGGCGAGCCAAAGATGATCGCGCAACCAGGCCCGTCCGCCGAAGAAATTGATCGATTTTGCTGCGAATCCGCTCGCCGGCCGATCGCCCAGTACCGAGTCAATGGCGACGCCGACGACCAGTGGCTGGCCGTATAGAAAGGCGGTCGCCACCAGCAGCAGCCCGGCGGCGAGGGTGTACCGCAGTCGCTGGCCGTGCATCAATTCCAACAGCAGTCTTGTGTGTGATCGCATGGCAATAGCTCAAAAAAAACTGCGCCAAAGGCACCCTGGAATCTGTCGAAAAAACCGTGAAAAAACGAAAAGGTTACGCGCCCAGCGGAGCCAGGCATGTCAGGCAGGCAGGGCGTTAAGCCCGCTGCCGAGATCGCTCAAAGAGCGACGGGAAGAAAGATGTTGCCTTTGCGCATCATCAAAAAAGTCCTAAGCAGAGGGCGGCAATGTAACGTAGTTCACGCAGATGGCAAGTGCTCAATTGAAAAAGTTGCGCACATTGTTCGACGACCACCCTTGATGACGTGAGCGTGTGGTTGGGAATACACTATCGCCTATGTCGCTCAATAACGATCTATCTGACCTCTTCAAAACCTTCGCCGCCATTATGGAAATCAAGGGCGAAGCAGTGTTTAAGGCAATCGCGTTCAGCAAAGTGGCCCGCGTGCTGAATGACATGACGTTCGACATCAAAGACGCGGTGGAAAAGGGCACGCTCGATGAGATTGAAGGCATCGGCAAGAGCAGCCGCAAAATCATCGAAGAGTTTGTGGCGACCGGCCGGAGCAGCGATTTCGACGACGCGGCCAAAGCCGTTCCCGCCGGCCTCATTCCGATGCTGCAGATTTCCGGTCTGGGACCGAAGACCATCGCACTGCTTTGGAAAGAGCGCGGCATCACCTGCGTAGAAGAACTGGCCAAAGCCATCGTTGACGGCAAGCTGGCGGGGTTGAAAGGCATTGGCGACAAGAAGATCGAACAGATCAAGCAGGGTCTCACCATGCGCGAGCAGGCCGGCAAACGCCTGGGCATCGGCGATGCGCAAATTGTCGCCGAAGAATTCCTGCGCCAATTGCTGACGCTTAAGGGCGTTGAGATAGCCGACATTGCAGGAAGCCTGCGCCGGCGCAAAGAAACAATTGGCGACGTTGATCTGATCGCCGGCGTGGTCGCTTCAGTGACCATGGAAACAATTACCAAAGCGTTCACACAATTCCCCGGCGTCGCTCGCATTCTTGGTCAAGGGCCGAGCAAAGCCAGCATCGTGACCGACCAGAATCTGCAGATTGATTTGCGCACGGTGCCCGTCGATCACTTCGGCGCGGCCATCCAATACTTTACCGGCAGCAAAGAGCACAACATCAAACTCCGCGGGCTGGCGCAGGATAAGGGGCTTACGCTCAACGAGTGGGGTTTGTATCAGCTTAGCGAATACGACAAAGCAAAAAAAGAAACCGCCCAGCCGCCGGCGGTGAAGGCCGTGGCTTCGAAAACCGAGGCCGACGTGTACCGCGCGCTGGGATTGGAATACATCGAACCCGAGCTGCGCGAAGACCGCGGTGAGATTGAGGCGGCGCAAGCGGGCAAACTGCCGGCGCTAATCACCCGCGCCGACATCCGCGGCGACCTTCATACCCACACCACGGCGTCGGATGGCGCCAACACCATCGAGCAAATGGCCGAAGCCGCCAAGAAGCTCGGGTATGCATACCTGGCGATCACCGACCATAGCAAATCGCAGATGATCGCCAATGGTCTCACCGCCGAGCGACTGCTGAAGCACGTCGAAGCGATTCGCCGGGCCGACGAGAAAATTAAAGGAATCAAGCTGCTGGCAGGGTGTGAAGTTGATATTTTGGTCGATGGAAGTCTGGATTTTGATGAGTCGGTTTTGAAAGAATTGGATTGGGTGGTGGCGTCGCCGCATGTGTCGTTGCGGCAGGATGCCGCAAAGGCGACGGCAAGAATTCTCCGTGCCATCGAAACGCGCTACGTCAATGTAATCGGCCATCCCACCGGCCGATTGATCAACCAGCGCGAGGGCCTGCCGCTGGAGTTCGCGAAGATATTTGAAGCCGCCTCCCGCACCGGCACGGCGCTGGAGATCAACGCCGGCTACCCGAGACTCGATCTGACCGACACCATCGCCCGCGCCGCCATTGATGCCGGGTGCATGCTCTCGATCAACACCGACGCGCACAGCGTGGAGGGCTTCGATTGGATGTTCTTCGGCATCCAGGTAGCGCGCCGGGCGTGGGCGACGCCGGCGAACGTTATCAATTGTATGAACTACAAATCACTGCAGCAGTTTATCGATCGCAAGCGGTAGCGGGAGCAACCACAGAGGCACAGAGAACACCGAGAGAAATGCAATGAACGCAGTGGTCGCGAGGCTTGTCATCCCGAACGTACTCGTGAGGGATCTACCTGTAGTTGGGTTGCACTCCACCAAATCGATCTGCGAACAAGTGCACTCCGACATGTTGGCCCCTTACGAGTACGTTCGGGGTGACAGTAATATGTTCATCCCGTCGTTTGCCCCGTGTTCTCTGTGCCTCTGTGGCTCAATCCAAAAACAAAGCGGGCCGGAAGGGAGCCACCACTTCCGACCCGCTGAAAAATTTCATTCGACTGCTGAAACATATCGCGCAGGCGCAACACGTCAAGGGCATGTTGATTGAAATCGCGCTTCGTGCCTGATCGTCGCGCGTCGATTCTTTGACAACATCACATCGACGTTTTCATCAACGCTTCAAGGGTCGGCCGCAGCATCGACCACATCGCTGGATCGCGCCGTGCGAAAATGAGATTCGCTTTCAACCACTCGGCCGGGTCGCCAATGTCGTGCCGCGTGCTGCGGAGCACAACGCCATGAATCCGCTCACGCGTGAGCAGCAGGCGCATGGCATCGGTCAGTTGAATCTCGCCGCCTTTGCCGGGCTCCACCAGATCAATGCATGGGAAAATGCCCGGAGTGAACAGGTAGCGGGCGGCGATGGCGAGCGTGCCGGGCGCACGATCGCGGTTGGGTTTTTCAACCAGTTCGGTGATGCGAATCACGCCGTCTTCAACGGGCTCGCCGGCGACAATTCCGTATCGCTCCACCTTTTCCGGCGAAACCTGTTGCAACCCAATCACTGCGGTCCCGAACTTCTCATAAGCATCCACCAGTTGCCTGGCCGGTGAAACATCGGCACCGCTGAAGATCGTATCGCCCAGCAGACAGAGGAATGGCTCGTTTCCCACATGTTGGCGGCTCTGCAGCACTGCGTGGCCGAGGCCGCGTTGCTCCTGTTGCCGGGTCGTGCTGATGCGGACTTGGGCCATCAGCGTATTGATGGATTGCAGGAATTCTTCTTTGCCGGAAGCTTTAAGCCGGCTTTCGAGTTCGGGAAAACGGTCGAAGTGATCTTCGATGGCCTTTTTGTCGCGCGACGTGATGATCAATACATCCGTCGCGCCGGCGCCGGCGGATTCTTCGACTACATACTGAATCGTCGGCCGATCGAGAATGGGCAGCATTTCCTTGGGCACCGCCTTGGCGGCGGGCAGCATGCGCGTTCCAAATCCGGCGGCGGGGATGACTGCTTTCATCGGGTGGCTGTTCGAACAAATGTAGTTTACGCGCTGATCCTCGCCAGCGCATCATCAATGCCGAACGTCTCGACATAACCTTTAAGCGCTTCCATTAGATCAGCGATGGCGGATTCTTCCGTGTCGCCTTCGCCGTATGCTGCGATGTCGGGGACTCGCGCAGTGAACCCGCCTAGCTCAGAGTCCGGGATAAGTTCGACGGTGAATTTGTTCATCATCGATGAGTATACACAACGGCGACTCGCGCGGCGGAATAGTAATTATTCAAAAATCATCGGCCGAATCGTCGTGCAGCGAATCTCCCCCAGCGCGTCGACGATATCCTGATAATGCCCCCCGTCGCGGTACAGGCCGCAGATGGCGCCGCCGCTGCCGCAGAAGTGGGCGGATGCGCCCACCTTGCGGGCTGTTTCCACCATGCGATGGTTCTCCGGTGCGATGTTCATGATGGATTGCCTTACCGCATAATTGGCATCAATGATCCGGCCCAGTTCGATCCAATCCCCCGCGAGAAGCGCCTTTTTGCCGGCGTCGGTCAGTTCGCCGAGCTTTTTCATGGCCGAGATCACACCGGCATCGCCGCGGTTCCACAGGTCGCGTAGGTTGCGGTGGGGCACGTCGCTGATTTCGGCGCGGTCCTGGTCGAACGCGACGTAGATCGGCGGTTTCTTCTCCGGCTTCAGTTCTTCATAGTTGCCGTAGCCGCGCGATTCGATCAAGGATTTCTCAAAATCCATGAAGACGATGCCTTCGTAAGTCTGAATCACGCGATCCTGCAGCCCCGCATTGATGCCCAATTCGTCACGTTCGACGGAAAGCACCAGCGTAGGCACATAATGTTTTGGAATATCCATTTCGTAAAACTTCATCAGTGCGCGCACGGTCGCGGTGACGATGGCGCTTGATCCGCTCATGCCGACCAGTCGCGGAATGTCGGTGTTGTAAGTGATGGTGAAATTGCGATCGTGCAATTCGCGGCCTTGCTGGGCGCAGTATTGGTGAAACCGTTTCACCGCCGCCTTCATCAGGCGCACGCCGCCGTAGTAGCCGTAGAGTTTTTGATCGCGGAGGAAGGTGTCGACGCTTTCGTAGCGGGACAGATCGCCTTCGCTGGGAATGATCTCAAAATGCGGGCTTTCCCACAGCGTAACCGTCGCGCTGAAATTCTTAATGATGAACGAAATCGTTTTGCCGTAGTAGCCATCGGAAGGGTTGCCGACCAGTCCGGCGCGCGCGTGGGCGTGTTCTTTGATGATCATGATTTGTCAGACTTTATCGTGTCACGTCGTACAGTAAATACCTGCCGAACGCCGGGCCGATTTGCCGGCGGCGGAAGTCTGCGCCCAGATCGCGGGTTACCACGACGTACCGCGCGCCATACTTCGCCGCCGCAGCGAACAGGGCGTCGGCGGGGGTTTGATCGTATCGCTCGCGCATAGCGGTCTGGGCATTAAGGTACGACCCGCGCGGAAGGGCGTCGAGGTTGGTCCACCCCATCGTCGCGGCCATGCGGCTTTGCCATTCGGGCAGCTCGCCGGCCAACTGAGGCACGCTTTTCCAGTTGATCACGATCGCGCGCCGGGCGTACCAGCGAAAATCTTCATCCACCGGCGACACCAGAAACACCGCGTCGCGCGGCGTGTTCTCCTCATTGGCCGCCCAGGCGCATAGCGCGCGATAGTCGGTATCGATTTTCACGAGCGGGCGTGAAAGGCCGGTGAGCCGGTCGAACGAGCTTGCCAACACTGCCAGCGCGACAACGCCGCCGGCCATCGCCATCCACGGCCGGTTTCGGGCGATCACCAGTATCATCGGCGCGAAGCCAAGGATGACGAGCATGATCACCTGCCCCAGCCGCTGCTGCGCAATAGCGGTAAACGGCGACAGTGCGAACACGACGGCCGCGAACAGCAGGCAGGCCGGCAGCGTCCACACCATCGCCCGCCAGCGCGTCATCAGCACCGCTGCGAAAATCACCAGCAACACATGCGCGATGATGCTGAAACGGAATAAACTCATTTGCACCAATGTCGCATTGACGTAAATAATTCCCGCGAAGCAAAGTGCGATGAGTTGGAGGAGCATGATCGGGAGCAAAACTACGACCGCGCGATCACGCGCCGGAGATCGTACGACAACGATTCCCGCCAGGCCCGGTAGAATCCAGAATCCGAAGGCCAGCCAGATGACGAACGGCCAGCTTGCCGGGTGATAGTGGTGCGGATGACGCAGCATGGCGTAAATATCGACGAACTCTGCCAGCGGAATCGCCGCCCCCGGATGACCCATCTTTGCGACGGCGGAGGGGATGACATTCACGCCGCAACCGATCGCCGCGAGCAGGGTCGCAATGATGATCGTCGGCCGAAGCCAGCGCTTCGCGTCGAGGCGGTTGTCGTAGAGACACATCGCAATCCAAAGCACCGGCACGACGACGGCATGATTCAGGTGAAACAACCCCGCCAAACCCATGCCGACGCCGGCAAGGATCCATCGCCCGCTGACAAACGCCGCCACGCCGCCAAACATTGCCACGTTTGCGATGTTGCTGGCCAACAGGCACGAATCCTGAAAGAACTGGTACGTTCCCAACCCAATTCCGCCGGCGGAAATAAAGTAGAGGATGACTGACAGCACGTAAGCGTCATCGCCGCCGCCCAGCCGTCGCACGATGCTTCGCCACGACATGTGAAACGCAACCAGCAACACGCCATAGAGAACGGCGAACGCCGGCTGGAGAATTCCTGCCTTCAGAAGCGCCGCGGTCAGCCAGCCGAAGGCGCTGTGGTATTGCAATGTCTGTGTATAGAACCAATCGTTGGCGAGAAGGGTTGGATCGGCTCTTCGCAAGGCATCGATGAGATACACCGAGTGATTGCTCTGCCCGAACTGGTAGCCATTGACCACCAGATTGATGGCGATGCCGAGCAACACCGCCGCGACGGCGAGTGCGGGCGACGAAGATTGAGGCGCGATTTTGGCAGAGGGCTTCATGTCGACAGTTGCGGTCACGGTGCGCCGATTGGTACCAAACCGACTCGTGGATGTCACTTCGGATCAACGATAGGCGCACGTTGCCTTTGAAGCGAGAAGATCAATGAACCACAGATAACGCCGATAGCGCAGATAGTAAGAAGAATATTCGCGCTATCTGCGTTATCTGCGGTTCACTTTGTCCTGCTGCATTTCTGTGGTCACAGTGATCGTGCGACAATGATCACCACGACGACGACCAGCGTGACTGCCGCGCCCGCGAGGGCCAGGAGGCGGCTCAACCGCAAGCGGTTTGATGACGCCGACCTGATTGTTTGCATATGGGATTCGTTCACGCTCACGACGGGTCGCGCGCGCGTGTCGCGGCCGGGAGGGGCGGCCCCGCGGGTTTGCAATTCGTCCCATGAACTGCTCGACAGCCCGGTGATGAGCGACTGCGCCTCAATCAGGCTCGGCGTATTCGGCTCGGCGGGTTTCGGCTGGGGCCGGGGGAAGTTGGTGGTGTCAACCGTCGGTGGGGTTTCCACACGGAAGCCCGCCACGGTGCCCGCCAGCGCCTCGATCGGGTTGACGGGCCGCAGGTCGGCCGGGCGATCGGCCGGCGGCGCGGGAATGAATGCGCCGGCACGGAAGCACACCAGCGTCCGGCCGATGCGAATCACGTCGCCGTTACTTAGCGTATGCCTCGTTACCACTCGGCCGTCGACGCGCGTGCTGTTCTTGCTGCCGAGGTCTTCGATCACCCAGGAATCGAGCAACCGCTCGATTTTGCAATGTCGGCGGGAAAGCTGCGCATCGTGCACCGCGATCGAACACTCCTGCGAGCGGCCTACGGTTACCGGACCCGCCAACTCGTGACGAGCCAACTCACCCCGGCGATCGGCGAAAATCAGGTACGCCATTTCATTAGCTCTATCGTTCAATCGGCGGCGATGTTCGCAGTTTGCCGTCGATTTCTTTTGGTTGCTTCCAGAATCAACGCCGAAAAAATTGCGATTCCGCCAACATAATCCCACTTCGAGGGCAATTCGCCGATAAAAATCGCCACCCACGTCGGGCTGAGCAGTGGTTCGAGCAGAATCAGCAGCGACGCCTCGACCGGCCGCACCCGGCGCAGGCCGAGTTGGAAGAGCAGGTACGGAATCGCGTGCTGAATGATGCCGCAGAAAATGATCAATCCCCACTGCGTCGGTGTGAGGTGAAACCGATCGAGCAGAATCGCCGCCGGCAACAGCAGGGCGGCGGTGCCGGCGTTGTTGATGAAGACGATCAGCAGCGGATTGGCGCCGCGGGCGTCGCGGTCGACTTTCTCCAGCATGACCATCAGCGCGCCGAAGGAGATGCCGGCGAGCAAGCCGCACGTCGGGCCGATGGGGTCGAAGCTGGGCTCGCGCATCATCGGCACCACGAGCATCACCAGCACGCCAAGCAAGGTTAGCACGACGGCGGCTACGGTGCGCCGGCCGATTTTTTGCCGCTGCAGCCCCCACGCGATAAGCGCTACCCACGCCGGGCCGGTGTATTGCAGGATGACTCCGCTGGCGGCTTTGCCGAAGGTGATGGCGGCGATGAAAAAGCCGACCATGAGCGTGTGAAAAAGCACGCTGGCGGCCATCGGCCAGAAGTTCGGTCGGTTGCCTTTGAAAAACGGAATGAACAGCAGCACAAACCCCGCGGCGATCGCGCTGCGCAGTCCGGCGAACGCCAGCGGATCAGCCCCGGCGAGTTTGACGACCAGCCCGTTCAGGCTCCACAGCGCCGCGCACACCAGCAGCATGATCACGCCGGCGCTGCGCGGCGATGTTGTGGAAGGAAGTCGTGCGGCGCTCATTTGTTGAGCGCGGGTTGCGTCGATGGCGTCGTCAACATCCGCTGCTCGCCGGCGGCGGGAGCGGCGCTGTCACGCATTTTCGCCCGCTCGGCGGCAAGTTGCGCTTTCATCGTCGCCAGTTCCGCCTTTTGAACATCGAGCGATTGCATCATCGCGTTGGCGGCCGCCAGATCGGCGTTGGCGCGCGCCAGGGTCGCCTTGTCCTGCTCCATTTGCGACTTGGCGGTCGCCAAATCCTTTTGCATGACCCCCGCAGC
>Ga0163147_10009962_pt1 | contig 10181 bp, 8 predicted proteins | sample OliLakLV19MP6G1_FD_148597 | JGI IMG/M metagenome (GOLD analysis project Ga0163147, IMG submission 148597) | Freshwater microbial mat bacterial communities from Lake Vanda, McMurdo Dry Valleys, Antarctica- Oligotrophic Lake LV.19.MP6.G1 | ecosystem: Environmental > Aquatic > Freshwater > Lake >... | reverse complement strand
GGACGGCGTGGATCGGCGAATCCCAACACAGCGCTGCCCCCGATGCCCGCACCGGATCCCCTCGCACAGTTGCGGACGCTCGCAAATCTCGTTGTCGGTGCCTTCGAATCGATGGCGGCGGATTTTGGTCCGCCACCGATTCAGACATTGACTGTATCGCCGATTCCAGGGTCGTTCGGGCAGGGCTTTCCGGGCTTGGTTTATCTGTCCACCATGTCTTATCTGCGTCCAAGCGACATGCCGGTGGGTGTTCGTGAGCGCAGTCAGCAGCTTTTTTACACGGAGTTGCTGGCGGCGCACGAGGTCGCGCATCAGTGGTGGGGAAACTCGGTCACCGCGGACGGCTATCAGGACGAATGGCTGCAAGAGGCGTTGGCGAACTACGCATCGCTCATGTATATGGAAAAGCGCAAAGGCGTGAAGCAGTTGGAACCGGTGCTGAGTGATTACACGCGTCATTTGATGGCGAAGGAAGACAAGGGTACGGCGCTTGAGGCGGCGGGTCCGATCACGTTGGGTATCCGGTTGCAGAATTCGCACAGTGTCAATGCGTGGCGCGTGATCACTTATGAAAAGGGCACCTGGATCATTCATATGCTGCGGCGGCAAATGGGCGACGCGGCCTTTCGCAAGCTTCTGAGCACAATTGTTCGTGAGTATAAGCAGAAGCCGATTTCGACAGAGCAGTTCCGCAAGTTGGCGGCTTCGATGCTGCCTGCCGGTTCGCCGGATGCCCAATTGGACGTCTTTTTCGAGAATTGGGTTTATGGCACGGGCATTCCGTCTTTGAAGCTAAACATGAAGGCGTCAACGGGCTTGCGCGTTAGCGGGACAATGACGCAGAGCGGCGTCGGGCGGGATTTCGAAGTGGATGTTCCGGTGGAAGTGCATTTTGCCAAGGGCGCTGCGCAAACTTTTTGGGTAAGGACGGGCAATGAGCCAGTCGAGTTTGCTTTTCAACTGAAGCAGCCTGCGACGCGGGTCGTGATTGGGTCCGGAATTTTAGCACAGTAATCCTGGCCTATTCTTGGTTTGGTTTCGCTAGACAGGGCGAACCGGACAGGAGAACAAGCCAATGCCCACCACATCCACAATCGCCGCGATCTTCGTTTCAACAGCTCTATCGGTGGCACGGGCTTCTGACGTGACGGTTCACTGCCACAACGAGGCGCGGATCCCCGCTGCTAAGGCTTTGGCGCAGGCGATCGAGACAGCCAACAGTGCCATGCGGCGGGCGGAAGTAAAAGTGCAGTGGGTCAACTGCTATGTGGAACCCCAGCAGTGCCGTTCGGCGGATGCGTTGGAAGTATCGATTGTGGAAACGATGTCCGATGTGCGGACAACGAGCTTCTCAATGGGTTATTCTTTGCTGCCGCAAACCGGCGACGGCGTCTACGCGAAGGTGATGTGGAACCGCGTGCGGCAGTATGCAAGAATGTTCGATCTACCGGCGGCGAAAGTCCTGGGCAACGCGATCGCGCATGAAATCGGGCACCTGCTGCTGGGGTCGGGCGAGCACTCGCGTGTGGGAATCATGAAGGCGCAATGGTCCGGAACCGAGAAGGTGGCGTTGGTCGGTGGCCGGTTGGAGTTCCAGGGGCATGAGGCTGCGAGAATGCGGCGCCGCATTGCGGAGATGGGAAAGAAATAGATCCCTTCACACGCAAGACTTAATGTTGGCGAATCGCAACCACGGGATCCACCCGCATCGCTCGGCGGGCCGGTATCAGCACGGCCAAGAGTGAAACCAACATCAACACCAAAGAGAGTCCCCCATAAACCACAGGATCGGTGAGACTGACGCCAAAGACTTGCGTTGTCAGAAACCGCGTCAAGACGAGTGAGGCGACGACGCCGCAGACGAGTCCGGCGATGGTCGGTGTCAGTCCTTTGCGAACCACCAGCGCCAGAATATCGGCGGGTTTTGCACCGAGTGCCATGCGAATCCCAAACTCGGCACTGCGTTGATTCACCAGATACGCAATCACTCCGTAAAGTCCGATGGCAGCCAGAATCATAGCGACTGCCGAGAAGCAGATCAGTAGATAGCTCATGTACCGTAAGATGCTGAACGAACGGTCGACCAGAAACTGCAGCGAGCGAATCTTCCACATAGGCTGATTCTTGTCGATCGACCAGATCGCCCGCTGCACGGACTTGGTCATCGCCATTGGCTCGCCTTGCGTCTTTACCGCCAGCGTCGCGAAGATGAAGGGCACTTGCGCGTAGGGGCGATACAACTGAGTGGCGTCCGTGTCATCGAGTGCATAGTGCTTGGTGTCACCCACGACGCCCACCACGGTCAGCTTGAGCGGGGTGTCCGGGAAGCCGATCCGTTTGCCGATGGCATTCTCGCCCTGCCAGAAACGGTGAGCAAACGATTGGCTGACAATGGCCACAGGCTGAGCATCGGGGCCATCCGCCAGTTGAAAGTCGCGCCCGGCGAGGAGCGGAATTCCAACGGTGTCGAAATAGCGCGGCGTCGCGGTATTGAATTGCACAACCAACGGGTTTTGCGGTGATGGCGCGGGGCGGTCGGGCAATGCGATCGGGATACTGTTGCGATTGCCGCTGAACGGCAGCGAGCTGACAATACCCGCGGATTGAACACCTGGCAGTGCGGCGACACGCGCGATGACTTCCTGATGGAATTGTGTCTGCTGAGCGCCTTGCGGATATTTGTTGCGCGGCATGCGATATTCCATCGTGAGGACATTTTCCCCGCGAAAGCCAACCCACCCACGCTGGCCTTGCCACGCTCTCGCGAGTAGTTCGGATAGAAGTGTGCCGGCAGAAAGACTTCCGCATTGGTGAAGATGGGCCGATAGGTCTCCGGCAGAATCCCAATGAGCTGCCCCACATGTGGAATCAATGAGATATCGGCGTGTCCAAACGACTATAATTCAATATTCAGGCAAATCGAGGACTGAGCGCGATGGCAAGCAAGCAACGAGCCCAACCGCATTGAGCCCAAGCATAGGTAAGTCATGCCTGAAGGATGCCAGAGGAGCAGCCTTAACGCTCAGTAGGGGAATCGTGTCAACAGCATGGAGATCATCGACAACATCAATCGTTTGCTTGGCGACGACCTCAAGCACTCCATACTCCCTGGAGCGAAGCTCAGGATTGCCGCGTCTTGCTTCTCGATCTACGCCTATGAAGCGCTCAAGGCCGAGCTCGAAAGAATCGACTCTCTCCAGTTCATCTTCACCGCCCCAACGTTCATTCCGAATGAGGTAACCGACAGGGTCCGCAAGGAGCATCGCGAGTTCCATATTCCTCGCCTGGAGCGTGAGCGAGGCTTCTACGGCAGCGAATTTGAGATCCGGCTGAAGAATAAACTGACCCAACGCGCAATTGCCAGGGAGTGCGCCGAATGGATGCGGCGTAAAGCGGTATTCCGTTCCAACCACGGCAAGGCACCGATGCAGCAGTTCGCCTGCCTGCAGCAGCCGGACGCCAATGCCGTCTACATGCCGCTGCACGGATTTACTGCCGTGGACCTGGGCTACCAGCAAGGCAACGCCGTCTCGAACATGGTCAATAAGATGGATGAGGCATCGGTGACCGCCACTTACATCCACCTCTTCGATCAAATTTGGCGGGATCAGGAAAACCTCGAGGACGTCACGGCCCTCATCTGCGATCACATCGCATCGGTTTATCGGGAGAATTCGCCAGAGCGAATTTACTTCTTGATGCTGTACAACATCTTTAACGAATTCCTGGAAGATATTAGCGACGACGTACTTCCGAATGATTTGACCGGTTATCAAACGAGTCTGATTTGGCAGAAGCTGTTCAACTTTCAACGCGACGCGGCCACCGGCATCATTAACAAGCTGGAAACCTACAACGGCTGCATCTTGGCCGACAGCGTCGGCCTCGGCAAGACCTTTACCGCCCTCGCGGTCGTCAAATATTATGAGCTGCGCAACCGGTCCGTGTTGGTGCTTTGTCCCAAGAAGCTCTCCGACAATTGGACCAATTACAAGGGGAACTTGAAGACCAACCCCTTTGCTAAGGACCGGTTCAACTACGACGTCCTCTGCCACACGGACCTTCTCCGGAGCAGAGGTTATTCCTTGGGCCTCCCGCTGAACCGGATCAATTGGGGCAACTACGACTTGGTCGTTATCGACGAGTCGCACAACTTCCGTAACAACGACGCTTTCAAAGATCGCGAGACACGCTATCAGCGCCTGATGAATCGCGTCATCAAGGAAGGCGTCAAGACCAAGGTCCTGATGCTTTCGGCGACGCCCGTTAACAACCGCTTCAACGACCTTAAGAATCAGCTTGCGCTGGCCTATGAGGGTGACCCCGAACACCTCACCGGCCAATTGCGCACGGAGAAAAACGTCGATGAGATCTTCCGCCGCGCTCAGACCGCTTTCAATGGTTGGTCGAAGCTAGCCCCGCAGGCGCGTACACCGGCGGCCATCCTCGGAGCTTTGGACTTCGACTTCTTCGAGTTGCTCGATTCCGTCACCATCGCGCGATCCCGGCGGCATATTCAAACCTTTTACGACACGAAGGACATTGGAAATTTCCCTGAAAGGCTGAAGCCGCTTTCATTCCACTGCCCGCTCACCCAACGGCCCGACGTCATTGGCTTCAACGACATCTTTAACCAGCTCTCTTTGATGAAGCTGGGCGTCTACGCGCCCATCGGCTATATCCTCCCCAGTCGGTTGCCCAAGTACGAGGACCTCTACGACACCGACGTCAGAGGCGGTGGCGGCACATTCAAGCAGAAAGACCGCGAAAGTAGTCTTCAAACACTCATGACGGTGAATCTGCTGAAGCGGCTGGAAAGCTCCGTGCAGTCATTCCGGCTCACATTGGAGCGGCTTCAGAACTTCCATCTGGCGACCCTTGCCAAGATCGAGAACTTCCGCAACACCGGCCGCAATGCCGATTTCACCGACGTTTCGTCCGCTTTCGAAAACACGGAGCCGGATGACGAAGAGGCGTTCTCCGAACTCCTGGATGACGGCACAGGCCCAACTGAAGAAAGCAATGAGATCGGCGGCAAAGTTCGCATCAGCCTTTCCGATATGGACCTGCCCGCCTGGGAGCATGACCTTCGCGCGGACCTCGCGATCATCCAAGCCCTGCTCAGCGAGATGCGAAAGATCACGCCTGCGGACGACGCCAAGCTGCAACACCTCAAGGGGCAAATTCTCGACAAGCTGCATTCCCCCATCAATTCCGGCAATCGGAAAGTGATTGTTTTTACGGCCTTCGCCGATACGGCCAGCTATCTGTACGACCAACTGGCGGCACAACTCCTGAAACAGGAAGGCATCCACTCGGCTCGCGTCACAGGCGCGGAGAACCCAAAATCCACGATTGGGCGGGGGTACGACTTCCAGTCCATCCTGACCCTCTTCTCGCCGTTGTCGAAAGAGAAGGCCGCGCTCTTCCCCCAGGAGCCGCACGAGATCGATCTGCTGATCGCCACCGACTGCATTTCCGAAGGCCAGAACCTTCAGGATTGCGACTACCTCATCAACTACGACATCCATTGGAATCCCGTCCGCATCATTCAGCGCTTCGGCCGTATTGACCGCATCGGCTCCAGGAACGCGTGCATTCAACTCGTCAACTACTGGCCGGACATCAGCTTGGACGAGTACATCAACTTGAAGGAGCGGGTGGAGAGCCGCATGGTGATCGCCGACGTCACGGCCACCGGCGACGACAACCCGCTCGATGGCCGCTCCAACGACATCTCCTACCGCAAGGAACAGCTTCGCCGCTTGCAGGATGAAGTGGTCGAACTGGAAGACCTCAAGACCGGTGTCTCGATCACCGACCTTGGGCTGAATGACTTCCGAATGGATCTGTTGAACTACGTCAAAGCGAACGGCGACTTGGACGGCGTGCCAACCGGAATGCACGGAGTGGTGCCCGCTGACCGCGAACGCGGCCTTCCGCCGGGCGTCATCTTCGCGCTTCGGAACCGCCACAAGAGCGTCAACGTAAACCAACTCAATCGCCTCCACCCGTACTATCTCGTCTACGTCGCAAACGATGGTGCGGTCATCGTCAACCATACCGAAGTGAAGCGATTGCTCGACCTGGTTCGGTCCGCCTGCAAAGGCTTTAGCGAGCCGGTGCCAGAGGCATATCAGCCGTTCAATCTGAAAACGCAGGACGGGCGGGATATGCAACTTTACTCCGACCTGCTGTCTCGCGCCATTCGCTCGATTGCGGACTCCAAAGAGGAAAAGGATCTCGACACACTCTTCACCGGGCCAAAAACTTCAGCGCTGGTGAATCCAATCGCGGGCCTGGACGATTTCGAGTTAGTTGCCTTTCTGATTGTGGAGGATGGAGCCTAACCATGCGCCGCACCCCAAAAGGATGCCGCGTGGCAGGCACGCGTGGCAGGCCAGCTTGCAACGCCGGTGCAATGAGGCTAAGTTGAAAAGGATGACCATCGAATTGAAGCCCGAAACCGAACTCCTGTTGCGCGAAGAAATCCGAAACGGGCGCGTGGTTTCGGTTGATGAACTGATCGTCTTCGGCGTGCGGGCGGTACGCGAACAGTCCAAGGCCGCGGGGCTATCCCCGCAGCCGCCCCGAAAGAGATTGTACGACCTCCTGACGCAACCACCCTTTGCCGGCTCAGAATTAGATCTTGAGCGGGTCAAAGATTTCCCCAGGTCCGTCGATTTGTGATCGGCTTGCTGCTGGATACGAACGTCCTCTCGGAATTTGCCCGGACCGGAAAGCCGGACGAAAATGTAGCCCGATTCCTGGAGGGAACTGGGGAGAACCAACTTTTTGTCAGCGTTCTGACGTTTGCGGAGATCCGGCGGGGGGTTGAACTTTTGCCCCCTGGAAAGCGGCGTGCGCAGTTGGAGGAATGGCAGGAAGATCTGGCTATCTCGTTTGAGGGACGAATCCTGCCGGTCACCAAGTCCATCGCTGACTGTTGGGCTGTACTGTCCGCGAAGTCCCAACGACGGGGAATCACCGTGGCCAACCTGGACGGCCTGATTGCCGCCACCGCCCTCGATCATCAGTTGATCCTCGTAACGCGCAACATCAAAGACTTTTCGGAATTGGGATTGGTTCTGCTCAATCCTTGGACGCCTTAGCCGCTTGCCGGCTATTCGCGAAAAGCGATCTCATGTTTTTCTATCCCCACCAGACGGAGTTGCGCCGTCCAGTCCCCAAGAGCAAGATTTACGGCTACGCCAGACCCAGCCTCGCGATTCGGGACCGATTCGTCTCGCAAGTAAGCGAGATCGTTTGGAAGTACAAGCTCGCGCCCGAAACCGTCAATCTGCCGGCCAAGCTGCCCGTCCACGAAATCCAAGTCTTTGAGGTAGCGCTGAAGACCGGCGAACTCGCCGAGGACGTACTGCGGACGCTGGACAAGGCCATCCCGTCGCTGCTGTTCTTCGAACTCACCTTCGAGGACCGCGTGAAGTTTTCCGCCGCCTACAAGCGTCCGAGCGAAGCGGACCGGCGCAAGAATGTCGTCGAGGCGTATTTCGACAGCCCCTGGCAACCAGCGGGCGCACCCCGTCCTCCGCTCCCGGTGGTGTTGGATATGGCCGGGCTGTACGAACAGATGCTGCAGTTGCACATGCGCAAGAGCGCCATGGCGCTGGTTCCCCGGCATGGGGAAGGGCTGCAAGCCATGGCGGATCGCGCCAGTCTGATCCGCTCGAAAGAGAACGAGTGCCGCCAGTTGGAGGCCCGGATTGCGAGGGAGATCCAGTTCAACCGCAAGGTAGAACTGAATAGCAGACTGCGTACGCACCGCGCCGAACTGGATCAGCTTAAGCAGTAGCAGACTCACCACGAGGCGGGCTTGTGAAACGGCCCCTTGGCGTCCGCCATGCTTTCGGGAAAATGACTTTCGATGAGGTCGGCCTGCCGGATTCCTAGTTCGCTCAGCTCTCGCGGTGGCGGGCGGCCCGCGACGCAAAATCCGGAATGGCTCAGAGCTTCGAGGCGGCATTCTTGAAGGTTGCGATCCAAGACCTTAACTTCTCAGGGTCATTGTCCTTCATCAGTTCCTCAAGAGGAGTATGGACATCCCATTGTCCCTTGCTATCTTGATCCCACTTTCCGAAAAGCGCGACTGAGCCATGCAAGAAGCCGTGAAAGTCAGGAAAGCGTAACCAATGCCGGCACTCGAACCGAACCCCAGCATCGTTGGCCTGGTCGGAGACCAGAGCAATATTGGACTTCAGGGCGGATGCAAAACCTGGCCGAAGCAATCCCTTGGATTCCAGTTTCTTCGCTTCTTTGGCTGACAACGCAAGCAGTACGACTTTTGAAATCTTGAAACTCGGCTGACGAAACACAGTTGCTAGCCACTGGCCCGTATAACTGCCGCTTCCAATGGAAACATATAGAGTTCCCGCACGCGATGCTCCAGTCGTGACCAACTGCATAAGGCGGCCAGCATACTCCCCCTGATGTTTGTAGACCCTGCCATTCGTGATCCGTTTAACGATGCTCCTCGCGACAGCGGGAAGCCCCATAGCTGTATTGAGTGCCAATCGATCTGCCATTATTGGGGAAACACCCGCAACGTATGATCCGTCCACCTCATGCCATACGGGGATGACAGTGTTCTCGGTTGTTTCCCGCGTTAAGAGGCCATTCAATTCGCGTGCCGTCCACGTCTTCTTCTTTGAAAAGAAGCTCTTGCTAAGAACGACGACTCCAAATCTTGACTTACTAAGGCCGTCATCTATCCGCTCTCGAAGGCTGTCACCGGGCCTAATCTCACCTGCGTCGATCCAAACGCGGATGTGTTTCGCCAAGAGGCGAGCCAAGGGCTCTGCAACGGTGCGCTTGTCTTCACTAGCATGACTAATAAACACATCCCACATTCGGTAGCATCCCTCTTACTTACCCCGCATTTTACCTCTAGGTAGACGCATGTTGTCCAACCATTGAGCCAGTTTCTCCGCGCGGTTTGGGAATGGACCGCAACGCGCGGAGGTAACCCTGCTGGTCGGCTGGCGCAGAGGGGTTGTGCGGGCGTGCACTCACGCGGGCCGTATAGCAGGCAACATGCTGAATTTCGTCATTGGGCAACATTCGCGTGCACAACTGAGCCAAGTTCAACCATTTGTATGGCGTCCGCTTCAGGCAGCCGTAGTAGAGATTGAACCCGTCAATGTAGACACACACCCGCGCCACAGTCCTGCAAACCTCCACACGATTCTCAGTCCTTTCAGAGTATCACTTGGACCCGCAGGGTCGGTCATGAAACTTGACAGGATTGGTGTAAAACTGGCACACTGCAAGTGAGTTTATTCCCCCTGCTTTCTCGGAAGCAGGAAGCGAGACCGGCCGCAAGGCCGGTCTCAGTGTTTTAGGGGCTCCACTTGAGCCCGTCTGCGCAGCCCGCCGCTCTTCAGCCACAATAGAAGACGAAACGCATGGAAAAGCTCAAGCTCCACACTCCCAACCGCATCAGCGAGAACGTTGCCAAGCTCGCCGAGCTCTTTCCTTCTTGCGTCACTGAAGCGCGCGACGACAAGGGCGCGCTGACGAAGGCAATCGACTTCGACCAGCTTCGCCAGGAACTATCTGATCACATTGTGGACGGGCCTCGTGAACGCTATCACCTGGACTGGCCCGGCAAACGTGAAGCCATACTCACGGCAAATGCTCCCATTGCTAAAACGCTTCGCCCTTGCCGGGAGGAGAGCGTGGATTTCGATTCAACCAAAAACATCTTCATCGAGGGCGACAACCTCGATGCGTTGAAGCTGTTGCAGGAGACCTATCTAGGCAAGGTGAAGTTGATTTATATTGATCCTCCGTACAACACGGGGAATGATTTTATCTATGAAGACGACTTCTCGGAAACGACGCAGTCCTTTCTGGCACGCTCAAACCAGACCGACGAGACAGGGAACAGGCTCGCACTGAATCCCGAAACGAACGGCCGCTTCCACTCTGATTGGCTCACGATGATCTATCCAAGGCTGCTCTTAGCCCGAAACCTACTTAAAGACGATGGCGTCATTTTCATCTCCATTGATGACCATGAAGTCGCTAATCTCCGCAAGGCCTGTGACGCGATCTTTGGGGAAACAAACTTCATAGCGACCATAGTTTGGCAAAAGCGGTATGTGTCGAATGTGACGGCTAAGTGGCTGTCGGATATGCACGACTTTGTAGTCGTCTACGCG
>Ga0163147_10009960_pt1 | contig 10183 bp, 6 predicted proteins | sample OliLakLV19MP6G1_FD_148597 | JGI IMG/M metagenome (GOLD analysis project Ga0163147, IMG submission 148597) | Freshwater microbial mat bacterial communities from Lake Vanda, McMurdo Dry Valleys, Antarctica- Oligotrophic Lake LV.19.MP6.G1 | ecosystem: Environmental > Aquatic > Freshwater > Lake >... | reverse complement strand
CGTGCTGTCGTGGTGGGGTAGCGCCGCACGCGACGAGCGGCCTGCGAGTTTGCCCGACATTCATCCCGGCGAGCGCTGGCAACTGACAGTGCGGCTGAAACGGCCACATGGCTTCGCCAATCCGCATGGTTTTGATTACGAGGCCTGGCTGCTGGAGCGCGGCATCCGCGCCACCGGTTCCGTGCGACCGAAAACTAACGCGCAGAAATTGCAGGCGATGGTGCATGAGCCGGGTTATTGGGTAGAAGTCGTGCGCGAACGTATGCGCACACGCATTCAGTCCGTCCTCGGCGATGCACCGGCAGCAGGCGTGATCATCGCGCTGGCAATGGGTGAGCAGCGTGCGATCCCGCCGGAGCAGTGGCAGGTGTTTACGCGCACCGGTGTGAACCATTTGATGAGCATCTCCGGACTGCATGTGACCATGTTGTCCGGCCTTGCGTTTGCGTTGATGAATTTTGCATGGCGGCGCAGCGCGCGGCTGACGCTGGCCTTGCCTGCGGTCAAGGCCGCCGCGGTTGCGGGCTTGCTGACAGCCATCGCTTATGCACTGCTCGCCGGCTTCGCGGTGCCGGCGCAACGCACGGTGTTCATGCTCGCCGTGGTGGCGATTGCGTTGTGGAGCGGACGCGCCAGCGCTGCCGGGCCGGTGCTGGCCACTGCCTTGCTGGTGGTATTGATCATCGATCCCTGGGCGGTGCTCGCACCCGGTTTCTGGCTGTCCTTTGGCGCGGTGGCGATCATCATGCTGGTGTCCGTCAACCGTTTGCGCCAGCCGCACTGGCTGGTGACCTGGGGGCGGGTGCAATGGGCCGTGACGCTGGCGCTGGTGCCGGCGCTGCTGGCGATGTTTCAGCAGGTGTCGCTGGTGTCACCGCTTGCCAATGCGCTGGCGATTCCGCTGGTCAGTCTGGTGGTGGTGCCGCTGGCGCTGGCCGGGCTGGTGATCCCGGTCGATGCGATCCTGCATCTGGCGCACTGGATCATGGCTTTGTGCGCCGATGCGCTGCAATGGTTGAGCGCATTGCCCGATGCGGCATGGGAGCAGCATGCGCCGCCGGCATGGACCGTCGTTGTTGCGATGGTCGGCGCGGTGTGGCTGCTGCTGCCGCGCGGATTCCCGGCACGCTGGATCGGCGCCTTCGCATTTCTGCCGATGCTGCTGATCGTTCCTGCGCCGCCGCCCGAAGGTGTGTTGCGCCTGACAGTGCTGGATGTCGGGCAGGGTTTGGCGGTGGTGGCGCAGACGCAGAATCACGCCCTGCTGTTCGATACCGGCCCGGCCTTCGGGCCATCCGCCGACAGCGGCAACCGCATCATCGTGCCCTACCTGCGCGCCGCGGGCATCCAACGCCTCGACCGCATGATCATCAGCCATGACGACCTCGATCATTCCGGCGGTGCCTTGTCTGTTCTACAGGCGGTGCCGGTGGCGGAAGTGCTGTCGTCGTTGCCTGACCTCGATCCACTGGTACTGCTGTCGCCGCAGGAGCAGCGTTGCCGGGCAGGGCATCAGTGGATCTGGGATGGAGTGCGTTTTGACATGCTGTATCCGGATACGGCGGATGACGCGGCCAAAAGTAATGACCGCAGTTGCGTCATCAAAATCACTACAACCGGCGGCAGTGTGCTGATTCCGGCGGATATCGAACGGCGCGGTGAGCGTGCGCTGCTGGCGCAGTCAGCGGAAATGCTCAAGGCCGATGTGCTGATCGCACCGCATCATGGCAGCAAAACCTCATCGTCAATCGAGTTCGTGCAGGCCGTCGCGCCGCGCGCGGTGATTTATCCTGTGGGTTATCGCAACCGTTTCGGGCATCCGCATGCCGATGTGGTGGCGCGGTACCAGCAGATCGGTAGCGCTGGATATCGCACCGATGATGGCGGCGCGATCAGTGTGGAATTGCAGCAGGGCAAGCCGTTAGTGATATCGCGTTACCGGGACCGGTATGTGCGCTACTGGCATGCGCCGCGGGAGGGTGGGGCGGCGGAAGAGGTGATGCCGGCGGCTTGGTAAAATATCATTAAAATCAATTACTTATAATTATTTCTGCGGGATTTGCTGATTTTGATATTTGTCGAAAACGTCCTGAACGGATAGCCACACAGTCTTAATCCCTTCTTTTTCAGGTCTGTCTTTCAGTCTGCGTTTTATGTTGGCATCGTCGTCAATAACCTTGTCTTAATCCCTTCTTTTTCAGGTCTGTCTTTCAGTCTGTATACGGTAGTTAAAACATCCGATGCGATAAGTCTTAATCCCTTCTTTTTCAGGTCTGTCTTTCAGTCTCAAACTGACGGACACACAGTTTGATCGCGCCGTGTCTTAATCCCTTCTTTTTCAGGTCTGTCTTTCAGTCGGAATTCTGGGCTTATCCTAGCTTGGAATGGCGTCTTAATCCCTTCTTTTTCAGGTCTGTCTTTCAGTCTCGCATGACTTCTGCGATGCAAACGTTGCAATGTCTTAATCCCTTCTTTTTCAGGTCTGTCTTTCAGTCGTGGATGCTCTGCGCAGTAGGATCGCCAGCAGGTCTTAATCCCTTCTTTTTCAGGTCTGTCTTTCAGTCCCCTTCGGAGTGTGCACTACGCACGCTAGTGGGGTCTTAATCCCTTCTTTTTCAGGTCTGTCTTTCAGTCGCGAAGGCGGCGCGCAAAGCGGCGGCGTAGCGTCTTAATCCCTTCTTTTTCAGGTCTGTCTTTCAGTCGCAGCAGGATCGCCAGCAGCATCAATGCCAAGGGGGTCTTAATCCCTTCTTTTTCAGGTCTGTCTTTCAGTCGCGACAAGCTTGGCATCGACGCCATACTAGCGTCTTAATCCCTTCTTTTTCAGGTCTGTCTTTCAGTCCTATAGTAAGCGAGGGATTGACGACGTTGAACGTCTTAATCCCTTCTTTTTCAGGTCTGTCTTTCAGTCACGATCCCCTCAAACATCGCCATTTCACTTGGGTCTTAATCCCTTCTTTTTCAGGTCTGTCTTTCAGTCGTCGGCCTTGTCGATAGCTTCAGATAATCGGTCTTAATCCCTTCTTTTTCAGGTCTGTCTTTCAGTCCCAAGCTTGGAATGGCAGGATATGTTTTTGGGTCTTAATCCCTTCTTTTTCAGGTCTGTCTTTCAGTCTCAACGTAGCGCGCACTGATGGCAAAAAAGGCAGTCTTAATCCCTTCTTTTTCAGGTCTGTCTTTCAGTCTGTTATTGGAACCAAGATTCTCGAGAAGCTTAGTCTTAATCCCTTCTTTTTCAGGTCTGTCTTTCAGTCACACAGGACTACCGAAAACACGGCATCCCGGCGGTCTTAATCCCTTCTTTTTCAGGTCTGTCTTTCAGTCCGCCGATGCTGTAGTAAGCGAGGGATTGACGACGGTCTTAATCCCTTCTTTTTCAGGTCTGTCTTTCAGTCCGATGCTATGCGAAGTCGGTGCCGCGTGGCAGGTCTTAATCCCTTCTTTTTCAGGTCTGTCTTTCAGTCAAATCGACAATAGCGGCGCGCATGCAGTTTATGTCTTAATCCCTTCTTTTTCAGGTCTGTCTTTCAGTCACAACTAAAATAGGAGCACCAAAATGAAACAGTGTCTTAATCCCTTCTTTTTCAGGTCTGTCTTTCAGTCGGCCAGCAGGCGACGTTTGGCACGACACACGAGGTCTTAATCCCTTCTTTTTCAGGTCTGTCTTTCAGTCCGACGTTATCAGAGGTGATGCTCGCAACCTGCGGTCTTAATCCCTTCTTTTTCAGGTCTGTCTTTCAGTCGCGCGGTTCAGCGACGGACGGCAAATTGCATGTCTTAATCCCTTCTTTTTCAGGTCTGTCTTTCAGTCGCGATACGACTGGACAAAGAATCAAAATAAACAGTCTTAATCCCTTCTTTTTCAGGTCTGTCTTTCAGTCTGCTGTTCATGCACGAGATCGCAAAAGGGGGTGTCTTAATCCCTTCTTTTTCAGGTCTGTCTTTCAGTCCTTGAGCAATGGCTGCTAGATCATCCTGAACAGTCTTAATCCCTTCTTTTTCAGGTCTGTCTTTCAGTCCAAAGGTTGCGCGTATCGCCATCATGCGCGCGTCTTAATCCCTTCTTTTTCAGGTCTGTCTTTCAGTCCGCTCCGAGCCCTGCACAATGCAGGGGGATAAGTCTTAATCCCTTCTTTTTCAGGTCTGTCTTTCAGTCTGTGCTAACTCTGGCGGCGAGAGTTGATGCCGAAAGTCTTAATCCCTTCTTTTTCAGGTCTGTCTTTCAGTCATCACCGGCAACCAAGTCATTTCAGCCGGGACTGTCTTAATCCCTTCTTTTTCAGGTCTGTCTTTCAGTCGTCGCAATGGCCGACGCAATTCGGGAAATTTGGTCTTAATCCCTTCTTTTTCAGGTCTGTCTTTCAGTCGCTGAAGCTCTCCAAGCTGGACGAAGCCATTGGTCTTAATCCCTTCTTTTTCAGGTCTGTCTTTCAGTCGCGAGATTACTCCGCGTCGAGCTTGGGGCGGCGGTCTTAATCCCTTCTTTTTCAGGTCTGTCTTTCAGTCGGCTGGCCAACGCCGGAAGTGTTCGAAGTGCAAAGTCTTAATCCCTTCTTTTTCAGGTCTGTCTTTCAGTCCGATGCCATACAATCCGAAAGACAGGCCATCGAAGTCTTAATCCCTTCTTTTTCAGGTCTGTCTTTCAGTCGAGACGGTGCCGGCGAAGAGGTTGACTTCAAAGGTCTTAATCCCTTCTTTTTCAGGTCTGTCTTTCAGTCCATTTGAGGTGGACGCTCTGGATGCGCTAGAGTCTTAATCCCTTCTTTTTCAGGTCTGTCTTTCAGTCGTATCGGGCCGGTTATGCTGCTGCACGGGAACAGTCTTAATCCCTTCTTTTTCAGGTCTGTCTTTCAGTCCTTATCCGCCCGCAAACCGATGCCGCGCGCGGTCTTAATCCCTTCTTTTTCAGGTCTGTCTTTCAGTCGGCATGTCGCACGTCAGTCAGCAAGAAGCTGACGTCTTAATCCCTTCTTTTTCAGGTCTGTCTTTCAGTCCTCCGAAGCCATGAAGGAAAGATGGGACGCGAAGGTCTTAATCCCTTCTTTTTCAGGTCTGTCTTTCAGTCGTTTCATTCGTTGTGCTACACCCCTGTGCTCAGGTCTTAATCCCTTCTTTTTCAGGTCTGTCTTTCAGTCAAAATTTATGTGAGGCGAACCAGCAGCAGAGGGGTCTTAATCCCTTCTTTTTCAGGTCTGTCTTTCAGTCGCGTAGAAGTTAGCAACCACTGACGTTAGTAACCGTCTTAATCCCTTCTTTTTCAGGTCTGTCTTTCAGTCGCGGCGCATGTGATTACCGCGTGGGAAGCGGTGTCTTAATCCCTTCTTTTTCAGGTCTGTCTTTCAGTCTCAAATCGCACTAGGCTAGCGCCTCAATCCCAGCCGTCTTAATCCCTTCTTTTTCAGGTCTGTCTTTCAGTCATGAACAAATTAAAAGTTGGACAGCAAGACAAGTCTTAATCCCTTCTTTTTCAGGTCTGTCTTTCAGTCCTGAAAACAGAGGGGATCCAGACGAGGCGCTGGTCTTAATCCCTTCTTTTTCAGGTCTGTCTTTCAGTCGCGGAAGTCCGGGAATTTAAAGCGCGGTTTCCGGGTCTTAATCCCTTCTTTTTCAGGTCTGTCTTTCAGTCGTGTTGACCGACAAGGCGCCGAAAAGTAGGGGTCTTAATCCCTTCTTTTTCAGGTCTGTCTTTCAGTCCCCCACCCCCGCAAAAGACGAGCCGCCCAAGCGCGTCTTAATCCCTTCTTTTTCAGGTCTGTCTTTCAGTCTCTGGCGCGCAACAGCTACACCATTGACCCGAGTCTTAATCCCTTCTTTTTCAGGTCTGTCTTTCAGTCTTCCGGACGCTGTTAAGAGTCAATTAGTAACGTCTTAATCCCTTCTTTTTCAGGTCTGTCTTTCAGTCGGAAGCATATGCAGCCATGAACCTTGCTGCTAAGTCTTAATCCCTTCTTTTTCAGGTCTGTCTTTCAGTCCACAGTGTAGTCTGCAAATATCTAGGGTGCAGAAGGTCTTAATCCCTTCTTTTTCAGGTCTGTCTTTCAGTCGTATCCACATCAAGAAATGCGCTGCTGATTTACGTCTTAATCCCTTCTTTTTCAGGTCTGTCTTTCAGTCCCCAAAGGCAATACGATAACGTCCGACAAGCTTGGTCTTAATCCCTTCTTTTTCAGGTCTGTCTTTCAGTCCTTACTACCAGCATGGATATCCGGCAGCGGTAGGTCTTAATCCCTTCTTTTTCAGGTCTGTCTTTCAGTCCGTCGGCAAAGCCTTTATCGTTGATGCAATTGACGGTCTTAATCCCTTCTTTTTCAGGTCTGTCTTTCAGTCGCAGGGTGTGCGGGAAGAACGCGCACCTATCGGGGTCTTAATCCCTTCTTTTTCAGGTCTGTCTTTCAGTCGCTCTTCGCAGCCGTATCGCCAGTGGCATCAATGTCTTAATCCCTTCTTTTTCAGGTCTGTCTTTCAGTCGACCTGCTGGCGCTGATGAAAGCTAGGTTTGCGTCTTAATCCCTTCTTTTTCAGGTCTGTCTTTCAGTCCGCATCGTCCGGTTTTCTCCTTGAGTTCAAAAAGTTGCACTGGGGGTTAGTGAGGAATTTCATTTCGCAAAGGTGGCCTGCATTTTGAGGCTGCCGCCAGCCAGAAGGCCGCTGTTGCGGTTTTCCCGGTCGGGCAGGAATTGTAGTCCTTCCGGCAGGGCGCGGCGGCCGTAGTGGTGAACTTCCAGGTTTTTCGGCAGCGGGTAGATGCGCACATCGTCGCTCTTCGGGTTGATTTCTTGCGCAAGGGCGTCGCGTATGCGCCGGATGCCCTGATCGTTCTCCTCGGCGGCGAACACAGAATACTGCACCGGAATGGCGACTGTTTTTAAATAGCGATGCACCCTTCCCAACCTTTTCGGGCAGGTGATGTCGTAGGCGATCAGCCAGGTGCGGGTTTCGTTCAGCGCCATGTTTTGTTCAGAACCATGTTTCGAGTTGGGTCTTGAAGCGGCAGTGCAGGCTACCGAGCAGATGTGAGAGGTGTTCGCTCAGGCGCGCGCCGAAGCTGTGCAGCACGCGCAGCAGGGCGGCGTTTTCGCCGTGCAGGCTCGCACCCATGCCGTGCATTTCCAGGTGCAGGACGAGGCCGAGCAGGCGGGCGAGGTCGGCGGCCAGTTCCAGAGGTTCTCCATGCCCGCCCCAGTAACGTGGTTGCAGTCCGGCCAGGTGCAGGGTTTGCAGGGTGCAGGCCGTGAGCGCGCCGGCCTCTATGCTATGCGGCGGCAAGTCAAGGGTTTCTGTTTCCGGGCGGTAGATGTGCTGACGGACGAGTTCGCGGAAATCGTCCTCAATCACGTCCTTGCCTGCTGCCTGCCGGGCGCGCCGCCATGCCTGTAGCAGGTTCATGCGTTCGGCTCGCAGCCAGTGGCTGTAGTGCATGGCCCAGTCGGGGCGACCGAGCATTTCTTCGAGGACGCTGTGGAGGCGCGAGGTTTTGCCTTGCACGGATTGCAGGTAGCCTGTGGGTACGCCTGCGGCATTCAGGAAGACGATGGGCAGGCCTTCATGCTGGCAGGCGGCAAGCGCCGTGGCTTGCCATTCCACGCGCGGCCCGGCGATGACGCGGGCGATGCGGGCGAAGGGGTAGCGCAGTGGCGTTTTGCCGACGATGCAAACCCGCAGGGCAGGGCCGTCGGCATTGACCTGGGTGGGCTGCCGTCCGTAGAGGTAGAGTGGCAGCCTTTTCGTGGGCGGGCTGGTTCGCGAGGGTGCGGTGGCGAGATTCATGCGAAATCTTCCTCGCCGTCATTTTCCAGCAGTGGTTCGCCTTCGGCTTTTAGATGGCTGGCGAGAATGCGGCATTGGCGCAGCAGCATGCGCCGGACGGGCGCTGCGTGGGCTTCGTAGTCCTGATAAAACACAGCGCGTCCGGCTTTACCGAGCAGGCATGCGTTGCCGTCGCGGCTGAAGTGGTCGTCGCGCAGGCTGCGGTCGCGAAAGAGTTGCCAAATCTGGCGGTCCAGGTGCGGGCGCAGCGGTTCGATGAGGTCGGATGCGAGCGATTCGCGGCCGAAGCTGGGGCGGTGGTAGAAACCGAGCAGCGGATCAAGCCCGGCCATGTGGCAGGCCCCCACGGCGTCGAAATGAAGCAGGGTGTAGCCGAGCGAGAGGCAGGCGTTGACGGGGTCGCGCGGCGGTCGACGGTTGCGCCCGGTGAAATCGAGCGAGGGCGGAAACAGGGCGGTCAGGCCCTGGAAGTAGGCGCGCGCGGCGGCGCCTTCTAGCCCGCGCAGGCTGGCGGTGTCGAGTTGCATCCGGGCGAGGTTTTCCCGTGCGCTGCTCAGGCTAGCGAGCGCGTCGCCGAGCGGTTTTCGGGCGTCCGGACGCGCTTCCATGGCGTCATGTAATAGACGGATTTGCGCCCGCGTTTTCGACTTTACCTGGCGGCGTGCCCAGGCGGTGCACCAATCGGCATCGAACACGCGGCGGCTCTGCGCCAGACGGATACCGGCATCGTTGTGAGCCAACCCGAGGACGATGGCGACGCGCCGACTGTGCCGTTTCGATAGCAGCAGGGTGGCCACACCCGCCTCCGCCAGTTTGGTCAGTACCCCGGCATCGAGCTTGACGCCGCCTTGCATAACCACGCGTTCTAATAACTTCAGCGGCACGGTACCGCGTCGACCGGCGGGTTCATAAAGGGCCAGCGCTTCGCCATCCATGCGGATTTCCAGGTCGGATCGGTCGAGAATGAGGGTGGCCATTTTTTTCTTGCCTGGTGTCTTCAGTGGATGTAGAAAGTGTCCGGATCGGCGGGCACTTCCGCTTTGCCAAGTGCATGCACACGGCTACGCGGGTCGAGTCCGATGAGCAGGAAGCTGTCCGTGTCTTCTTCCAGCACCAAGGCCATGTCGTGCAACAGAGCGGCCTTTTCGCCTTCCGAAAGCCAGCATTCGTAAGCTGACTTCTGGCCGCCCGTGGCGTAGCCCTTGACGAGGGCCAGGCTTGCCCGCAGTCGGCGCGGGTGGGCGACATCGTAGGCGGCGAGGTAGAGGCGACGGTTCATATTCCTTGTCCGTTGGTCCGATAGCTGGACTGTAGATGCGCTGACGGCGAATGGCAGGCTTGGCAAGCTTGCGGCTCGCCCGCCGTTCGCAGGTGTTGTGAAAAATGGCGGGGTAGGCAACACTCCCGTTCACAACCACAAACCAAGTCATGATCACCTTTCCCGCATTGCCCATCGGCCGCTACCGCGCAGTGTTCTCCAGCGATGCGCTGCCGCTTTTTTCCGGCTTCCCCGGCAATGCCTGGCGTGGCGCGCTGGGCCATGCGTTAAAACGCAGCGTGTGCGTGACCCGGCAGCCGCAATGCCAGAACTGCGTGCTGTACCGTTCCTGCCTGTACCCGTATTTCTGGGACACCCCGCCGCATGTGGGCGCGGAGAAGATGCGTAAATACGAAACCGCGCCGCATCCATTCGTGCTGGATTGCGATGAAGCCGAGCCGCTGCGCCTGGATTTCACCCTGCTGGGCCAAGCGAATCGCCATCTGCCGGTATTCATCCATGCACTGACCCAGGCCGCCGCCGGCCCGCGCGGGGTGTCCGGCAATGTTCTGGAATTGCGGCGAGTGGAGCAGGCCGCTACGGCGGACGGCGGCGACTGGCGAGTGATTTTTCAGCCGGATCAGCCGCTCGCAGCGCTGCCAGCACGCGTTGCCGAAATTCCGCCGGCGCCGTTCGCCTGCGCGCTGGTAATTCAGACCCCGCTGCGTGTGAAGCGCGAAGGCCGCCATGTCGGCCCGCGCGATTTCGCCTTTGCCGACCTGTTCGGCAATCTGTTGCGGCGGGTTTCGATGCTGACCTACTTCCATACCGAAACGCCGCTGGAGACCGATTTCAGAGCGTTGAAAGAAGCCGCGCGTGGAGTGTCGGCGAAGTGCGAACTGGAATGGCGGGAATACACCCGCTACTCGACACGGCAGCAGGCCGAAATGCAGCTGGGCGGGGTGGTGGGGCGACTGGTTCTTGAAAACGTGGATTTGTCGCCGTTCTGGCCCTATCTCTGGCTGGGCCAGTTTACCCACGCCGGTAGTGGCGCGACGATGGGGCTGGGGCGGTATCGCATCATTGACACCCTCGCGGCAAGCTTGCCAGCAACAAAAAATGTGCTGGCTGAGCGAGCATCCGCGCCATGAGATCAAC
>Ga0163147_10009955_pt1 | contig 10189 bp, 15 predicted proteins | sample OliLakLV19MP6G1_FD_148597 | JGI IMG/M metagenome (GOLD analysis project Ga0163147, IMG submission 148597) | Freshwater microbial mat bacterial communities from Lake Vanda, McMurdo Dry Valleys, Antarctica- Oligotrophic Lake LV.19.MP6.G1 | ecosystem: Environmental > Aquatic > Freshwater > Lake >... | reverse complement strand
ATCGCCGTGGTGCGCCGCGCCGACGGCTCGGGCACCACGTTCATCTTCACGAACTACCTTTCCAAGGTGAACGCCGAATGGAAACAGAAAGTCGGCGAGGGCACGGCGGTGCAGTGGCCGCTCGGGCTCGGCGGCAAGGGCAACGAAGGCGTGTCGGCATTCGTGCAGCGCGTTCCCGGTGCGATCGGGTACGTCGAGTATGCGTACGCCAAGCAGAACAAGCTCTCGCATACGAACATGCAAAACGCCGATGGCCAGTATGTCGCGCCCGATGACGAGACTTTTAAAGCGGCCGCGGCCGGCGCGGACTGGTCCAAGTCCGCTTTCTACGAGATCCTCACCAACCAGCCTGGCAAGGCGAGCTGGCCGATCACGGGCGCCACGTTCATCCTCATGCACAAGGTGCAGGACAAGCCCGCGCAAGCCGCTGAAGTCATGAAGTTCTTCGAGTGGTCGTTCCAGAACGGCGACAAGCTCGCTGAAGACCTCGACTACGTGCCGCTGCCCGATAGCCTCGTCAAGCTGATCGCGACCACGCTCTCGGCGAACGTGAAGGACGCGTCCGGCAAGCCGATCCGCACGGGAAAGTAACCCTCCCGCGCATATAATCCCGGGCTCCAGCAATGCAACTCCGGTCGGAGGCAATGACGAGCGCGCGCGACCTGCCCGCGCCCGCGCCTATGCAGCAGCCGCGCAAAAAGAAGTGGATCGGCGATTTCGTATTCGCCAATCTGACCAAGCTGTTCGCAGCGCTCACGCTGGCGATGCTTGCTGGGATCATCATTTCCCTGATCTACGCGTCGTGGCCGTCGATCGAGAAGTACGGCTTGGCTTTCATCTGGACCAGCGAATGGAACCCGCCCAAGGAGAAGTTCGGCGCGCTGGTGCCGATCTACGGCACGCTGATCACCTCGATCATTGCGCTTGTGATCGCGGTGCCGGTGAGCTTCGGCATTGCCCTCTTCCTTACTGAACTCTCGCCCGGCTGGCTGCGCAGGCCGCTTGGCACCGCCATCGAGCTGCTGGCTGCGATCCCCAGCATCGTCTACGGCATGTGGGGCCTGCTGGTGTTCGCGCCGATCTTCGCAAAGTACGTGCAGCCGGCTCTTGCTTCGACGCTGGGTCAGGTGCCGCTCATCGGCAACCTGTTCAAGGGGCCGCCGCTCGGCATCGGCCTCCTGGCCGCGGGCATCATCCTCGCCATCATGGTGATTCCGTTCGTCGCCTCGGTGATGCGCGATGTCTTCGAGGTCACGCCGCCGATGCTCAAGGAGTCGGCGTACGCGCTTGGCTCCACCACTTGGGAGGTGGTCTGGAACGTGGTGCTCCCGTACACCAAGGTCGGCGTCACCGGCGGCATCATGCTCGGCCTCGGGCGGGCGCTGGGTGAAACGATGGCGGTGACCTTCGTCATCGGCAACACCAACTTCCTCAACGACATATCGCTCTTCAGCCCCGGCAACAGCATCACCTCGGCGCTGGCCAACGAGTTCGGCGAGGCCGACGCGGGCCTGCATTCGGCGGCGCTCATGGAGCTGGGCCTGATCCTCTTCCTGATCACCTTCCTGGTGCTCGCCGCTTCCAAGGTCCTGCTCCTGCGCTTGCGCGTGAGCGAAGGCAGCCGCACGTGAGGACGGGGCAATGACACTCGGACAAAAACGCAGGATCGTAAACAACGTCGCGCTCGCACTGTCGCTTGCGGCGATGACGTTCGGCCTGTTCTGGCTGGCCTGGATCCTGCTCACGGTACTGCAGCTTGGCGTTTCGGGCTTGTCGTGGGACCTGTTCACGAAAATGACGCCACCGCCGGGCTCACCGGGCGGCCTTGCGAACGCAATCGTCGGCAGCGTGATCATGTGCGGACTCGCCACGCTGATCGGCACCCCGATCGGCATCCTTGCCGGCGTGTATCTCGCCGAATACAGCCAGGGGTCGTGGCTCGGGCACTCCACCCGCTTCATCAACGACATCCTGCTGTCCGCGCCCTCGATCGTGATCGGCCTGTTCGTCTACGCGATCTACGTGGCGAAAGTGGGGAATTTCTCCGGCGGGGCGGGCGTGGTCGCGCTCGCGCTCATCGTGATTCCGGTCGTCGTGCGAACCACGGAGAACATGCTGATGCTGGTGCCCAACACCCTGCGGGAGGCGGCGTTCGCACTTGGCGCCCAGCAATGGAAGGTGGTGACGCAAGTGACGCTGCGCGCCTCCCAGGCCGGCATCCTGACCGGGATCCTCCTGGCCGGCGCCCGCATTGCGGGGGAGACCGCACCGCTGCTCTTCACCGCGCTGTCCAACCAGTTCTGGTCAGTCAGCCTTAACGAGCCGATGGCCAACCTGCCGGTGACAATCTTCAAGTACGCAATGAGTCCTTTCGAGGACTGGCAGCGCATCGCCTGGGCGGGCGTCTTCCTGATCACGATGGGCGTGCTCGCCCTCAACGTCGCCGCGCGCTACTTCCTGCGCGATCAGTCTCCGCAGCGCTGAAAGCGCCCCGATCCGAGTGGGAACCCCAATGGAAAACACAGCAGTCATGAACGCACCGATCGCGCCGGCCCAGGACAGGGAGGCGTCGAAGGAAACCGAGATTTCGGCGCGAAACTTCAATTTCTACTACGGCAAGTTCCACGCGCTCAAGGACATCAACCTCGACATCCTGCGCAACAAGGTCACCGCCTTCATCGGCCCGTCCGGGTGCGGCAAGTCGACGCTGCTGCGCACGTTCAACCGCATGTACGACCTCTACCCGGAGCAGCGGGCCGAGGGCGAGCTGATGCTCGGCGGCAAGAACCTGCTGGATCGCGACGTCGACCTCAACGACCTGCGCGCCAAAGTCGGCATGGTGTTCCAGAAGCCGACGCCCTTCCCGATGTCGATCTACGACAACATCGCTTTCGGCGTGCGCCTGCACGAAAAACTTTCGCTGCGCGATATGAACGATCGCGTCGAGTGGGCACTGCGCAAGGCCGCCCTGTGGGAGGAGGCCAAGGACAAGCTCGGCCAGAGCGGCATGAGCCTGTCGGGCGGCCAGCAGCAGCGCCTGTGCATCGCGCGCGGGATCGCGGTCAAGCCCAAGGTCCTCCTGCTGGATGAACCCACCTCGGCCCTCGACCCCATCTCGACGGCGAAGATCGAGGAGCTGGTCCACGAACTCAAGTACGAGTTCACGATCGTGATCGTGACCCACAACATGCAGCAGGCCGCGCGCGTCTCCGACTACACGGCCTACATGTACCTTGGCGAGATGATCGAGTACAACGTGACCGACACGATCTTCGTCAAGCCGAAGAAGAAGCAGACCGAGGACTACATCACCGGCCGGTTCGGCTAGCCACGGGTCCGTCCCCGGGGAAAATCCACGGGAAATTTTGCGGGAGCCCAGCGTTGGAGCGGCCCTCCGGGCAGATTTGTGCCGGTACTGGTACAGTGCGCGAGCGCACAGAAGCTTTCGGCTGCGCGGCGCAGCGTTACCCCGCCAACCCAGGAGGAAAGCCCCGTGGAACCCCTATTGAGCCTGAAAACCGCGAGCGCGCTGCTCGCGCTGACCGCGGCCGGCGGCCTCCTGATGGCGACGATGCGCCTGCGCAAGCGCAACCCGCCCGCGTGGCTTGCGATGGCCCACGGGTTCCTCGCGGCGGCGGCCGTCACGATCCTCTCGTACGCTTGGTTCACCGTGGGGCTGCCTGGCATGGCCAGCGTCGCGTTGCTGCTCTTCATCCTCGCCGCGCTCGGCGGCGTGATCATGAACCTCAACTATCACTGGAAGGCGCTGCCGCTGCCCGTCGGCCTGATGTTCGGCCATGCCGGGCTCGCGGTCGTGGGCTTCGCCCTCCTGCTGATCGCAACCTTCCGTTAAAAAGGTAAAAAGGGGCCAGGCTCGATTTTCGATTGAGGCGGTGAGCCTTGACGCCTTTTTCGGGAAAATCGAGCCTGGCCCCTTTTTAACGCCCAATTAGAATCGGCGCATGTGCTATTCCGCTATGGTCGAGCAGGAGCTCGAGAAGCTCGCGCGCATGGTGGCGACCGAGGTCGATTTCTCCGCCATAGAACAACTTTTCGCCAGCCGCCTCGAGGACGACTCGATCAAGGTGGCGCGCGCTTTCGAGTCGAATTTCGACCGGCCGGAGTCCGGGGTCGAGGAGCGCATCAAGGACCTGATCGACCGATACCGGGCGAAGGTGCGCGGGAGCCTCCAATCCTCCCTCTTCAAGCTCAAGAAGCGCCTCGCGGACGCCGAGCGCACGCTCGCGGTCAGGCAAACCAGGAAGGCGCTCGAGGACAAGCGCATCGCCACATGGAAGATCGAGTGGACGCTCGGCAAGCTCGCCGACCTCGGCCGCACCGAGCCGCTGGAGGCCGATTCGCGCATCTTCCCGTTCTGGTACGCGCCGGTGGTGATCGTGCGGGACGGAAGGCGCGTGCTGCGCCCCATGCGCTACCATTGCCGCCCCAATGGCAAGCCTGCTTCCTACGACCACCAGTACGACGGCCTCTACAACGCCCGGCGGGACAACCTCGAAGGGTTCTGGCGCAACGTGTTCGGGCGCCACCACGCGATCCTGGTGGCCAAGAGCTTCTACGAGAATGTCGCGCTGCATGACTTCGAGCGGCGCGAGCTGCGCGAGGGCGAGAAAGCGCGGAACGTGATCCTGCACTTCAACCCGCGCTCCTCGACGCCCATGCTCGTGGCGTGCCTCTGGGACCTCTGGCGCGCGCCCGGCCAGCCCGACCTGTACTCGTTCGCCGCGATCACCGACGAGCCGCCGGTCGAAGTGGCCGAGACCGGCCACGACCGCTGCATCATCCCCCTCGAGCCGGGTGCCATCGACGCGTGGCTCACGCCCACCCCCGACCGCAAAGCCCTGGACGCGCTGCTCGACGAGCGCGAACGCCCTTACTACGAGCATCGCCTCGCCGCTTAGCCATTTTTTCCCGTTGCGTAGCGCGGTGTAGGGCAATTCCTACTGCAACTGCCGTATGCAGACTATGCCGCGACTCCCAGCAGAAGACGAGTATCGCGAGTGGGCGCCGCACTTCGCGGCGCGAGCCCTCATTGGCACAAGGAGAAACCTGATGAACATGCATGAAACCATGTCGGACACGGCCGACACTGCGGTTGCAAAGGCAAAGCCGGTGATCGACCGCATTTCCACGATGGCGAGCACGGCGGCGGACAAGGCCTATGGCATGAAGACGCAGGCCAAGGACTGGGTGGCGGAACATGGCGACCAGCTGTCGGCGAAGCAGAAGCAAATGGTGGACGCCGCCGCAGGCTACATCTCGGCCAATCCGCTGAAGTCGATCGGCGTGGCCGTGCTGGCCGCGCTGGTGGTCGGCCGGCTGATGAAGTAAGCAGAACGATGAAGTAACCAGAACTGACTCGAGCAAACAAAAACGCCGCCGGGCGCGAAGCCCGGCGGCGTTTTGTTTTTTGATTTCGGCGAACGGGTTTCTAGAAGCCCGGCGGGCGCGGTGAAATCGCCTGCCAGCCAGTTGCGCAGTTGCGCACGTACGGGTAGTAGCCGTTCGAGGAAGCGCAGTAGTACCACTGTGCGGGCTGCTGCTGCATCGGCGGTGCCGGCTGCTGCACATAGGCCGGCGCGGAGTAGTAGGCATAGGCCGGCGCGTAAGCAGGTGCGTAGGCAGGTCTGTAGGCAGGTCTGTAGGCAGGTGCGTAGGCAGGGGAATACGGGTGGTACCCGTAAGGTGCATATGAAGGGTAATACCGCGGCGCGTAATAAGCCGAAGCCAGCAGCGGCGCGCCAAGGGCCACACCAAGGCCCAGTCCCCATCCGAATCCCCAGCGGCCGTGCGCGTTCGCCACGCCTGGCGCGGCCGCAGCGGTGACCGCCGCAGCAAGGATCAAGGTCTTTACGAATTTCATGGAAATCCTCCTGGAGCCGTTAGATTGCGCATTGAACCGTCCGTCGTGCAAAGACACAACCGGAATTGTGTAACAGCGGAAAAGTGTAACTGCGGGTGCTACTGGATACCGGCGAGGCTGCGCACCTGGAACCGGCCGTCGTCACGGAACAGGAAAGTCTCCATGAAATTGAGCGAGCCGTCGCCGCGGCGGGCCAGCCCGAGGGGCGCCGCATAGGGCGCGCCGCGGCGCACGTTCTTCAGCGCGATGTTTTCCAGGTTCTTGTAGCCGTTGGAGCGCGTGACGAAAACGTTCGTGAGGCGGCCGTCGCGGTCGATGGTCACGTCGAGCACGACGATCGACTTGAGCACCTTGGGCAGCGCGTCGTGGAAGACCTCGGGGTTGTCGTGGACGATGCGAAGCGCGAATTCCTTCTTGTAGCCCTCCATCGTGAGCGAGGTGATCGGCGATCTCGGGGTGTACACGGAAGCAGCCGGCGCTTTCGCCATCGTGACCGGCTCCTGCGCGGGCACCTCCGGCGCCTGAATCGCGACACCCGGCGTCGCTGGGGAGCACGAGCCGAGCCAGAGCAGGGCAATCAGGATCGGGATCGAGCGATAGGCCAGCGTTCGCAATAGGGTCATGGGGTCTCCGGTTAGGTGCGCTGTCGCACAGCGGTTCTCAGGCGCAAGGAGGACGATGCCTGAACCACCCGTAAAAGGAAAATGCCATGAAAATCAAATACGGCGAGGCGCTGGACGACTTTTCGGCCGCCTTGCATGTGGCCATCGACGAAGCCGCCGCCAAGGTCAGGGAGCCGCTGGAGCGCGTGGCCGAGCTGGCCCACGACGCATCGAACAAGGCCGCCACCGCCCGGAGCCAGGCCACGGACTGGCTGAACAAGCGAGGCGAGCAGATTGCAGAGCCCTCGAGGAAGCTGGTCGATGACGCCACTTCGTATGTCGCCGCGAATCCGTTCAAGGCGATCGGCATCGCGTTGGTGGCTGCGCTGGTGGTGGGCCGGCTGATGAGGTGAGGCGCTGCGTGCGCGAAGGTCGGCCATGATCCGGTCCCTGCTCATCGTGGTGCTCGTGACGCTGGCAAACGGCGCCGCGGCCGCTGACAAACAGGCCGCCTCGCTCGGCGATCGGCAGTGGGACGTCGTTCGGGATTACTACAACGACCAGATCCGGGCTGGAAACTGTCCCACCGGATTCAGGAAGAAGGACGACGGCTGCGAGGCGCCGTCAGTGGCGAGGACGTGGGCCGTGGGCAAGCCGCTGCCTTCGGGCGTCGTCCGCTTTGAGGTGCCGCCCCCGCTGGTGGCGAAGCTCGGCAAGCCGCCGACGGGTCACCGCTATGTAAGGGTGGGCGCGGACATCCTGCTGGTCTCGAATCGCACCAAGCTCGTCACCGACGGCATTCTCGACTTCGGGCGCAGGCCGGAGCCGCAGGGCAGTTCGCGCAGGTCCTAGCCGCGGATCTAGAGGCTCGCGAACTTCGTGCGATCGGTCAGCACGTTCCAGATTGCCTCGCGCGAGGCCGAGATCTCGCCGGCGAGCTGGGGATCGCGCCCGAGCCGCGCTTGGATGTTCGCAAGCAGGGTGTCGTAAGAACGGCGCAGCGGCGAGAGCTCGGAATACGAGTTGGGGCCGGAGTGCGCATGGCGGACCCGCGTAAGCAGGTCGTTCACTTCTTTCTGCAAAGCCAGCTTGTGGAACACCGAGATCGCGTTGGTCGCGCGAACCCGCTTTTCGAGGTCGTGCAGGTTCATCTCCGGGGCGGCTTGTGTGTCGTACGCCTGCACCGCGGAGGTGCGGGATTCGCCGCTGACGGTGCCCGAGGTGGTGCCCGCGATCGAGGCGGTTGCGAAAGACGCCGCCAGGGCGCCGGAGAGGAGGGCCAATCGCGCCGCCGCCAGGAAAGGGCTTGAGAATTTCATCGAGTCTTGCTCCGGTGCTGGTGGGGAACCGCCATTCTCCGGATGGGGCCAATCCATTCAACCGCTATCCTGTAACGGTGAACGGGCATTTGTAACAGGTGGTAAGCGGCGTTGACGCCCCCTTTGTTACGGCTCGTACAGACCAAGCACCACTCGGGGTGGTTTAATGGACGCCTGTACACATGAGGTAGGTTAAGCCCACTTGGAAACGATGTCAGGCGACAAATCGAAAAAGGGTCTGGACCGCACGATTATTAGCTTCGGGCAGGACTATGAAGTGCGGTACTGGTGCAATTCCCTCGGCTGCACCCTGAGCCAGTTGCGCACCGCGGTCCGGGCAGTGGGTAATAGTGCGGACGCCGTCAGGACGTACCTGAAGAAGAAATAGCGGGGACGTGCAGCGTCTTCTCATAGCCGGCGTGCTCTGATGGCCGACGCGCTCGACGTTCTAGGGGTCGGCTTTCGGACCGCACCCAGTTCGCCGGGCTGAATTAGCTGATTGGGTTCAGAGTCGCGGGTTCAGAGTCGCGGTCACCACAACCCGAGTCGCTTGACCAACCAGCGGACCAGCGCGAATACCCAGCGCAGAGGTTCGTACAGCGCGATCGGTACGAGCGCCAGAAGTAACCATCGCAGCATCGATGGCTTCAGCACACGAAGTAACTTGTGGCTTCGAGCACGTCCACCGTTGTAAACGCCAAGCCGAGGTCGAGCAGGGATTGAGTGGCCTGCGTCGCCGCCGCTGCTGCCACGGCGAGAAGGACGGTGGCCACGATCACCCAGGTCTTTGCTCGATGGCCCTGGAGGCCACGGGTAAAACGTTTGCCTGACAAGTAAGCCGCGACACCTCCGATGAAGGCGGCGGCGAGGACGAGCAGGATCGACATGAGCGCGGACCTCGGATGGGTGTGCGGGGTTCATTTCGCGACTATACGGACCGCCGTAAGCTTTTCCTACGCCCGCGAGGGCGCTTGGATTACAGACGATGCGGGAACCCGGCTCTACATTGGCGCTACAGAACACAGAGGCGCCTACGATGAACCCGAACCTCCGCATTCCACTTGTCCTCGGCGCCCTGGCCTTCGGATTCGCCTCGGCCTCCTTCGCCGGAAAGCCGCTGCCGATGAATCCCGGCCTGATCGACGCCATGACACCCGCCGCACCGAGAGCCGAGGAGCTGAGCCTCACCCGGCTCGAGGACCGGCTGCGCGATTCGAAGGCCCTTGCGCCCGCGACCAAGGCCGAACTCAGGGCCGAGGTCGACGAGCTGATGGCGCAGTTTCGGGATGCGCACGCGCGCGGAGACGCCGACCTTGCGCCCCTGTGGGAGCCGTACAGCAAGCTCATGGCCAAGATCCAGGCGCTCGCAAAACGCGACCCGCGGCTCGTTCGCGACGTCGGGGCGTCCAAGGAACCGATCTGGGTCGTGCTGACGGACCGCGCTCAGTTTGCAGGCGTGAACTGAAGGGCTGTGTGCCGAGCTGACGAGCGTCGGCTCCGGCACGCCGATGGGAGAAGTCCTGCGGCGCTATTGGCAATCCAGCGTTCGCCAGCCGATAGCCTCCTTGGGGAAAACCGCATGCCTTGGATCATCAACAAAGAAGCCAGCCTGTTTTTCCTCTCCGGCTCCCTTGCCCTGACGCTCCTCTGGGATGTGCTGACGGACCGGACGAAGTTCGCCGGGCTGGGTTGATCGCGGCAGGCTTCAGGGCCTCAGGCCCGTGCGACAGGCAACTCCTCCCATTGCGTCGTATAAGCGGGCGACACTTTTTCCCTCTTCATCCGCCAGCGATGGTCGACGCCCTCGCTCGCAAACCGCATCGTGCCCCGGCCTGAGCGTCGATTCACCGAATCCAGCGTGTGCATGAGGCGCTCGCGCGCTGTCGTTCCCGCGCTCACGAGGGCGGGTGCGTCGGCGAACAGGTCGAGCTGCTGCACCTTCTTCGGCTGCAGGTCGATGAGGATCACGCCGGTCTTGTGGTACTTGTAGCCGGGCCGGTAGAGGCCGCGCACCGCGCGCACCGCGGCGCTGACCATTTTCAGTGAATCGTCCGTCGGCGCGCCGAGCCTGACCGTGGCCGTGGGGTGGTGCTGCGGCAGCTCCGGCTTGAAGGGGTTGGTCTTCAGGAACACCTGCAGCGTCGAGCAGGCCGAGTCCTGGCGGCGCATTTTCTCGGCCGCGGTCGAGACGTGCATCGTCACCGATTCGGCCAGCTCTTCCACGTCGCTCGTTGCGCGGCCGAACGAGCGCGAGGAGAGGATCTGCTTCTTGTCGGGCGCGACGGCTTCGAGCGGCTGGCAGCCGATGCCGCGCAGCTCGCTTATGGTGCGCTCCATGACGACGCCGAACCTGGTGCTGATCGCCGCGCTGTCCGCGAGCAGCAGGT
>Ga0163147_10009951_pt1 | contig 10195 bp, 6 predicted proteins | sample OliLakLV19MP6G1_FD_148597 | JGI IMG/M metagenome (GOLD analysis project Ga0163147, IMG submission 148597) | Freshwater microbial mat bacterial communities from Lake Vanda, McMurdo Dry Valleys, Antarctica- Oligotrophic Lake LV.19.MP6.G1 | ecosystem: Environmental > Aquatic > Freshwater > Lake >... | reverse complement strand
GTCCGCACCCCCTCTCGCCGGCGGGAGACTATTCCTCAGTGCCTGTGCAGGTAGAGATCTTCGCTTCCGAAGCACCGACCGGGGAGGACTTTTGTCGTAACTTCCGCCCCGAGTGCGGGCGGGCGCTCGCTCTTACGGAACGACTTTTTCTATGAGCACACTGGTCTATCACGAAAGCTGCCTGAACCCCGCAGACGCAACGTATTCGGAAATTATTGAAGCTGGAGACGGATGCTTCAAGCTCGTGAAAAAGGGGCAAACGTTGCGCTTTATTGACCTTGAGGGAAACCAAGCCGTGGATGCCTTTTTTTTCAATGCGGTGGATGTCGCGGAACGCTACAGCGCGCAAGATACGATTCGCGAGCAGACGTCCATTTATCTTACGACGGGCACCAGGCTCCTATCAAATCTCAGGCGCACGATGCTGACGATTACCGCCGACACGTGCGGAAGGCATGACACCCTAGGCGGCGCCTGTGCTGCGGAGAGCAACATGGTTCGCTACGCGCTGAATACCCGCTTTATGCACTCTTGCCGTGATACTTTTCTGCTGCAGATGGCTCTCTCCGGCTATCCCGTGACGAAGAGGGACCTCACCCATAATATCAATTTTTTCATGAATGTCCCGGTGACGCAGGAGGGGGGGCTTACGTTTGAGGACGGTGTTTCCGAGCCTGGAAAGTATGTCGAGATGCAGGCGGAGATGGATGTCCTATGTTTGGTTTCAAATTGTCCACAGCTCAACAACCCCTGCAACGCCTACAACCCCACGCCGATTCAAGTGGTCGTATGGGACTGACCTGCCGCGTGTAAGCTCCCATGTTTTCAAAAGTTCTCATTGCCAATCGTGGAGAAATCGCGTGCCGAATCATTCGCACGCTGGAACGACTTGGTGTGGCATCCGTGGCCGTGTTTTCGGAGGCGGATTCCGATTCGGCGCATGTGCGGCTCGCGAGCGAAGCCGTTTGCATAGGGCCGGCTGCGGCTGCGCTGAGCTACTTGAATAGCGATGCAATTCTTGCTGCGGCGGCGGAAACCGGCGCGCAAGCCATTCACCCAGGATATGGATTTCTCAGCGAGAACGCCGACTTTGCCGAGGCCTGTGCTCGTGCAGGAATCGTCTTCATCGGGCCGACTCCGCTAAACATGCGCGACTTTGGACTCAAGCACACCGCCCGCGCCTTAGCGGTCGAGGCCGGGGTGCCGGTATCCCGTGGATCTGGACTCCTCGATAGCCTGGAGGAAGCACTCCGCGCGGCTGATCTCATCGGCTATCCCGTCATGATCAAAAGCACCGCAGGCGGAGGTGGCATCGGCATGCAGATGGCGGCTACGGAGGGCGAGTTGATTCAAAGCTTCGAGAGCGTCCAGAGGATGGCGCAAGGCCACTTCAAAACGGGAGGCATCTTTCTCGAAAAATTCATTGCTACGGCTCGCCATGTCGAGGTTCAGATTTTTGGAGATGGCTGCGGCACGGTCGCGGTGCTCGGCGAACGCGATTGCTCGGCACAAAGGAGGAATCAGAAAGTGATTGAAGAGACGCCCGCTCCTTGGTTGCCAGACGGCATGCGGGAACGCCTCCACGATTGCGCAAAGCGCCTAGGTGAGCGTGCCCGCTATCGCTCGGCGGGAACATGTGAGTTCATGGTGGATGCCTCATCAGACGCATTCTATTTTCTCGAGGTCAATACGCGGTTGCAAGTTGAGCATTGTGTCACCGAGGAAGTCTCAGGCGTGGATCTCGTTGAGTGGATGCTTCGACTCGCGGCGGGTGAATTTCTCCCGCTTGGCACTTATAGGCACGCACCCAAGGGCCATGCTATCGAGGCCCGAATTTACGCGGAGGATCCCAACAAAAATTTTCAACCGAGCTGTGGTCTCCTCACCGATGTTGCCTTTCCGGCGGACGTGCGCGTGGATTCGTGGGTCGAGCGGGGGACTGAGGTCACGCCGTTCTATGATCCCATGATTGCAAAAGTGATCGCCAGTGGCCCAACGCGCGAGGAGGCGATTGGCAAGTTGATGACGGCACTCACTTCCACCCGCCTTGAGGGCATCGAGACGAATAAAGAGTACGTTGGGGCTGTCCTTGCAAGTGAGGCATTCCAGCAAGGCGGAATGACCACCACGTTCCTTTCCGGCTTTGCTTTTCGCGCTGAGACTCTGGACGTCGTTCACGCCGGTGCGCACACGACTGTGCAGGATTATCCCGGACGTGTCGGTTTCTGGGAAGTTGGCGTCCCGCCATCTGGACCCATGGATCACTTTGCCTTCCGCATGGCCAATCGCCTCGTCGGAAACCTTGAGGGTGCGGCAGCCCTCGAATGCACGATCACGGGCCCGACAATCCACTTTCATCGCGCAGCCCTCGTAAGTATCACCGGTGCCAACATGCGCCCTCACCTCGATGCGGCACCAATTGAGACAGGTATTTCTTTCGCCGTTGCGGCGGGCCAAGTCCTAAAGCTCCACGCGATCGAGGGTGGTGGCTGTCGTGCCTACATCGCAATTGCGGGTGGGTTCGATGTGCCAGACTACCTCGGCAGTAAATCCACGTTTACGCTTGGCAAATTCGGTGGCCACGGTGGGCGAATCCTCCGCGCGGGGGATGTCCTGCGGGGCGGCCCACGGGGAGGGGATACCCCGCTGCATGTGGCTTGCCCGCCACTTGCCGTTTTTACCAACCATTGGGACATCGGCGTCTTTTACGGGCCCCATGGAGCGCCAGATTTTTTCACAGACGAGGACATCGCAACATTTTTTTCCACGAACTGGAAAGTTCACTACAATTCTTCCCGCACGGGCATTCGCCTCATCGGTCCCAAACCTACTTGGGCGCGCAAGGATGGTGGTGAGGCCGGATTGCATCCCTCGAACATCCACGACAATGCCTACGCGATTGGGGCCATAGATTTCACAGGCGACATGCCGGTCATCCTCGCAGTAGATGGCCCAAGTCTCGGCGGCTTCGTATGTCCGGCTGTGATCGTGCAAGCCGAGCTTTGGAAAATGGGACAATTGCATCCGGGCGACTCCGTGCGCTTTGTGAAGTGGGCACCCTCGCAGGCAGTCGCTATGGAACGCTGGCAGGACGACTGCCTCGCGACCGGCATCCAGACACCTGCGCCAGACCTCAGCACCGACTGTCCTTGCGCCTCGCCGATTCTTCATGTGCTGCCTGCTGAGGGTGATAATCCGCAGGTGGTCTACCGGCAGGCCGGGGATCGCTCTCTTCTCGTTGAGTATGGGCCGTTGGTGCTCGATATCTCCCTACGCTTCTGTGCGCATGCCCTCATGGACTGGCTGCAAAGGCATCCGCTCCCTGGCATCCTTGACCTGACGCCGGGTATCCGATCCCTTCAGGTTCACTTCGACAGCCGCATTTTGGCGCGTGAGGAATTGTTGAGAATCCTCATCGCCGCGGAGAAGGAACTCCCGGCCTTGGACGAGATCGAGGTGCCAAGTCGCGTAGTTCACTTGCCGCTCTCTTGGGACGATCCCTCCACTCAGTTGGCCATCGAAAAATACACGCAATCTGTGAGAAAAGATGCGCCGTGGTGTCCGAGCAATATTGAATTTATTCGACGCATCAATGGCTTGGAGTCCACCCAAGACGTGCGAGATGTCCTCTTCTCAGCGAGCTATCTGGTGCTGGGCCTTGGTGATGTCTATCTGGGTGCTCCCGTGGCCACGCCACTTGATCCCCGCCACCGCCTTGTCACCACAAAATACAATCCTGCCCGCACGTGGACGCCAGAAAATGCCGTTGGGATCGGAGGTGCCTACCTCTGCGTCTATGGCATGGAAGGGCCGGGGGGATATCAATTTGTAGGGCGCACCATTCAGATGTGGAATCGCTGGCACCAGACGCCCGACTTTCCCCGACCATGGTTGCTCAGGCACTTTGACCAGCTTCGATTTTACCCGGTCAGCCACGCGGAACTAGACCAACTCCGGGCCGACTTTCCGCAGGGAAAAATTCGCCTCAGGGTCACCGAAGAAACATTTCGACTTGGTGATTATCGGAAATTTTTAGCAAGCATCGTTGAAGAATCGGCAGCCTTCAAAACAACCCAGCAAGCAGCCTTCGACCAAGAACGAGATCGGTGGACGCTGGCCGACACGACCGTCGAGCCTGAATTTTCTAACGAAATCATCGAGGAAGCAGATTTGCCACCCGGCGGCATTTCTGTGGATTCTCACGTCGCTGCAAACGTGTGGAAAGTTGTCGCCGAAGCGGGCAGTCAGGTGGCAGAAGGGGATACACTTATTATTCTCGAAGCCATGAAGATGGAAATGGCGATTCCTTCTCCGATGACCGGAATCGTCCACTCAATCCTTTGCGTGGAGGGTCAGATGGTCACTCCTAGCCAACGACTGGTTGTTCTTATGTCATGACGGCGCTCACAAAGAAGATTCGTGACACCTATCGTCTCATCCGCGAGCGCGGCGATGACGGCACATGGCTCGCTCTCATTCCAGAGGAAGAGACTTTGGCCCGCACGGCAGAACTGGAGGGTCGAGCCCTGCCGCTGTGGGGTATGACCTTTGCGGTCAAAGATAACATAGACGTTGCTGGCCTGCCGACCACAGCAGGCTGTCCGGAGTTTTCCTACCAGCCGACGCAAAGTGCTTTTGTGGTGCAGAGGCTCACGGATGCAGGCGCCATCGTTATCGGGAAAACCAACCTGGATCAGTTCGCGACGGGCTTGAATGGCACACGGACACCGCACGCCATTCCGAGGAATAGCGTCAACTCCAAGTATATCAGTGGGGGTTCCAGTTCCGGATCCGCGATCGCCGTGGCCCGTGGCGCAGTGGATTTTGCGCTTGGTACGGATACGGCTGGTTCTGGTCGGATCCCAGCCGCGTTCAACAACCTCGTCGGCTACAAGCCCAGCAAGGGGCGCTGGTCCACAAGCGGCCTTGTTCCGGCCTGTCGGTCATTGGATTGCATGACCGTGCTGACACATTCCGTCGCTGTCGCCCTAGCCATTGATCGTGTGGTGGCCGGCTTCGATGCGGCGGATCCCTTCTCGCGCCAAAAGCCAGATAGCTATGTCGCTACTAAAAAGTGCATCGGTGTGCTGCGAGAAGACCAGTGCGAATTTTTTGGTGACGTCGAGTATGCCCGCCTTTACGACGCAGCAGTTGGGCGCTGTGTTACGGCCGGATGGGAAATCGAGACATTTGACTACGCGCCTTTCCTGGAAGCGGCGAGCCTTCTTTACCAAGGCCCTTGGCTCGCAGAGCGGCGTGCAGCCCTCCGCGACTTCATGACGCAGAATCCCGGGGCGATGCATCCTGTCGTGAACGAAATTGTGGCCGGGGCGAATCGCTTTTCGGCAGAAGAAACCTTTCTAGCCGCTTACAAGCTCGCCGAAATCATCCGCCGCACGTCGCCCACTTGGGAAAGATGCGATGCCATCATGCTGCCGACCGCAGGCACGATTTACACGGTGGATGAAATGCGTGCCGACCCGATGTGCCTCAATTCTCGCCTCGGACACTACACGAATTTTGTAAATCTCATGGATCTCTGTGCCATCGCAGTGCCTGCTGGATTCCGTTCCGACGGGCTTCCCTTTGGCGTTAGTTTTATCGGCCCTGCATGGACGGAAGACATTCAGTCGCAGCTCGCCGCGGCCTTTGTGCAAGAAGCGTGGAATCCCTTCGACGTTCCCGGGATCCACCTCGCCGTCGTCGGCGCCCACCTGCGTGGGCAGCCCCTGCACAATCAGCTCCTCGCGCTCGGTGCCGTCTTCTGTGAGCAAGCAAAAACGGCTCCCCTGTATCGCCTCTACGCCCTCCCAAATACCACCCCTGCTAAGCCTGGCCTCGTGCGCGCCCCCGCCGGCCACGCCATCGAGGTCGAAGTTTACACCCTCTCTGAAGCCGCCTTCGGTCGCTTCGTCGCCGCCATTCCCGCCCCGCTTACCATCGGCAGCATTACCCTCGCCTCGGGCAAGATGGTGAAGGGTTTTCTCTGTGAAAGTGTCGCTGTGCAAGACGCCCAAGAAATAAGCCACCTCGGCGGTTGGCGAGCATTTGCCGCTGCGGAATAATGCCAGAACTCAGTGCCAGGCGAGCGCTTCTTTCTTAACAACTTCTATGTATTGAAGAAGGGCTTTTGAGCAATGTTCGCGGGCGAGAGTCACGCCCAAGCCCTCAGCGCGTGCCACGCATTCCCATGCCAGTTCGTCCGTGCTCAATCTTGAGCACGAAGTAAGATGATCCAAGCGGCACTCCCGGGAATGCGAAAACATCGCAAAGGTCTCATCGTTAATTTTTCGTCCATTGCTAGGCTGTGCGGACTTCCGGCGCTCGGCGAACGAAAGTAAACTTATTGACGACTATGCCTCCACCGCTGGTGAGTGGCGCACCGAGATCCGCGACCAGTCCGGCAAACAAGCTGGCGATCCAGTGCGGGCCATCCATGCGATTGTCCGGGCGGTGGAGTCGTCAAATCCTCCCCATCGTCTGCTTTTGGGTAACTACGCTTACGAGGCCGCGACTGCAAAACTCGAAAAGTTGAGCAAGGAATTCTCCGAATGGGAAGCGGTGTCACGTGGAGCCGATTTTCCACGGTAAGAAGAACAATGGCTATTTCGCGAGTGTGGAATTCCAAGTGTGGGATCGTTTCGCAGCGCGTTTCTGTGCCTGGCGACGCACCAAGTATTTTAGCCAGCCCCACGGAACGCGCTGGTGGTATTTCCAGAAAAAGAAGAGCAATAAATACGCATGGGGAATTTCGCTAAGGTCGGGTGACTTCTTTCCTGCCCAATGGACGAGGAAGGCGTATGATGAGTTTTTGCGGATCTTGCTGAGTGATAACTGTTCAAGATTCGGGGAAGGACCCCAGCGCATAAAGGAATGTCGGCACAGGGAAATGGATCCTTCGGTGTGCTTTTTGAGGATGAGATAATTGAGAACACCCTGCTCTCCGGATGCAAAGAGCTCGGGCTGTTTCACATGGGGAACTGGCTCAAGATTAATGTGTGGCGCAAAGTCTTCCCGTGTAAGGAGGCCGGTGGTGGCTAAGATCTGGCCGGTATTAAAAACAAAGCCGGGGAAGCGAAAGGTCGGGTCGTAGGCCGCTAATGCTGCAAGCGGAAAGTAATCCCGATTGATCGATTCGAGCGGATGACCTTCTTCCACCACGACGAAATTGTCGTCCAGAGCTTCCATGGCTTCCAAGATTGGACCTGCGAAGACGATATCGCTATCAAGGATCAAAGCGCGGTGCGATGGAGTAGCTACAAGGGCCTCGACTTTTCCCCAGCCGAATCCCAAGAGTTTTTGCTGACTGGCGAATACGGAGACATTCCATGCCCTTTCCATTTCCGAGGTGTCGTAATCTTGGAGGAGGAGATCTTTGATGAGATAGATCGGGATCTCTGGATACCAATGCCGGATGCTCGCGACGCAACACTGGGTAAGGTGATAGTCGCGCTTGCACGTGCCTACATAGATGCAGGAAATTTTCATAGATTGGCGTTCTGTTTCTACACAGGACTGCTTCGGCATCCAAGTCTTGCGATGGAAGTCTTTGGTAAATAGCGGGCCTTGCAATTCGAGTTGCAAGGGTTCCCACGTCTTAATAAAGTCGTCTCTCGAATGCCCATTCCGTCAGATCGTTACTACGAGATTGTTGAGCAAGACATCGCGCACGAGATGATTGATGGGGAAGCAATTATCATTCATTTTAAAAGTGGTAACTACTACAGCCTCAACGGGATGGCAGCGATCGTGTGGGGATGGCTTCAGGCCGGTTCGACTTATGGAGAAGTCTCGGAGGCGTTCGAGGAATTGAAGACGGACGACGTGGCTGCGCTCCGAGGTTTCGTGGAAGGCCTCGTGAGCGAGGGCATATTACGGCACGGCACATCGTTCGACTCACATGCGCGCAAGGCCGATCTGCTCCCTCTCTCCGGACATACGGTTTTTCTGGCCCCCCAATTTGATAAATACAACGACATGCAACACCTGCTGCTCTCCGATCCCATCCACGAGGTAGATGAACGAGGTTGGCCTCATGCTGTGGCGGGGTCAGATCAAACCAGCTGATGACTTCATCGGTCAGGCCGTTGAGTCGAATCTACGAGACCTTGCCCGGTGCGTATTTTCGTGAGGCTAGGGAGGCGTACCAACGCGCGGTACGGAATGCCGGAATCTCTCACAATGTTCTATTACGCGTTGCTGGCATTCTCATCCAGCTGCGCTTCGCGGGAGATGTCGCACAGCGCATGATTCTTCCCACGCTAGCCCACCTGATTGAGGACACGAAGGATACACCGCAGTGGATTTTTCATTGCTGGGACGATGCTTCTACGCGCTCCGCCATGCCGATGCCCACGGCAGAAATGAAAAACGACCACCGGAGAAATTGCTTACACAAGGTCAGCGATCGCCGCTACGTCGCTTTTTACCAAGAGTGGATGGAGGTGCTAAGCTTCATTGATCGCGAGGGCGAGGCGTATGCCTGCTACCTCGATGCGAGTAGCCTGCCGATGTATGAAAGAGCGGCACCGCTCAGGCAGGTTTTCAATACGGCTTTGAATCTCCGCGGATGCCAGATCGTTCACGCCGCTGCTGTAGGGGATAACGAAGCAAGCCTTCTGATCGCTGGTCCCCCGCGTTCTGGAAAATCTACCTTGGCTGTTCAGTGTTTGCTCCGTGGCATGCGCTATCAATCCGATGATCTCTGCATCCTTTCCCACGACTGCCCACCGCGCTCATGGAGTCTCTATAACGTCGCTAAAATTCGCGAGGAGGGGGTAGGTCCCATTTCTAGCGAATTGCCGCTCGAGGCATTTACCGAAGGTGAAGAGCGAAAATACTTCTTTCATGTGAACACGTCATTCCCTGACCAAATTCTCCCCGTGGCCCCAGTAAAAGCATTGCTGATTCCCAAGATCACTGGCGAACCGATCAGTCGCTTGAGTCCGGCCACGGCACTGGATGGCATGCGCGCGCTGCTTCCCTACTCGATATCAGAGGTGCCCACAGCCGACAATTCTGGCGAAAAAATCATCCTCAAAGCCTTGGGTCACCTTCCCGTTTACCATCTGCACTTGGGATCAAATTCAGACCAAACCTGCTTGATGCTCAAGGATTTCTTGCGTGGTTCCTGAACATACATCCGCACGGCGACGGACGCTTTTTCTTTCCTACCTGTATCCCTCATCGCATGGCAGTGGAACACAGATTCGGGCCGCTTCCCTCGTTCGGATGCTGGCTGCACGTGAGGACGTCTTTCTGGTTGTTATCAATAGGGAGGCATCCCTCGCCGGGCCTGAAGATTCAGCGATGAAGGAGATGTGTCAAGATACGCTACATGTGCGAACTATGCTGGATTCAACAACTCAACCTCCTTCGCGGGAGCGAGAGCCAGTGCGAATGCCGATCGTGGAGTGCGAGGCAAGCCAAGTCTCGAAAACACTGCATGCGTATGTTGCGAAACATCAGATAGACGGCATTTTTATTTTCAGAATTGAAACGTATTTTCTTGCGCAACTCACTCTGGAGCAGTTGCCTCGACGATTTATGGACTTGGACGAGTTGACATTTCGCCGGAGCGAACGAATTGAAGATTTGAAGGACATGAATGGACATCGCGGGCGGGATATGGTGCGACGCCGAGCGATTGCTGTGACGCGTTTGCTTGAGGCGAAAGTGGTCTCGCGTTTCGAGAAAGTTTTCGTCTCGTCCAAGGTTGAAGCTGCACATGGGAGAGAGCTTGCGCCGGATACAATTTTTCATGTGCTACCCAATGTCGTTCCCTCGCGCGCTTTGGCTTGGAATTTGTCGGCTCGTAAGTCGCAAGAAATTCTTTTTGTGGGCACTCTTTCCTACTACCCGAATGAGGATGCTGTGCGTTTTTTTTGTTGCGAGATACTCCCGATTATTCGCCAGCGACTTGGCGATGCTGTGCGGCTGCGTGTGATTGGTTTTGATTGTCCGCCTGAGCTGAGGTCTTTCGCCAGCGAGGGTGGGATAGAGCTTTTGGGCTATCAGAGGGATCTAGCGGTCGCCTACGGGAGTGCGTCGCTCGTCGTCGTGCCGCTGCGTGCGGGTACCGGAACTCGCCTGAAGATTCTCGAAGCTTTTGCGCACGGATGTCCCGTTGTTTCTACTACGATCGGAGCGGAGGGGTTGAACATCGTCCCAGACGTCCATTTTCTCCTCGCTGATG
>Ga0163147_10009947_pt1 | contig 10196 bp, 6 predicted proteins | sample OliLakLV19MP6G1_FD_148597 | JGI IMG/M metagenome (GOLD analysis project Ga0163147, IMG submission 148597) | Freshwater microbial mat bacterial communities from Lake Vanda, McMurdo Dry Valleys, Antarctica- Oligotrophic Lake LV.19.MP6.G1 | ecosystem: Environmental > Aquatic > Freshwater > Lake >... | reverse complement strand
ACCCCGGTCTGCCCATTGCCCGGTTGCGGGTTCGGAGTCAGTTGACCGAACTGCGCGTTGCAGACTTGCGTTTTACTCCCACTGAAGCCGCCGGATTTCTCAATCAGGTGATGGGGTTAAACCTGTCCGTAGAAGACATCGCCGCACTGGAAACTCGCACTGAAGGCTGGATTGCTGGACTGCAACTCGCCGCGATTTCAATGCAGGGACATAAAGACGCTTCTACGTTCATCAAATCTTTCACAGGCAGTCATCATTTCGTGCTGGACTATCTGGTTGAAGAAGTCCTACAACAGCAGTCAGAAGGCGTGCAGACTTTTTTGCTCCGCACCTCTATTCTTGACCGCCTGTGTGGTTCACTTTGTGACGCCGTGTTGCTTAGCGCCTCTGCTTCCGGTCAAGAAACCCTCGAATATCTCGGACATGCTAACCTTTTCATTGTTCCGCTGGATAATGAGCGGCGTTGGTATCGCTATCACCATCTCTTTGCTGAATTGCTAAGACAGCGGCTGCGTCAGAGTGTGGGCAATGAGGGGCAGGGCATAGACGAATTACATATGCGTGCTAGTGCATGGTATGAGGCGAATGGTTTGGAGGTTGAAGCCTTTCACCATGCGGTTGCAGCCCATAACGTTGATCACGCGGCGCGTCTCGTTGAAGGCGAGGGGATGCCGCTGTTTTTTCGCGGCGTGGTCGCTCCTGTACTTCGGTGGTTGGAGTCGCTGCCAGCGACAGTATTGAATGCAAGACCTTCGCTGTGGGTGATGTATGGCTCGGCGTTATTGTTTGCCAGCCAGTTGACCGGCGTAGAAGAGAAACTACAAGCCGCTGAATCTGCGCTGCAAGGGGTCGAACTTGACGCCAAAACGCGAGACCTCATCGGACATATTGCTTCCATACGGGCTACTCTGGCTGTTGCCTTTCAGCAATTAGAAACCATTGTCGTCCAATCTCGTCGCGCCTTGGAATATTTACATCCCGACAATCTGCCTGTCCGTACCGCTATGAAATGGACACTAGGGTTTGCCTACCAGTTGCAAGGAGATCGCGCTGCAGCCCGCCAAGCCTATACCGAAGCCATATCGATTAGCCAAGCAATAGGGCATTTCATCATCACCGTCATGGCTACCATCGGTTTGGGCAACATTCAAGAATCAGAAAATCAGCTTTATGATGCTGCCGAGACCTATCGGCGCGTTCTGCAACTTTTAGGGGATCAACCGCTGCCAGTTGCCTGTGAAGCACATCTTGGACTTGCTCGTATTTACTATGAATGGAACGACCTAGTAACTGCCCAACAGCATATGCAGCAGGGTATCCAACTGGCGCGGCAGTTAGAAAATACGGACAGAGTCGTTTCGTCCGAGTTGTTTTCCGCCCGTTTGCAACTTGCACAGGGAAATGTGACCAACGCTGCTGCTATTTTAGCGAAGGTGGATCAGATCGTCCGCCAGCAAAATTTCGTAATGCAGATGCCGGAAGTTGCTGCGGCTCAAGTGCTTACCCTGCTTCGTCAAGGCAATGTCGCCGCCGCTGCTGATCTGATTCGGACGCATGAACTCCCGATCAGCCAAGCCCGCGTATATCTTGCTCAAGGGGATGCATCGGCAGCCCTCGCAGTATTGGATCCCCTGCGTCAGCAGGTAGAGGCAAAGCGTTGGGAAGATAAACGCCTAAAGGTGATGCTGTTACAGGCTGTCGCTCATCATGCACAGGGCGAAATAGACAAGGCTGTAGAGTTGCTCGGCGATGCGCTGGCGTTGGCAGCGCCGGGAGGCTTCGTCCGTGTTTTTGTTGATGAAGGGTTGCCGATGGCTCAACTATTGTCCGAAGTGGCGGCTCGTGGGTTTATGCCGGACTACATGGGTACGTTGTTATCTGTTTTTGAAGTTGAGGAACAAAAGCCTGAAAACAAATCTGATCTAACCCCAACACAGCCCCTTATCGAGCCACTGAGCCAGCGTGAATTAGAAGTCCTACAACTCATTGCTCAGGGACTCTCAAATCATGAGATTAGTGAGCGGCTTTTCCTCGCTTTGAGTACGGTTAAAGGTCATAATCAAAAAATCTTTGACAAATTACAAGTCCAACGACGCACCGAAGCGATTGCCCGCGCCCGCGAGTTGGGTCTACTGTAGCGTCAACGTTTTAGAATCCCCTGTCAAAAAAATCCCAAAACGATACTCTGAACCCTACTTTAGTAGCTATACGTCCATACCTTACTGACTATAAGCTACTTGTATATAAAGCAAGTGGCACAAACCCTCATCAGTTGCCACAACAGGTATACATTAATGTCCAACAAATTTAGCCCAGAAAGTGATCCCAGTGAACCAGTAGTCTATCAAATCAGGCTTAAGGGTCATCTTGGCTGTCAATGGACAGACTGGTTTGGGGGACTGACCATCACCTTAGAAGACAACGGCGATACGCTTTTAACAGGCAGCGTCGTTGATCAAGCTGCATTGCATGGTTTGCTAAAGAAAGTACGTGATTTAGCGATGCCATTGGTGTCAGTCATTCGCGTTGAACCCGGACAAGAAGATCAAACCCTAAAAGGAGCATAAAAATGAAAGATTTTCAGAAAATGGGCGGCGTCGCTGCCTTGATCGAAGCATTGACCTTCGTGGTGGGTTTTGTGTTGTATTTCACCGTATTGGCACCCTTGAGCAGTGGAAGCCTCGATCCTAGCCAGACTGTCGCTTTTCTCGCGGATAACCAAGGGGTCGTTTACCTGTTGAACTTGGTCAGCTATGTGGCATTCGGCGTGTTTCTGGTCGTGCTGGCGTTGTCGCTCCATGACCGATTGAAGTCCGTCGCGCCAGCAATGGTGCAAACTGCCACTGTGTTCGGGCTTATATGGGCGGGTCTGGTCATTGCCAGTGGCATGATCGCAAACATCGGCACAGGCGTAGTCGTCAATCTCTATGGGACAGACCCGGCTCAAGCATCGTTGATCTGGTTGGCGCTTGCTCCGGTGGTGAACGGTTTAGGCGGTGGAAATGAAATTGTAGGCGCTTTATGGATTCTGCTAGTCAGTTGGGCGTCACTGCGGGCTGGCGAACTGCCTAAGGCGCTCAATTATCTCGGTTTGGTGATTGGTGTGGCGGGCATCCTCCACGCTGTCCCCGGTCTCGGTGAGCTAGGGTCTATTTTTGGACTGGGTTGCATTCTGTGGTTCGTATGGATCGGGATCGTCATGCTGCGAACGAACCCAAGCCCGATAGCGGAAAAAGCTAGTCGCCTTCGCACTGCCTCATAGGACAACAGTCTTTGAGACCTAATGGGGACTACGAGTATTGGAGAAGGCGGTGACACCTGACCCAATACTCTTGTTTATGAAGTTGCAATCAATAGTTTTTTGTGAAATCAGAAGTAATACCGCTCTTAAATTTTATTACGGTGCAACCTTTTAATAAATTTTCCGTACTTTATCTAAAGTATATGAGTCTGGGGAGAAAACGCATGAAAGCAATGGTCTATACCGAATACGGAACGCCGGATGTTCTTCATCTCACAGAGGTAGCAAAACCTACCCCTAAAGCCAATGAGGTGCTGGTCAAAGTCTATGCAACATCTGTAAATGCCGCCGAACTGCATATTGTGGCTGGCGACCCTTTCCTTGTACGCCTCATGATCGGGGGGATGCAAAAACCCAAAAAGACCATACCCGGCGCTGACGTTGCGGGGCGGGTCGAATTGATTGGCAGCAGCGTAACACAGTTCAAACCCGGCGATGAGGTCTTCGGGGACTTAAGCGAGGTTGGCTGGGGCGCTTATGCAGAATATGTCGCTGTACCTGAAAACGCATTGGCGCTAAAACCCGTCAATACGACCTTTGAGCAAGCAGCCGCTCTGCCTCTAGCGGCAAACACTGCCCTGCAAGGTCTTCGGGACAAAGGACACATTCAGCCGGGGCAAAAGGTGTTGATCAATGGCGCGGGTGGCGGTGTGGGGATGTTTGCGGTGCAAATTGCCAAAGCATTCGGGGCGGAAGTCACTGCCGTATCCAGCACCAAGAAATTGGACATGGTGCGTTCGCTTGGGGCGGATCATGTCATTGATTACAAGCAAGAAGACTTCACCAAAAACGGACAGCGTTATGACCTGATCTGTGATGTTGGGGCATACCGTTCGATTGTCGATTACAAGCGGGTTTTAACCCCCAATGGAGTCTACATCCTCGTTGGAGGTTCCATGACTCAAGTATTCCAAGCCATGCTGCAAGGACCGCTGATTTCAATGACCGGGAGTCAAAAATTCACGAACTTGATGGCAAAACCAGTTCAAAGCGATCTGGTTTATATGAAAGGGCTTGTTGAATCTGGCAAAGTCGTTTCCGTAATCGATAGATGTTACCCGTTAAGTGGGACGGCTGAGGCGCTCAAGTATCTTGAAGCGGGACATGCTAAAGGAAAAATCGTTATCACGGTAGCGCAATAACAGAATTTGTCGCCACAAGTCATTTTGTGTCGCACTCGTTTAATCAAACAATCTTGGAGAAATACGCATGAAAGCAATGGTCGTCACAAAATATGGATCCCCGGATGTCCTTCAACTCAAGGACATCCCTAAACCTAGCCCGAAGGACAATGAGGTTTTGGTCAAAATCTATGCAGTATCCGTGAATTACGGCGACCTTGTTGCCCGGAATTTTGGCAACATCTCCGCTGCTGAGTTCAACATGCCTTCTATTTTCTTGCTCCCCGCCAAAATGGAGTTTGGTTTCAGAAAACCAAAGAAACAAATCCTAGGGTCGGAGTTTGCAGGAGATATTGAAGCAATCGGCAAAGATGTGACACGATTTAAAGTAGGCGACCCGGTTTTTGGTTATCGCGGTTCGAGTATGGGTGCTAACACAGAATACCTATGTGTGTCTGAAGATGGCATGATGGCAATAAAACCTGTCAATATGAGCTATGAGGAAGCCGCAAGCGTTCCTTATGGGACATTAACCGCGTTGAATTTGCTTAGAAAAGTCGATATTCAGCCCGGACAAAAAGTCCTCATCAATGGCGCTTCTGGTGCGATAGGTTCAGCCGCTGTGCAGCTTGCCAAACATTATGGCGCAGAAGTCACCGGCGTATGCAGCACGCCGAGAGTAGCATTTGTGAAAGCTCTAGGCGCGGATAAGGTCATTGATTACACCAAAGCCGATTTTACCAAAAATGGTGAAACCTACGACGTTATTTTCGATATTTTGGGCAGGAGTTCATTTGCAAGCTGTAAAAACTCTCTCACTCAAAACGGACATTATCTTTTAGCCAGCTTTAAGATGCCCCAGCTTTTTCAGATGTTGTGGACTTCGAGAATAGGTAGCAAAAAAGTGATCTGTGCGCTGTCAATGGAAAAGCTAGATGATCTCATGTCGATCAAAGAACTGGTTGAGACGGGAAAGATAAAAACCGTCATTGATAGATGCTATCCGTTGGAGCAGACCGCCGAGGCTCACCGTTATGTCGAAGCGGGACATAAAAAGGCAAAAGTTATCATCACTGTGGCTCAAGGGAACAAATGATGAAAGCGATTCTAATCACAAACTATGGATCGCCTGATGTCCTTCATCTGGGGGAGGTCGCCAAACCGACCCCCAAGGATAATGAAGTCCTGATTAGAATACGTGCTGCCAGTGCTACCAAAGGCGACTGTGAAATTCGCAGTTTCAAAATGCTGTGGTTCATCTGGATTCCCATGCGACTCTATATGGGCGTCAGAAGACCAAGAAAACAAATCTTGGGGCAAGAACTCAGCGGGGAAATTGAGGCAGTTGGCAAAGATGTAAAGCGATTTAAGCAAGGCGACCCGGTTTTTGGCACTACAGGATTCAATTTTGGCGCTTATGCAGAATATGCCTGTCTGCCCGCAGAGTCTAAAGCCTCCGACGACGGACAGGTGCTGACGTTAAAACCGTCGAATATGACCTATGAGCAAGCCGCTACTGCCCCTGTTGCAGGGCTTGTTGCGTTGGGTTTTATGAGAAAGGCAAATATCCAGCATGGAGAGAGGGTTTTAATTAATGGGGCAGGGGGCAGTATCGGTACGTTTTCGGTGCAGTTTGCCAAGTACTATGGCGCAGAAGTCACTGTCGTAGACAGCGCGGAGAAATTCGACATGCTCCGCTCCATTGGGGCAGATCACTTTATTGATTACGCGCAAGAAGATTTCACCAGAAACGGTGAGACCTACGATGTTATCCTTGATGTCGTGGGCAACAGTTCGTTTTCACGTTGTATCAAGTCGCTAAGGCAAATGGGACGCTATCTTTTAGCGAACCCTAAGCTGTCCCAGATATTTCGCGGGCTGTGGATTTCAAAGACAAGCAGCAAGAGAATCATGATAGGGGGAAACGAAACGACCGAAGACTTAAATTTCCTCAAAGAGCTTATTGAGGCAGGAAACATAGAATCGGTCATTGATCGATGCTATCCATTAGAACAAACTGCCGAGGCTCACAGGTATGTCGAAACAGGACGCAAAAAGGGCAATGTTGTCATCACCGTTGCAACCGCCTAACAACAGCTTCTGTATCAGAAGAACCGAGAATCAAAAACGCCCCTGTAGCAGGGGCGTCTCGTTGTTCTGTTGGGAACAAACTAGCTGTTCACGACGGTGACAGCACTGGCTTGCTTGCCCTTCTTACCTTCGGTGATGTTGAATTCCACTTTGTCACCTTCGTTCAAGGAACGGAAACCGCCGCCTTGAATTTCTGAGTAGTGAACAAAGAGGTCAGCACCTGTTTCGGGGGTAATGAAGCCATAACCCTTGTCACCGTTGAACCATTTTACGACACCATTTGTACGAGTGTTTGACATTTTTCTCTCCTAAAGAGGTAAACTACGCCATCGCTTTATTATTCACATCACAGCTTCAGATGTTCTACACGATACTCTAGGAGTAGATGAGAAACTTGTCACAACCGTAAAAGGTGCAGGGGTAAAACGGTAGTGTGTGCGTCTGTTTTCTTGTGAAAATCAGGGGATGTTTTCCTAATACAGCTTATGGGTAAGACGACATTGTCTTTTAATCCCATATGGCTCAATCAATATATCAGACTTAATTGAAGCTGTCTAGACTCAATTTTTATGGGGAGTGTCTAAAGACGGACGGAATAGTTTCCGTCCCTACGAAAATCTGCCTGTAGAGACGCGAACCATCGCGTCCGTCCTTTCGAGATTAGACTCCCTTCCTATGAAAAGTTCTGACCTCTGGATTGACTCTAACAGTACAGATGAGTATATTCAGTATGCACCATCGAAAATTTATAGATTCCGCTTCTCTCACGTGTTCGCATTCTCCACTCAATTGCAATCAATCATCATGCTTTTGAACATTAATCTTAACGTAACCTTCTGCAAGTTTGGCGGTTTCATTATCTAGGGCATAATTATTGTTCTGTTGTCAAGCTCCACAACAGAGTCTGAGACGACTAACAATCGTCCCTATCTATCGTAACGTCAGTTAGGTGAGAAAGTTTTACTTGATGCCAAGCCTGAATGTTCAACTGCGGCATAACCCCATTGCCATCATTGGTATGGGCGCGATTATGCCACAAGCGCATAACCTACGAGAATTCTGGAACAATATCATCGGCAAGGTCAACTGTATCACCGATGTCCCTGTTTCTCGCTGGGAAATTGAGGATTACTACGACCCCGATCCATCCGCGCCGGACAAAACCTATTGCAAACGTGGCGGTTTTGTGCCAGATGTCGATTTCGATCCTATGGAATTTGGTCTGCCGCCCAATATTCTCGAAGTGACAGATGTATCGCAGATGCTGTCCTTATTAGTCGCCAAAGAAGCGCTCACCGATGCGGGGTATATCCAGAGCGAGGATAAACTCCGTGAACGTACCGGTGTCATCCTTGGTGTTGGGGGTGGGCAGAAGCTCATTACGCCGCTTTCCTCTCGCTTGCAATATCCCGTCTGGGATGAAGTGTTGAAAAGCTACGGCGTCAGCGATACAGACCGCGAAAAAATCATTGAGCGTATCAAGATGGCTTACGTCCGCTGGGAGGAAAACAGCTTCCCCGGTATGCTCGGCAACGTTGTTGCAGGTCGCATTGCCAACCGCTTTGACTTAGGCGGCACAAACTGCGTCGTGGATGCTGCCTGTGCCAGCACAATGGCGGCGTTGAAAATGGCTTTAAGCGAACTGACCGAACATCGTGCCGATATGATGGTGACGGGTGGCGTCGATACCGACAACTCGATCTTCATGTATATGTGCTTCAGCAAGACTCCCGCCTTTTCCAAAGGGGTGAATCCCCGCCCATTTGATACCAACTCGGATGGGATGATGGTGGGCGAAGGCATTGGCATGATGGTGTTGAAGCGCCTTGAGGATGCCGAGCGCGATGGTGACCGCATTTATGCGGTGATCAAGGGTTTGGGATCGTCCAGCGATGGTCGTTTCAAGAGCATTTACGCGCCGCGTGGTGAAGGACAGGAAAAGGCGCTGCGCCGTGCCTATGAAGATGCTGGTTTCTCGCCCGCGACGGTGGGATTAGTCGAGGCGCACGGCACTGGCACAATTGCGGGTGACACCACCGAAGTTACGACCATCATTCGGTACTTTAACCAGCACGATACCGAACGACAGCACGTCGCGTTGGGGAGCGTCAAATCGCAAATCGGACACACCAAAGCCTCGGCGGGTGCGGCTGGTTTGATCAAGACGGCGTTAGCGTTACACCATAAAATACTGCCTCCTACGCTGAACGTTGATGAGCCTAACCCTAAATACGACATCCCCAATTCGGCGTTTTACATCAATACGGAAACACGCCCCTGGGTACAGCCCGTCAGTGAGACTCCACGCCGTGCAGGGGTGAGTTCATTCGGCTTCGGTGGCACGAATTTCCATGTCGTCCTCGAAGAATACCGCAGCGACCACCAGCTAAGTTATCGCGTTCACGACACCCCACAGGCAGTTATTCTCAACGCGGGCAGTCTTGACCAACTCCGTAATCACGTGACATCTGCGCTGAATGCATTACAGTCTGATGATGGCGCGGGTTACTTCCTGAACCTCGTGCGGGCAACCCGCGAAACCGTTGTGCCGATGGCAGCCGTGCGCGTGGGTTTCGTCGCTTTGACGGCGGCAGAAGCAGCGGCACTGTTACAGGTTGCACAGGAGATGTTCAACAAAACGCCCGACGCTGAATCGTGGCAGCACCCCAAAGGCGTGTTCTACCGCCGCAGCGGAATGAATGTGAATGGGCGTGTGGTTGCGCTGTTCTCCGGTCAGGGATCGCAGTATCTGGAAATGGGACGCGAACTGGCGCTCAACTTCCCGGAAGTTCGTCAGTCCTTCGCACAGATTGACAGCCTGATGAAGCGTGACGGTAAGCGTACCCTCTCGAATATCGTATTCCCGCGTCCGGCATTTAGTGCCGACGAAAAACAAGCGCAGGAATCTGCCCTACAAGGGACGGATTACGCACAACCCGCCATCGGCGCAGTGAGCGCGGGCATGTTCCGTGTGCTGCAAAACGCGGGTTTCCGCGCAGATTTCACCGCAGGTCACAGCTTTGGCGAACTGACGGCGCTGTGGGCGGCGGGTGCGCTGAGTGATGATGATTACGCGGTGCTGGTCAAAGCACGCGGCGCGGCAATGGCGCCACCCCTCAATGATCCCAACTTTGATGCCGGTACGATGATGGCTGTAACGGGGGATGTTGAGGCAATCGAGCGTGAGGTCAAGGCTTTGCGCGGCGTTCAGGTTGCGAATCACAACTCACGGACACAGGTCGTTGTTGCTGGCTCGAAAGACGACATCAAGAACGCTGAAAACGTGCTGAAAGCGAAGGGTTTCAAGGTTGTACCTCTGTCTGTCGCAGCGGCTTTCCATACGTCGCTGGTGGGACACGCACAAAAGCCTTTCGCCCAAGCAATTCGCGGTACAGCCTTCCAGACACCGACTATCCCGGTCTACAGCAATGCGACAGGCAAGCCTTATCCGACAGCGCCAACGGCGATTCAAGCCATTCTCGAAGATCACATCCTCAATCCCGTTTTGTTCCGTGACGAGATCGAGAATATCTACGCCGCTGGCGGTACGGTATTTGTCGAATTTGGACCGCGCAATGTGCTGACCAATCTCGTCAAGGACATTCTTGGGGATCGCCCGCATGTTGCTGTCGCACTCAACGGCAGCCGTCAAAAAGATAGTGACCGTCAACTGCGTGAAGCCG
>Ga0163147_10009946_pt1 | contig 10197 bp, 10 predicted proteins | sample OliLakLV19MP6G1_FD_148597 | JGI IMG/M metagenome (GOLD analysis project Ga0163147, IMG submission 148597) | Freshwater microbial mat bacterial communities from Lake Vanda, McMurdo Dry Valleys, Antarctica- Oligotrophic Lake LV.19.MP6.G1 | ecosystem: Environmental > Aquatic > Freshwater > Lake >... | reverse complement strand
CTCGCCGATCCGAACAGCAGTGCCGGTGAGAAGTTCGCTGTCACGTGTGGGGCGGTCCTGGGCGTGGTGTCGCCCGGTGGGGGGTATGGACAGGTTGGAAAGGGGGCCGCCTCTTCTTTAGATGACCTTTCTCGGAGGATAGCCTCAGAGAAGCAGGCGATTTCTATTGCGAAGCAGATCGAAAAAGACCTGGGTAAGCAAGCTCGTCGGGAGTTTCACGACATGAAGGACGCTGCATTGGGCGACAGGACTCTCGAAGAGTTGCGGAGGGATGCTCAGGAACTGTATGAGCAATTTGGAAAGAAGGTGCCGAAATGGCTGCAATAGCAACCCATGACATTCCTAACGACATCCAGCAAGAAGTGAACTCGGTCCTTGGGCAGACCTGTTGTCGCCAACATGTGGACAATGATCGGAGCTTGTTTCTTGGATTTGGCGAAATCGTTTTCGTGAAGAATCCTAAAGGTACAGCACCTCATGGAAAGTGGGAAGTCGGCACATATCGTAGTGCTTGGAGAATGATTGAGAATCACAGAATCGTTTGTGGCAGCAAAGAGGCTGTTGATTCTGTAGACGAATTGCGGCAAAAGCTTGCAAGGCTCGATGGGGCGAAATGTACTAGAATTTTAATGATAACAGAGTTCGACGTGCGAGTGGAGTTTGATCGAGGCTTCTGCGTGGATTTCATAGGAGTGTTCGGCGACGATGATGAAGTGTTTCACATTTTCCTCCCCCAAGGACGTGTGGTGTCGCTTACGATTCGTGGTGAATGGGACTCGCAGGATGGAATTCTGGCATCGTGATGGCAAGAGTGTTATTCTTCGGACGTGTTCGTGAAACGTCTTCATGCGGGTATCTATCGCTCCCGCTGAAAATTCTTGGCATTCGCCCATGCGTGAACATTTTCGACTGCTTGGCATAAGAAAAGAAGCCAAGTAGGGTCCGCTCTGCGGACCGATCGCTCACTCTCCAACATTCTCTATAATTTGTATCGTCGAGTGACGTAGGGTGGGTGCAGCCAGGTAGGGTCCGCTGTGCGGGCCGAATTCGCCGTGGCAAGTTCGGGTAAATAACCAATTATCGAGGCCGTCAACGCTGGAAAGACACATCTTTCTTCGGCCTCGACCTTCGTTCCGCCCAGGTGTAACAGTGGCCCACGCTATGATCCACGTTTTTCCGAGTAGTTAAGAAATCGCCTTTGATTACAAAGGGCCTCGGGTGCGCGGAACGAAGGTCGAGGCCCTTTCTTCGCATTGACAATGGAGCGATCGGTCCGCACAGCGGACCCTACTTGGCTAAATCCACACCACATCGGCAGGGAGAATGGGAAGTTTATAGAAGTTTTTAGAAACCAAAATCGGTATGATCCCAAGACGGGTGGGCCACTTCACATTCCCGGACCTGGCAACCCACTTCGTGATGCAACATTTAATACAAGTTATTGGAAGCAACGCCTTCAAGATGCTAACCTCTGCGGCATGGACGCTGAAGGCTGACGCTTGGACCCACGGGCCCGGTCTGCTATCCTCTGAGAAGTATACCGGCATCCTCTGAGAAGTATACCGGCCACACCGAGCATGAATTCATCTCTCGAGACCAGCTCCTCCTCAACCTCAAGATGTACACGGCCATGCTCGACATGCTCGCGGGCAGGACCGCCGCTGGAGGCATGCCGTGACACGCGTTTTCCCCGACAGGTCCCCCCCTCGAGGTACCCCATGACAGAACGGCCACGCTCGCATCGCCTCGCCCCCCTGATGGCCACCCTGCTGATGGTGCTGCTCTGGGTGCCTGGATCGATCGATGGCTCCCCTTTCCGACACCTGGCTCGAGCCGCGGATGCCGCCCACGATGCCGCAAGCAACGATTCAGCCCCCAGCTCAAGCGGCACCTCATCTCCGAAAACAGGCGCGGTGCCCGCCAGGTCCGGCATATCCCGCGGATCCTCGAGTGCCGCACCCAAGACCGGTTCCGCGCCGGCCCGCCTCCTGCTCCCGGATCCCTCGGCGCCCGCGAACCTCGAGCTGGATCCGCTATCCTCCAGCCCTCCGGAAGGGTGAACAGCGGAAACACCTCCTCATCGCGTGGGTTACGGACGGCGAGCCATTTGCGGGTCGTGCGGACGGGGGCGTCGGGTGCCTCTTCCATGGCTATCCTCTCTTCCGCTCCTGTTGCTTTGCCCCCCGCGCTGATGACATTCACCCATTCAGGAGTCTCTCAATGAAGTTAGCAGACCGATGGCGGGGGTTATACACACTGCTCGCACTCTCTCTCCTCGTCCCGCTCCGGGCCTACGCCTGGGAACCGGCGGACGAGGACGCACCGTCTCAGGAGGACGAATTTCTCAGAGAAGAGCTGTTCGAGGACGAGTCCGACCTGCTCGAGCTCGAGGAGGACAGCGAACGGATTTCACCCTCCACCGCCAGCGCCGACAAGGACGCCTACCTCGACGTCTATGGCGCCTTCTCCGGTCCAGGGTACAAGGAGAACGTGGATGAGTTCTACGGGACCTTCCGTATCACCAGCGTCGATTTCGAGTACCCGGGCAAGGGCGGTCTGGACCTGGTGATCCAGCGCTTCTACAACAGCAAGGTGTGAAACCGCACCGATAACTCGGAGACGACCTACCTTCCGCGCAAGTCGATCGGCGATCACATGGGCGCCAGCGGCTGGAAGATGCACATGGGTCAGCTGTGGAATCCTGACGGAGCGGGCAGCAATCTATACGCCTCCGACAACCCGGTGCTCGAGCTCTCCGACGGCACCAGCATCGTCTTCTTCCAGAGCAAGACGTCTACGAACCTCTACCTCTCCAGGGAGCGCTGGAAACTCACAAAGGGCACGAACGGTCTCTACACGGTGGTGAGCCCGACGGGCATCACCTATACCTACAAGTACCAGAGCAACGTCGCCGGCTTCTACGACACGACCGGGGTCACGGTCGCCGAATGCACCGAGATCAAGGACGTCTTCAACAACAAGATCACCATCTCCTATAGCTTCACCAACGGACGCTCCTATCTCAGGACGGTCACGGATACCTACGGCAGGGTCGCTACTTTCAATTACGACTCAACCTACTACATGATCACCTCCGTGAGCGTCGCCGCGGCAGGCTACAGCACCTCCTACAGCTACACCTACGGGACCACCCTGATCAGCGCGACTCGGTGCGTCCGGCCAAAGCGCTTACCACCGTCACCCCGCCGGCCGGAGGCGCGTGGACATTCGTCTACAATACCAGCGGAAGTGCAGGTACTGGCCTCTACAACCTCAACAAGGCCACCAATCCGATCGGGGGAACGATCCAGTATTATTACAAGCCCGTGGACTTCAACACCGGTTCCAGCTGCTCCATCGAGTTCTCCGTGCTCGACAAGCGGGTGCTGGGCGGCACCAGCGTGACCTCCGGGACCTACACCTACAGCTACACCAATCCGGGTCAGAGCGAGAGCACGATCTCGATCGCCGGTCCGAACTCTCAGACCGAGACCCACAAGTATTATGGCTGGAACGGGAGTGGCTACGTATGGCGGGTCGGTCGGCCCAAAGAGATCACCATCACCTACGGCGGCCAGACCGTAAAGACCACTTACATCTGGACAGAGGGGTCCGAGTTCTCCTACGACGATACGGTGAGCACCAACTACAGCGACTGTTACGGCTATCTCTCCGACACGTCGATCAGCTATGTCTATCCGAACACCACTTCCACAGTCATCACGCGGAGCTCTTCTACCCACACGACCACATCCTCCAGCCCGGACAACTACGGGAACCCCACCAGCGTCTCCGAGTCGGGGCAGCGTACCCGGACCACCACCTACTCCTACTGGTATGACACCGACACCAACATGGTCACCGGCAAGCCCGCGACCGTAAGCTACAGTGACTCGAGCGCCAGCGCCCAGACCAGCGGTACGCGCGATTACACCTATGAAGACAACACCGGACTGATGCTCGAGCAGGATCTCTATGGGGTCGTGACGAGCTATGACTACGACAGCTACGGCAACCTGTATTCAGTGACCAACGATCGCAACTACACGACCCTTTACAAGAGCTATTCCTATGGGCTCCCAACCATCATCGATTACCCTCATTACAGCAGCAACGTGACCCGTGAGATCTACTGGTATGGGCTGGTGAAGTCCGAGAAGAACGCGCGGGGATACTCGACCGGCTACGAGTACGACAAGATCAAGCGGCTCACCAAGTACACCCCGCCGTCCGGCGGGGATACCACTTCCATCTCCTGGTCCTCCGCCAACAAAAAGACCGTGACGGTGGGAAGCTACGTAACGGACTACACGTTCAACGGCTTCGGCTGGCTCACCAAAATCTACGACAACCAGCGCAAGCAGCAGAAGACCCTGACCTACAACGCGAACGGCTCCTTGACCGGCGAGACCTATACCTACGACACTCTGACCGGAGAGACCAAGAGCTACGACAAGCTGGGGCGGCTCACCCAGTTCAAGCGGCCCGACAGCTCCCGCATTGACTATTCCTACTCAATTGGCGACACGACGCAGAAGGAGTACAGCTCGGGTGGCTCGCTGCTGGCAACCACCACTTTTACCTTCCAGGCCTATGGGACTCCGGAGGATTGTTAGTTGATTAAGGTGGTTGATCCCGGAAGCAAGACCTGGAATTACTCCTACAATGGCTTCGGAAACCTGACCAGCGTCGACGCGCCGGGGACGGCCGGGGACCGCAGCTATGGCTATAGCAGCGCCGGCTTTCTCACCTCGGAGACCTCGCCGGAGCGCGGCACCATCTCCTTCGGCCGGGACGCCGTCGGGAACATGACCTCCCGGTCCGATTCGCTTGGAACGATCAACTACACTTATGATGCCGGGAATCGGCTCACCAACATCAACTATGCGGGCTCGAGTTACGACGCCACCTTAATCTATGACCAGGCCGATAATCGGACGGGTGCGTCGAACAGCTACGTGAAGAACGTCTATACCTACGACGGGAACAATCGGCTGGCCAAGAAGGATACGACCTTCCTCGAGATCTCGAAGACCGTCTCGGTGTCATACACCTATGGGGACGGCATGAACCTGACGAAGATCACGTATCCGTCCACACGATATGCGACCTACAACTATAACTCGGGCAATCAGGTCACCTCGGTGACCGGGACCGTGACGTACGCCAGCAGTGTCGGCTACAGCGCAGCCGGTCCGATGACATCGATCACGTATGGCAATGGTGTTGCCATGAGCATCGGCCTGGACTCCCGGTATCGCATTAAATCGATCAAGTCCCCGAGCAGCAGTGGGACGATCCTGAACCTCACCTATGGCTACACAGGGGAGAACGTCACCGGCATTACCGACGTCCGGGACAGCTCAAAGAGCATGACCTTCGGCTACGATAACCGTGACCGGATGACCTCCGCATCCGCTACCGGGCTGTGGGGCAGTCTGACGTTCGCCTACGACGATCTCGGCAATCGGACCAGCGAGACCCGCACCGGTCTCTCCACTTCGGTGACCTACAATTACACCTCCAACCGGCTCACCTCGACCACCGGTGGGCGGGCAGCGACCTACGCGTATGACACCAACGGGCGGATGAACAGCCGCACCATTTCCGGCGCCACCTGCGGCTTTACCTGGGCCGGCGACAGCTATCTGACCCAGACCTCGGTGAGCGGCGGGAGCACGACGAGCTACGCCTACGATCCGGATGGCCTCCGGGTCCGGAGCACAAACTCCTCCGGGACCTCCTACTACGTGCACGACCTGTTCGGCAATATCCTCGCGGAGTACAACAGCTCCGGGACACTCACCGAGGAGCATGTCTACGTCAACAGCTTTTGCATCGCCCGGTTCGTCGGCACTACGCCGACCTACCTCCACTTCGATGCCCTCGGCACTCCGCTGGCCCATACCAACAGCTCGGCAAGCGTGATCTGGCGGGGCGCATACGAACCCTTCGGGAGCGAAGCCTACGCGAGCACCACCACCACGGAGAACCAGAAGTTCGCGGGCAAGGAGCTCGATACGGACATTTCGCTTTACTACTTCGGCGCCCGTTACCATGACCCGCTCATCGGGCGTTTCGTGAGCGTGGATAAGGTCGTCGGAGACCCGGCCATTCCCCAGGGACTGAACCGGTACAGCTACAGCGTGAACAATCCGATCCGGTATTCCGACCCCAGCGGCAACATCTTTGATACCGTGCTGGACGTGATCGGCGTGGCAATAGACATCCACGCCATCTACACCGAAGGGGCGACGACGGAGAACCTGGTGATGCTGGGTGCCGACCTGGCCGGCGCGCTCATTCCGGGCCTGCCGAGCCCTGGCGCGATGAAGCTCGGGAAGCGGGCGCTCGAGGCCGCCGGCGAAGCCAAGGTCGGAAGCGAGATGGTCAAGGGTGCGGCCAGGAGCCTGGAGAATGCAGGCGAGGCGCTCGCGGAACACGGCTTCTGTTTCGTGGCGGGTACCCTGGTCTGGACCGAAGACGGATTGAAGCCGATCGAGCAGGTGAAGGTGGGCGAGCGCGTTCGATCTCAGGGCGCGCTGAACGACGAGAGCGACTGGCGCATGGTGACGCAGCTGTTCATCACCCCGGACCAGCCGGTGCTCAAGCTTCATCTGGAGGTTGCGGATGGGCGGATCGAACCGCTCGGGGTGACCGCCGCCCATCCGTTCTGGGTGGAAGACCGCGGGTGGACCGCTGCTGGCAAGCTCGTACCCGGGGACCGGGTGTTCACGCGTGAGAGCGGCTGGGTGCGGGTGAGCGGCGCGACCTGGCATCCCGCGCGAAAGACCGTCTACAACTTCGAAGTGGAGGGCTTCCACTCCTACTTCGTCGGGGAGACCGGCGTTTGGGTGCACAACGCCAGCTGCATGATGGGCGAGAAGGCAGCGGGTGTTGCGAGTGCTGCACTCAAGGACGGAGACTCTCTGCCGACAGGTCAGGCGCTAGAGGCCGCACTGGATTTCCTCGGTCCCGGCTATAAGGAGATCGCTCCGGGCGTCTTCAAGTCCGCCGACGGGAAGAGGCTGGTCCGTATGACAGACAGTGATCTTGCCCGGATCAACAATCACAATGGCAATCCTCACATGAACTTCGAAACCGGAGAAAGCCGGATCAAGTCGATTGAAAAGAGACGTTTGATTCCACCGACAACAGGCACATCTTTCTGCCGGAGGAGAAGTGATGGCGATGCACGTTCCCTCTGAGTTGACCCATGTCATCGATCAGCTCCGCCGTATCGATGAGCAGAGCATACACGAAGGCGTCTCGACGCAGTTCCTCGAGTTCGAGCTATCAACCGCTCACAATGAGCTGCGGATAAACGGGAACCCCGGGGGTCTGGTTCAGTTTGCCAGAGCCATCCTGCAGGTGGTCGCCCGGGGACACGACGGTGCGCATCAGCATTTCGATGAGGCGGGTATCGTCGATCGCTGTGACATACCCATCGTGGTATGTCTGAAACCAGCACCGTGGGACAACGGCTCCGATGGAACCACCTGATGGCAAGACACTGGTGAGCTCGGACGGGTTGAAGGTGTACCGTCCCCCGTCAGCAAAACCGAACAGTCCCTACGCCACAACTGGTGTTCAAGCAAACTTTGAGCGGAAGGCGGCGAACGGGGGACGTCCAATTAGCAACGGACATCTGGATATTCTGACTTCTATCCATAAGGATCATGCCACCATCCGTAGTAGGTCGCCGTTACTCGGCGTCCCAACGGGTGGTAGGACTCAGCTGCAAAGTGCGCTTATGGATAGAAGCCTGGGATATTGAGCCATGAGAGCAATTCTGAAAGACCTTCATTCCCTTGAACTGGAAGACCACCTTGAACAGTACAGGCCGGACGATCCGGCGAACTTTGGAACGTGGGTGCGTTTGATGATTGGCCCGGAGGATGAACCTGGCTCAGAATCGTTCAATCTCCTTATCTGTACACCTGACTGGCTTAAGGAAGAACTTTCGACACGCCAGGCGCTATGAGGCCATTACACGCTTATAGTGCTCGAGTATGACTTCGATCTCATCAGGACTGAGATCGAACGGCGGCTTGCGACAGTTACTGGCGATGACTGGATGACCATCGCTAATAAGCTCAGCAGGATCGGCGAATGGGAATTTGAGGACTATCGTGCGGCTCCCTCTTCAGGTGGTGGTACCCATTCAACCAACTCCGAGAGGAAAGATGGCTATCCTCCCACGTCGCCTCGAGTTACAAAGACAACCGGGACCTGTCGGCCGATCGGGCGCAGCGGGTGATGCAGCTCATGGTGACCCACGGCGTGCCTCCTGATCGGTTCCGGGAGGTGGTGGGATATGGGGACTCGAGGCTGCTCGATCCCGTCAACCCGCTGTCGCTCACCAATCGACGGGTGGTCATCACCTTGAAACACCGGATCGATGGCCAGGACGTAGCCCTGAGGGATTCTGATCCCGGCGTCCTGCCACACGGCGCCCAACTCCAGGGTGCACTTCCGCGGGTCTCCACTTCGCAGCGGCTGGAGGCGCGAGGAGGCTCGAGCCTAGACACCGTGGGCCACCCGGAGCCCGGCGGATCGGGCGAGCACGGGGGCACCGCGTCAGAGCACGCCGTGGCGGGTCTGATCGTCCCGGGGGCGTCCTCCCTCACGTTCGCTGCACCAGGCGAGCCCGCGACACATGGCGGGCCATCCGTGGCACATGTTGAGGCCGCAGCACATGGCGGGGCACACGAGGCGGTTATCCTCTCCCGTTCGGGAAGTAACTCACTCATCATCCTCGATACCCGTGGAAATCGTCGGGATGAGTTATCCTCCAAACCCCGGACTGGGAACCGGGGGCACGGGTGATGTCCTGACCGGACTCATCGGTGGCCTTCTGGCGCAGGGCCAGGAACCGGAGGATGCTACTGTCACGTGGGTGTTTCTTCATGGACTGGCCGGGGACCTGGCAGCCATCGAGCTTGGCGGCCGTGCGATGATCGCTGGAGACGTCATCGCACATCTCGGTGCTGCTTTTCGAGAACTCGTCGGGGAGAATGCGTAACTATCCTCAGCTTTCCGCCCGCCGTGCCACACTTCGGACGTTCGGTAAGAAAAACATATGTCCAATATCGCTGATAAGATTCCAGAGATTCCGCTCACGATGTGTTTGGACACGGATGAGACAAAAGAATTTGCCAAGTTTGAGTGGTGTGATCACCAGCCAAAACACAAGATTGGAGGCAAGCCAGATTGGATCAATGAAGACAATCAGATTCCACCTTGCACGAGCTGCGACGACCCGATGGCATTCTTTGCGCAAATAGATTCTATAGGGGACGGTTTCTGTTTCGGTGACGTAGGAATGCTTTATATATTTATGTGCAGAAATTGCGGAGAAACCAAAGTAGAGATGGACTGCTGATTAAAACCGAACTAATCAGTGGTGGCTATCCTCAATCGAGAGGCGGCGCGGTTCGTCCACTTATTGAGCCCGGATCTGGAAAATTCCAGCGGAACAGGTAACATTGCCTCGCGGGATGAGCCGTCTCCGAGCGTTGCCTGAAAATGCGCGGTGATGGTGGAAGTGTCGGATGACTCCCTATCGCTCCCCTCTTCTGAAGCAGCCTGCTCGAGACGATAAGGGATAGGGGACGGGCATCCGGCACCCTGGTCAGGGAGTCTCGGCTATCCTCTCCGGCTGTGGTACAACGGCTACCTGTTCGGACAGACGGTCATCTACAATCCATGGTCCGTGCTCAACTTCTTCGACAATCCGAACAAGTCTCCCGAGGCGTACTGGATCAACACCAGCAGCAACGACCTCGTGAGAGAGCTGCTATCCTTGAGTTATTGGTTGTGTATGTGTTATGGCTCGAGCTGCAGTAACGGATGTGACATCCCGTGATGGTGGGGGACGTGCCCTGGGTATAGATGGCATAGGGACCTTCAGTCCAGACCGTCACGTTTTCCAGCCTGGCGCTATCCTCCAGGGCAAGCTCTTCTAGGCGCAACTTCGCTGGCCCGCGCTCTGTCCCAGCGCTTATAATTGCCCGCCTTTTCCGGCCTTGGGACACAATCCCCGGAGCCGGAAGCGATTCGCCCCAAAACACCCGATTTGAGGAGCCGAAATGCCCGCAGCACCCGTCACGCTCGAGGACAAGTACACGCTTGCTTCGGGGCGCGCTTATCTCACCGGCACCCAGGCCCTTGTGCGTCTCGCGATGATGCAACGCG
>Ga0163147_10009943_pt1 | contig 10199 bp, 8 predicted proteins | sample OliLakLV19MP6G1_FD_148597 | JGI IMG/M metagenome (GOLD analysis project Ga0163147, IMG submission 148597) | Freshwater microbial mat bacterial communities from Lake Vanda, McMurdo Dry Valleys, Antarctica- Oligotrophic Lake LV.19.MP6.G1 | ecosystem: Environmental > Aquatic > Freshwater > Lake >... | reverse complement strand
TCCCCGTCTCTTCATTAACCGCCACTTGGCTCTTGAGCGTGTGGGTCTTTTTTTTACCACTGTAGAACCCGTCGCGCTCGTTCGGGTCTTTGGGACGCTGGATTTTCTGCTCAAAGCTGTCAATCACAACCACTAATTCTGGCGTGTCATGCAGCAAATCATCCAGGTGTCGGCGGCGTTTCTTACCCGGATCAGGCATCCGCATCGTATCTCGTCCGGCTTGTTCCACTAGGGGCAGCACCCGCTTAATGATCCGTCCCACGGTAATCGCACTGACCCCGAACAGATAGCCCAAGACATCGTGGGTTGGATACACGCGCAGCCAGATCACTGTCAACAACAACTGGTTGCGTGGGTCGAGTTCAGACCCGCGTCCACCGCCGATCTCACGCTGGCGGTTCGGACGACTCAACCGCTGGATTTCGGCGTGGCTGAAGGCTGGCAAAACGTCACTGACCAATGCGTCAAATTCAGCAACGCGCAGTCCAGTCATTTTCACAAAGACGTTTGGATAGGAATTGAGGTAACTATAGCGCATTATCATATCTGCTATTTTAACTCATTCACCCCTATTGTGAAGGTTAACTACTCGCTTGCACATGCACCGAGTTCAGCCCGTAGTAGCGCGCTGCACAGATATTGACCCAGAAACCCTTCTCATCCGTCAGGCTTTCCAGCCCACCCGCCGTGCTGAGGTCAAAGTCCAGCGGCGTCACCTGAGCATCTCCATCCAGCGCGCGCAGTTGGGCATCCTGAGCATCCCACGCCACCGCATAACTCGTGTATTGCGGCGTCCAGCGCGCCTGCGCCACCACGATCCACAGCGCACTCAGACACGCCACGACACCGAGCACCACCACACCTTGCGGCATCCAGCCGCGCAGCCGCCCGCCCACCGCCCAGCCGAGCAGTCCGAGCGCTAGCGCAATCAGCCATTGGATGAGGATGAACGTGCGCGCAGGTGGCGGCTCACCCGTCGCATACAAGCCGGGAAACATGAACGTCATTACCAGCGCCAGCAGCGCCAGCATGATGACGGCGACCCCACGCAGTAGTCTACGCCGACGCCGCTCTACGACCTCGGTGGTGCGCGTCCCACCAATCAGCGCGCCCGCTGCCAGTGCCAGAAAGCTGGCGTAGGGTGCGAACACCGCCACCCCGCCCACCAGATATAGACTGGCGTAGCTGACCGATTTCAGCACGGTGTCGAGCAGCGACGGCGCGGCGGAAAACGTAGCCTGGCGTACACTGTTGCCCGGCGCAAGCACGATGATCGCCAGCGCCGCCAACGCGAACGCTGTACACACGGCGAAAAACAGTATCCGGCGGTGGTCACGCAGGTTGTCGATGAGCGCGGCAAGCAGCAGCAAGCCGCTGAGCGCGACGATTAATGTGGCGGCAGGTTCGCTGTAGAGCGCGGCGCTGCCCAGCAGCGCGCCCGCCGTCAGCGCCGCGCCGATGCCATGCTGTCCGCGCCAAGCCCGCGCCGCCAGCGCGCCGCTGAGCGCGATGAACGGGATGGTAATGGGATAGGTAGTGATGCCCGTCAGCCAGAAAAACGACTGGACAAATTGGGGCGTCGCCGCCATCGCCGCAGCCAGCAGCGCCAGCCCGGCGGCACTGGCGCGCAGCCACGACGGACGCTCGCGCTCGAATGTCGTCAGCCCTTCCCGCGCCAGCAGGATGAACGACGCCGCCGTCACTACGATCAAAGCGGCGGGCGCCAGCCGCACCACCCACGAGCCGCCGCCGCCCGCGCCTTCTGCCGCGCCGAACGCCAGCAGCAGCGTGACGAACTGCGCCAGCCGTCCGCTGGCGTTGTCGTACCAAGCCAGCGCTTGACCGACCAGATCAGCGCCGCGTGCATCGGTGGCGATGCAGTAATCATCAGCGAGATAGCGCGTGAAGCTGCCATTGAGCACGTACACGCTCAGCGCCAACGCGCACACCAGCGTCACTGACCACAAAGCCAGTCGCGCATGGTTCATTGGGTTATTCCTTCGACGGCTGGCTCGGCGGCTGGCTTAAGAATAGAGCGGCTGAGGATGAAGGTGAGCGGCACGGTCAGCGCGATCACGATGAGCGGCGCGAGACTCTCCGACACGCGCAACTGTTCGACCAGAAAGACCACCGCCACGCTGCTGATCGCCAGTTGCACCAGGTACACCAGCGGGAATTGCAGCAGCTTGCGCCACGCCAGCGGCTGCCGGAACACACAGCGCGCGTTGAGCACATAGCTCAGCACGATACCCGCCACGTAGGTCAGCCAGTAAGCAGCAAGATATGGGATGAACAGGTTGAGCAGCAGATAGCCGAGCTGACCGACGGCGGTGTTGACCACGCCGATGCAGACATAGCGCACAAATTCGCGCTCCCAAAGTGTGTGTAGCGTATCGGTTGCCCACTGCATGGAGATCAATACACCTTTTCGATGACCGCTTCAGGGCGGCGTGTGACTTCGTCGAAGATGCGCCAGATGTACTCGCCAATCACACCGAGCATGATAATAATCAGTCCAAGCAGAAACGAGATCAACACCGCCAGCGTCGGGAAGCCCGGTACTTCGCTGCCGACGTTAAGCGCGTAATAGAGCACGATATACACACCGTAGGCGAAGCTCAGCAGCGCCACCACCGCGCCGATGAGCGAGATGGCGCGAATCGGGATGATCGAGAAGCCGAGCATCGAGTCGACGAAGTAGTTGAACTTTTTGGCGAACGTCCAGCGCGAGCGACCATGTTCGCGTTCGGGGCGGTTATACTCCACCGTCACGGGCTGCACCCCCAGCCAGTAGCTCAGCAGCGACGTGTTGATATTCTTGCTGCTATCCCGAATGTAGGGCATCAGCGCGGCGTCCAGCAGGATGATGTCGAAGCCGGCGCGTGGGTAGTCGGGCAGCACGAACGCCCGCACCAGCCGATAGTACACGCTGGCGAACAGCTTGGTCAGCGCCGGGTCTTCGCGTGTGCGCCGCACCGCCACCACATACTGACTGCCGCTGAGCCAATGGTCGGTCATCTCGACGATGAGCTGCGGCGGGTCTTGCAGGTCGGCAGACAGCCACATAAAGCACCCGCCTGTGACGAAGAACAAGCCGACTTTGGACGAGTGAATCGCGCCGAAATTGCGCGTCAGCTTGACCACGCGCGTGGCCGGTCGGCGCGCCTTGAGCGCCAACAGCACCTCGACCGAGCGGTCGCCGCTGCCATCATCGACGAAGATTAATTCCAGCGTGCACGCGCGCTCAGCCAGTTCCGCCTCGACCTTGAGCAGTTCTTCGAACAGCAGCGGCAGCGACTCGGCGTTGTAGTACACGGGCACGACAACCGACACTATGCGCTTGAGCGGCGGTTTTTCGCCTTCGGGTTGCGGGATGTTGATGGGGATCATCATCGTCATGGGTGCGTGCGTCCTCCAGAAGTCGGCAGCGATACCAGCGGCAGGTGGTAAGTATCCAACAGGATTGCGGATGCTCCAAAGCCTTCTTTCTGCGCGATCAACCCACTGTTGAGCGCGAACGTCAGCCCTTGCGCCTCATCGGTGTGCGACGAGCCGAAGTCGAACCAGGGTTTGTCCGGGTAGCGCTCGCGCAGCAGGTGGGCGAACACCGCATCGAGCGCGCCGACCGTGCGCCCGTGCGCGTCACTGGCAATATACTGCGCGCGCGCCACCATGTCGCTCTCGTATACCAGCACGCCCGCGCACAGCACACCGGCGATCTCGGCGACGAACAGCCGGATGTGTCCGACGCACGCACGCGCCAGCCGCGTGATCTCGTCCAGGCTGTGCACCGGCGCGGCATCATGCCGTTCGCGCAGATTGGCACTGTTGAGCGCCCAGAAGCCCGCCCAGTCGTCGGCGTCGCCCGCGCCGTCGCTGCTACATTCGCGCACTGTCACGCCGGCTTTGGCAGCCTTCTTCGTCCCGCGCACGCGCAGTTCGCTCCAGCGCGGGGCGGCGGCGGGCTGCACCGCCAGCAGCACCTGCCGACGTACCAGCGTCGCGCCCAAGCGCGCCAGCGCGAACAGGTCTTCATCGGCGCGCGCTCGGTGATAGATCGACGGGATGGCTTTGTACAGCAGCGCGCTCATGCCTGCATCGGTCAGGTAGCCCACCAGCGCGTCGAAGCACGCCGCGACACCCAGCAGCCGCGCGTCTATCCGTACCAGCAGCCCACCATATGTCAGCCCGTTGTGGCTAGCCACGCCGTCACCGCGCACATGCGCGGGCAGCAGCGCGCACAACTGATCGTCCTGCCACAGCAGCAGCGAGTGATCGGCAAAACGGTCGGCGTGGTAATCCATGTAGCGCCGCTCATGCAGGAACGTCCCGTTCTTGCTGGCGCGCACGAACGCATCCCACGCCGCCGCGTTGTCCGGCTGGTAGCGCGTGACGCGCAGGCTGGACGCCGCCGCAGTCATGGCAGCAGGAACAGCAGGTCGTCGCGGCGATTAGCCATCGGCAGGTGCGGTGGCTGCGGCAGCCAGTAGGCGTCGAAGCCCGCCGCCCGCGCCCGCATGATCAACCCGACGATCAGCCCGTCGTCGAACTGCCCAAATTCCTGGGTATTGAACGTCACTTCGGGTGCGTCCTCGGTCTGCATAAAGTCTTTGTGGAAGGCAACGCCCGCTGCCGAAGCGAAGAATCGCTTGCGTTTGCTGACGTTGGGTACATCGCCGACCAGCAGCGCGCCGCCCGGCTTAAGCAGCGCCAGCGCGCTATCGAGAAAATGCGCCACGCTGCCTGTTTGCAGCAGGGTTTGCACCACGCTGTAGATCAACACGGCGTCGGCGCGTCCCTGCTGGCTCTGGATGAACGGCGTGCAGTCGTCGGGGAAATAGCCGGGTAGCTTCTCGATACCATCGCCATCGGGCAGCAGGTCGAGCATTTCAGGCGCGTCGATCAGCACGAGATGCTGCTGGTGCGCTCGCGTATGCTCGATCATCAGGCGCGGCAGGTCGGCGCAGCCGGGGCCGATATCGATCACCAGACCGCCATCCTGGTCGAGCGGGCGCAGCTTGGCGCAAATGTCGGCGAAGATGGCTTCGCCCTGGCCTTCACGATAGCTGTCGGGAAAGCCGATGCGTTCGTTGAGCGAGAGCGTCGGGTCGTTCGCCATGCGCCGGAAGTCGGCATAGGTGAGGTTCTTGAAACGCGAAAAGTCGATGGGTGTGGTGGAAGTCATCTCACGTCCAGTAGTACGTTTTGTGCTGACGGTAAAACTGCGCGGTGCGCGTCAGTCCTTCACGCAGAGAAGTGCTGGGCGTCCAGCCGATGATGCGGGTGATCTTGTCGATGTTCGCCCAGAAGTCGCCCGGTTCTTGCGCGGCGCGTTCGGGTGTGAAGGGCGCAAATTCCCACGCGCCGCTGCCCGTCGCGCTGATGAGCGTATCGGCTAGCTCGACAAAATCGACCGGGATGCCCGTAGCGACGTTGAATACCTCGCCATAGGCGGCGTCACACAGTGCGGCTTGCAGCATCGCGTGCACACAATCATCCACGTACAGAAAATCGCGCTTGATCTTTCCGTCGCCGAACACCTTAAGCGTGCCGCCATCGACCGCCAGGCGCACAAACCAGTTGACGACGCCGTAGCGCGAATGATGCATCTGCCCGCGTGGCCCATACACGTTCGTCAGGCGCAGCAGGATCGAGCGGATGTGATGGACGTGATCGTACATCTCGATGATCTTTTCGGCGGTCAGGTTGCTGATTTCCATCAGCCCCTTGGGGAAGGTCGCCGCATCTTCGCCCACCGGCAGGCTGACCGCCTCACCATATTCGCCGCGCGTGCCTGTGTAGATGACGCGCGCGCCGGGGTTGTGATGCTTGATCGCCTCCATCAACGTCGCCGTGCCGCGAATGTTGATATCGATGTCCGGATAGGGGTCGGTCATGCTGAGGACATGATCGACCTGCCCTGCCAGATGGAAGATGTACGCCTGATCGCGCACCAGATAGTTCATGACGTTGGCATCGCGCACATCGCTGTAGGTCACAGCCACGCGGTCGCGGATGGGCGCAATGTTGAACGGGTTTGCGCCGTGTTCGGGCAGCATACAATCGACGAGGGTCACATGCGCCCCGGCTTCGGTCAGGGCGATGGCGAGATTGCTGCCCAGAAAGCCGAGGCCGCCTGTGATGAGTACGGGCTGTCCACGAAAGGCACTGTAACGCGCATCGGTGATGTGGGTCAATTGAGGTTGCCTTGCATCGCCAGGACTTCCTCGCGCACAATCTGGGCGGTGGTTTCGGCCAGATCACCCATACCGATGTACAGCGGCAGCGACAGGATCGACCGCGCCGCCGCCTCGGTCACAGGCAGGCTGCCCTCCCCCCAGCCCAGATCGGCGTAGGCGACCTGGCGATGCACCGGGATCGGGTAGTGGATAAGCGTGCCGACACCGCGCGCCGTCAGCCGTGCCATTAGCGTGTCGCGGTCGGGGTGCTGCACCACATACAGATGATAGACATGCTGAGCACGTTCATCGGCGCACGGCAAACTCAACACATCCAGCCCGCTCAATGCCGCCGTGTACAGTGCAGCGACCATTTGCCGCTCGGTGTTATAGCTGTCGAGCTGTACCAGCTTGACACGCAGAATCGCCGCCTGCATTTCGTCCAGGCGGCTGTTGATGCCGCGCTCGTCGTGCACATAGCGCGCGCTCTGTCCGTAACTCCGCAGCCGCCGCAGCCGCGCCGCCAGCGCCGTATCATTGGTCAGCACGGCGCCGCCATCGCCGTAAGCACCGAGATTCTTGGTCGGGTAAAAGCTGAAGGCGGCCATCTGCCCGAACGTGCCGACCAGTCGTCCGCACCAGCGTGCGCCGTGCGCCTGCGCACAGTCCTCCACCAGCAGCAGATCGTGCTGCTCGGCGAAGGTGCTGATAGCGTCCATATTCGCTGCCTGTCCGTACAGATGCACCGGGATGATCGCCCGTGTGCGCGATGTCAGCGCGCCGTCAAGTTGCGCTGGGTCGAGCGTATACGTCACGGGGTCGATATCCACGAACACCGGGCACGCGCCCGTGCTTTCGATGGCGCAGACCGTGGGTACTGCGGTATGCGCGACCGTGATTACCTCGTCGCCCGCGCCAATATCGCCTGCACGCAGCGCCAGCTCGATGGCATCGGTGCCGTTGGCGACCCCGACCGCATAGCCAACACCGTGATAGGCGGCGAAGGCGGCTTCAAAAGCTTCCAATTCTATGCCGAGCAAATAATAGGCACGGTCGAGTACGCCAGCGATGGCTGCGGTGATGGCGTCTTTGCTGCGTGCGTGCGCTGGAGCAAGATTGTTGAACGGGATGAGTATCTGCGTCAAGGGATGGGTCTCCCTGCATGAGCGCTGGATTTTTACGATGATTAAAAACATTATATGCCAGACATGCTATCGCAACAATTGAGGATACCTTTTTTTCCTGAAGGCGCTGCACGCCGTGTTTCGATCTTTGCTGCGACTGCCACGCCTGACCTTACGCCCAACGCTGCGCGCCGCGTACATGTTGGCGGGCGATGAAGTGGGGGTGAGCAAGGCGGGCAAGCAGACATACGGGTTGGGACGCTTCTATTCGAGTATCGCGCAGCGCCCGATTGCGGGACTGTCGTTTTTCGCGCTCTCGTTGGTGGATGTGCGGCAGCGGCGTGCCTATCCGCTAAGTGTGCAGCAGCGTTTACCCGCCACGGCAGTCCAGCCGGTCACGAACACTGCCAAGCCACTTTGGACATTGTCCTCCCACCGACCGCACAACAGGGCTTTCAAGTTGTGCCTCGTCGATGGATGGTCGAACGTACTGTCGCTTGGTGAGGACATTTCCGTCGTCTGAGCAAGGATTATGAGGAATGGTGTCGCAGCAGTGAGGGCATAATCTGGTTAGCCTCTATCTCTCGCCTTCTCAAGTCCCTCACTGCCTAATTTTCAGATCGTTTCTGAGCATTTTTCAGTAATTTCTATCCATTTTAGATCACCGACGTACTGATGCGTAACCTCGCCGCCATCATTTAGCGCAAATAGATGAAGCCAGCCGTTATCGACCAACTGTCGCACCGGTTGGTGTTTGGCGATAATCTCGGTCATCGCATCGATCGGTGCCTGGATCATCACGTTGAGGCGCAGCGGCTCATGGACGTAGTTTTCGCCATCATGTACCGATTGCCACGGTAAACCAACACGTAGATCGCCGCCGTTGCCTTCCAGCACGCCGAGGGTGCCAACAACATTGTGCAGCACCTTGTTGCCACTGCCAAAGAAGGTGTTGTCTACAGTCGAGCCGTAGTATTGCAGGTTGATCCAGCTTGCAACGATCATCGGTGCAGTCATGATGAGTTCCAGCACGCCGAACTCTTGATCCTGCCGCCAGTCGTAAGAGTGCAGGAAGGAGCGCCCGTCCAGATCAACCCCAGCGGTGTTTTCACGCGGCGCGACGATGAAGGCGGCACATCCTGCCAACCCCCATTCTGGGCGCACCTGTGACCAATCCTTGCTGCGGCGCATAACAGCGCGATCAGTATTTGCGCCGATTTCGACCTTGAGCAGTATGGCGCGTTCAGCGCGAGCCAACTGCCCCGCCTTCGTGAGCTGCGCCTTAAGCCGGGCGATGTCGTCCGCGTGGCTGGCAGGAACGACGCTTTTGTCGAAAATGGTCACTTCGTCGGTGGTCGTATCGTGCAGGGCTGCCACAAATACAGTGTCTTCCGGGATGGTGATCCCTCTTGCTTTCAGACCGGCCCGTACAGATGGATCGTTGATCACTTGCGTCGCAACCCGTGCATTCGCCTCTCCGGTGTGACCGCCGCACGCGCCACAGTCGAGTCCTGTCGCGTAGGGATTATTGACTGTGGTCGAGCCATGCCCCGCTAACAGCACTATTCGGGCGAAGTTGTCCGTCAGGGACATGGCTTTTAATACACCCTCTGCAACATCCAGACGTTGTTGTGGAGTCATGCCGGTGATTCGGTCGCCTATTTCGCGTGGTTCGATGTATGGAGACAGTCGGTTATAGGTAGCGTTATCCAGCCCAAACTGCGCAGGATGCGGCGTCGGACGACCACGCCCCAGCATATCCAGCACTAGGTTCTTGAGATAGGCTAATCCAACCGGGCCGACAAACCCAAAGCACGATACCGCACCGAATTTGAACATGCGCCATGCCTTCGTCACGCGTTGGGTGATGATGCGCTGCTCGGTGATCGCCGCGACCTCGTACTCGGATGCACCGCTGACCGACTCCGTTATCACAAAGTGTGGCGTCAGCAGTGCCGGGCACTGTGCACCGCCATGCGTGTCGCCCAGACGCACGTACTCGATAGGAAAGCCGAAGAATCCAGCAAACCCGATGGTCTCGACATCATCAGTAACCGTTTCCAGTGCCCGCCGGAAGACCTCTGAACGCACATCAATGCAAAATGCCGCCTGCACCTGGACACGCTCAACGGATTTTGCCCGTTTCTGCGTGCCAAGTTGTCCGAACAGTTGCCGTAGGTACGCTTCTTCGAACGCTCGTTGGAGCAGCAGATGACCACCCAGTGCAATTTGTGTCGCTTCGTTCAGTTTATTTTCACCTAGTTCCTCCTTCCGTATCTTCCATGCTGCGGTTATGCGCTTCGCCTCGAACGCCTTAAGCAGTGCCACCTCCCAGACCAACCGGATTGCCAGCAGATCGGTGAGGGTGTCGTCCTCTTCGCCGTAGAGTTCGGCTTCCCACAGGAAATAGCGTGCATAACTCGCCCAACCATGGATTGTCAGTAGCAGGCAGTGCAGGTAGGCTTCCAGACTCTTTTCGGGAATATCGAGTATATCCAGCGCGGTGATGATGGTCTCCATTGACGACTCTGGCATGGCATAAACCGTCTGGCGGAAGTTCCTAACACCACATACCTGCGGAGTTCGATCATACGCAGCCTCGGCCCGCCACGCGGCATAGGGCGGTAGCTCAGACCAGGGCGATTTCCAGTAAGACTGACCCTTGTCGAAATACGCTCCAGCCCAGAACGAGATCGATTCAGTGACGAATTCTGCCCAGTCCGTTCCGGTCACTTCTTGCGCGACATCGGCGATTGTGGGTATCGTCTCGAATGTGATCTCGGTGGCATCACGCAGCGCAAATGCCTTGAGCGCGTCCACATTGCGCGGCACGCCGGGGAATGGGCTGTCTTGTGCCAGTGCCGCTTCAAGATCAGCATCGGTGATGCGTCCATTC
>Ga0163147_10009928_pt1 | contig 10211 bp, 11 predicted proteins | sample OliLakLV19MP6G1_FD_148597 | JGI IMG/M metagenome (GOLD analysis project Ga0163147, IMG submission 148597) | Freshwater microbial mat bacterial communities from Lake Vanda, McMurdo Dry Valleys, Antarctica- Oligotrophic Lake LV.19.MP6.G1 | ecosystem: Environmental > Aquatic > Freshwater > Lake >... | reverse complement strand
GACGACTAATGCTGCCCTACGCATGAAACTGCCCCCAGTGACCCTTCACTCTATCTCAAACGGCCGAGCGCGTCTGGGTCGAATTCCGTCTGATCGACTTTGGCATTCAGCTCAAAATTGGAGAATGACAGGGTTGTTTTTTTTGCCGTCTGGTGATTTTCCATCACAAGCTTGTGGGCGCGCCAGAATTTACCCTGATAGGCACGATACTCGGCAAAGTGCAGTGTCTTGGAGTGCTCGGATTTGCGGTCGAAGTACTGCAGTTTGCGAACCAGGAACTCCTTCTTGTCCGTCCACCCGATTTGGCGGGTGTAGCCTGAATTCTCGTAGGTCGGAAAGCGCTCGATGACAAAGCATGACAGCGCCTTGGCTTCGTCTGTGGGGCAGGGTTCGTCACGCAAATATTTGTAGGTGAACCGCGGCACTTCCTGGGCAAGTAAATCTTCAAACGCAAACTCGCTGCCGACGAACGAGCCGGATTTATTTGCAGAGGCAATGCGCTTGACGCGCTTGAGCGCGGGAAGAAACAGCCACTGGTCATCGGGGGTCGTGAAGTGGGTAAAGGACAGCAAAGCCGTTCCTTGCACATCGGCCGGCGAGAGGAAATAGGTGAGAGATTTGTCTCCGTCGATGTCGGAAATCAGTTCCAGCGCACGAAGACGCATGTTGCGCTCGCTCTTCTCGCCCTGACTGTTTTCCAGGATCATCTTCATTTCGACCTTGGAATCGACCCAGCCCTCGCTGCGCTTTTGCGCTTCCTTGGTGATTGCCAGTCCCCGTTGCTCGGGCGTTTCGGCAAGTGCCGGGCTGGAGGATACGAATGCTACGAGTGCTGCGAAAATCAGTTTGCGCATGAAGGTCCTCATTCGGCTGGAGCAGGTACCAGCGCTTTGTCACGCTGTCGTCTATCGACGAACATCAGAAGTGGCGGCAACAGGAAAAAGTCTGCAATGATGGCAAAGGCAATACAGATCGCCGTCAGAAGGCCCATGGCTCGATTGACCTCAAACGGGGAGAGCGCCAACACCAGGAAACCCAAAATCAGCGCCACGGTCAGAATCCACAGAGACGGACCCACGGTCGAGAACGCGTATCGCACGGCATCTTCGGGTGTGTACCCCAACTCGCGCCGGCCCCGAATATACTTCGACAGAATATGTATCGTTGAATCAACCACGATTCCCAGGCTGGTCGCCGTAACGACGGACGACGCCATCCCCAATCTGCCAACCAGAAAGTACCAAACGCCGAAGGTCATGATGATGGGAACAAAGTTTGGGATGAGACTGATCAGACCCAGCCGGACAGAACGGAAAGGAACGATGAGGCAGATTGAGATAGCCAGCATCGCCCAGCCCGTTCCGAACAGGTTTGCGTCGATATTTCGCTGGGCGATGAAGGAAAACATGACGGCAGGGCTGGCACCTTCTGTACCCTTGCTGGTGGGAATATTCGCCGCAATCCACGCATCGGCACTTGCCTTGAAGGCCCGCGTGTCTACGGCCGAGACGACGCCCTTCAATGTAATTGTCACGCGCGTCGCCGACTTGTCGACGTTTATCTGGTCGTTGAGATCCAGGCCCAGTGGCAACGACATTTCGTAGAGCAGGAGATATTGCGCCCCGAGCTGGCGGTCATGGGGCAGGCGATAGAACGCGGGATCGTCCGCGTTCAGGTTTTTGTTCAACCGCTTCATAATGTCGGTGATCGAAACCACGTGCAAAACATTCGTTTGCGTGCGGGCCCAGTTGGCGAAGTCCTCCACCTTTTGAAGGAATGCCGGTTCGGTCACACCGTTGGCTTCTCCCGACTTGATCGAATAGTCGATGGTGTAGATGCCGGTGAGGTGTTCGAGCATAAAGTCGGTGTCGCGACGGAATTCGACGGAACGGTCAAACCAATTCACAAATTGGTCGTTGAGTTCGATTTTTGGGATTTGAAGGCCGAGGTAAACCGTCACGCTGGTTAGCACCACCGCCAGAGGAATGCGAAGAATGATAACAAAGTTGGCGAGGAAGCGCATGAAGCCTCCGCCTTCGTCACCAACGATGTTGACCCGCGTACGTATGGGTAGGATCGACAGAAGAGCTGGTAAGAATATCAGCGCATAGACCCAGGTTGTCAGAACGCCCAGCGTAACGATATTGCCGAGATCGCGGAAAGGGGGTGCGTCTGCTGCATTGAGCGATAGAAATCCGATCGCATTGGTCACACTGGTGAGCGTGATGGCGCCGAAATTAACGCGTGTGGACTCGATCACGGCTTCAAACTGAGTGCGGCCAAGCCGCATTTCGTGAAGGAAATTGTGAATGACATGCACGCTCTCTGCGATCGCCAGCGTTAGTATGATCACAGGAGCAAGGGCTGAGGGTGGGGTGAGTGTCATGTGAAGCCAGCCGGCCAAGCCCATGGCGGCGACGGTGGCCATCGTCAGCACGATCATGACGCAGGCCATGGCGCTGAACGAACGCAAGAGTACCAATGACGTGAGCGCCACCACCAAGTACATCAGCGGCACCAAGGTGGTGATGTCGGCCTGAGTGGCTTCGCCAAAGGCGTTCGAGAGGGCGACGGACCCTGACAGTCTGATTTCGATTTCCGGATATCGCGTTTGGAATTGTGCGAGCAGGCCGCGAGCCGCCTTCATCGCAACGGACGCCTCGACCGGGCTCTTGTCGGGCAATACCATTGTCATGGCAACGCCGGTGGCATGACCATCCGGCGCGATGATCCGGTTCTTGAGCAACGGTTCGTTGACGGCGATGTTTCTTACACGATCAAGGCCCGCTTGGTCGAGGATCGACGCATCCTTGACTAAATCGGCGACAGTGAGGTCGTCGGCGGTGGCTTCCGTGTGTTGATAATTTGCAATCGAGTCCGCGCGTATTACGAAGGGAAGTTTCCAGCTTTCGTCCGACAACCAACGAACAGCACCCAATGTTTTCTGGGTGAATACGTTTCCGTCATGGGGGCGAATGACGAAAATCAGACTGTCGCGTTTGGAGTAAACATTTTGAATCTCGGTAAAGGCTTTGTACTGAGGATTGTCGTCCGAGAAGAAGTACCGGTAGTTGTTGGAGAAGCCCAGGAACTGGCCGCCGTAACCGGCTGCGAGTACCGAGGCGATGCCGGCGAGCACGATCGGCCAGCGGAAAAAGACAATGATCCTGGCAATGACCCAAGCCACACGGTCGGTGGAGTTCATCTGTGCTGCGGTTGTGTTCCCCACGTTCTTCCCCCTTGAACACCCCAACGGTGGTACACGCGCTTTGACAGCGCGGCAACTTCCCGGTAAACTACACAGTGTAGTGTAGAGGCCGATGAAAAAGAGTCAAGCCAAAGTCCGTTCGGGTCCTGCGCTCGCGGAGGCGCTGGACGCCGACAATCCCAAGCGCAACGCTGTTCTTTTCGCGGCAGCGGAGTTGTTTCTTGAGCACGGCTATGAACCGGTGAGCATGGACGCCATTGCCGCCAAGGCTGATGTCTCAAAGCGCACTGTCTACAGTTATTTCGCGAGCAAGACGGAATTGTTCGCCGCAATTCTGTTGGCTCATTGCAACAGCATGGGCGGTGTGGCGCTGCCGGAGCATGGGCAGGGACATGATCCACGTGTCGTGCTGACGGAGTACGGCCGCGTATTCCTGCGCATGATCACGTCACCGCGCGCCGTCGCCATGCAGCGCGTCATCTTCCGCGAGGCTGAGCGGGTGCCGGACGTGGGCCGGATATTCTTCGAGAACGGTCCCCAGCGTCACATCGCGAAACTCGCCGAGTATCTCAAACAGGCGCATCGGGAAAAAAAACTTGCGGTCGACGATCCCATTGCAGCTGCGATGTTGTTTATGTCGATTGTGAAGGCGCCATTTCACCTCCATCAATTGTGCGGCTTGCTGGTGGAAATTCCCGATAGCGAGATTGAGCGTTCGGTGAAAAACTCAGTCGCGTTTTTTCTCAAGGCGTTTGCCTAGCACCCACTATCAAGGATTGCTGATGCAGACTTGTCCGATTCGAGGTTGGCAAGAAGTAAGGAATTTCACAGCGAAGCCGCGAAGGACGCAACGTAAATTACAAAGCGGGCGCAGCGAGCCGGGTGATAAGTTGTTCGGCGCGGCGCGCCCACCCACTTTCTTCTTGCTTCCTTCGCGGCTTCGCGGTGAAATTCTTTCCTCTTTAATACCCGGCCTCACATTTGGCAGATACAGACGCTGACGCTGCGTTCGCGCACGGTTTGAAAATTCAGGTTGACGCGGCAAAATAGTTCTGTATATGTTCCATGCTTCTGGCATCGCTCTAAAATAGGGCGATGGTCAGCTGCGACTTGAAGTTTGAATAGATCGGGCAACCCTGCCCGGCAAGTGGGGGACGGGTGAGAATGTGCGCGAAATCTGACGGCGCGCGCACCCCGCGCCTCAGCCTCGGCTTACAACGACTGCATGCATACATGTAGATTTCTCAGGTGGTTTTTTAGGGCTTAACAGATTGAAATATAACGGTCTTTTTCCCTTATATGCACGTATGCATGCGTTTGTGTATACACAGACCATCCGTCGATTTTGCGCCAGCCTCGTGAAGCCTTCGTGGCTTCGTGTGAAATTATTGACGCGTTCTCCGCGTCACTCAGTTATGTTTCCGGGTGCTAGCAAAGCTACGGCGCTCTCAACTCTTCCCGGCGCACCCATGCTTCGGTTTTGTCGAGCGCGCGAACGAAGCGATCGAACATTTCATCGATTTCGGCCTCGGTGATGATCAGCGGCGGGCAGAAGGCGACGCGATCGGACAACAGCGCGCGGACCAACAGGCCTTCGTCTTGAGCGAAATTCGCGCATGTCTGCCCAACAGCCTTTGCGGGCGGAAAGTTCAGCTTTGTGGTCTTGTCCGCCACGAGTTCAATGCCGCCCAACAAGCCTATGCCTGTTGCTTCGCCTACGAGCGGATGCTCACGCAAGGCGTGAAGCCGCTTCAAGAATGTTGAAGAAACGCGCCGTACATGCGCCAGAGTGTTGCGCTCTTCATACATTTTCAGAGTTTCAACGGCGACTTCCTTGAGACGCTCAGCCAGTTCTAGGGGCGGGTTCATGACTGCGGCCGGCAAAGATGTGGGAAAATGGAAGTTCGCGCATTTGGCGTGCGGCGGCCTCGACCAGGCGTTCCTCGCTGTATGCAAGGCTTACGCACCGAAGCCCTGCGAGCCCGTCGATGAAGTCTTTTCCGTGGCTGTCGTAGATATAGATTCCCTTGCCGCGTTCGAGGATGTGGGGGCCGACTTCCTGGTGCCTTGCCAGGTTCGTGTAGGAGTGGATGAGGGATTCGACGTCGCGTGACTGGGGTTGGTCAAGGGCATATTGACGGTTCCGCAACGGACAGGTGCAGGCTTGGCCATTCGAAAGCGGAAGGTCACCCCCGGTTCAATTCCACATGTTGAACCGGCCTTATCAAAGGGTTCGTATTGTCGGGCCTGACAGATACCCATATGGTCGGTCCAGATATCTTGGAGGATAGACATGCTTGGCTCTATGCAGGACTGGCCCCTTGTTGTGCCACAAATTCTGGACCACGCCGCACGCTTTCATGGAGAGCGTGAAGTTGTCACGCGCTCTGTAGAGGGTCCAATTCTGCGGAGCAATTACGGACAAATTCATTCGCGTGCGCGACGTGTCGCCAAGGCGTTGACGCGGCGCGGGATCAAGCTGGGGGACCGCATCGGGACGCTGGCCTGGAACTCCGGCCGGCATCTTGAGGCCTGGTATGGGATCATGGGGATTGGGGCCGTGTGTCATACGATCAATCCGCGGCTTTTTCCGGAGCAGATCACCTATATCGTCAATCACGCTGAAGACAGGATGATCTTTGTCGATCTGACGTTCGTGCCGCTGTTGGAGAAAATTGCCAAGCAGATCGATTGCGTCGAGGCGTTTGTTATTTTGACTGACAACGCACATATGCCGCAAACCACGTTACGCAATGCCGTCGCCTTCGAGGACCTGGTGTCTGATGTCGATGACGATTTCCGGTGGGTAAAGTTCGACGAGAATACGGCGGCCGGCCTTTGCTATACATCGGGAACAACGGGGAATCCCAAAGGTGTATTGTATTCGCATCGTTCGAACGTGTTGCACGCATTGGCGGTGAACACGTCTGATTGCGTTGGCGCCAAGTCTACCGACACGTTGCTACCGGTGGTTCCCATGTTTCATGCCAATGCGTGGGCAACAACATTTGCGTGCCCGATGAACGGCACGAAAATGGTGATGCCGGGAGCCAAGCTTGATGGCCCGTCGGTGTACGAACTTCTGGATAGCGAGAAGGTCACCATCAGCGCCGCCGTGCCTACGGTTTGGCAAATGCTGTTGGCGCATATGGAGGCAAATAGCCTGAAACTTCCCTACTTGCGCAAAGTGATGATCGGTGGATCAGCCTGTCCGCCATCGATGATCGAAACGTTTGAGAAGAAGTACGAAGTTGAAGTCATGCACGCATGGGGCATGACCGAGATGTCGCCGGTGGGGACAATTGGTTCGTTCAAGTCAGGCATGGAAAATTTGCCGTGGTCCGAACAATTGAAGATCAAGTCCAAACAGGGGCGGCCCATGTTTACCGTCGAAATGAAAATTACGGACGATGACGGGAAAGATTTGCCGCATGACGGTGTGAAGTTCGGACACCTTTTGGTACGCGGACCCGCCGTGTCGCGCTCGTATTTCAAAGGCGAAGGCGGGCGTCACGGTTCGGACTCGATTTTGGACACAGACGGCTGGTTCGATACGGGCGATATTGCTACTTTGGACGGATTTGGCTTTATGCAAATTACCGATCGCGCCAAGGATGTGATCAAGTCGGGGGGCGAATGGATTTCGTCGATAGATGTCGAGAATATCGCCGTGGGCTGCCCCGGGGTATCACAGGCGGCAGTTATTGGCATTCATCACCCAAAATGGGACGAGCGGCCGCTGCTGATCATCGTCCGCAAACCCAACGAAAACGTCACAAAGGAGCAGGTCCTCAAATATCTTGAAGGCAAGATTGCCAAGTGGTGGACACCTGACGACGTCGCATTTGTGACCGAAATACCGCTGACGGCGACCGGCAAGATACAGAAAGTGACCTTGCGCGAACAGTTCAAGACCTACAAACTGCCGACCGCCTGACTTCAGGCCATGGGGAGACTTCTATGAGTGGGTTGATCGGGCGCCTGGCGCTTGTTGCGGCTGTTTTGGCGGCAGTCTTTGTGGCGAGTGCGGCGCCGGCGTACCGGCATGCCGGGGTCGACCTGCCACATGCATTCGAACTCATGCGCGGGGGTACTTATGCCGCCGGCGCTGCGGGTGCATTGGCCGTGATTTGGCTTGTGCTCGCGTTGGTTGGCCGGTCGGCGATGGGCTTAGGTTCTGTTGTGCTGGCGTTGGTCATTGCGGCGGGTGCTGCTTACTTTCCCATCAGCATGAAGTTGAAAGCCGACAGTTTGCCGTTCATTCATGACGTCACGACGGATACGGCCAACCCGCCTGTGTTTGTGGCGATTGCCCCGATACGTGCCGATGCACCCAATGGGGTGGATTACACAACCGATCCTGCGTTGCAGCAAAAGGGATACGCCGATATTCAACCGCTGACGAGCGATCTGGCACCGGCAGTGCTTTTCGAGAAAGCGTTGAAAGTGGCAAAAGATATGGGCTGGGAGATCGGTGCTGTGTCACCTGAACAAGGGCGGATTGAAGCGACGGACACTACGGCGTGGTGGGGTTTTAAGGACGATATTGTCATTCGTGTTGTGGCGGCAGGCGCCGGGTCGCGTCTGGATATCCGTTCCATGTCGCGCGTCGGTAAGTCAGACGTTGGCAAGAATGCAGAACGAATTCGTGCGTTCATGGAAAGACTGAAGGCGGCGAACCAGGCTTGAGCGCACTTAGGGCAGTTGATCTGGGCATAACGCTTCCGGCGCTGGCGACGGATAAGACCTACGATGCGGTCTACGCCACGACTGTTGAAATTACGCCGTTGATCCGCCGGGTGCTTGCACGCAACCCGAACGCGTTTACGTTTCATGGGACGGGCACTTACATTATCGGGCGCGGTCACGTCGCGATTGTCGATCCTGGCCCCCTCATCGACGAGCATGTCGAAGCGTTGAAGCTTGCTGTCGCAGGTGAGTCGGTCACGCATATTTTGATCACGCATACACATAACGATCACTCGCCTGCGGCTGCGCCGCTGAAAGCGGCCACAGGTGCAAAAACCTACGGTTTCGGGCCACACGGCAGCGGCAAGAAACTGGAGGGCGTCAGCGTTGAGGAGGGGGGGGACATGGCATTTTGTCCCGACGTTCTGGTGCGTGACGGCGACGAAATCAAAGGCGATGGTTGGACGGTGGACGCAGTATTCACACCGGGGCACACGTCAAATCATATTTGTTTTGGGCTTCGCGAAGAGAAAGCCTTCTTCTGTGGCGACCATGTAATGGGTTGGTCGACGACGGTGATTGGGCCTCCGGATGGCGACATGGCTCAATATCTGGCGAGCCTCGAAAAGCTGATAGTGCGCGATGACCTTTTCTATTACCCAACACATGGCAATCCTATTGTTCAACCACAGCGCTTTGTCCGGCAATTGATTGAGCACCGGCATGCGCGTGAGCGGCAGATCGAAGAATGTTTGCGGCGGGGTATGACGCGCATACTCGAGTTCGTTTCAGTCATTTACTCGGAAGTCGACAAGAGGCTGCACCCGGCGGCGGCAATGTCGGTGCTCGCCCATCTGCAGCACATGGTGGCAACGGGTCGAGTCAATCTACATTCTGAGAGTGAGTATCGCTTGCGCTAATCGACGCCGGAAATTGAAGGCGCATTCTGGAATTCACCGGTCAGTGTCAAGGTTTCGGCGCCCGCTTTGGCCGACATGGAAAACGTTCCGCTTAGCGTATCCTTGCCCTTGAAACTGATCGAGCCGGCAGCAAGGGCTGAGTGGCGAGTCCGTGCGGTCAGGTTGTCCCATTGAATCAACGCGTTGGCGGCGGCCGGCGTCAGGCGATAATTTCCAGCCGTTGCGGGAAGCTTGATGGTTGCACTGACCATCATGTTTGCTGACATCATTTGATCGGAGTTCAGCAGAAAATAGAGCTCGCGCCTGCCATTTTTGAAATTCGTCACCGAGGCGTCACCTGACACTTTGCCTGACAGGGCGCCCGACGCGGCCGCTGTGAACTTGCCTGGCCCACGCAGGGGGGCGTCTTGCTGGGCTGTCAGCACCACGGATAGGGCGGCGATGAGGGCGAACGCTCGGGTTTGCATGGGTGGCCACTGTGCACGAGCAATTCTTTCTCAATAGTTGCGATTGACAGAGGCGGCCCCCGATGGGCAACACTGCGTCCACATATTTTGACGAGAGGAGGTCTTTGATGAAATTTTATAACTCTATGGGTCCAAACCCGCGCGCAGTTCGCATGTTCCTGTCGGAAAAGGGGCTGACCGTACCGCTTGTTGAAGTGGATCTGATGAAGGCGGAGAACCGACAGGGCCCGTATATGCAAAAAAATACGGCGGGCCAGATGCCTTGTCTTGAGCTCGACGATGGAACGACGATCAGCGAAATCACAGCAATTTGCGAGTATATTGAGGACACGCATCCAAAACCTGCACTGTTTGGCACGAACGCCAAAGAGAAGGCCGAGACGCGGATGTGGACGCGACGCATAGACCTCAACATCGTTGAGCCGTTGGCGAATGGGTTCAGGTACAGCCAGGGTCTGCCTTTATTCAAGGATCGCATTCCAACTGCACCGGAAGCAGCCGACGGATTGAAGCGGATCGCTCAAGACCGGCTTATATGGCTCGACAAGATGGTCACAGGCCGCCAGTATATTTGTGGCGACCGGTTCACCTATGCGGACATCCACCTGTTCGCGTTCCTGGATTTCGGAAAGCAAGTCGGCCAACCGCTCAACGCCGAGGCCAAGACGATTGCGGACATGTACGGGCGCATGAAGGACCGTGCGAGCGCCAAAGCCTGAATCATCTCAATCAAGCACGGTTTAAAGGGCGAAGGTCTTAAATCCTTCGCCCTGCCTTCTCCCAGTATGGGTCGCGAAGTTTTCGTTTGAAGATTTTTCCGGAATCCTCGCGGGGCAGCTCATTCTGAAATTCAACGGCTTTCGGCACTTTGTACCGCGCCACGTGCGCGCGAAGATGTTCTTTGATCTCATTTGCAGACAATGAAAT
>Ga0163147_10009924_pt1 | contig 10213 bp, 7 predicted proteins | sample OliLakLV19MP6G1_FD_148597 | JGI IMG/M metagenome (GOLD analysis project Ga0163147, IMG submission 148597) | Freshwater microbial mat bacterial communities from Lake Vanda, McMurdo Dry Valleys, Antarctica- Oligotrophic Lake LV.19.MP6.G1 | ecosystem: Environmental > Aquatic > Freshwater > Lake >... | reverse complement strand
GCACCAGCTTGCGGGCGAGCTCGAACCACTGCTTCAATGGGGCCGCAGCTCGTGAGCTGCGGATGCGGCATCGTCCTCGACGACCTTCGACGGCCCCTTAGTGCTTCAATGGGGCCGCAGCTCGTGAGCTGCGGATGCGCATCGTCCTCGACGACCTTCGACGGCCCCTCAGTGCTTCAATGGGGCCGCAGCTCGTGAGCTGCGGATGCTGGCGACCAGATGGCTGGGCGTGGATCGACCCGAAGCTTCAATGGGGCCGCAGCTCGTGAGCTGCGGATGCATCGGGATGCGCTGCGACTACAACGACGCGAACAAGCTTCAATGGGGCCGCAGCTCGTGAGCTGCGGATGCCGCGCAAGTGAGCGTGAAGCGTCGCACCAGAGACGGGCTTCAATGGGGCCGCAGCTCGTGAGCTGCGGATGCGACCCCATGACTGCCCACAGGATCAACGTGTCTCCGCTTCAATGGGGCCGCAGCTCGTGAGCTGCGGATGCCAGAATATAGGGCGAATATTGGCAAGGGAAGGGTAGCTTCAATGGGGCCGCAGCTCGTGAGCTGCGGATGCGGTGCCGATCTCCGACGTGGTCATCAGCTATGGATTGCTTCAATGGGGCCGCAGCTCGTGAGCTGCGGATGCTGCCGCCTTCGGAAGCAGCTTTCGGGCCGAAGCTTGCGGCTTCGATCGCGAGCGTGCCGAGTATACAGGCTTCATCTCTCGGCTTCCGAGGGTCGGATCCCTGCGTGGGGGGCCCGCGATCGGGGCCCGAGCGTGCCCCGGCCCCCCCTTCAACACCGTCGTGCTCGCCCGGCAGATCATTCAGTTTTCAAAGAGCATGCTTGCCAGCCCAACCAAACCGGAGATGACCAGCCTCCGCACGGTCCCCTGTCCACACGTCTACTCAAATCCAGAGTACGCGCTGACCCTCCTTCGTGAAGCCACCATCACGTTCACCACGGCTCGATCTCACGGGATGTCGATCTGAGCAACCCGACCTGACCATCCGTTCATCAGCCACTCCCGGCGCCCTCTTCCCTGCTCGCGATCACTCACCGAAGTCGCCGAAACGGCCCTCCGATCACGACATGCCCAACACCTCCAAGTGATCCGACGTGGGCATCGTGCCGCCAGACGTGCGCAGTGACAGGGCACCCCTGATGGTCGAATCCGGTCTGCTTCATCTCATCCGCCAACTGCCGCAGTGCCTCACGCGAGTCGCTCGAGACTGACAGGATGCTGTCACTGCACCACGCTTCCAAGGATTGCGATGAGCATGCCCGGACGCTCCCGCGGTTAGACTGCCTGCATGCCCGGGTTCGGTTTTCTCCGACCCAGATTCCAAGGGCGAGAGGAGCTGGCCTTGGGTGATGCGAACGAGCAGTTCGAATCCTTCTTCAGCAAGGCCATGGGCCAGGCGAGGAAGCCCTTCCCCTTCCAGCGGACCTTTGCGTTGGCACCTGATATTCCTGCGTTTGTCGCCATTCCCACAGGACTGGGGAAGACGGCGATGGCCGTCATCGGGTGGCTATGGCGACGCCGATTGGCGGATGAATCCGTACGCCGGATCACACCGCGACGACTGGTGTACTGCCTGCCGATGCGAGTCTTGGTGGAGCAGACACGGAACAACGCGGTGAGCTGGCTGCACGGGCTGGGTGTTCTCGCCGGGAACGCCAAGTTCAACGATCACGACGGGACAAGAACGCTGATCTCGTATGCACCGGGCTACGACGATCCGGCAACGGTCGCGGTACATGTGCTCATGGGCGGCGAGGAGACCGACGACTGGGACATCCATCCCGAGCGCGACGCGATCATCATCGGAACTCAGGACATGCTTCTCTCGCGGGCGCTCAACCGCGGGTATGCCGCCACCCGGGCGCGTTGGCCGATGCACTTCGGGTTGCTGAACACCGACTGCCTGTGGGTATACGACGAAATTCAACTGATGGGCAGCGGCTTGGCAACCACCGCTCAGCTCGAGGCGTTTCGCCGATCCCTGGGCGGCAAGAACGGAAACGGCTGCGCGAGCGTGTGGATGTCTGCGACGATGCGACCGGAGTGGCTGAGCTCAGTCGACTTCAAGACCCAGATTGATGCTCTTCCGCGGCTGGCCCTGGATGGACACGATCACCGGAACAGCGGCGTCGGAACGCTGTGGCAGGCCCACAAGCCCTTGAGCCGTGCATCGGCGGCGATGGATGATCCGGCCGCGCTGGCCGAGGAGATTTGCGAGACCCACAAATCAGGCACCCGGACCATCGTGGTGGTGAACACGGTGAAGCGGGCGTGCGAGCTGTACGAGAGGATCGCGGCGCGTTTCTCCGGCGGCACGCGTCACCGCGCCAGAAAGTCCAAGGCGGACACAACAGGTGCGGTGGCACCGCACCTGGCTCCAACACCTGTGCCGGCGTCGCCTCGGCTTGTCCTTCTTCATTCACGATTTCGCCCCGGCGATCGGAAGCTCGCGGTAGACGCCGCCCTCGCCCCACCGACGGCAGAAGGGACGATCATCGTCAGCACGCAGGTGATCGAAGCGGGTGTCGATGTCAGCTCAACAACGCTGTTCACCGAACTCGCGCCGTGGCCGTCGCTCGTTCAACGCTTCGGACGCTGCAACCGCAAGGGTGAAGAGAACGCGAACTCCCAGGTGCGTTGGATCGATCTGCCCGGAGATGAGAACAGTGCAGAGAAAGCGGCCCCACCCTATGAACTCAGGGCGCTGCGGGACGCCGCCAGGGAGTTGAGTGCACTGGAAGACGTCGGCCTCGGATCGCTCGATGCCCTCAGGATCGAGCTCCCCTTCACGCACACGCACGTCATCCGCCGCAAAGACGTGATCGACCTCTTCGACACCACGCCCGACCTCGCCGGGAATGACATCGACATTGACCGGTATGTGCGCGAGATCCACGAGACGGACGTCCGCGTGTTCTGGCGGACGTGGGAGGGAAGCACGCCGCCGGATGGTGAGCCGCTTCCTCGGGGCGAGGAACTCTGTCCCGCGCCCGCATGGGGCGAATGGGGATTCAAAGAGTTCGCCACCAAGGGGCGAGGCAGGGGCAGGGTCTTCCGTCGAGACTTCCTGGAAGGAGCATGGATCGCCGCCGGCTCTGAACGAACCCCGATCACGCCCGGTCAGGTCTATCTGGTCCACGCCGATGCGGGTGCATATGCGCCTCTTCGCGGATGGGATCCGAAGCAGGACACACCTGTCGACCCTCTCCCTTCGAACACGAAGCAACCCGACCCCGACGATTACGACGACGACGGCCTTTCGCGTACAAGCCGCTGGCAGACGATCGCCGAACACACCGACGACGTGTGCAATGAGATGGAGCGCATCGTGTGCGGTGGTGGGCTGACCGGATCCGAGGCGACCTCATTGCGGATTGCGGCGCGGTGGCACGATTGGGGTAAGGCGCACGCAGTCTTCCAGGACGCAGTCAGGCCCGATGATCGCCCGGCGGGCGCGGCTGGCTCACGCTCGGTGGCGAAGGCGCCAGGCGCTCGGAAGAATGACAAGGGTGTCGTCGCCGAGGCCGGTGTCTGGACGAAATACGCGAGGAAGCACTTCCGCCACGAACTCGCGTCAGCGCTCGCGGTGCTGCAGACGACGGTGCCGCTCGCGGATGTCGACCGCGACCTTGTCGCGTACCTCATCGCAGCCCACCACGGCAAAGTGCGCCTGTCGATTCGGTCGTTTCCGAACGAGACCTGGCCACCTGCCACCGCGGAACGGTTCCAGCCGCGGAGGCGCTTCGCTCGCGGCGTATGGGACGGCGACGAGTTGCCCGCGACGGAGCTGGGCGGCGACATTTCGACCTCGAACGTCACGCTCTCTCTCGAGCCCATGGAACTGGGACAGTGCGCGCTGCCGCCGTTTGTGGGCCAACCGAGCTGGATTGAGCGCGTGCTCCGCCTGCGCGACGAGCTCGGCCCATTCCGCCTGGCGTATCTCGAAGCGGCTCTGCGGGCTGCCGACGAACGTGCGAGCAAAGCTGCGACGCAAGTGAAGAGAGACGACCATGCCTGACATCATCCTCAAAGGATGCACGCCCGAGCCGCTGATGAGCTATCTCAAGGCGCTGGGTGTGCTGCGTCTTGTTGCCGAGGATCGGGAGCACGGCGATCCCGACGCACGCGGGTTCTGGCGGAATGATCAGTTTGTGCTCAGGAGTCGATTCGATGCGCAGGGGATCGAGGACTTTTTCCTTGATCACTATTGCCCGACGCCGATTGTTGTCCCCTGGAGCGGGGGGGATTTCTTCGCGGTGAACTGGAGTCCTGGGGCAGTCAGACGCAAGAAGACCCCCACGGCGGCGGCCGTGATCGAGTCGTTTCTCACGACAGCATCGGCTCGACTGGAGGGGTATCGCACCGCACTGACGGCGTGCAAGATGGCCTTGGAGAGTTGCGGGATCGATACCGCCAGCACTGAAGACTCGGACGCGCTGAAGGGGCGACAGGCGGAGTTCAAGAAACTCAAGTGGCAGTTCATCGAGACGTTGCGTTCAACGTGCCCACATCTCCACACGCTCGAGTGGATCGACACCGCGGCAGTCACGGGCGCTGACGTGTTCGCGCCTCTGCTTGGAAGCGGAGGCGGGAGCGATGGCAACACTCACTTCTCCGACAATTTCATGCAGAATTTGTGGGACGCACTGCCGGCCTTTGATTCCCAGCGGCAGGGGGCCCCTGGGGCAGCACCTCAGAGTGATGACAGCCGTGCCGGCCTGCGCGAGTCGCTGTTTCGGGAAGCCGGTACGTACCGCGTCGTGAAACGGACCTCGTCGCTCTTTGACGCGGGCGCAGTTGGTGGCCCCAATGCCACACAGGGTATGGAGCGCGAATCACTCTCGAATCCTTGGGACGTGATCATCGGGCTCGAGGGAACCCTGTGCTTCGCCACTGCCGCGGTCAGAAGGCTCGGAAGCCAGTCCGGCATCGCGGCAGCATTTCCGTTCCAGTTCCAGGCATCTCCTGCAAGCCGCGACGGTCTCGCTGACAAGGAGAGCGCTGGGAAAGAGATCTGGCTGCCGCTCTGGCCTCGGCCATGCACGATCGGCGAGGTTCTGAGTCTGGTCAAGGAAGGTCGAGCCGAAGCTGGCTCCCGCCCGGTTCGCAGTGGCATCGATATGGCCCGAGCGATCGCAACGCTCGGGATCGATCGAGGGGTGAGCTCCTTCCACCGCTACGCGCTCGTCAAGGGTCGCGTCGGCGGTGAGAACTACAACACCGCGGCATCCTTGGGTCGCTTCACTGTGACCGAGCGACCACACGCCGAGCTTCTGCGCGAGATCGATCCTTGGCTTGATCGCTTTCGCCGCGCTTGCTCAGGCGATGCTGCGCCTGCCCGCTTCACATCAGCACTCCGGACCATCGACTCGGCCGTATTCGACTTCTGTCTGTACGGCGGCAGTGCCAACTTCCAGACCATCCTCATTGCGCTCGGCGCGGCCGAGCGACGGTTGGCGACGGGCGGACGATTCAGGGAGGAGAAGTATCTCCGACCGCTGTCGGGCCTGTCATCCGCCTGGGTCGACGCGGCCAAGGCGCCTGACAACGGGGAGTTCGACATTGCCCTCGCGTTGGCCAGCATCGACGACCCAACACAGACTATCGGCCCTCTCCGCTCAAACCTCGAGTCCGTCACAGTTTGGCGGAATGCCGATGAGAACCTTGACGCAAAGTGGGCCGAGAAGGAACGCGCGGTCGTATGGAACGCCGCCGACCTGGCTGCCAATCTTGCAGCCGTACTCGATCGCCGCGTGATGGACGGCAGCCGAAAGGGATGCGCCGACCTACCGCTCGCGTCCGCATTCACCGCGTCGCCGACTGGCATCGCAGCCTTCCTCCGTGGCGAACTTGATGACCGCAAGATCGAAGATCTTCTGTGGGGGCTGATGCTGCTCGATCTTGGCCCCGTGCGCAGCGCTGACAGTCAGAGTGGATTTGCCGCCGAGCGCCCTTCGACGGCTCTCCCATCCCTCTATTGCCTGCTAAAGCTTCTCTTCCTTCCGCGGCCCCTTGTCGCGTTTCGTGGCTCGAATGGAGTCACGCGCTGGCGGCTCGCCAAAGCTCGCGAAGACGGCATTCGTATCCGCCCCGAGCCTGCGATTCTCTGGCTCCTCCGCGCCGGGCGCGTGGGCGAAGCTGCGGCCATCGCCATGCGCCGCCTGCGCTCCTCCGGTCTGAACCCCCTCCCCCATCGCCGCTCCGGCGGACCGTCCCGAGACGGCGAATGGCGAGAGGTTCACTTCGCGGCGCGAGAAGGGCAACGCCTCGCCGCTTCCCTGCTGATCCCGATTCACCCAAGTGCCGCGAACTCCCTCGTTCAGCAGGCGACCCGCGCCAGCAAGATCGATGCCTCTCTCCCACCAACGACCTTCAGTGCCGCAGAGTAAGGAAACCAATCCATGCCCTCATCTTCCTCTCCCATCGACTACATCGCTCTTGCCAACGCTCCACGTCTGCTGATGGAGTGCGAACTGAAGCCGCTCCAAGGCGACCGCTTCCAGCCCACCGGATTCGCCGATCTTGGTCCGGCTCGGTACACACGCCCTGACGGGACCGAGATGCTGCTCGTCGAGTCGGCCCAGTCGGTGGCCAATCGGCTGGAGATGGCCATCTGGGACGACGCGACGGATGATCTCATTCCAGAGTTCAAGGGGCTCCCATACATCGTCGTCAAGGAGGGTGACAAGCCCCTCACAAACTCCATCCTCGAAGCCCATCGCATCAACTCGCCGTACATCCTGGAAGGTGATGACAAGAGTGTCTTCAACCAAATCAAGAAGGACGCAACGGGATTGGACAAGGGGCCTGTGCGGATACGCGATCTTGCCAAGATCGTGTTCAAGTACGATCCGAACGCCGTCCTGCATGGCGTCTTCCTGGCAAAGAGCGAACTCGCCGGCGGCCGCCTTCGCCTCTCGCGGCTCATCAGTGGATTCATCGAGGCTGAGGGCGCATCGCCCGCTGAGAGCGGTGGCGTAAAGAACGACCGGGTTGATCCTTCAGGCGACACCGCCAAGGGCTTTGGAAATGTCCCGTTTCACCGCACGGAGTTCGTGTCGGCTGCAACCAAGGCCTACTTCAACCTCGATCTTGCACTCCTTCGCGGCTACGGCCTGAGCGCGGAGGCGACCAACCTTCTTATTGCCCTGGCGCTCTTCAAGGTTCAACGCTTCATCAAGACGGGTCTTCGCCTCCGTACAGCCTGCGACCTTGAACCGAAGGGTGCAGGGCTGCGATCGACCCGCCCCGCCGACTTCATCATTCCAGATGATGAATCGCTGCTTGCCGAGTGCACGAGGCTCATCGCCAAGTGCGCACAGGCGAAGCTGTTTGCGGAGAGTCCGATCACCGAAGTGAAGTGGCAACCGCCCAAGAGCAAGCCCAAGGGCAAGAAGTCCGACGCAGATGTCGGGGATGGGACCGAGGAGTGATTGCCCTCGTCCTCAACTTCGCTGCCGGTCGGTACCACGCCACGCCCTGGGGTCGGCACGTGAACGAGGGTGCGGTCGAATGGCCACCTTCCCCGTGGCGCCTGCTCCGTTCGCTCGTGGCTGTTTGGAAGCGCACGCTCCCCGACGTACCGGAAGGGAACGTCGAGCCAATACTCCGTGCACTCGCCGCACCGCCCATGTTCGTCCTTCCGCCGGCCTCCTCGGGGCATACGCGGCACTACATGCCTTGGTTCAAGAAGGGGCCTGACGACCGCACGCTCGTCTTCGACGCCTTTGTCGTCCTCGCCCCGGAGTCGCCATGCGGCGTCATCTGGCCCGACGTCACACTGGAACCGTCGCAGAGAGATCTCCTCGCCCGGCTGCTTGCCAACCTCAACTTCCTCGGCCGCGCCGAATCGTGGTGCGAGGCACGCCTTCTCGATGATGCCGAGGCGACGGTCTTCTGCGACTCGGCGAACTGCGCGGCGTTGGCCGAATGCGCGACTCCGTCGCCCGCCGACGAGCTGGTCCGAACACTCTGTCCCGACCCGATCGCCGCCTTCACTTCCGAGCACGTCACTGACGAGCGTGAGGAGACTGTCGAGTCACTGGTCCAGGCTCGCAAGGGGACAAGGACAAGGAAGGAGACACGCAAGATCTCCGTCCCGGTCTACGACCCCAACTGGCACCTGTGCATGGAGACGCTCCGACTCCACGATCAGAAGTGGTCCGATCCGCCGGGGAGCACTTGGGTCGCGTACACCCGTCCACGTGACTGCTTCGAGATCAAGCCCGCCCCTCGCAGGACGCGCCTCGCAAGCGGTCCGCGCCCACAGATCGTCCGTTTCGCGCTCGACTCCGCCGTGCTCCCGCTCGTCACCGAAACGCTCCCCGTTGCCGAGGCCGCTCGCGCGGCTCTGATTCGAAGGCTCGTCGATGGTCGTGGTCGCGACAAGTACGGCGGAGCGTGGTCGCGTGAACGGCACAAGGCAGGCGAACAACCGGTCTCACTCGAGGGCGCCATCACCGGCAAGGACGCGGCAGGCAAGCCTCACACTGGCCACACTCACGCGTACCACCTCCCCACCGACGAGGACCGGGACGGCCGAGTCGACCACATCACCGTGTTCGCCCGCGATGGCTTCACGCCTGATGAGATGAAGGCTCTGGAGAGCCTTCGAGAAATCCGCCCGCACGGGCGTGACAGCGCTTCGCACCCGCTCCGCGTGCTCCTGCTGGGGTGTGGGCGACTCGAGGACTACCAACCACTGCCGATCAGGGCTTCCCGCGAGTGGATCTCCGCCACTCCCTACGTCGCCACCCGGCACGCGAAGACCCGGGGACGGAATCGGATTGAACTCGCCTCGCTCGAGGCCCGGGTCGAGTTCCTCGTGTCCGATCTGCGCGGTCAGTTGCGCGCCGTGCTTCCCGAATTTGCCGACCACGTCGTTGCTGCGGAGATCGAACCACTGCTTGATGATGGATCCTTCAAGATCCGTGACCGTTGGCGCCCCATTCAGTTCCGACGTTCTCGCTCCAAGATTGATGACGACGGTGATCGGCGACTCGCCGGCGCATTTCGGATCAAGTTTCCACTGGCGGTACCTGGTCCGATTGCCCTCGGACATGGCAGCCACTTCGGCTTGGGCCTGTTTGTACCGCACGGCACGGAGCAGCCGCGATGACCCTCGGAAGTCTTGACGCCACCCCCCTTCACACCACCACCATCCCCGTCTCCTGCTTCGGCAAGCTCGTTCCCAGCACCGTCGCCGACTGCCGTGCGGCGTCCTCGTTCGTGCCGAGATCGATCAGCAGCACCTGATCCAGCTTGAGATTCAGGATCTCGCGCAACTCGTTCTCGAGGCGCACCCGGTCGATTGCCTTGAGGGTGCAATAGAACACCGAGTATTGCCACGGCTGGCCATATCCCTTCATCAGCTTGTGCACCAGGCGCAGGCGTTTGGCATCGCAGACGTCGTAGCAGACGAGGAAGCAGCGTCGCATGATTGGAGCCTGGGATCATCGAGTGGTCAGGAAGGCGAGAGTCGGCACTTCGTCCAGAAGCCATGCGGCGATCAAACGGGCGTGCAGCATCACCATGCGGCGATAGCTCAGTCGATACCCGAAGATCGGATGCGAGACCTCGGTGTCGAGGCGTCGGCCGTGAGCCGAGAAGAAGCCCTTTCGCCCCGCGTCGGTGAGGGCGCATCCCGATGCGGTACTGAGGAAGTGCCCCTCGGTCAGCTCGCCGCGGTTGAAGGCGCTGATTGCAACCGAGTCGGCAATCAGCGGACGAAATGGCTCCATCAGGTCGAGCGAGAGCGCCGGCCGCCCCGGTCGGGTGGCGTGGAGCTGACCTGCCCCCCGCAAACCGGTCCAGTCGTTGTGAGAGACTACCCGGGCCGTTTGGCCCAGAAACAGGAGTCTCTCGATGGCAGGTTCGAATTCAGGACAAGGCAGGCGGAAGCGCCACAAGCCGGAAGAGGTCGTCGCGAAGCTTCGGCAGATGGACGAACTGCTGGCGGTGGGGAAGACGATCGCCGACGCCGCGAAGTCGATCGGCGTGTCGGAGGTGACGCTTCATCGGTGGCGTCAGCAGTACGGCACGATGCAGCGGGACCGCCGATGATGTCTGGGTGAGGCGCCTGAAGGAGCTTCAGCTCGAGAACGGTCGGCTGAAGCGGGCCGTGGCCGACTTGACGCTGGACGTGCTGATGCTCAAGGAGGTGGCCAAGGGGGAATTCTGAGCCCGGCGAAGCGGCGT
>Ga0163147_10009920_pt1 | contig 10215 bp, 10 predicted proteins | sample OliLakLV19MP6G1_FD_148597 | JGI IMG/M metagenome (GOLD analysis project Ga0163147, IMG submission 148597) | Freshwater microbial mat bacterial communities from Lake Vanda, McMurdo Dry Valleys, Antarctica- Oligotrophic Lake LV.19.MP6.G1 | ecosystem: Environmental > Aquatic > Freshwater > Lake >... | reverse complement strand
GGATTGGTGGGAGACGAGCGAACGCCGCCATGCCGTGCGTAAACTGCTGGCGGACGCTGACCAGATTGATCCTGATCAGGTGATCATGGATGCCGACTCAGCGCGGCGCGACGGTTTGACCAGCACGGTTATTTTCCCGATTGGCAACCTTGCACCACAGGGATCAGTTGTGAAGGCAACCAGCATCGACGCCTCGCGGGTAGGTGCAGATCAAGTGTTTCGCCATCGTGGGAATGCCCGTGTATTCACCAGCGAACAGGCAGCGATTCAGGCGGTCAAAACGCGAATTGTGCAACCGGGAGACATTATGGTGATGATCGGCTTGGGTCCTCTTGGGACGGGCATGGTCGAAACAGCGCAAATCACCTCTGCGCTCAAATATCTCGATTGGGGTAAACAAGTGTCTCTGTTGACCGATGGACGCTTTTCCGGTTTTTCGACAGGCGCATGTATCGGTCACATTGGACCCGAGGCGTTAGCAGGGGGTGCAATTGGCAAAGTGCGCGACGGGGATACGATTGAGATCATTCTTGACCGGAATACGCTCGAAGGGTCGATTCAATTAGTCGCCACCCCTGAACACGGCGAATTGACTCCCGAAGCAGGTGCGCTGGTGCTGCTCATGCGCGAGACACATCCCGATCTGCGTCCGAATCCCCGTTTGCCTGACGACACGCGCTTATGGGCGGCGCTGCAAAAAGTGAGCGGCGGCACATGGGCGGGCTGCATCTATGACGTGGATAAAATCATTGAGGTGTTGGAAGCAGGGTTAGCGGCGCTAGAAGGCAGATTCGCACCTGTGATTTCCGCGCCGCCAAATCCTGATTAAGCGTAGTCCTGCTTTTCGGGTAGGGTGGGATGTTCTTGGGGAAGTGGACTGCGAATTGTCCAACCGCCGTCCACGACCATATTTTGCCCTGTGATCTGCTGTGCTTCTGGCGAAGCTAAGAACAGCGCCGCTGCTACCACATCTTCGACATAGCCGACGCGCCCGGTCACGGTGACTTCTGCCCAATTGCTTTCAAAGTGCGGGTCTTCCCGCACGACACGTTCGGTCAAGGTTGCACCGGGAACGATGGCATTGACGGTGATTCCATAAGCACCCAATTCAAGCGCCAGCGATTTCGCCAGCATTTGAATGGCGGCTTTCGTCATGCTGTAAATGCTGAAGTTGGGGAAAGCCCGCAGCCCAACAACAGACGACGTGAGCAAAATGCGTCCCGGTTTTCCAGCGGCGATCATGCGTTTGGCGGCAGCTTGCGCGGTGAAATACGTCCCACGTAAATTTACGCCTGTCAGCCGATCAAAAACGTCGGGTGTGCCTTCAAGAAACGGAACATAACGTGTGATTCCCGCGTTGGCGACAACAACATCTAGCCCGCCGTATTGATCGGCAAAAGCGTTGATCATTGCAAAAATCGCGTCTACATCAGCGACATCGCCGGGAAAGGCGCTCACCCGATCTGCGCCGATCTCCTGATTGATCTGTTTTGCGGCACTATCGGCAAGCGTAGGGGAATAATCGTTCAGCGCGACTTGCCCGCCTTCTTGCGCGAAGGCACGACATAGCCCATAGCCGATTCCCTGACCCGCGCCCGTCACGAAAATGCTTTTCGCCTCAAATCGTTTCATAATCTTGATCACCTTTTAGCGTGAATAACTGCAATTTTAAGAGAAGATAGCTTAACTCTTGATGGCGAGTCCAGTTTTGGACTCTATCCAGAGCAGACGGTTATATTTTGCCAGCCGTTCTGACCGGGTAATTGAGCCGACTTTGATATAATCTCCACCCCACCCGACAGCAAGGTCTGCCAACCAATGATCCTCGGTTTCGCCGCTTCGTGCGCTCACCACGACCTGCCAACCGTGCTGATGTGCCAGCGTATTCGCCGTGAATGCTTCGGTGAGTGTACCAATCTGGTTGACTTTGAGCAGCAAAGCGTTCGCCGCATCTTCGTCAATGGCACGTTGAATGCGCGTTGGGTGGGTGCAAAGCAGATCATCGCCTAACACACGGGTAGAGACTGGCAGTCGCAGACACAGCTTTTGCCAATTCTGCCAATCGTCCTCGGCAAGACCATCCTCAATACTAACCAGCGGATAAATTTTCGCCCACTCCACCAGTTGATCAATCATCGCCTCACTGCTGAGGGGCGTTTCGTTGAGGTAATAGCGTCCATCGGTATAGAAATGGCTGGACGCGACATCGACTGCCAGCGCAACATCTTGACCGGGAGTCAGCCCTGCGTTTTCAATGGCGATCATGGCGTCCTGAAGCATGGCTTCACTACTTGGAAAGGAAGGTGCAAGTCCGCCTTCATCTGCGGTGAGCGCCCGCATTCCGTATTTTTGCTGAATGAGGTCAGCCGCCGCACGATACACCGCGAATGCATCAGCTAGTGATTGTTCAATGGTTGCCGCCAGTGGAACGATCAATACATCCTGTATGGCGACTTGTCCGCCCGCATGTTTGCCGCCGCTGAACAGGTTGATTGTCAGGCGCGGTAATGTTGGGGAGACATTACCAAAGGCTGAAAAACGTTCGTAGAGGGGTTGACCTTCTTGATCGGCACATGCCCGCGCAAATGCCAGCGAGACGCCTAGAATCGCGTTTGCGCCCAAGTTCGCTTTGTTCGGATGACCGTCCAACGCGATCAACGCTTCGTCTAGCGATTGTTGTAAGGGAAAGTCTGTTCCGCTCAACGCATGGTGGATGGTTTCGCGCACGTTTTGAACCGCTTCAATGATTCGTCTAGCGATTGTTGTGAGGGAAAGTCTGTTCCGCTCAACGCATGGTGGATGGTTTCGCGCACGTTTTGAACCGCTTTGCGGCAGCCCAGCCCCCTATAACGCGCCTGATCACCGTCGCGGAGTTCATGCGCCTCCGCTTTGCCAGTTGAAGCACCAGACGGCACGGACGCTGTTCCTTGATGTTTGCTCGTTAGCGTACAGGTGACTTGCAGCGTTGGACGCCCCCGGCTGTCCAAGATTTCGAGGGCGTCGAGCGTTTGAATGATAGGCATAGGGATCGACCTTTTTAATTGCGCCGATAGATAATGGCTGTCGAAGTGGCGTCGTCAAAGTCTTCGACCACCGTGTAATGATCTTCTACCCAACCTGTCGCTATCAGTGGCGTGAAATAGCGCGTGTAAGAGCGCACATATGCCGGATCGATGATCAGGATGTCGGGAGCGGCTTCTTCCCATACGGCATCAATCGTCGGCAACCGTTCGATATTTTCAGGGTAAAGATACTCGTGGAGTAGGTGACTGGCAAATGGATGATCACTCAACCAGAAGTAATAATACACATCGCCGCCAATCGAGTCGTCTGTTGTCGTGTTGTCTAATACCCATTGAACGGCGGGCGGCGTTGGGGCTTGAATCGGTTCGCCGCTCATAACTGCTTGCAGAGGGCGGGCGGTGGTCGCGCCAAGCAGAGGCATCAACAGCAGCGCAAACGTGACGAGATCGCCGCGTTTGAACGGCAGATTTACGCGATCCTCATTACGCTGGACGAACATTTTGCAGAGGGCGGGCGGTGGTCGCGCCAAGCAGAGGCATCAACAGCAGCGCAAACGTGACGAGATCGCCGCGTTTGAACGGCAGATTTACGCGATCCTCATCACGCTGGACGAACATCGCGCCGATCAACATGGCGTAAATGGGTGTGAGCGGCAAAATGTAATAGTAGATTGCCCCGCTTGCCATGACCGCCAGCAGTACATGGGAGATCAGCAGTACGAGCAGCAGCGAGACATCGCGGGAGCGGCGGCGGCGAATGGCGGTGATCACTCCTAAAACCACGAGCAGCAGTTCGAAGATCGAGAAAAAGCCGATGTTGAGGACATTGCCCACCAGCGAAATGATGAACTGATTCGAATCATCGCTGTAATTCGACAGATGAGGCAGCACCCATAAAAACCCTGCAAGATCATCGGGGAGAATTTGCACCAGAAATACGATCCCCGCGCCAAGGACGCCGCCTAAGCCGTACAGAATCATCCCGATTTCAGGGATTAAGCGGCGGCGTGAGAGATAACCGGGCAAATACAGCCCGATCACCATTGCTAACCCCAAACCTGACGCATGATAGTGCGAAAACGCGCCAAAGCTCATGATCAAGCCAGCGACGAAATGTAGCAGATTTGATCGCCGTTTTATGGCTTCTGTGTACAGCCACAACGACGCGGCAAGGCAGATCGCCAGACCAATGTCGTGACGGACTCGTGCGGCAGACATCAACACGGCACTGGCAAACAGAGTGATGGTTGTCAATGCGGCGACACGAGAGCCGTATAAATTGCGTGCCGCCAGCGCGGTGAACCCGATCACCGGAAAGATGAGAAGGTAGCCTAGCAGTCTTTCTTGCCATAAGCCAACGCCGAACAGCTTAATCCAGATGCCTAGCAGCCAGAAAAAGCGCGGGTAGGCATAATAGGCGTCCCCCATGCCAAACAAAATCGGATCGCCAAAACGCCCTGTTTTGACCCAACTGACTGCCCATGCCGTCACCCAGGGTTCGTCTTGAATATCCACGAACGGATACACAGACAGTCCGTAAGCGCGAATCAGCGTAATGACCAGCGCGATCACCGCCGCGACGATAATCCATATTTGCGGACGCCGGAGCGGAGCATTGCCATCGAACAACGAACGGTAGATCGCCAACAGCGTGACCGTGAACGTCAGCAGCGCATGAGCATGGGCGAAGTTCGTATACATATACGGCGGGACCGGCAGCAGCGCGAGGGTGAGCAAAAAGGCAGTCGCGCCAATGGTGAACGGCGTGTGCAGGTGTTCCGCAGACAGAGGTTTGTCGGCACGCACACGCCACAGCGCGAATAGGGTAAATCCCACCGCCGCGCCGAGACTCATCCATAACTTGAGTTTTGCAGACGCATCAAAGTCGGGGAAGCTGCCCAGTAGGTAAACAAGCAAATGCGCGATCAGGACAACATTCAGGATAGCGATTGCGACCCAAATGCGTTGACTATTGATCTGCTGCACATCGAGAGGCTCTTGGGTTTTGTACACCGATGCAATCTCCGATTATGGTTTTCTGGCAATGACTAGAACGGAACTGCCAAACGGGAAGCTGAATGTTTGCAGCAAACGCCGTTCAATACGCATGATAAAACTGAATATTTCGTTCATGATGCCGGGTATAGGTCGAAGGTCAGAACGTGGCGTTCCCGTTGTGGGGCGGGTGAATCGCTGACGGGCAAGACGCACAGTAGCAATGAGTGGGAACAGCAGCATGAACAGATAGCTTGAACGCACAATCTCGATGGGATGTTGTTTCAGCAGCTTGATCACGTCATCGCGGGTGTAGCGCCTTGTGGAATGTACAGCGAGATCATGCTCGGCAGAGTAGAGCCAGCGGTACGCGGGGACGACGATCATGATCAACCCGCCGGGGCGCGTTACACGCCATAATTCTGCCATTCCCCGCGTTTCATCAACGGTGCTAATTTCAAAGACATCAATTGACAGCACCACATCAAACGCATTGTCTTGATAAGGCATGTCATTAATCGACGCGACAGCGCAGCGGCGCAGCCCGCGCCGCGCCCAAAAGGGGGCAGCGTCAATCGAATAATCAAAGCCGCTTGTCTGGGTAAAGTGGTTGCCTAAATTGACCAGATTTCCACCTGTGCCGCATCCTGCATCCAAAATACGCGCATCCTGCTTCACGTTGAGGTCGTGAAGCAGGTCAATAATCATGCCGTGCAGACCTCGATACCACCAGTATGAGGTTTCAAAATCCGCCATCGTGGCGTATTCGTAGGCTTCCATGTTTAGTCCACAGGATAGGCGAAGGTGTCCGGGTTTTGCGGGTCGTACAACTTGGATTTTAGCATGATGAAACCGGACTGCTCATCAAAATGGATGGCATGAGATTCGCCGGTATAGAGCATCACGCCCTCGTTCGCGCCAAGTTGAAATGTGTCTCTTTCACCTGTTTGTACATCAATGGTTTTAACCGTCACTGCGCCGCTTGTCAGGTAGAAGAACACCACCGTGTCGTTGTGGTAATGGTTGCCCATGACCGCGCCGGGCTTCATGTCCCCGTTGAGGATCGATTCCCAATGTCCGCCGTTCAGGATTTCCGTTAAGACACCGCGAGTGTCGCTGCGTGTGAAAGAGGGTTTGATGATGTCATGCGCCATGAATTAATCGACCCTTCGCAACCGTGCGGTGAAGATTCGCAAGACGTACTGCATTCCAGTATTGAAAAACTTGATCAAGCTGGGGGCAGATTTTGAAATACCTTTGGTGCGGTCACGGAATACATAGGGCATTTCGTAAACGGTGAGTCCTTTGTAACAGCAGGTGTACAAAAATTCCATGAAATACGCGCCGTAACCTGTCGGGATAATCGACACCTTGTCAAAGACCGTGCGCCGTAGGGCAACGAACCCGCTGTCGTAATCTTTGATGCCGTAGCCGAGTACCCGCGTAGCGAGTCCGTTGATCAGGCGGCTGGATATGACGCGCAGCGCCTGACGATCATCTTTCGCACCTTGCACATAACGCGAACCGATTACGATGTCATAAGTTTTGAGTTTCTCGAACATCGCTGGAAGCATGGCGGGCGGCATACACATATCTGCGTCCATCCAGCACACAATTTGCCCACGCGACTCGATGATGCCCCGATTGAAAGCGGAAGCGAGTCCGCGTGTAGACACGCGCCGGATCACCTTGACGTTCGGGTTATTGAATTCTTCCACTAAGCGCCATGTTTCATCGGGCGAGTCATCATCTACGACGATCACTTCCACTGAGTCAGTAACATGACGGAAAATCTCGGTGACGGTATCAAGAATATTCTCGCGCTCGTTATACGTTGCCAGTATGACAGACACGCGAGGTTCGGGATCGTAGGCACGATGAACAATAGGGTCATCGGTTGAAATAGCGGTTTGGGATGTCATCATGGTTACGATACTCTGCATTCAATCAGTTTTGCGGCGGATTCTTCGAGTTGCTCCCGCGTGAGTCCAAGTCCGGTGGGTAAGTATAACCCGCGCTTCCACAGGTCAGCCGAAATGGGGTATTGACCGGACACATCCGGGTAACTGGCGTGATTTCCGTTGGTGAACACAGGTTGCATGTGCATGGGGCAGAAAAATGAGCGGGTATCGACGCCTTTGGCTTTCAACTGTTTCATCACCTCGTCTTTACCCGCGCCAAATTCATCGCACAGCATAACGCCATACATCCAATAGGTGCTTTTCGCCCAGGGCGCTTCATACGGCAGCACGAGATCAGGTTGATCAGCGAGTAGTTGAGTGTACGTCTCTGCGATCCAGCGTTTGCGATTGACTTTATCGTCAGCTTTTTCGGTTTGCGCCACGCCAATGGCTGCTTGAATGTTGGTCATGCGGTAGTTGAAGGCGACGACATCATGAACGAAACGGGGTTCGCGGAAACCTTGACTACGGAGCAAACGCATTCGTTCCGCCAGTGCGGGGTCACGGCATACGATCATGCCGCCTTCGCCCGTCGTCAATGTTTTGTTGCCATAGAAGCTGAAACAACCGGCATCGCTCAACCCGCCCACACGCTGACCGTTGACCTCAGAACCGTGCGCTTCTGCACAATCTTCGATCACGTACAAACCATGACGTTGGGCAATTTCGTTAATGGTTACCATATCACATGGATGCCCGTACATATGCACGGGCATAATCGCTTTTGTCGCGGGGGTGATTTTCGCTTCAATCTGCGCGGGGTCGATGCACCACGTTTTCGGGTCAACATCCACTAGCACGGGACGCGCCCCCGTTTGAATGACGACGTTTGCCGACACGATCAGGGTGAAGTCGGGGATGATGACTTCATCACCCGCGCCAATGCCCAACGCAACCAGCGCAAGGTGCAGCGCAGTTGTTCCGCTGGTTACGGCGACTCCATAGGGGACACCGCAATACGCGCTGAACATCTCTTCAAATTGGGTAACGTATTTTCCAACCGAAGATACCCAGCCGGTAGACATACACTCGGCAACATAGATGGATTCATTTCCGTCAAATAGGGGTTCACACACGGGAATCATAAGAGGCTTGCTTCTCATCTCAGGCTGAATTAGGGAGTACTCTTTGCCTAAGTATAGAGACTTAAGTAATCAAAATACCTTAAGGTGGGACAATAGGGCTATGTATAAAGCTGACAGGCTTAAACAACAACGATGCTCACCTTACGCCAGAACAAGCATACAAAACTCGCTTTACAACTGTTGAAATGGGGTGTTTTGATTCTCATCGGGATCATTGCCGTAACCACCCTCGATTTTTCATCGGTCATTCAAAACCTGCGTGCATTTCAGTTCAGTACCGTTCTTATTTTCTTCCTACTCGCGTCAGCAGCGACTCTGTTTTATGCAGTGCGCTGGCTTTTGATTGCTGGCAGCATGGGCATTTTACAACTTAACCTCTTGTTTGTTTTACGCCTCAATCTTTTAAGCGAATTTGTAAGCATCGTGCTGCCCAGCTATCTTGGCGGAGATGGTTTGCGTTTACTGCGTTTGCGTCCCTACACGACCAATCGCAACGCTGCAATGTGCGTGTTGATTGACCGGCTGGTCGGGCTTTTTACGCTCGGCATCGCAACATTGATCTGTTTGCCAAGTATTTTGCCTCTGCTCAACATCTCGATTGAACCGCAGATAATCCCGTACATTGCAATTGGGGTTGGGGTAGTCACTGTGGCTGGTTTGCTGCTGATCCGACAAATCCCGCGTCTACTGCTTGCGTTTGGATTAGGTGACTTACACTTTGATGTAAAACCCCTGCTGATAGCAGCTTTGCTTTCGCTCGTGGGTCACATGATTTATGCAAGCGCCTATGCCGTGTTATTTCTAAGTTTGACCGATGCCACGCCTGTACAGGTGATGGCGATCACGCTGCTTGCGCTGCTCACGCGCAGTATCCCCGTTTCATTTCTGGGCGTGGAAGTGAGTGACGGGTCACTGGTGGTTTTGGGGCAGTTATTGAACATCGACCCGACTCTGTCTCTGGCGGTTGTCGCCGTCGTCTTGAGTTCGCGCTACGTGTTCGCCTTGATCGGGTTCGCGTGGGAATTGATGACCGATGGGCTAGGGTTTTTAGCAAACGTCAGCCGCAAATCTGCTGCATAGGTAGAATATTGAACGCTGTCCGCGAAAGCGTTATCCTCCCCATCTATTGATCCTGTGAGGAGACGGAATGACTCTCACGAATGTAAAGTCGTGGTTGGAACGTGGACAGCGTGAAGGGTTCGCAGTTGGGGCGTTTAATGCCAATACTTTGGAACAGATACAAGCTATTGTCCTCGCTGCCGAAGCCGAAAAAGCCCCGGTGATCGTTCAGATTAGCCATCGTGCGCTGCAATATATTGGCAGCGGCAGCGAAACTTTAGGGCTGCAATATGTCGCCGCAATAGGTAAGATCGCCGCGCAGTCGGTGCGCGTCCCCGTTGCCCTGCATCTGGATCACGCGACAGAAACCGAAGTGCTGCAAGCGATCTCGCTCGGTTTTACGTCGGTGATGTTCGATGGCAGTTTGCTGCCTTATGAACAGAACGTCGAGATCACGCGGCGGTTGTACTATGCTGCTCAGGCGGCAAACGTTTGCTTTGAGGCGGAAATTGGCGAAGTTCCCAAGCCGGGTGTATCGGAAAGCGTCGAAGCACTGACTGACCCTGACGAAGCGGCGGCGTTTGTCGAGGCAACCGGCATTGATACGCTGGCGGTAGCGTTGGGGTCTATTCACGCGGTCACAGAAAAGCACGTCTCGATTGACTTAGAACGCTTAAAGGCGATTCGCCGTGTGGTTGATGTGCCGCTGGTGCTGCATGGTTCGTCCGGTGTGAACGACAACGAAATTGCAGAGGCGATCCGTTTGGGTTTGTCGAAAGTGAACGTAGCAACTCAGTTCAACGTGATCTTCTCGCGTGCTGTTCGCGCTGTACTGATCGATGATCCGCAGGTGGTTGACCCGCGCAAATATCTAGCACCCGCCCGCGACGCCATGCAAGCAGCAGTCGCAGAACGACTCCGTTTCTTCGGCATCGCGGGGAAAGCGATCAGATGATCCTCTGTGTAAACGCGAATGCTGCGATTGATAAGACGGCGGTGGTCAGCCCATTTCGCCTAGACGCGATTCACCGTCCGCAGCAAGTTCTCGCGCTTCCCGGTGGGAAAGGGTGCAACGTCGCACGCGCTTTGCTG
>Ga0163147_10009907_pt1 | contig 10225 bp, 5 predicted proteins | sample OliLakLV19MP6G1_FD_148597 | JGI IMG/M metagenome (GOLD analysis project Ga0163147, IMG submission 148597) | Freshwater microbial mat bacterial communities from Lake Vanda, McMurdo Dry Valleys, Antarctica- Oligotrophic Lake LV.19.MP6.G1 | ecosystem: Environmental > Aquatic > Freshwater > Lake >... | reverse complement strand
ATTCCCCTCCCTCCCCAATCAGCTCCCGCAGCGCCTGTCGGTAGTGGCAGGTCTGCTCCTGCCGGCTCCTTCCCCCGAACTCACGCCGGACACGCTCTACCTCCAGCCAGCCGGGTGCCGCCTCCAGTCCCAAATACGACCGGCAGGAACTCCAGCGATACTCTGTCAGCCGCGTCCAGCGGGCTTTCAATTCTTCGACCGCTGATCTGGCCACACCACCTGGCGATCGCCCACGGGCCTGTTTCGCCTTGTCCAAGCCGAAAGCGGACACCCGCACCGGGTTGAGATGGACGTAGAGGTTGGTCCGGGCGACCCACTCCGCCGTGTCGGTGATCTCCGCTTTGAACCTCCCCTGAAACAACGGCCCCACTCGGCCGTGCCGCCGGTTGAACCAGACCGCATACGCCACATTCAGCCATTGGATCGCCCGGCTCAGGTTGGCCTCGGGGGTTTCGATCTGGAGATGGTAATGATTGCCCATCAGTACCCAGGCATGGACCCGAACCCCGAACCGATTCGGCAATTCGGAGAGCAACATCACCCAGCGCAACCGGTCAGCGTTGTCCTCGAAGATCGCCCGTCGCTCCAAGCCGCGATTCATCACATGGTAGAACCCTCCCGCAAGCTCCACTCGCAACGGACGCGCCATGCCCGGAACAATTCAGGATCTGATCTTCCAAGTCAATTCTTCTTTGCTCATTTCAAGAGACGTGACCCCAACGGAGTCCGCTGATCTTCCAAGTCAATTCTTCTTTGCTCATTTCAAGAGACGTGACCCCAACGGAGTCCTAATCAACACTTACGCCGGCGCCGCCCCACCGCAGCCTCGCGGACTAGCCCGCCCTGGAGCGAAGCGGAAGGGTCTGCGGCTGCGGCTGACGCGAAGCGGCAGAGGGAGCAGCCGACGGGCGGTCGCCGGCACACCCAAAGGAGCGGCTGGACTGGCGCGGCATGTGCCGGGGCGTGCGAGGGAACCGAGCCGCCACGAGCAGATGCCGTGACAGGCCAGACTAGCGACTGCCGTTGAACAACCACGGCGCGAGCACTGGCGCGATGCCTGCGGGGCGATTTGATCACAACGGCGAAGCCGCTCGATCCGCCCCATCAGCAGGCAGCGTGACAGTGCGGGGCATCGGGACTTGACGAGGGTTGGCGTTCGTCGCATCTCGCGCCAGCGGTTAGGCTATAAAAGTCATGGAGGTCACAAAAATACCATTTGATCAATTTAGCAACCGCGCCTGGAAAGCTTCTTTTATTCGCGGGTCGTTGTGAATGCTGATCAGATAGCCAATGTCGTCTGGACTTATTGATCTAACTCCGAGAGATGGATAATTATAAGTTGCGCCAGACTTTTTAAAAATTACAAGAAACTGTTTAGCATTAAACTTTTTAATATCATCGAGAGATCCTCCTGATTTCATATACTCAATCGTGCCACGCAATCCGATGAGGAAGGATTTTTCGGTCATTGCAGTAGAGTAGAGCAAGTCCAAGACATAATGACCATTGAGCATATCGCTGTAGTTATTGGCACGCCTTCCGTAAAGAGTCCCGGCATCAGCCAATCCAAGTCCTAATGCCATGAATGCCTCAACTAAGCTTTCCTTTTTTATCGCTTCATCAATCAATGGAGCCTTGTCAAGCGTCGCGAGGAAGGGATCCGCTGGGGCAAGAGATTTGAGGCGTCCTTTCCAATCCGTCTTCTCAGGGGTAAGCTTGGCTGCCAGTTCTGCAACCGTATCAGCAGTAGAGTCACCCACAAGTCTACCGCTGAGATCATAAAACACGATTTCAGAACAAAGGGTTGCCACAACATAATTCCCATAACCTCCAACCTGCCAAAGACGATTTGAAACAGCGGCAAGATCATTCAAAGTTTGAATATCCATATCTTTGCCGTCAGCGATAAACGGCTTGCATTGTTCCACTATCCTTGCACGCAGAGTGTCTGCCAGTTTGATTTTTAATTCAGCGGCGACCTTGGGTTCACCGTTCAATTTAGATGCTTGAAAGGACGAAGGAACCTGAGGCCATACAGGCGAAGACGCAATCAATTGCGTGAGCCTGTCCCAATCCGTGCCCTGAACCTGTGCCTGTAATTCAGTGATGACTTTAATCTCATCATTGGCTTTGGTTTGATGTGTAAATAATAAGATCAGACTTACAAGTGCGAGATGAATTATTTTCATAAATTAGCCTTAGTAAAAGTTGAACGTCACCGGGCATGGGGTATCGCTGAAGTTAATCTTGGTTCGATAGACGCGCCCTCCGTCTCCAGTCTTATTGTAACCCGATTGCACTCGCGCCGCGTCTTTAATGACCCATGTGCCTTCGTCATAATCAAAGTCGTAGAGGTCAGTGATCACCCCATATAAGCGCACCCCCGTTTCTATGTCGATATAACCACTGCGATGCACAGGCACCTCGGCGCGAATTGTAAACTTTACTTTCCCGATCGCGAGGAACATATCCAAATCTTTGGAGGAGTTTGGGTAGCTACCAAAGTTAAGTGTTCCTGTAAATTCCCAGTCAAATGTGTAAACCAAGATAGACGGGTCTAAATTTTGAAAAGTCTGTAAAACCTCCTGACGTTTTGATTCAAACGCATCACTCAGCCAGTTGTTAATCGAAACTGTTTGTGCGGCAGTGATAGCCATAAAGCTGTTACCTGCAAAATTGGCCTCAATGGAATTACCAGGATTCGCCGTGGGCGTGAACAATATGCCGACATTGTGGGTCAATCCCGCAGGATCGCTTCGGGCAATGGTTGTAGTTGGTGCAGTCGCCTCTTGTGGAGTCGTGTGATCTGCAAATGCCGTCAGCAGACGACTGGCGTTTGGAGTTGCCACAATAGCTTGAGCCGCCGCGTCGCGGATACTTGTGACTGCTGTATTGTAACGAGACCTCGAAATTACTTTGAAAGTCCATTCGCTTCGAACGTTGATCTCTGATTCCGAAAGCTGCCCATCCTTATTCGCGTCATATCCGACGACAATTTGATAATCGCCTTCCGCTACTAGTGAATCCGCTGTGATGGAAACTTCTTTCTTGGAATGATCGAAAGTGAACGACCCCGGTTTGGGTTCACCGTTTTTAACTGCCAGACGCCAAAGTAGCAGATTGTCAAAGGAAGAAGGAATATCACTCCCCAATCGAGCTTTAACATACGCCTTACCGTCATCTCTTGCATCCATTAAGATATACGGTTTGTCGGCCCTACCAGTTCCATTTTTCGGTGTCGCAGTTTTTTGGAAGAAATTGACCTCAACTCCTGGAAGCTGATCAGACCAAACCTTCTCTATCTCGATAGGCAGGAGGGCTACCGTCATGTTCCCGTAGCTCGCGCTCCCATTGATAGCCACGAACTCCACGGTATAATTCGACGCAGAAGCCAGATTTCCGCTGTATTGAAGTGTGAAATTTGCGGAGCCACTGCTTGGCAGGTCGGCTCCGGAAGGCGCATTGGTGCCGGTCACCGTGTATTTGAAAAGGTCGGCATAGTTTGTGCCTCCAGCCGTCGCGTTCAGCGTCAGGTCAATTGTGACGTTCATGGTGTCGGATGCGTTGCCCGTTGTTTCGACGAGCACGTATAGAGTCCGATTCGTGGAGGTGCTGTTCACACTCGAAGGGGTGTACGCAATGTAGCCATCACTCGCCCATACCGTCCAGTCTACCGGCGCGATACTGACGTCTGGATTTCCAAAATCCAAACCAAGGGAGTCTGTAATCTTAATCACATAATCAGTCGAGGAGGAATTGCTTGTCTCGTAGCTGAGATCAACGCTTCCCGAGCCGTCGCCGCTGCTGAAATAGGAAGGGCTTCCCTGACTGGTTGAACCCTTGTATGCCTCGTACTTGAACTCCCCGTGCTTCGTGGTGGTCCCATGGCTTGCATTTAGGGTCATCGACACCGTTTTGTTCTTTGTCTCGCCCGGACTGGCTGAGTGCGGATAAAATACATAGAGGTTGTCGCTCGAGGAAGTTGATGTGACGTTGCCTGGGGTGTAAGCGCTTCCGTCGGAGATCCAGCTCGTCCAGTCTACGCCGAAGAGTTCCACGTCCAACTTGATCTCGTCACTCGAGTTGCTCTCGTCGCCACTATGGCTTTTCACCTTTACTGTGTAGTTTCCCGCTGCCGTTAGATTGAAGCTGCTACTGTTGCCAGAAGTATTCCCACTGGCTTGGCCCGTCATGGTCCATGTAGGATTGCCGCTGGCAAAAGTTCCGCTATTGGCGTTCGCATCAAGGTCTAATGTCAGGCTCAGGCACCCGCTGCTATCACGAAGGTCGAACATAGTGACACTACTGTTTCCGCTTCGATTGGCGCTCGCGGACCAGTTCCCGCTGGAGACGGTGGCATTTGACAACTCTGGGACTACCGTGATGGTAATATTGGCTGGTGCGCTGGAATAGTTTCCGTGGTACACTCCAACGTCGAAGCTGCCGTCTTTCGTGAAAGTTACGTCCCCATACGTGTCGACTGTGGCGTCCTCGGACCGTGACACGCTGTATGTAATGTCGTTAGACGGAATATAGCAGCGAGGTGAAAGCGCGTCCGCTGCGTCGAAGCTCGCTGATCCGTTGAAGAGAATGACTGTCTTCTCTGAAGTGCTCAGGGACTTAAACTCTGCGTGATAAAGCGAGAAACTGAATGTCTCCTGATAGGTGTTGTAATCGGGTCCATTGCCAATGTTAGGCTGGGCGACGATTTTCCATGGTCGAACGCTTGCATCTTTCCTGGTGTAGGTGACCGTGTATTCCCCGGGATCTGTCGATGCGTTCATACTAAACCCCCCGGTAACATTGCCTGATGACCCTGCGCTAGTTCCGCCTTCTTCGGTGTATTTCCATCCTGATATGTAATAATCGGCCGGACCGCCCGCACTTCCGTAAACCTTTCCCCAAGGAAACGTGGTTCCAACCCCACTCCACATGTTTTGATAGTAGGGATATTCCCACTTGTTGTACGAATAGGTGGCATTGGTCGGCCAGGGCGAGATCTGCTGCCCAGGCATTACGCCACAAGCCGTGTAAGTTTCGTCAGGATATGGATATGAAACTTCCAAACCTGCGTGCGCCACCGTTGCCGCCAGCGCTATTGCAATGTGGAGTACAATCGGAAAGGGAATAATTCTCATCGGTTCGCTGTTGCGGTTGGCGCCACGGTGAGCAGAGGACTGCGCCCTAGCGCAGTGGCAAGACAGCGTGCCTGCTGCTCGGCCTCCCGGTAGCGGGCGAGCCAGTCGCGCATTTCGGTGCCTTCGCGCTTAGTAGGGCCGCCTGGACGGCTTCCTGTGAGGTCAAGCATGTGATCATCGATCTCTTCGCGGAGTGCTTGGATCGCCGATTTCGGATCGCCCCCTTCGTCAAGGCCCATCGACTGCCGGATTTGATTGACCCTTGCAGTCTGGTCCGGGCGGGCTGCCTCCCAAGCTTCCAGCAGTTCCTTAACCCCAGCCAAGGAGCCCGCCTCAAGCAGGGTTGAGAGATAATCCTCAAATGGCGGGCGAAACGTGAATTCGCCGGGAATCGAGCGGACAAGCGGCAATTGGTAGTATCGGATTAAGGAGGCTGTCACCCAGCGATTCCTGTTGCCCGGCCCGAGGCCCGAAACGACTGAGTCACCTACTCGAAATTGGTAAAGGTCGGTAACCGGTGAAGCCGGCTGCGAGCGCATCCGGTCGAACCCGTTTACATAAGCGGCGACCATGCTATTTCTACGATCTGCATTCCAGCGGAGGGGCTCCCTGATGAGGGGATCATGCCTGTCCGGCTCAGGCTTGCTCGGCCATGGGAGAGTCTGGTCCCCACCCCTAAACTGACTCAGGTAGGTTCGGAATAAGGCACGGGCAGTTTGTTGATCATTGGCTGCATCCGTAATGCGATTCCAGTGGCGACAAAGAATCCTTTCTGCTGATCCACGCACCCCGTTATCGATGATCCCGCCCCGCGTGTTGAAGAAAATTGCCGCGATCCGTTGGAACATGACGAACTTGCTCCAGGCTGGGGTCGGGCATTCAAAGGCAGCATCAATCAAGTCGAGCGCGTGTCCGGCATCTTTGCCATACAAGTCTTCTCCCGCGTGTGCTTCCAACCATTCTGCGGCGAGGATCGGACCGGCTCCCGGCTGAAAACGGTCAGACGCAAAAACCAAATTGGCCGCGGAGCCGTAACTCAGCCCCGCAACGGAACGCAGTTCCTCGCGCCAGCCGGAGCGCAGCATGTCAAGCCAGCCCTGATTTTGCCGTTCCGCCAGATGCGGAGCGAGATGGGTTGCCGCTATGCGCCACTGCTCAGGTGTCAGCGAACGTCCTCCGTCAGGCCCACGTAACAGACGGTTTTCGATGTGATCCGCAATTCGGGTTGCAGCCTCCTTCCCTGCTTCGCTTTTTTCCGGCAGCCAAGTAACAAGATCGAAAAGCGCGTTGGGATTTAGCTGCATCCACACATCGGTCCCGATTATCCAATCCGCAATCGCCGGAGCAGCCCGCCTGGTGGCAAAGAGTTCCTCCAGAACTTGGTGGAAGCAGACCATTTCGCTAAAAGTTCGGCCGGCCAACTCAGAGGGAGCGGTCCCGAAGCCAGACAGGATACGCTGGACCCACGCCTCCCGGCCATCCACATCCAACCCTCCTGCGAGTGTGCGAAGAATCAACGTCATTTTGGAGAATTCCCGCCCCCGGAAGCTTGACGGCGTCAGAGGGGTCGCTTGGAATATTGCCCGGAGTCTGTCGTGGGCGGGGCGCGCGCCATCCCCGTTGCCCAGGGCTGCGACGAAGCTGGCCAGTTGAGTTAGGTTTCCGATAGGAGCCCGCTGGTCAACCCACTCAGCTGCAATTGTGTGAAGCGTCGGATCGTCGCACCGACGAAGTGCTTCAAGCAGAAGCGCGACATCTCCAACCTGCATCCTCAGCGCCTCATCCCGATTATTGAACCAAGCTCGGTTCAGTCCCTCCGCCCAGCGCTTTTTCCGCTCGGGCGTAAATGCCCAGTACGCCAGCCGGACGATTTCCGCCCAGTTTCCGGCACCGAATTGGCGTGTAACCTCCGGATCATCAAGTTTAAGATCGACGACGGCTAACAACAACTCCCTTGCTTCGGCTTTTGGCCCCTGTATTTGGGCGACGTGAAAGATCATCCGGGCGATCTCCTGGGGAGCTAGACTCGCCAGCGCTCCCGGGTGGGACGCTACCCAGTCCACAACAAGCCGTTGCGCTTCCCTCCATTGACCGCAAGCGAGCAAAAGCTCGGAATACTCGATCACCCGCATTGCATCCGGTATCGCTTGCACCGCGACCTGATCGGGAAAACGAGCGCTCAATTCTGCTGCGATATCTCCGCGGACAGAGGAGCGCAGGCCCGGCAACAATTCTCGCAACGTTGACACCCACGGATACAAATCGAGATCCCCTGTCGAAATGGCCCGTGTCAGGCCGACGCGTGCCGATTGAGCCGCGGCCCTCCTGTCGATAAACGCTTCAGGCGGCATCGCGCGAAATCGCTCTAATAATTGGACCGGCGAGAGCCCCACCAGTGCTTCGTCTGGCCCGATCGGCACCTCAGCTTTCCATAATTCAAACAACTCTTCGGGCCGTAGACTACTCCCGTACACGGTCACGCTTGAGGGTAGCGAGTCCGAGGGATGCCCCACCGGGGAAAACACGCGGAGCGCTGAAGCGGGGCCCACCCTCCATGAGTCCGGAAGCTGGATGGTACCGGTTGGAACTCCGTCGACGTAGAGGGTTGCCGCTCGGGCAAACGTATCGATGGTGAGGGCCACATGATTCCATCCGCCAAGAGGAGACGGATTCTGCCTTCTCTGATCGCTTAGCCGCCAGGCCTCAGCGCCTGCCGAAGTTTCCGCACTCGCCACCCATCGAGCGCTATCATCCATCGACACGCACCATTTGGATCCGTCAGCTGCAATCCAGCGCACGCCCGTTCCTGTGGACTGGCCTGCGGCGACCGGCGACCAGAACGCCACAGTGGTTGCCGCCGCGACTTGAAGGGGCTTGGGCAGCAATTCGCGCTCAACAATTGACAGCTCTGCGGAGGGGTCTCCCTTCTCCGCAGCAACAACCTCCCCGAACAGGCCCTCGGTCGCTCGAAAAAGAGGATCTCCCGCTTGGAGCGTTTGGCATGGTATGGCGAGCAGAAATCCCAATAGCACGGCAGAGACTGACTTCGCCGGAAAGGCACTCAGCCCATGGTCGAGCTCGATCCCACCGAAGCTGACCACAGAACTCGGCACTGAGTTAAAAGGAGGATTTTGGATCACGCCTCGCTTATTTACTGACTAGTTCGATGAGTGTCAAAGCTTTCTATCATAGGGGGTGCATGACAAAAATCGGGGTTTCTTGATTTTTTCCTTTTTTTGACCGGAAGTATGTAGTAGTGGATACTACATCATGAGCGCCCAATCCACCATCGCCCAACTCCACTCACGCCGCCGCCAGCTCCTCTCCCAGATCGAGGACCTCGATCAGATCCGCCGCGGCTCCATCACCGAGCAATTCGTCGAGAGTGTCCGCAAGGACGGGCAGAAGGTGCGCCGCGGCCCCTACACCCTCTATTCCTTCAAGGACAAGGGCGGACGCACCGTCTCCCGACGCCTGCGCGACCCCGCGCAAATCGCCCATTACCGCTCCCAAATCGAATCCTTCCGTCAGTTCCAACAATGCACCGGCGAACTCCTGGCCTTGGGCGAAGCCTTGAGCGATCGCGCCATCGGGGACCCCGCGGCTCTAAAAAAAACGCCGAATACCAAATCGAGAGCCAGAGCGAGATCCGGCACCTGATAGGCTCCCTGCAGGCCGAGCGCGAGCGCGGGCAGATCGATCTCGAAGCCTGGGAATACGCCCTCCGCGACGCCGTGCTCTGCGTCGGAGCCCGGCTTCTCGAAGGGCTGCTGGCCGACGCGGGCTGCGGACGCCGCAGGGAACCTCTGCTGGATGCCAAGGGGTGCCCCATGCGCAGCATCGGCGTGCGGACAAAAACCATCTCCACCCTGCTCGGAGAGGTTACCTTGCGTCGCTCGGTCTTCCAGGATGAAGCGGGCGAATGCACCCGCATCCCTCTGGACGAACGCCTCGGCGTCGAAGGCACCATCTTCTCCCCGGGGGTCCGCCGCTTCATGGCCCGTGCCGGGAGCCGCGCCTCCTTTGCCGACGCCAGCGAGGATCTCGCCGTCTATGCGCGACTCGACGTCAGCGCCAAGCAGGTCCAGCGCGTGGCCGAGGATGTCGGCCGCTCGGTGGAGGACTGGAACTGCCGCCAGGATCAGCAGGCGGGCGTTGGCGGCGCATCCCCGTCCGTGCCGCTCCTGTATATCAGCTTCGATGGCACCGGGGTTCCCATGCGCAAAGCCGAACTACTGGCCACAAAGGGCAAAGGCGCCGACGGCAAGGCCCGCACCCGCGAGGTCAAACTCGGCTGCGTCTTCACCCAGACCGGCACCGACGAGCGCGGCAGGCCCGTGCGCGATCCCGACTCGACCACCTATGTCGGTGCCATCGAGTCGAGCGAACTCTTCGGCCTGCGCATCTATCAGGAGGCCGTGCGGCGAGGCTGCGAGCAGGCGCAAAAAATCGTCATCCTCACCGATGGAGCCCGTTACAACAAAACCATCGTCGCCACCCACTTCCCGAAAGCCACACACATCATCGACCTCTATCACGCCCGAGAACATCTCACCGACCTTGCCAAGGCCCTTGGCGCCGGCGACCAAAAGAGCGCAGCATGGAGTGGCCTGCTCGACATGGGACGCGTCGAAGACCTCATCGAAGAGGCAGGCTCGTGCATCGATCACCTCGCCCTCAAGCCACCCGACGCCAAGGAATGCCGCAAGCGCCTGCGCTACTTCCAGGAAAACGCGCACTCCATGCGCTACGCCCAGTTCCGGCTCGCCGGTTACTTCGTCGGATCCGGCGTCGTCGAGGCTGGTTGCCGCACCGTCATCGGCCAACGCCTCAAGCACTCCGGCATGTTCTGGAGCCTGCGCGGCGCCAACGCGATCATCGCATCCAGGTGCTGTCAGCTCTCCGGTCGCTTCGATGACTTCTGGGAGGACTCCGCTTGAAAACCCACTTTGATGTCATGCACCCAAGAACAATCTTCGGGTGGGCCTGGAGGTCAACCGGGATGCTCCTGTCGGGATGCTCCTGTCGGGATGCTCCTGTCGGGATGCTCCTGTCGGGATGCTCCTGTCGGGATGCTCCTTGTGGCG
>Ga0163147_10009905_pt1 | contig 10227 bp, 6 predicted proteins | sample OliLakLV19MP6G1_FD_148597 | JGI IMG/M metagenome (GOLD analysis project Ga0163147, IMG submission 148597) | Freshwater microbial mat bacterial communities from Lake Vanda, McMurdo Dry Valleys, Antarctica- Oligotrophic Lake LV.19.MP6.G1 | ecosystem: Environmental > Aquatic > Freshwater > Lake >... | reverse complement strand
CGGGTGGGGGAGTACGGCGCGTATCTCGAGGAGCTGCGCGGGTTGACTCCGAAACGGCGGTCGCTCAACGGGGTTTGGTTTTATGCGCGGGAGTTGGCGGCGGGGCGCTGAACGGCGGGGTGCGTGGGGTGCGTCGGGTGCGTCGGGTGCGTCGGACTTCCGATCTGGACGCGCGCGTTACTTGTGGCCCGCCGCGCAAGCGCGGCGGGCTGGCCTAAGCATGCACCCCCGGCGCCTCATGCCCGGTGCGATCGACCCACTCCGAATACGAACTGTGGAACACGAGCGGCGACCGTCCCCCGTTCCCCGACAGATCGAGCACGCGCGTCGCGAGTCCCTTCAAGAACGTGCGGTCGTGGGACACGAAGAGCATCGTGCCCTCGAACTCGTGCAGCGTCTTCACGAGCATCTCCTTCGTGGCCATGTCGAGGTGGTTCGTCGGTTCGTCGAGCACCAGGAAGTTCGGCGGATCGAAGAGCATTTGCGCCAGCACGAGGCGTGATCGTTCCCCGCCGGACAACATCGACACGCGCTTCGTGATGTCGTCTTCGCCGAACTGGAACGCGCCCAAAAGATTCCGTTTCGTGGCGATCGAAGCGAGCGGAAAGCGACCGTCGATGTCCTCCCACACGGTCTTCTTCGCATCGAGGATCTCCAGCGCCGACTGCGAGAAATAGCCCAATTTCAAGCTCGCGCCGAGTCGAAGTTCACCCGAGTCCACGGCCAGGATCCCAGCCACCATCTTGAGCAACGTCGTCTTGCCCGCGCCATTGACGCCCATGACGCACCAGCGCTCTTGGCGCTTGATCTCGAAGTCGAAGCGATCGTAGAGCACGTGATCGCCGTACTTCTTCGACACTCCCGAAAGCGTCGCGACGTCGTTGCCGGATCTGGGCGGCGAGCGGAACTCGAACGGTACGAGGATGCGTTTCTTCGGCGGTTCGAGCTTCTCGATCTTGTCGAGCTTCTTGACGCGCGACTGCACCTGCGCAGCCTTCGCGGCGTGCTTTTCGAAGCGCTCGATGAAGCGCTCTTCCTTTTTCAGCATCGCTTTCTGGCGCGTGTAGGCCGCCTCGTCGCGCGCCGCACGGACGGCGCGCTCGCGCTCGTAGTACTCGTAGTTCCCGGTGTACGAGACGAGGTCGCCCTCGTCGATGTCAACGAGTCGCGTCACGACGCGATTCATGAAGTCGCGGTCGTGGCACGTCATGAGGATCGCAGCTTCGCTGTCCCTCAAAAAATGCTCGAGCCACAGGATCGACTCGATGTCGAGGTGGTTCGTGGGCTCGTCGAGCAGCAGCACGTCGGCCGCGCCGATGAGCACCTTCGCCATCGCGACGCGCATCTTCCATCCGCCGGACAGTGCGCCGACGTCGGCGTCGACCTGATCGGGTCGGAATCCGAGGCCGTCGAGCACCGTGCGCGCGCGTGCTTCGAGCTCGTACCCGCCGAGCGCTTGGTACTCCTCCTGGACAGCGCCGAAGCGTTGCAGGATCGCGTCCATCTCGTGCACTCGCTCCGGATCCGCGAGCGCGTGCTCGAGTTCCATGAGCTCGTGGTGCAACGCACCCGCTCGGCCCGACCCGGCAATGGCTTCGTCGAGGACGGATCGTCCCGAGACGTCGGCCGCATCCTGCTTGAACCAGCCGATGCGCAGGTTCTTCGGGACCGAGATCTGTCCGTCGTCCGGGTCTTCTTCACCCGCGATCATGCGGAAGAGCGTGCTCTTCCCGGATCCGTTGGGCCCGACGAGGCCCACCTTCTCGCCGGGGTCGAGTTGGAGCGACGCCTCGACGAGGAGGAGCTGGCGGCCGTAGTGCTTCGAGACGTTCGAGAGGGCGATCATGAAGCAAGGCACGATACGGCGTGCGTCGCGACGTCGCATCGGTCGGCGCGCATTCTCGGGCGGATCCGCGCCCGAAACACCTTCGGCGCGCGGGTCGTTCGCCAGCCCGCGCTTCACACAGGGGTTCGAGCGCTCGACGGCCGTCCGCTCGGGCGCGACGTCCAACCGGACCGACGGCATGGCCGCGTGCTGGCCGGCAGCAGGTGGTGAAAGTCCTCGGCTGCGCAACATCACTATCGACGGAACGTCAGATTCGCGCGACGCTCCTCGACCGAGTCATCGTCCCCGCAACTGCGCGAGCCCACCGTCGATGCCGATCACGGTGCCGGTGATCCACGAGTTCGCGGGATCGAGGAGGAACGCAGCCGCTCGCGCGACCTCGTCCGCTTCGCCGATGCGCCCGAGCGGGTGCATGGCGGTCGATGCGGCGAGCGCGGGCGCGCTCTGCGTGATGCGCGCGGACATCGCTGTGCGAACGAGCCCCGGAGCGACGACGTTCACGCGGATGTGTTTCGCGGCGTAGGTCGCAGCGGTCGAGCGGGCGAGCCCGACCACGGCGGACTTCGCGGCGGAGATCGCCTCGTGGTTCGGGAGCCCGACTTCGCTCGCGGCGGACGCGAAGAGCACGATCGAGCCGCCGCTCTCCTGCATCGCCCGCACCGCAGCGCGAGTCGCGTGGAAGGCCGGCAGCACGTTCTGTTCGAGCGTGCGGCGGAACTCTTCGTCGCTCGTCAAGTGCAGCGGCTTCAAGAGAATCGAGCCGACGCAGACCGCGACGCCATCGACGCGTCCGTGAGTCGCGATCGTGTGCGCGAAGAGTGCATCGACTTCACCCGACACCAAAGCGTCGGTCGGCACGGCGTCAGCACTCAGTGGAGCGGCGACGTCGTGCAGTCGCTGCGCGTCACGGGCTGCGAGCACGAGCCGGGCACCAGTCTGATGCAATGTGCGCGCGAGCGCCGCGCCGATCCCGCCGCTGGCGCCGAGGATCACGTGGACCGGACCGTTGTTCATGACGGAGAGTTCGTCGCCGCTCGATCCACGGATGCGGAGAACCGATTGTGCGCTCGGATCGATTCGAGTGACTTCCGTGGCTCGGACGTGCCGACCGATGGCGGTGTGCCCGCCTCCAGGGCTTGCTCGAGCGTCATCCGTGGGGCGGCGCCCTGTTTTCGCACTCCGAGCTCGCCACGATCCGCTAAGCCCCGAGGAGCCGTGACGACGACGCGCGGCGATACGGCGAGTGCGTCGCGGTCCAAGTCTCAGCACGGAGCGCGGCCGACAGCCGCACTCCCGCCTCGTTCGTGCAAGCGGGTCGGCGCGACGCTCCGGCGTCCCTCTGCCCAACCGAGCTCCTCGACGCCATTTCGTGAAGTGGGAGGACGGACCGACGTCAGTACCGCGCTATTCCTCCACGGACGGATGTAAGCTCCTCGGACGCGCCAAGGGTCGTACTCGAAGAGACGATGGACGCTCAACTGCGCGCTGTCGTCGAGTTGCTTAGAAATGCCTCCGAGTGATCTCCAACGTTCTCGTGGACGCGTAGCGGTCCGAAGGTCGTCGTCGCACGTGCGGGGAGGTGAGTGCCCGGCCGATCGGCACGCGGTCCCCACGCGAGCGCACGCCCGCGCCGAGACTTTCTGGCAACTAGCGAGCTTCCTTCTCTTCTCGTGTCTGTGGAGTTGTCGCGCGACCGAAGGGCTGCTCACGACGACCTCCACGGGCAAGCCGCTCGCGAGACGGCTCGTGGGGTTCGAGAGCGTCGCGCAGATCGAGGTGTTCCTCTATCGAGGATCGCAACTTGACGCGTCCGGGCTCCGCGAGCTGCACGAGCGCGGGATCAAGACGGTCATCTCTCTGCGCAGTCACCACGCGGAGCGCGAGGAAGTCGAGGCGGCCGGCATGACCGCTGTGCACATTCCGATGCAGGCTGACCTGCTCGGCAGCGAGCCTCCGACGGACGAGCAGATCCGGTCGTTCTTCAGAACGGTGCTCGACCCTGCACGGCAGCCCGTGTTCTTCCACTGCGCGCACGGAAAAGACCGGACGGGGACACTCGCGGCACTCTGGCGCATCGAAATGAACGGTTGGACGCCGAGCGAAGCGATCGAGGAGATGCAGGCGTTCGGATATCACGACTTCTTCGAAGACCTGATCGAGTTCGTCAGGAACTACAAGCCGCGAGGGTTCGATCTTCGCGCGCTGCCGGCGCCCTGACTGCACGAGCCTGGACGAGCTGCGGCGCGGAGCGTGCGTGCGCACCCTGTTCACGATGACTCGCTCCGTCGCGAGCAAGGGCTCGATCCATCCCGGGTTCACCCGGGTCCACCGCGTCCACCCGCGTCCACCGCGTTCACCCGCGTCCACCGCGTTCACCCGCGTCCACCGCGTTCATCGCGTTCACCGCGTCCACCGCGTTCACCCGCGTCAGCCCGCGTTCACCCGCGTCCACCGCGTCCACCGCGTCCACCGCGTTCACCCGCGTCAGCCCGCGTTCACCCGCGTTCACCCGCGTCCACCGCGTTCATCGCGTTCACCGCGTTCACCGCGTCCACCGCGTTCACCCGCGTCAGCCCGCGTTCACCCGCGTCCACCGCATCAACCCGCGTCAGCCCGCGTTCACCCGCGTTCACCCGCGTCCACCGCGTCAACCCGCGTTCACCCGCGTTCACCGCGCCTCTACGCGGCCCAGTGGATCGTCACACCGTTCGTGAGGTTGAACGTCGCGGGCAAACAGTAAGCCGCCGCATTGCGGTACCACACTTGGTAGGTGCGCATCCCCGGGGTCGTCACCGCCCCGCGCACGGAGATGCTGGGATCACCGTTCTCGGGAAACTGGCCGGCACTCGCCGAGTTGGTCTTCGTGCCCAGTCGCTCGATGAATTCACCCGCACAGCGCAGCCCGTCGCCGAACACTGCGCCGAGGCCGCCGCCGCTCGTGATCGTGCCTTGGAAGAACAGAGCCGCACTGTTCGGCATCCGCGTGCCACGCAGCACGAGCGAGTCGGCGGTCAAACTCGCCACGCCGGCGGCCACGAGCTTGCCACCATCCCAGCTCACGGTGTTCGCGCAGCCGCCGTCCGCAGCTCCGACATTCGCACACGGACACGGCGTCCCGGTGCCGTCACCGAAGCAGTAGGGAGTTCCGGTGCTCGACAGCGGAGGGACCTGTCCGTCCTGGATCCACGCTTGGATCTGCGATTGCTCGGCAGCCGTCAGGCATGCGGAAATCGGCGCGTCGAGAACCGGATCGCCTGTGCAGCCTGCTCCCAGAGGCATGTCGCCATTCTGGATGCGCACGAGCGCGGCGAAGCCCTTCGTCTGTCCGGACACGAAATAGGAGGGGAGCTGAGAGTCCGCGTAGGCGGAGGCGATGTCGCCGTTCGCGATGTCGAACCCACCGTTCCCCTGCGTGCTGTGGCAGTCCGCGCAGTGGGCCCGGAAGATCGGGTGCACGGTGTCGAAAGGCGCCTGTGCGAGTGCGGGCGTTGCCAGGACGATGGCGAGGATGGCCGAGGGCACGAGAGAGAACTGCATCGGGGCTCCGATTCGGTGAAGGTTGACGAACGGTCGCCGACCCTAGCCGAGCTCGAATGAGGCGCGATCAAGATCGCATGAGGGCATGTCAGCGCTTCTGGAGCGCGGCTGACTCTGGTGAGTTGGAGCTGATCCAGGGCCGATCTGAGCGAAGCATCCCCTGCACCGATCACCTCCGCGTTCTCTCGGTCCCGGCCGTCTTCGCTCGACTCTCCGCGACCGCGCACGCCGATGTCGTGGCGATCGCGGCCGTCAAGGACAACACGCTCTGTTCAAGACCGGAGGAATGGAGCAACGGCGCCGGGGATCGCCCGTCGGCGTGCGTCGCAGCGTCCTCGCGCTCGACGTCGCTGGCTCGATCCCGGCGAGTGCGACGATCACGAGCTCGAACTGCGCTTCTCGATGACGATGACCGGACCCATGGCCGCCGATCTCCATCGCGCGACTTCCGACTGGGTGCGAGGGCGTCGAAGCGGTTTCGTCCGGCGAGCATTCCGGCTGCGACGCCAGCCCGGGCGGCCGGCCACCGGCTCGCCAGTCTTTCAGCCTGACTCTCGCAATCACCCGGGATGGTCACTCGGCCCGGTCGCGTCGCGCGATCGGGCCGAGCTCGAGTAGGAGGAGTTCCCCCTGTCACCCCGTGGTGGTTACGCGCATTCCTGCAACCTCGCTCACGGGAACGAGAAGGGGAATCGCACGCGTCGGAGTCCGTTCGCGTCGGTGAAGGCCTCGACATCGAGGTCGATGCCGTTCGCCGTACCGAAGTCCTGCGTGAGGATCGTCAGGCCGACCATGTCCTTCGTGAACCTGACTGCGTGCGACCAACGGTACGACGACTGCGAGAACTGCGGCGGACCGTGGGACACGACCTGGACGAAGTAGGTCGCCGTTGTCGCACTGAACAAAGGCGCCGGCCCGTTGGTGGTCGAGACGGGAAAGGCACGCCGCACGCTCGTGAGTTGCGTGTCGAAGACCTGACCGAACATCGGGATCTGGCTCACGCCCTGCGCGGGCCCGAACAGGAGCAGCGTGGAGTTCACGAGGATGCGCATCTTGCAGTCGGCGGTGCATCCGTTCGCGTCCGTGACGAAGAACTCGAGAATGGGCGCACCCATCTGTCCGGCCGTCGGCGTCCACTGGAACGTCGTGCAGATCGAGGTGCCGGTCGCGGGCAGCGGCGGCGTCAGCGTCGCTCCGATCGGCAGAGTGTTGAAAAGCGTCATCGTGATCGGTGAACCCGAACTGCCGCTGACCGCGCAAATTTGGAAGGTGAGCGTCGAACCCACGCTGCCCGTCGGCGTCGGCTCGCACGTCGTGAAGCTCGGGAACGCGCCGGCCGGGTCGCATTCGTCGGGAACGCCGTTCAGATTGCAGTCGCGGCTCGTGCCGGTCGCGATGTCGCACTCGTCCGGGATCCCGTTCGCGTTGCAGTCCGCGCTCGTGTCGTCCGCGATGTCGCACGCGTCGGGAATGCCGTTCGCGTTGCAGTCCATGTCCATCGGCCCGAGGATGCACGTGCAGCGCGCGGTCACGTCCACGTCGTCCAATGTGACCGCACCGTTCAGCGCGATCGCGCGTCCGCTCGTGATCATCGATCCGGTCGTCATCGTGACGCTGGCCTGCGCGACGATGTTGCCGAGGAAGGTCGTACCCGTGCCGAGCGTCGCCGAGCTCCCGATCTGCCAATACACGTGACACTCGTCCGGACCGTTGATCGTAATGACGTTCGAGTTGCTCGCAGTCGTCAGCGTGCTCCCGATCTGGAACACGAACAGCGCATTCGGATCACCCTGGGTGTCGAGGGTCAGAGTGCCTGTGAGTTGGGCCGATGACGCGAAGAAGTAGACGCCGGCCGGGAGGGTGAGCCCGCCCAGATCCTGACCTGTCAGGTTCTGATTGGGAGCCAGCCCGGCGAGCGTGTTGTACCCCGTGTTCGCGTCGTTCTGCGCCTGCATCGCGACGGCGTCAGCGGAGTGGATGGTTCCATTGACGACGACCCCCGGCGGGAAGCCCGAGATCGCGGTTCCCGGCCACACGCCGAGATTGCCCGAGAGGATGCTCGGACCGGTGTTTGTGACTGTCGAACTGGCCAAGATCGCGAAGCTCTCCGCAGAACCCAGGATGTCGGCGCGCGCCGATCCGGGCAGAAACGCAGCGAGGAATGCGATGCTGAGAATAGAGGGGAAGCGGAACATGGGGTGCTCTTGACGCGAAGGGGAAGCTCCGAACTCGCAAAGAGTCGGTGCGAACGGTCGAGGCGTCGCGCGAGCGCCGGGCCGCACATCCGGCCTGGGCCAGGTCGAATGAGCGAGTCCGGCAATCGAGGGGCCATCCATGTCTACGGCGGACCTGGGCCTCTGGAATTAGGGCGCGGTCAACTCACCGAAGCGCGCTGGACAGCGCACGTTGCAGTGATCCGCGTCAATTCGTAGTTGCTTTTCAGCCGAGGGTTGTGCAGCCGTCGAGGCACCGACGTTCCGGCCCTTTGTGCGCGCGATAGCGTCAGTACGCTGCGGAGGAGCGTCCGCTGAGTCCCTCATTGGGGCCGAATTGTGTCAAACTAGATCTCCGCACCGACGCGGCCGGTCAGCGCGCCGTGCAGTGCTCCTCGCCGCTCCAGCGCAGCGCCAGCGCATCAGGTTGCCCACCCGGTGGACCTCACCGCCCTGGTTCCGGACCGAAGTTTCTCTGGCTTGCAGCATCGGAAATCCGGGCGTTACCCCCGCGTCTCGTTCGTCGAGCCGCGATAGAGGGTTGGCCGCCGATCGGACGCGAATCGGCCGATCGTGTGTGCTGGAAAACCGCGATGCAGGCAATCCGGGGCGTGTGCCAGCCTCGGCGCGGATCGCGCTGTAGAGAGATGGCTCCCCATCCGGGCGGGGGGGCGAACGAGGGTGATGGATGAGACGCATGTTGACGGCATCGTGAAAAGGGACCCCGCGGCACGCTCAAAAGGGACCCCCTCAGGTACGGGTTGGTGGAGGGGGCGTAGCCCCCGATGTTCCTCTCCTCGTCGCTGTGGCGACGAGTCTCTCGCCCGCTCGGGCGCAGCCCGACGGGTCGGCCCCGCAGGGGGGCCGCGGTTCGAAGTTGCATCGTGCGACGCCCTGTTCGTGCGCGAACAGGGGACGAACGCGGGGCGACAGCGTCGCAGAACTCTCCCGCACGACGCGTGGATCACACTCGGGAGGAAGGCGCCTCGAGATGGGTCAACTTTCGTCGCCGGGTGGGTCAGTTTTCGATTGCCGCTCGCAGGATGCCACGTGCGAGCGGCGGGGGAAGCCCGGGGGTCCCGGAAGGGGCCGCGGTCGTCCGCTTCACGCCGAGCACAGGCGGCCCTGGACGTGAATCGGAGGCGTCAGTAGCTTTCGGGCTTGCGTCCGCGTCCCTCCCCCCGCCCGTACAGGTCCCGGGCCAGTCCGACCCCCCAGAGCTCCACCACCGTGTGGCAGCCCACTGAGTTCCCCCGCCCGACTCGAGTGGGACGGCGCTCCCGGAAGCGGGACATGGAGCGCGTCATGACGCGCCGACCGTCTGCCTCCTCCGGCTCTTCGTGCGAGGCATCTGCGCCTCCGCCAGGGAACGACATTCAGGTGTCGAAGTCCGCCCCTCACAGATGCCTGACCACAACTACTTTTCCAATCTGATCTGGCAGATCGCAGACCTGCTGCGTGGCCCCTACCGCCCGCCGCAGTATGAGCGCGTCATGCTGCCCATGACGGTGCTGCGCCGGTTCGACTGCGTCCTCGCGCCCACGAAGGCCAAGGTCCTGGCCGCGCACGACCGTCGCAAGGGCAGCAAGCTCGAAGGCGACGCCCTCGACTCCGCGCTCAACCAGGTTGCCGGCCAGCGCTTCCACAACCACTCGCCCCTCGACTTCGAGAAGTTGAAGGGCGACCCCGACAACATCGAGAAGCACCTCGTCAGCTACATCAAGGGCTTCTCGGCCAACGTGCGCCGCATCTTCGACTTCTTCGAGTTCGAGGCCGAGATCGAGCGAATGCGCGAGGCGAACCTCCTCTTCCTCGTCGTCTCCAAGTTCTGCGACGTGGACTTGCACCCGAAGTCCGTGCCGAACGAGGAGATGGGGCGGATCTTCGAAAACCTCATCCGTCGATTCAACGAGCTTGCCAACGAGACGGCGGGCGATCACTTCACGCCGCGCGAAGTGATCCGGCTGATGGTCAACATCCTGTTCATGCACGACGACAAGCTGCTCGCCACGCCCGGCACGGTGCGCAAGCTCCTCGACCCGGCCTGCGGCACGGGCGGCATGCTGGCCGAAGCGCAGAACTACCTGCGCCAGCACCATGCCCAGGCGCAGCTCTATGTCTACGGGCAGGACTACAACAAGCGGGCCTTCGCCACGGCTGCCTCCGACATGCTGATGAAGGAAGTGAGCCACAACGGCGGCGGCGAGAACGTGCGCTTCGGTGACAGCTTCACCGACGACCGCTTCGCGGACGACACCTTCGACTACTTCCTCACCAACCCGCCGTTCGGCGTGGACTGGAAGAAGCAGCAGAAGGAGATCCAGCAGGAGCACGACAAGCGCGGCTTCGACGGTCGCTTCGGCGCCGGACTGCCGCGCGTCAACGACGGCTCGCTGCTCTTCCTGCAGCACATGGTCGACAAGTTCGAGCCGGTACGCCCGGCCGAGCACAAGCACGGCTCGCGCCTGGCCATCGTCTTCAGCGGCTCGCCGCTCTTCACCGGTGGCGCGGGCTCGGGCGAGAGCGACATCCGCAAGTGGATCATCGAGAACGACTGGCTCGAAGCCATCGTCGCCCTGCCGGAGCAGATGTTCTACAACACCGGCATCGGCACCTACGTCTGGCTCGTCA
>Ga0163147_10009890_pt1 | contig 10240 bp, 5 predicted proteins | sample OliLakLV19MP6G1_FD_148597 | JGI IMG/M metagenome (GOLD analysis project Ga0163147, IMG submission 148597) | Freshwater microbial mat bacterial communities from Lake Vanda, McMurdo Dry Valleys, Antarctica- Oligotrophic Lake LV.19.MP6.G1 | ecosystem: Environmental > Aquatic > Freshwater > Lake >... | reverse complement strand
ACCAAATACTCCAAACTGGAAACCCTGCTCCCCGATAAATGGAAACAAACGTGAAGGGTATGTGCAATTTGTGGTGAAACAAGATGGGGTTCAGCGGGGGGTTACGATTCACCTACCGCAATAAGAAATCCAACCGATAGTTACTGTAACTGTTATATAGGCACTTGCGGACAAGAGATTTTGGTGTGCAGGCGGGCTAAAAGCTAGGCGAGGCGGGTAAAGAATGTGAGAAACAGATGGAAGTTTTCAAAGGGATGGTGAAAGGAGGGGTAACCCGAAGTCGGGAGACAGACACCTATATATATAGGTGTGGGGAAAAGTGCATTAGTATTGCGGGTGTGAAGTGAACCCTGAACATTCTAGTTACACCATGCTCATGAGCAAAACGAAGACATCAAAAAAGTTATAGCAACTTTGTAAATAGGTTACAACGGACTAGCTTTCTTTTGTCGCTGACTTGATTACCAAATGAAAACATCATCGCCTTATCTGAACGTGTTCACGATTTTTTTGGAAACGAAAATTCTGGCGTTGGGGGCGGGAAAGAAAAAAGCCCCACGGTACGCAGGGCTAAGAATTCTTCGGCTTATAGCCTTATTGTGAATTGTCTTTCGAGATGCAAACATAAATGAATAACTCAACTAAACAAATTTCAATATGGAAAAAACTTTAGCACTTGACTTAGGAAGCAACTCTATCGGTTGGAACATTAGAGACATTTCATTCCCTGATGAGCAATTCAGAAAGGCGGGCGTTGTCACTTTCAAACAGGGTGTAGGAGAGAATCAAACTGGTGAGTATTCTTTCGCTGCCGAGAGAACTTCTAAGCGAAGCATAAGAAGGCTATACCAAGCGCGTAAATACAAATTATGGGAAACTCTTGATTCGTTGCGCAGGGCAGGCTATTGTCCAATTAGCGAAGATGAACTAAACCAATGGCGTTGGTATAAGAAGGAGGAAGGATATATGAGAAAGTATCCTGTAAATGCAGTGCAGTTCAACAACTGGATAAAGCTGGACTTTGATGGGGATGGCAAACCGGACTATGAAAGTCCTTACCAACTGCGGGCCGAATTGGCAACAATCAAACTTGATTTCAATCTTGAAACCAACAAGCAAAAATTGGGTCGCGCGCTTTATCACATTGCACAGCACCGTGCTTTCAAAAGCAGCAAAAAAGTAAACCTGAAGGAGGATGTTGACCTGAATACCACTGACGTGGGAGCTGAGAGAGCTAAGCACAGGGAACTTAATAAGAAGTTAGAAGAACTGAATCTTCATTATGATGGTACGCGAACCATCGGTGAAATTTTTGCCGATGCTGAAAGAATGTTCGCTGAAAAAAAGGTGGGTAGAATCAGAAACAACCTGCATACCTATGTCATAAGGAAAGACCTTCAAGCGGAAGTAAAAACCATCTTTGAATTTCAAGGACTTTCATTCGGTTCCATCTTCAACAAAAAGGGAGTGGAACTTCCCATCAATCGTTCTCCTATATTTTGGCAACGACCATTGCGTTCACAAAAAGGAACCATTGGAAAATGCACACTTGAAACATCTAAATATCGCTGTCCCGTTAGTCACCCAGCTTTCGAAGAATTCCGTGCGTGGAGTTTGCTAAACAACATTCAATTCAAACCCAAAGGCGATAGTGAAGCACGGTGGACGCAACTTGACTTGCAGCTGAGGCGAGAGCTGTACAACGAGAAGTTCATTGAGAGAATGAAGCCCAATTTCGACTTCGTTGAAATTTATCTATGGTTAAGGAAAAAGAATGGACACGATAATTGGGACTTAAATTATCATGGAAAAACCAACGTAGCTGCTTCTCCAGTTTCCGCTCGCTTGCGCGACATTTTTGGTGATGATTGGGATACCTTGCAAATAGCGCACGCACCAAATTCAAGAAGGAAAGGTCAGCAGGGAAAAAAGACCTACTACAACATGGAAGACATCTGGCATGTTCCGTTCTCATGTGATGATGATGAGTTTGTAAAAAGTTTTGCAAAGGAGAAACTGGGGTTAAATGATGAACAAACTCAAGGCTATTATAAACTATGGGAATCAATGCCTGTTGATTATGCCAACCTCAGCCTTAAAGCCATCAACAACATCAACTACTTTTTAAGAAGGGGATTGATATACACCGAAGCTGCGTTGCTGGCCAAAGTACCAGAAGTGCTCGGTGATAGATGGGCAGAGAATGAAGCGGATTTGATTGCAAACATTAGCGAGGTCATTGACCTAAATCGAACGACCAAGAAACGTCTCAGCATTGTAAACAACCTGATTGCGCAATTCAAAGCAAAGCCATTCAATGAAAAGTCTGCTGAAAGCAGTTTTGAATATGTGCTGGATGCAGAGGATAAGAAACAAATACTGCATGAGTCTCGCGAATCATTTGGAGCTGCTTCATGGAATAGAATGTCTGCGGATGAGCACAATGAAATTATTGATTTCGTCACTGTGCAGTATCAGAATTTTTTCAACGATGCAAAACGGCACTTCAAAAAAATGCCACACTTGTTGGATGCGATGAAAGTGTTTCTCATTGACAAATTTGATTTGACAAGCGAACAAGTCAAAAAGCTCTATCATCCTTCGCAAGTTGAAATATATACGCCTGCAAAGTGGAAGTATTACAAAGAACATGGCAGGGAACTGCTTTTGCTAGGAAGTCCAAAGACAGGTGCATTCAAAAATCCAATGGCGATGCGGGCACTTTATGAAGTGCGCAAGCTCGTAAACTATCTTATCGTAACTGACCAAATAGATGAACAAACAAGAGTTGTAGTAGAGCTTGCTCGTGAACTGAACGATGCCAACAAACGTTGGGCTATTGAAACTTATCAAACTATCAGAGCAAAAGAGAACCAAGAATTTGCTGATGCCATTGGCGAATTGGTAAAAGAGAATGGCAGCGTTGCAGATGCAAACAGCAATGAGGACATTGACAAATTCAGGCTGTGGTATGACATGCTACAAGGTGATGTTGCTAAGTTTGGTTTTGAGAAGAACAAGGTCTTTATTGAAAATACCATCGAGACCAAAAGCAAGAAGGGTAAAAAGGGAAATGAAGAAGAGTATGAAGTATTCACTGAGAACAAATTTGAGAACCTCAATAAGCATCTTTACTTCAAACTGAAATCGGCAGGTGACGATACATTGAAAAAGTATAGACTTTGGGAGGAGCAGAAATATGTTTGTATGTATACAGGCAAGATAATTGGCATTCATCAACTCTTTCAGCAGGGCACCATCGACTTTGAGCATACGTTGCCACGAAGTAAATCATTTGACAATAGTCTAGAAAACCTCACGGTTTGTTATGCAGACTTTAACCGCAGAGTGAAGAAGAACCAAATACCCTTTGACCTTCCGAACTATAACCACGACACTGTTGATGGCACCGCCATCAAACCAAGACTTGAAGCATGGGAGAAGAAAGTGAAAGACCTTGAAATGCACATTGAATTTTGGAAAGCGAAGTCTAAGCGTGCAACAATGAAAGAAGATAAGGACAAAGCAATTCGACAGAAGCACCTATGGCAATTTGAGTTGGACTACTGGAAGGGGAAACTCAGTCGTTTCAAAATGGAAGAGATAAAAACTGGCTTTAAGAACAGTCAATTGGTGGATACACAAATTATCTCCAAGTATGCTTCGCACTATCTAAAGACTGTGTTCAACAAGGTCGAGGTTCAGAAGGGGACAAATACTGCTGTGTTCAGGAAAATATTTGGAGTGCAATCGCTTGATGAAGCGAAGGACAGAAGTAAACACAGTCATCATGCGAAGGATGCAATAGTGCTATCGGTTATTCCTGTTGCGGCAAAAAGGGAACTCATATTGAAAGTATGGTATGAGATAGATGAGCGAAGAAAATTGCTGGCAGATAGTGGTTCTGAAAGTGGAAGAATTCAATCAGAAATTAATTCGTTTCAATCACAACTGAATGAGTTGTTATACCAATGCAATCTTCCACGAATAAATGATGCGATAGATAAACTGGACAGTCAGATACTCATCAACAATATAGCGCGTGACCAGACACTTGTACCTGCCAGCAGAAGGGTCAGAAAACGCGGCAAGGTGGTATTGGTCAAGAATCAGGATGGAAGTGTAAAACTTGATGCGAATGGAGAACGCATTGAGAAGTGGGCAAAGGGGGATGTTATTCGGGGGCAATTGTTCATGGATACTTTCTATGGAAAAATAAGACCTGCTAAGTGGGATGAGGAAGGCAGGCCAATGAAGGACGATGTAGGCAATTTCATTTACAGTGAAAAGAACGAAGGTTTTAGGTTTGTTGTAAGGAAGGAGGTCAATAAGGACCTGACCATTGATAGCATTGTTGACCCCACCCTAAAGAAACGAATGGTAGCCCAACTTAATGGTCGAACTCTTGATAAAACATTGAATGACGATGGCGGCTTATGGATGGTGGACAGACATGGAAATCAAATAAACAAAATCAGGCATATTAGATGCTTTGCCGATGATGTAACCAATCCACTTGCCGTTAAGCGCCAAACCTATTTGTCAAGTAAGGAATACAAAAATGACTATTGGGCAAAGTCTGCTGTGAACTATATCTGTGCTTTGTTTCAAAGCGTAAAACGAAACAAGAAAGGTGATGTTGTAAAGAAAGATGGAATGGAATTGATAGAAAGGGAATTTGCTATTTATAATCTCGCGGAAATTGCAGCGAAGAAAAAATCAGGAGAAAGCAATGACTCCAATCTTGGAATATTTCGGAAGGACAAAAAGACAGGCTTGGACTTAATTAGGGAAGATGGAACCAAAGATTCACCTTATGCATTTCTTAGAAAGGGAACAAAAGTTATCTTTTTTAAAGAGAGCATTGATGAATTGAAAGAAATACAACAGACTAATTCTGAAGAGCTCCATAGCCGCTTATATAAGATTAAAAAATTTGCGAACGCTCGAATAACAATTGATTTTCATATGGAAGGAAGAGATGATAAGGAGCTTACAAAGGCCTTTCCAGAGCAAAGCATTTTCAAGATTGATGAAAACGGTAAAGAGGTGCCATTTGGTCAGCGCGGTAAGAATGGATTTACCGAAGACTTTTTTGAATTCGGTACTTTGAATAACGGGAAGCCTTGGCATAGATTACGTTATTCAAAAGATTACTTTGATTTCGCTATTGAAGACAAACACTTCTCAGTAAACCCAGATGGTCAAATAAAATGGCTTTTCTAGAATGATTAAACGCACCCTCTACTTCGGAAGTGCAGCCCGTCTTTCGCGTAAAGACGCACAACTACACGTTGCCTATCCCGAAGAGAGCGGACAAGAAAGCAAAACAGTGCCCATTGAAGATATTGGCATCGTAATACTCGACAATCCACAAGTGCAAATAGGGCAGGCCTTGCTTTCGTCATTGCTCGAAAACAATGTGGCGGTGGTGTGTACCGATAGCCGCCACATGCCCGCAGGCATGTTCCTCAACTATCAGGGTCATAGTGAAATGGCGGAGATATATGCAGCACAGATAGAAGCAAGCCTGCCACTAAAGAAGAATCTGTGGCAACAAACCATTGAGCAGAAAATTACGAATCAGGCCAATGTGTTGAAACGTTATGAGCAACCGCATGACGACATGCTGGCGCTGGCCAAACTGGTGAGGAGCGGTGATCCGGCAAACAATGAAGGACAAGCCGCAGCCATTTACTGGAGAAGATTGTTCGACCCTGAGTTAGGATTTAAGAGAGGCCGTTATGAAGATGGTCCCAACAATGTGCTGAACTATGGCTACGCCATACTTCGCGCAGTGGTGGCGCGCAGCGTTTGCGGCAGTGGCATGTTGCCCGCGCTGGGTATTCACCATCGCAACAAGTACAACCCTTATTGCCTGGCCGATGATGTGATGGAACCGTACAGGCCGTTTGTGGATATTGCGGTGTGCCAGATTGTGGATTCAGATATTGATTACAGCGAACTTACACCAGCATTGAAAAAAGAGTTGTTGCAAATCCCGGCAATGGATGTGCAGATTGATGGTGAAAAAAGTCCGCTGATGATTGCCACCCAGCGCACCACCGCCAGTCTGGCACGATGTTTCAAGGGTGAAAGCCGAACATTGCTTTATCCTCAACTTGAATAGCCTTGCGATATGCCCCGCTCAGATAGTATTGGAATACAGGCAGACCGCTTAAGCCAATACCGCATCATGTGGGTTCTTGTACTCTTCGATTTGCCGACTGAAACAAAAAAGGAACGAAAGGCAGCGGCACGTTTTCGCAAAGACATCATTCAAGACGGCTTCACTATGTTTCAGTTCTCCATCTACCTGCGCCATTGCAATAGCCGCGAAAATTCGGAAGTACACATCAAGAGGGTGAAAAACCAGTTGCCGGATAAAGGACACGTTGGTATCATGTGCATTACCGACAAGCAGTTTGGAGACATAGAATTATTCTACGGAAGGAATGAATCAGTAAGGCCGGATACACCACAACAGTTAGAGTTGTTTTAGTCTCAAGAGCCGACAAAATCACCCTTCGACTTGAGCTTGTTTAGACTTTATCGAAAGGCTATGGGTGCCGCCTCAATAATCTATCTCTCTCTCTCTCTCGTTTAATGTTACTACTGTCACCCTGAGCGCATTCGAAGGGGTGAATCCAGGGATAACTGCCATTCGGGGCGACTTCCCCGGGTGAGTTTAGAAACAAAAAAACCGACTCATTTATGTGGAACCAATATCCACAGAGTCGGTTTTTTGTTATCAGCATTTCTGCTGAAAGGCTTGTCCCGCCTGAGTTTTTTTCGGGGTATAGCGGAACAAATCTCTTACATGTCAAAGAACGAAAGCAATTCACAACGCTGAACAGATTCAATCCGCAGATCGAAAAAGCGGAACAAATCTCTTACATGTCAAAGAACGAAAGCAATTCACAACAAGCCAACGCTCACAAGGCAGGGAGGGGGAAGCGGAACAAATCTCTTACATGTCAAAGAACGAAAGCAATTCACAACGTCCTTCGTTTGCGACATGATGAATGTGAAAGCGGAACAAATCTCTTACATGTCAAAGAACGAAAGCAATTCACAACTTAAATGTCTTTGTGGGCGGCAACTTTTCAAGCGGAACAAATCTCTTACATGTCAAAGAACGAAAGCAATTCACAACTAAATTGCCCCCGCGATCTGTGAAGTGTTCAGCGGAACAAATCTCTTACATGTCAAAGAACGAAAGCAATTCACAACCCGGATACGTCAAGGGGTCAAAGGCAAAGGAGCGGAACAAATCTCTTACATGTCAAAGAACGAAAGCAATTCACAACTGATTGAAGACGATCCAGCGGTTTACATTGAGCGGAACAAATCTCTTACATGTCAAAGAACGAAAGCAATTCACAACAACGCATTGAGAAGCATCCAATAATTCAAGAGCGGAACAAATCTCTTACATGTCAAAGAACGAAAGCAATTCACAACCTTTAGGCTTATTGCCTTTAAAACAGTTTCAGCGGAACAAATCTCTTACATGTCAAAGAACGAAAGCAATTCACAACAACTTTAATTTCTGAGCTAAAAATTGCAGCAGCGGAACAAATCTCTTACATGTCAAAGAACGAAAGCAATTCACAACCGCTGCTCCTCATTAGTTCCTAAAAAGTCTAGCGGAACAAATCTCTTACATGTCAAAGAACGAAAGCAATTCACAACTAAATAGCACTCATAGTATTTCTGTTTTATAGCGGAACAAATCTCTTACATGTCAAAGAACGAAAGCAATTCACAACTGAGAGTCGCGGTGCTTCGCTCTCCTATTTAGCGGAACAAATCTCTTACATGTCAAAGAACGAAAGCAATTCACAACTAAATAGCCCCAGCGATCTGTGAAGTGTTCAGCGGAACAAATCTCTTACATGTCAAAGAACGAAAGCAATTCACAACTGTGCTGACTCGAGTCTTGTTCTTCTGCTGAGCGGAACAAATCTCTTACATGTCAAAGAACGAAAGCAATTCACAACACCCAACCCTTTTAGAATATCAGCGAAGAAAGCGGAACAAATCTCTTACATGTCAAAGAACGAAAGCAATTCACAACAAAATAACCGACGGGGGTATTTGAGTTTTTAGCGGAACAAATCTCTTACATGTCAAAGAACGAAAGCAATTCACAACTACGATTGCCGGAATAAATATTACGCAGCCAGCGGAACAAATCTCTTACATGTCAAAGAACGAAAGCAATTCACAACTCGGAACTGTTCGATGTGGTGGCGGAGGTGAGCGGAACAAATCTCTTACATGTCAAAGAACGAAAGCAATTCACAACAACTAACCGATAGCGAGGACGAAGATAGAAAGCGGAACAAATCTCTTACATGTCAAAGAACGAAAGCAATTCACAACACTTCTGTTCTTCCGCTTTTCCTTCCAGTGAGCGGAACAAATCTCTTACATGTCAAAGAACGAAAGCAATTCACAACCCTTTTAGGAATTAATATTAACAATTTAAAAGCGGAACAAATCTCTTACATGTCAAAGAACGAAAGCAATTCACAACAGTTGGACGGTTACCATTTGGGCAAATTAAAGCGGAACAAATCTCTTACATGTCAAAGAACGAAAGCAATTCACAACAATATGCCGGAACCGAAGACAACTCGTGAAAGCGGAACAAATCTCTTACATGTCAAAGAACGAAAGCAATTCACAACATCTGAATCTGGCAAATACATCACTGCTCAAGCGGAACAAATCTCTTACATGTCAAAGAACGAAAGCAATTCACAACTCAACCTTAGCACATTATTATTTGCCTCTTAGCGGAACAAATCTCTTACATGTCAAAGAACGAAAGCAATTCACAACAAGGGAGCGGCACGGGAGTACAGCCCTTTAAGCGGAACAAATCTCTTACATGTCAAAGAACGAAAGCAATTCACAACTCCGTTATCTGTGATGTCAACCGTTACAGAAGCGGAACAAATCTCTTACATGTCAAAGAACGAAAGCAATTCACAACAAACTCTAGCTCATAAATTGTTTTGCGAATAGCGGAACAAATCTCTTACATGTCAAAGAACGAAAGCAATTCACAACGGTAGGATGCGGCAGAAAACACCCATCACCAGCGGAACAAATCTCTTACATGTCAAAGAACGAAAGCAATTCACAACAGTCGGCGCCGATTCGCAGGCAAGCTGAGTAGCGGAACAAATCTCTTACATGTCAAAGAACGAAAGCAATTCACAACTGCCGAAGCTTTTTAACGGTGAAATTAACTAGCGGAACAAATCTCTTACATGTCAAAGAACGAAAGCAATTCACAACAAATGATTATGGCAAGTAAACATCCTCGGTAGCGGAACAAATCTCTTACATGTCAAAGAACGAAAGCAATTCACAACAACAAAAGAGCTATTGCAAACGGAGCTATTAGCGGAACAAATCTCTTACATGTCAAAGAACGAAAGCAATTCACAACGAGGAGTGCTGACTTCCGAAGCCCATCCCAAGCGGAACAAATCTCTTACATGTCAAAGAACGAAAGCAATTCACAACATGGTGCGACACATTTCGTATGTGTCAGAAAGCGGAACAAATCTCTTACATGTCAAAGAACGAAAGCAATTCACAACCGGTGCTCCTCATTAGTTCCTAAAAAGTCTAGCGGAACAAATCTCTTACATGTCAAAGAACGAAAGCAATTCACAACAAGCAATAACAGCACCCCTGCCTTGCTTAAAGCGGAACAAATCTCTTACATGTCAAAGAACGAAAGCAATTCACAACCAACGCATTGAGGAGCATCCAATAATTCAAGAGCGGAACAAATCTCTTACATGTCAAAGAACGAAAGCAATTCACAACCGCAGGCAGCGGCTAATGACGAAGCTATTAAGCGGAACAAATCTCTTACATGTCAAAGAACGAAAGCAATTCACAACAGGGCAGCCTAACTCAATCCCAGTGAATTTAGCGGAACAAATCTCTTACATGTCAAAGAACGAAAGCAATTCACAACGCTACAAAGGACGAAGACAATTTCAACCCAAGCGGAACAAATCTCTTACATGTCAAAGAACGAAAGCAATTCACAACTACTGTGGCTCGTTCACAGTCAGCAACATAAGCGGAACAAATCTCTTACATGTCAAAGAACGAAAGCAATTCACAACTACCAGCGTTTTTTCGCATGGAAGAACCCAAGCGGAACAAATCTCTTACATGTCAAAGAACGAAAGCAATTCACAACTTA
>Ga0163147_10009886_pt1 | contig 10242 bp, 9 predicted proteins | sample OliLakLV19MP6G1_FD_148597 | JGI IMG/M metagenome (GOLD analysis project Ga0163147, IMG submission 148597) | Freshwater microbial mat bacterial communities from Lake Vanda, McMurdo Dry Valleys, Antarctica- Oligotrophic Lake LV.19.MP6.G1 | ecosystem: Environmental > Aquatic > Freshwater > Lake >... | reverse complement strand
AATTATGACTCGAACGAGGCAATTGTGTACCCGTTTGTAGCATTGCTATTGGCGACCAAATGCGACAAGTGCGTGAAATGTTACTGGTTATCAGCCAATTCAGTTTTTTGAAGTGGGTGGACAAAAAATTGTACTTCGATGATTCTTTTGATTTGAAAGGGTTGCTCACTACTTTTCAACTTTCTACCACCAAACCGTTTGCCGATCGTATAGAGGAGTTTATAAAACAGACCAATCTGATCGCATTGCCGTCTAGTTTGTTGCCTAGACAAGAATTCGAGATGCCCGTTGATTTACTTTTCACAGAAGGTAAACGAACGCGGGTCACACATTTGAAGATTGAACGGAGCCCATTACTTCGAAAAATATATTTTGATCAACACCCTCATATCATTTGTGATATGTGCCAAATGGAGCCTCGAAAACGATACCCATGGGTGGGCAACTTGTTGGACATCCATCATTTGTTACCTTTGGCTTCAGGGGTGGCAGTCACACTTTCAGGTACTTCTTTATCCGATATTGTGCCGCTCTGTCCGAACTGTCATCGGAGTGTTCATGCTTTTTACAAAACCTGGTTGAATGCTCTGCAAGCCCCTGATTTCAAGAATACAGCTGAAGCCAGAGCAGTTTATAACGAAGCCAAAATGAGCATATTGATATGAATTTTTTAGAAAAAATAAGTGCAACAGAACAAACTCAGTTGCTCAAAAAGTGCCTGGTTGAAGGACTTGATCTCGCCGCCGAATTGCGTAAGCGAGGACTGAACTTTGATGACCTGCGTTACCAATCAAATGTAGTCTTACCCTTACCCAAAGCCAAATTTCACCCACTTGATGAAGTAGAGCGCACAGCGAACGGTATCCCTTCCATTAGTTTCTTTGCAGGTGCTGGAGGGTTTGATATCGGATTTCATTGCGCAGGCTATGACAATTTGGCTTCTGTAGAAATCAATCAGATTTTTTGCGACACACTCCGTTATAATTTCCCTAAAAAACTAGTGGTCGGTCCACCCAATTTCAATGGCGATGTGAGAGAAAAAGAATTGATTGCCAAGGTGCTGCGTGACAAATTGAGCCTTGAGACTCCTTTTGAAGGAGTTTTTCATGGCGGTCCACCCTGCCAACCGTTCAGCGTCGCATCAAATCAACGCTTTTCCAAAAACGGCGAGAATTTCAAGCGCGTAGGTTTTGGACATCAGGAGTATGGTAATTTATTATTTGATTATTTATGGTTTATTCAAGAGTTTCGACCGAAAGTGTTCATTTTGGAAAACGTAGCGGGCTTCATGGATATGGACAAAGGAGCACAAGTACAACGTGCCATTAAGAGTTTGATTGATAACGGCTATAGCGTCACTCAGCCGCAGGTATTTGATCTAGCGGATTTCGGTATACCGCAGCACCGCAACCGCTTTGTAATGGTAGGTAGCCGTACTGACCATATTTTTTGTTTCCCTCAAAAAAGCAAACCTCATGTGCCATGCATGGAAGCTTTGCTTAGAGATATGGAAGGTTTATCTAATCATGAAACGCGCGAGCACAAGGCAGAATCAATCCTCCGATACAGAGAGTTAGAATTTGGAAAACGCGACAAACTTGGTCGAGTGGACAGGTTAAACCCTGCTAAACCGTCAAAAACTGTTATTGCGGGCGGACTAAAAGGTGGTGGCCGTTCGCATTTACATCCCTACATTCCGCGTACATTGTCCGTTCGTGAATGTGCTCGTTTACAGACTTTCCCCGATTGGTATGTATTTACGGGAGCTATTGCCAGACAGTTTACACAAGTAGGGAATGCAGTACCTCCTTTATTTGCTTATCAAATGGCTATAGAAATTCAACAACAGTTTTTCGGTCTTAAATATCCTCTCTTGTCTCGGCAGCATCAGCGATTCTCAATACCCACGCTTTTTGAACAATTCGCCTAAATATCTTATATCTACTCCCTCCTATGCGTACCCGTACCCTCTTCCTCTTCCTGCTCGCCGCTCTCCTCGGCATTTGGTACATCGCCTCCAGAACCAGTACTAAAAAAAGCGCTGCCAACCGCCCCAACGACCCCTGGGTGTTTCGCTCTGTGCTCGATAAGCAGCCGCGCATGATCACCTTTGCACTCGACGACAACTTGTGGGTGGCCTATTCAACCGACTCCTGCTCGCTTTATAAAGTCTGGCCGGGCGGTGTGGATTTTACCGGCGCCGTCTATAATATGCGGCATGGCCCTCAGCCGATGAGCATCGGCAACGCCTGGTTTGAGAACCACTATCGCCAACCCTGGACGGTGACAATCGGCGGTAAAGCCGAAAGTCCACGCACCGATTATAAAGGTCACCGATACACCTCCGACGGACACGCTGAACTGATGTACGATCTTGTTTTGGCCGACGGCCAGCGCATCCGGGTCAATGAGCGGCCAGAGTACATGGAGCAGGACCGCCAGCGGGGATTCGAACGCACCTTCACCCTGGAAAATGTTCCGGCTGGTACGCTGGTCAGTTTTCGCACCAATGTTGCCAGCATTGCCGACCCGGTGAACATCGTCACCAACGGCGCATGGAAACAGACCAAACTTGAAATCGCTCCATCGGAAGCGCTTCGAATTTCAAACGCTGGTATTCGAACCGTAACTGTGGAAGGCGAATTGACGCTGGACCCGAAGAAGCCGACGCATTTTGCCACCCTGTTTGTTGTCAGCCCTTTTGTTCCCAATCCATTCGACGCCGAGCGCATCGCGGAGGAGGAAGGAGAAACAGGCGGCGGCACCATCAGCCCCGGCGAAAAATTGATGGCGAAAAGTGACTGCCGGACCTGCCACAATCCCCAGGTACAGACTGTGGGCCCGGCGTATGTCAGCATTGCAGAACGTTATAAAAATATCCCGGAAAACGTTGAAAAACTGGCTCAGAAAGTGATGAAAGGTGGCTCTGGTGTGTGGGGCATCGCCGCTATGAGTGCCCACCCCGACCTTCAACCCGACGACGCGAAATCAATGGTCAGTTATGTGCTTTCCCTGGATGAGGAAGAAGATGACGGCGAAGGCGGCGCTGGTACTGCTAAAACGCTGGCTGACATTTCGGAGGATCAATGGCTGCGTCCCGATGTGAGCGTCGCCGATCGGGAGATTGCTTCGGGGCTGGTGGTCAAACTGTTTCAATTGAAGTCCACACCGACGACTTATCAAAGCATCAATTACGGAGCAAAACCCGATTTGACGGCTATTGCCACGAACGTAAATGCGGAAGGCGCTGACTTTGGGCCGTTCAAGGACAATTTCGCGCTGACGGCCACCGGCTACCTGTTTTTAGACAAAGACGACAATATCCTGTTCCAACTCGCCAGCGACGACGGTAGCCGCATGTGGATTGACAACAAAGAAATTATCAGCAACGACGGACCGCACGGCATGGATCCGAAAGAGGCGGAAGTTGCGCTCCGGGCCGGGTATCATCCCCTGCGCATCGAGTATTTTCAAGGCGGCGGCGGGCGCGGCATTTCGCTGAAATGGGCGCGTTTCGGCAATCCTGCCTTGACAGTTGTTCCCGAAAACAACTTTTTTCACAAGCGCTCCGACGACCTGACCGGCGTTGCGATGATAGGCTCCGGCTCTGCGGCTATCCCGGGCGACGGCGTCGCACTCAGCGAAGTACACCCTTCTTTTGATCTTTCTCAGGCCCGTCCCGATGAGTTTTTATGCAAAGTAGCCGGCATGGATTTTTTGCCGGATGGCCGCCTGCTGGTGTCCACCTGGGACGCATCGGGTGCGCTCTACGCATTGAAAAACGTTGATTCAGGAGATCCGAAAAAAATAAAAATGACCCGGATCGCACAAGGGCTGGCGGAACCGCTGGGTGTGAAAGTTGTGGGAAAAGACATTTACGTGCTTCAAAAACAGGAACTGACCAAACTGGTAGACACCGATGGAGACGGATTGATAGATGAGTACCAGTGTTTTGCCAAAGGCTGGAAAGCGTCCGCCAATTTTCACGAATTTGCTTTCGGGCTGGCGCAAAAAGGTGATTACCTGTATGCTGCATTGGCGACAGCCATCCTGCCGGGCGGCGCCAGTGCCCGGCCACAGATCGTAGACCGGGGCAAAGTGGTGCAGATCAGCCTGAAAGACGGCAGCATGGAATTCGTCGCCCGCGGTCTGCGCACGCCCGACGGCGTAGGGCTGGGTACTGATGGAGAACTTTTCATAGCAGACAACCAGGGTGACTGGCTGCCGGCTTCCAAAATTGTCCATGTCAAACCCGGCGCATTTTTCGGCTCTTTCTCCGTAGACAGTGCGACCGTGGCGCAATTGCCGATCCAGCAGCCCGTCGTGTGGCTGCCCCAGGATGAGATCGGCAACTCACCCACCCAGCCCACCGCGTTGCGCGACGGGCCTTATCAGAATCAACTGGTGTTCGGCGACGTGTGCTATGGGGGTTTGCAGCGCGTGTTCACGGAAAAAGTGAGCGGTGATTACCAGGGCTGCGTGTTCCGGTTTTCACAAGGACTGGAAGGGGGCACCCACCGCCTGGCCTGGGGGCCTGACGGCGCCCTGTATGTCGGCATGATCGGCAACCCCGGCAACTGGAGCCAGCAGGGGAAATACTGGTACGGCCTCCAGCGGCTGAAATACAACGGCCAATCGGCCTTCGAGATGCTGGCACTGCGGGCAAAAACCAATGGCCTGGAAATTGAATTCACCGAACCGCTCCGCGAAAGCGACGGCTGGGACCCGGCACATTACGCCGTGAATCAGTGGTGGTACAAACCTACCAATCAATACGGTGGTCCCAAAATGGACGAACAGGAATTGACCGTGCGATCAGCCACCGTATCGGCCGACCGCAAAAAGGTTTTTCTCGAAATTGCAGGGATACAGCCCGGTCATGTCGTACACCTGCGCCTGCGCAACCTGCCGCTCAGCGACCTCCGCCACGAGCTCTGGACGACGGAAGGTTGGTACACCATGAATGCTGTGCCGCAAGGTGCATTCGGAGAAAGTAAACCGCGTCCCACGTTTACACCTATAGCAGACAACACCTTGACAGACAGGGAAAAGTCAGAAGGCTGGCAACTGTTATTCGACGGAAAATCCCTCGCAGGCTGGCATAGTTATGGCAAAACAACCATTGGAAAATCGTGGGTGGTATCCGACAACTCGATCTATCTCGACGCGAAACCCAATCCCGCCGGCGGCTTTCAGGCACTGGATGGAGGCGACATCCTGACTGCCGGGGAGTATGGCGATTTCGAATTGGAACTGGACTGGAAGATTGCACCTTGCGGCAATTCGGGTGTTATCTGGCATGTGGTGGAAGACCCTGCCAAGTATGATTATGTCTGGAAAACAGGCCCCGAAATGCAGGTGCTCGACAATGCCTGCCACCCGGACAGCAAATTCCCCAAGCACCGCGCAGGCGATCTATACGATCTCGTAGAGGCGAAATATGTAACCGTGAAGCCGGGCGGCGAGTGGAACCACGCTCGCCTGGTATTCCATAAAGGCCGGGTGGAGCAATGGCTCAACAACCGAAAACTCGTGGAATTACAAATGTTTGAAGGCGGCAAGCCGACCAGGCGATGGCTGGAACTGATTGCGGGCAGCAAATTCGCCAAAATTCCCGCGCCGGATTTTGGGTTGGCGCAAAAGGGTCGGATATCCTTGCAGGACCATGGAGATCCGGTGTGGTACAAGAATGTAAAAATCAGAAAATTATAAATTCAATTCCCCAAATTCCTTGAAGTGCCCGTTCATGCGAATGCGCTCTTTGGTGCGTTCCATGTTTTCGACGACCGGCATCACCTGTTGCAGGTGATCGAGCAGGTATTCCTGGCGTTCCGGTTCGGTTTCCAGGGTCAGCAGCTCATATTCTCCTTCAGTGGGCAATCCTACGCCGTGTCCGATTTGATAGGAATACGGCTGCGCCAGGCTGGGGCTGGCTTTCAAATCTGTGTCGAATACCCGGTAGAGCCGCTCGACCAGGGAGACCAGTTCGGGCATTACATACAGGTGTTCTTCCGGTTGGGGATAGAGTGTCACACTTCCTCCTGCGTAGAGTTTGTGGGGAACGGGATTATCAAACCCGGTCAGTTGGAATACGCGCAAGCCCCGTGTTCGGATATCCATGCTTCCGTTCGTGTGCTGATGGGCGACCTCCAATACTTCCATCTCGGTCCCATATCCTGGCAAGGTACTGTTCATATAAGTTGGTATGCCGAACGGGAGACCTCCGGCTACGCACTCGTTGATGAGTTGGCGGTAGCGCGGCTCAAAGATGTGCAAATTGAGTTTTTCGCCAGGGAAGGCGACCAGGCTGAGCGGAAAAAGGGGTAAGTATGCCATAGTTTTGGGTTAAATATGTTGACTTCAGTATTCAAATCGTCCCATCCCCCAATTATTGGTGCCGCGTTCCTTATTGGTTCAAAAACATTTTCACATTCCACCAGCCGGTCTCGACGATCGCTTCATTTTTTCGGTAAAATTTGAGTGCCGGTTCATTCCAGTCCAGCACCTGCCATTTTACCAGGCGGCAACCGCGTTTCCGGCCCTCTTCGAGGAAAGCGTCGAACAACATTTGCCCTACTCCGAAACGACGGCAGGATTCGGTGACCACAAAATCGTCCAGGTAGAGCATTTTGCCCCGCCACGAGGAATAAGCCATAAAAAACAAGGTCATGCCGACTATTGTTCCATCCATTTCAGCGACATGGCTCTCGAAAGTCCCGTTCCGAAAATCCTCCAGATACTCTTCCGGAGTGGTTTCAACAGCCTCCGGCTCTTTTTCATACAGGGCCAGTTCGTACATGAGGCCGTGGATAGCCGGCAAGTCTGCTTCAGTAGCCGAACGAATGATGATGTGGTCTGTCATGCTGCAAATGGAATCCAAAACCACAAGTATTCGATGACATTGTCAATCGCTTTGGAAGGGGGTGTGTTGGCTTTTTCGAGGAAGGCGGCTGCGGTATAAAGCACCATCCAAAAGAGTTCGGGGCCGAAAAGGAATCGAATCATTTTTAATGAAATTTTTAGCGTTCGGCGAGCGGTTCGCCGGGGATCGGGTCGGGGGTTTCAAGCAAAACCGGGATTGACCAGCCGACGATAGAGGAACGTTTCAACTTTTAAGTTGGTGAAGTTTTTTGGTGTTGCAATCACAAAATTAGTACTTCTCCTTTTTTTTTGCCTGAAATTCTTAGCGGACTATTGTGCTGCTGCAATAAGAAAAAATGAATTTCTGAACGCCTTTGTTGGAAATTGTAAAGCGCACACTATTTTTACCGCCACTTAAACACACCCCTTCTTGCAGGATTGTTGTTTTTGAACATCGGCAAAAGTTTTTTTGATCGCCCGCACACCAGGATTTCCATTCCCTGCATCTATGCAGGTAGTCGGTTCGAGAGCGAAGAAAAAATGTCTGCTCGATGAAAAATACGCTGTTCTGCAAGGGGATTCAGTCAACTAAATCATTCATTCACTTAACTTTACACGCAGCATGACAGCAGCAAAACCCACACAAGCAACACAGCAACAAGGCGGAGGCATTGGGGCTATTTTCCCGTACATCGTGATCCCCGTTCTTTACGTGGTAGCTTTACTCATCTGGAAGTACGTGTTCGGCGCAGCCGAGAATTTTATTGACGGTGACAACTCTAAAGACCCGCTGCCCGGTAACTATGCTGGTACTATCTACAAGGGTGGCTTCATCGTGCCCATCCTTTTGTCCATGTTTTTCATTGTTCTTGTGTTTGTTATTGAGCGGTTCATCACCCTCAATCAGGCACGAGGGACCAATAATGTGGACACGTTTGTACGCGGTATCAAAGGCTTTTTGGACCGTGGCGACCTTGCCGGGGCATCTTCGGCTTGTGACAAACAGAAAGGTGCTGTTGCCAATGTGGTGAAAGCAGGCTTGAAAAAGTATGACGAGATGACAAAGGTGAGTGGTATGGAGAAGGATGAGAAGGTGATCGCCATCCAAAAAGAAGTGGAAGAAGCGACCACGCTCGAACTTCCAATGCTCGAAAAGAACCTCAACATCTTGGCGACCCTCGCCTCTGTAGCAACCCTTGTGGGTCTGTTTGGAACGGTATTGGGGATGATCCGTTCGTTCGCCGCACTTGCCAACGCAGGCGCACCGGACTCTACGGCGCTCGCAACCGGTATCTCCGAGGCACTGATTAACACGGCACTGGGTATCGGTACGTCGGCTTTGGCTATCGTATTCTACAACTTCTTCACCGCTCGTATTGATGCGCTGACGTACCGCATTGACGAAGCAGGCTACAGCCTGACCCAAACCTTTGCATCAAAAGGACACTAATTTTTGGAGTTGTGGGGCATGGAAGTGATGTGGTGTGCATTTTTAAAGTACATTACAAGTATTTGCTCTTTTCTGCCACGCCGGGCATCACGCTCGGGTATAACTCATAACCAATAACTCATAACTGAGAAAAATATGCCAAAGCACAAACCTAAAAGAGGCAATCCGACGATTGACATGACGGCCATGTGCGACGTGGCCTTTCTCTTGCTTACGTTCTTCATGCTTACCGCAAAGGCGAAGCCGCAGGAGACTGTCATCGTGGACACGCCTTCGTCCATCTCCGAGACAAAATTGCCGGATGCTGGTACCCTGACGATTCTGGTCAGCAAAGATGGCAAAGTTTACCTGGACATGGTTGGGCAACATACTCGGCTTGATCTGATCAAAACCATGAATTCCCGCTTCAGCCTTGGCCTCAATGAAGAGGAGGCCATGAAATTTGCGAATGCGGGAAGTTTCGGTATTCCACGTGCCCGCTTGAAACAATGGCTTGATGAAGCACCTGCTGAACGAGCCAAGTTTCCTACCAATGGTATTCCAATTGACACTGCCGACATCAACAAAAGCGAATTGGCCGACTGGATTCACAATGCCCGTCTGTCTCAATTCAAAATGAAGAATGAAGGCAAGGTGAAGGATGAATACGTCATGGTGGTGAAAGCGGACAAGGACACCCCCTACCCGGTGATTCAAAAGGTGATCAATACGCTGGTGGATATCAACGTGAACAAGTTTAACCTGATCACTGGTCTGGAAGCCGACCCCAACAAGGTGGATGCCGTCAAAAAAGAAGGCGGAGAGTAGTGAGCGTTTGAAGTTCGAGGTTCAATCTCGCCTCAGGCGAGAGATGTTCGGGGTTCATTGCTCATCACTGCTCATTCATCTATTTATCACTCATTAAAAAGCAACGGCACTATGGCTGAAATGCAAACCGCCGAAAGTGGTGGCAAGAAGAAAGGTGGAAAAGTACGCACCAAGAAAATGTCCACACGGGTTGATTTAACCCCTATGGTTGACTTGGGATTCCTGCTTATTACTTTTTTTATGCTGACCACGACACTGGCCAAACCGCAGATTATGGCCTTGGTGATGCCGGAAAAAGATCTCGATATAGATAAAGTCGAACCCGTAAAAGAGTCAAAAGTATTGACCCTCTTGCTCGGGGCTAACGACAAAGTCTATTGGTATGAAGGCATCACGGACGCAAAACTCGACTCGACGGACTACTCCGCCGAAGGGATGCGCAAGGTTATTCTGAATAAAATGGACAAGGTGAAAGCGCAGTGGAATTTGGAAGATTATGATGATTTCAAGACGAAGCAGCCCAAAAAAGGTTCCTTCATCAACGTCATCATCAAACCAACCAAAGAAGCCCGCTACAAGAACCTGGTGGATGCGCTCGACGAGATGAAAATCACCAACGTGCGCTACTATGTCATTCTGGATGTTTCGGAACTGGAGGAAGCGTTTATCAAAAATCCTGCCGCCGGTCTGAAATTCAGTGTTGAAGAGCAGTTTGAAGCTGCGACAGGTGGCGGCGGAAACGTACCACCCAAAAAGTAGCATTGACACTGATCCAAAACCTTCAGTTTTAAAAATTTAAACTTTCATAAAATAATGGCAGAAGAAAAAAGCACCACCTTCAGGGATATGCTGGATATCATCTTCGCCGACCGGAACAAGTCTTATGGTGCATATCAATTGCGCCGCGCGTATACCAAATATTTGGGTCGCGCTTTTGCCTACGGTTTGCTATTGATTGGGCTGTTTTTTGCCCTCCCATATATCCTGAATGCCGTGCGTGCGCTGGCCCCTGAGCCGCCACCGGTAGAAGTAGTGGCCGAACTCGGCCCGCCGCCGGATATTGACCCGAACAACCCGCCACCGCCACCGCCACCTCCGCCGCCTACACCGCCGCCGCCGACCCG
>Ga0163147_10009881_pt1 | contig 10245 bp, 12 predicted proteins | sample OliLakLV19MP6G1_FD_148597 | JGI IMG/M metagenome (GOLD analysis project Ga0163147, IMG submission 148597) | Freshwater microbial mat bacterial communities from Lake Vanda, McMurdo Dry Valleys, Antarctica- Oligotrophic Lake LV.19.MP6.G1 | ecosystem: Environmental > Aquatic > Freshwater > Lake >... | reverse complement strand
TCGGTACAGGATGTAGTTGAAGATCTTGTAAAGCGGGATGCGGCATTCGTAGCCTCGTTTAGCAACGCTCAAGCATGGACGGATGTACTGTTCGAACTGTTCTTGCGTTAAACTTACCGGGATAGTGATCATGGTGGTTTACCTTTGGTCAGGTTTTTCCTCCCATGATGCACTATCTATCGCTTTTTTCAAAAGTCTCAATCAGTTCTTAGTTAAATTATCGCAAGCGCCATCCGTGCCGCTGCTTGCAACGCAACGATCATCTGGCGATATGGCCCCGGCCCATAACTGATTCGCGCCACGCCTAAATCCGCCATGATTTTGGGAGTGGGCGTATCCGGCAAAATCATAATATTGACGGGCAGCGGAGAACGACTGCATAACTGCTCAATCCGTCCTGCATCACGCAGACCCGGCGCGAAAAAGCCACTTCCGCCTGCCTCGGCATACGCGGTTGCGCGTTCCAGCGCTTGTTCTAAATGCTGATCGTTATGATCGACGGGGCTGGCTTTCAGGAAAATATCCGTCCGCGCATTGATAAATAACGGGACACCAGCGTTGTCTGCGACTTCACGCACGGCTTTAATCCGTGTGGATTGTTCGTCTATCGAGTACAGCCCTTCGCCGCCGACAAGCTGATCTTCAAAGTTGATCCCAACCGTCCCCGCTGCGATCACCTGAGCAATCGTGTCATGAAGCGCCGCCGGACTATCCGCATAGCCGCCCTCGAAATCAATCGTCACGGGCAGATCAACGCTGTCACAAATCTCTTTTGCGTTTTCAATCGCCAGCCGCAGCGGGATTTTTTCGCCGTCGTCGAAGCCGTGTGCCGCCGCCACCGACCAACTTCCCGTCGCAATCGCCTTCGCGCCGATGTCTTGCAGTGCCTTCGCGCTCCCTGCATCCCAGATATTAAACAGAATGATAGGATCGCCCTTCACGTGAAGCTGTGCGAATAAATGAGCGCGTTCCGTTTGAGTCGTCATAGTATCCCCTTTATTCTGTTTAGGTCATACGTCAAACGATCATAATGCTGATCGCGCAAAAACCCAAGATTTGCTCAGGTTGGCGCGGGTTACTCGCTTGCTTCCTCATTTTCAAGGAAGGTCTTAAGGCGCAGCAGGCGTTCATCCCATTTTATGCTGATGGCTTTAATCCATGCTTCCAGTTCGGTAAGCGGTTCGGGCGTGAGCGAATAGCGTTTCTCGCGCCCCTTCTGTTGGATCATCACCAAGCCCGCCGCTTCCAGAACATCCAGATGCTTGAGGATACCCTGCCGCGTGATCGGATACTCCTCGGCAAGTTGGGTCGCCGTCTTTGGGCTGTTTTCCGCTAAATTTAAAACCAGCTTCCGGCGCATCGGATCGGCAAGTGCCGCAAAAATGGGTGAATCGCTCAAAACGACAACCTCCTGAACCTTACTAATTTGCTTCGGACGCGAAATCGGATAATCGTCGGGAACGACCTATGTGTCGTTCCCGGCAAGGACATACTAAAAGCCTTCGGGACGCGGGAGTGTCCGACCTTCGATGTAAGCGTTCAAGTTCTCCAACGCCATCTCCCAACCTGCCCCATCTTGGTCAAAGCGAGATTGACGTTCAGCCTCTGGCAGCGATTCAAATCCGGTTTCGATTACGGTAAAGCGGGTTCCACCATTTTCTTCTTCCAGCATGTAGCTTGTTTCCAGCGACATATCGGGCAAGCTGCGTGTGGTGAGTTGTCGCGGCGGATCCACTACGACAACAAGCGCCACCTCAACATCCATCCCGTCAATACGCACGGAAATCTTATCATCCTTTTGCGAAAAATCTGTGCCGGGCGCGAACCACGCCGCGATCTGTACCGGATCAATCACGGCCTGCCAAACCCGTTCACGCGGTGCTGCAATCCAAATACTCCGCTCAACCTTTATTTTTTCCATATCTCGCGCTCCTATATGCAACCTTTAAGTTACACATAAGATACACGAAAACATGTTCTAGTGCAACCCCCTAGTTTCACTTCTCTTTTTGGCAGCATTTGGCAGCAAAGCGTCTTCCTTTGGCAATCATTCACGGCGTAAAGTGGGACTATAGGTCATTCTTTTAAAACTCAGGAGCATAGGATGTCGATCAAATTTTGGCAGCGCTGGCTGATCGTTGTGACGGGAGGGGTCATCGTCTACGGGCTGATGCTGATTTTGCTACCACAGACCACGCACACCCTTTTTAATACGCTGTTTTTTGCCTCATCGGAATCGATCCGACGGATTGGCACAGACTCAAGCCATTATGTCGCGTTGGTTTATGGCGTATTAGGCGCGGTCATCATTGGCTGGATGGTGACGATTATGGCGCTGCTCATCATCAGCTTTCAATCACAGCCGCGCAACACATGGAACATCATCACGCTCTCCGTCGTGACGTGGTACATTATCGACAGCGGCTTTTCGCTCGTAATCGGCTCGCTTGCTCATGTGCTGTTTAATACCGGATTCTTCGTGCTGTTTGCTGTGCCGTTAATCGCCCTTTACGGTCATCTGCGGCGGAAGCCTGTTGATGACCACTTTTAACTCTTAGGCTTCCTTCCCGTCGCCAGCAGTGCATGATACTGCTGGCGGATGCGTCCGTCGGCTTCGGTCACTTCGGCTAATCCGGCATACGCGGCGGGCTTGAATCGCGCCAGCGCATCGGGAGTCATCGCGTCCAGCACCATGCGCGTCCCATTAGAGAGCTGCCACGCCCACCAATCATCGGCATTGGCGAAATAAATATCGAAGACCTCATTCGTCGCCTGAAAATCCGTCAGCCCGCCTTTGGCGAAGATCACCTCCAGCTTTTCCGGTGTATTCCCGGTACTTACCGCCCGCCATACCTCCGGCACAACAAAATCCGCCGGGAAAAATTGCGGCAGCAGCTTGCTCCACCATAACCAGCGTTCATCATGCGCTCCGGTGGTGATCGTGCCTAAAACGCCGCCCGGCTTTAAAATCTGCTGGATGGCCTGCATGGTCGCGTCGATATGGGGTATAAAAAAGAACAACGCGAAGCCGCACAGCACAAAATCAAAGTGTTCGTCGGGGAAATCCAGATGTTCGGCATCCATCAGCCGCATTTCGGCGTTGGTCAGCCCTCGTGCATGGATTTCGGCACTAGTCAGCCGCACCATCTCCGCCGAAAGATCGACTCCGACTACACGCCCTGATTTTCCAACTTTTTCCGCCGCCGGGTACAACAGCGCCCCACGTCCCGCCGCTAAATCCAAGATTTGTGCGCCTGCCGGAATCGGTAAATCCGTTACCAGTTTTTCCGCATAATAAGCGAAGAAGTTCGACCCCGGCACGCCATAAGTCGGTGCGGCGCGGTCAAAAGTGCCGATCACGGTTTGTTTGTAGTCTGATGTCTCGCTCAAGATTATGTTCCTCGTGCTGGATTCGGTTAAGGTCAGTCGGACGAATCGTTATCATCCGATTCCGATTTATCTGCCTCTAAGTGAAATTGGTGCAAAAAGCGGTGCAAAATAGGGACAACCAGCACACCGACAGAAACGAGAAACACGATGCCGGAAAACAGCGCATAAAACGACGCGAACAGCTTGCCTGCGTCCGTCTTTAAAGGATTAACCGGCCCCATGCCGCCGAGAATCATGGCCGCGTTTAACGTCGCGTCAATCCACGTCATATCCTCTAAAATTCGATAACCTAAAATGCCAATCGCCCATGAGATGGTAACAAGCAGCAAGGCGGCAGCGGCAAAACGGCCTAAACGCCGTAAAAATACAGAGCGCGGAATTAAAGGTTGGTGATGCTGTTCAAACATCATGCGCGTGACTTTATCCTTAAGCCCAAACGAGTATCACCAGTATAAACCCGCGTGTTTATCTTAACAACGACTGTCCGCCGTCAATCCAGACTTCTGTGCCGCTGATATGGCTGGCCTGATCGGACGCAAGAAACAGGATCAAATCCGCCACTTGTTTCGCGCTGCCCGGTTCACCTTTGGTCAGCGGAATATCGCCTTCAGGAAATTCAACCGGGACTTCGGCTTTTTCTGTGTTGATCTTTTCGGTATTTTCATCAATCAGCGTATCAATCGCGCCGGGGCAAACCACGTTCACGCGGATTTTGTGTTGGCCTAATTCCACCGCCGCCATTTTTGCAAATGCCACCTGCCCGGCCTTCGAGCAGGAATAAGCCGTCGCACCCGCGCTGGTAAAGGTGCGCGTCCCGTTAATGGAAGCAACAATGACGACTGAACCGCCGCGTTTTTTCAGATGAGGAATGGCATATTTGACCGAGAGAAACGTGCCTTTGAGGTTAATCGTGAGGGTTTTATCCCAATCTTCGGGGGTAAGGTCTTCCAGCGGAGCCCACACGCCGTTGATTCCGGCATTCGGCACGACAATATCCAACCGTCCGTAAGCCTTCACGAGCTGCTGTGTGGCTTTTTCCATCGCTTCCGGTTCGGAGGTATCCGCGACCAGCGTCACCGCCTCGCCGCCTGCTTTTTTAATTTGCTTAACGACTTTATCCAGTTCCGATTCAGTGCGTCCGAGTGCGCCGACCTTTGCGCCCTCTTTCGCCATCAGCCGCGCCGCCGCTGCGCCGATGCCCGATCCTGCGCCCGTCACGAGCGCGACTTTGCCTTCTAACAACATGCTTTTCTCCTTCATCATTAAGTCTGTGGGGGTGTAAAATCCGTCAGCGGCTTGAGCTTTGCGCCGACGGATTGCGCGGCGTTGGTTTGTTTTGTGTCCGCCGTGATCAAAGGGATCTCTAAGTTTTGCGCCAGCGCGATATAGGCTGAGTCATAAATCGCCAGCGCGTGTGCTAAACCAATATCGAGGCTGCGTTCCAGCAGTTCGCTCATCATCGCTATAGTGAGGGGTAAATCGCGCAAATCCGTAATGAGTGCTTTCGCTGTTCCGATACTCATACCCTCAAAGTGTACCCGTTTCTACAGTACATGGGTACATTCGGGATAACAAAACTCAGGGATATATATAGTGCTAATGTTGTCCCACTAAGTTCAAACAGCGCGTCTGCATGAGATGTGTATTTTTCAGAGATGAGATGAGCGATAACGACACTGGCATCAACAACATAGCATATTTCGGTTAAAGCGATCATCGGTCACGATCTTCCCTTAGTAATTCAAGCGAGGTTGGCGCACCGGGCGGGGGTGTCCAACGATTTCGCCTAATCGACTCATTAACCTCTTTAGGGGTACGTGCCGTAATTACCTTGATTGTTTTGACTCGTCCAAGACGCTCATCAACAATTTGGATAACGATCACCTTAAGTTCTTCCATCGTTAGACTATCTACAAGATTGCGTTCAACTGCCACTTCACACCTCACATCCGCTTTTCTTCATAATTATACGCTGTTTTTCGCTGCCACAATCAGATGTATCACGGCCTCCATACGGGCGCAATGATGTTTTCATCAGCACGAGTAACGCGTCGGACTGTGCGTCCATTCCACACATAAAGTCCGTCATAGCCGTCGCGTGTCGAAACAAACGCCAACCTTCCATCCGATGCCCATGTCGGCCAATAAGAATAATCCTGCGCCGGATTTTGGGTGATGTTGCTGATGATCTGCCCATCCCAAATATAAATATCCGTGTCCCATGCAACATAGCCGGAGCTAAAAGCGAGCCTCCCATCCGCGCTCCAACTATATCCGGGAGTCGCTGCCTGAATAGGAATCAGCGCTCCACCTTCCCACACGACGAGTTCCGAACTCTGTTTGCCAATGAGAAATGCCAAACGCCTATCGGCGCTCCAAGCTCCTCTATAGTTAACGATAGCCGTCCCAGATGAAATATTGGACGTGTATACACCATCCCAGACTATCATCCCTGTGTTACCGTCATGTGTTGATGTATAGGCCAAGCGTCCATCCGCGCTCCAAGTAGGGTTGTCATCGCTGGCTGGATTTTGTGAGATATTGGTCAGTGTCCCGTTATACCACACATAAATTTCCATGTTACCGTTGCGCTCAGAGGTAAACGCGATGCGCCCATCAGGACTGATGGCCGGCTGCCAATCGTTCATCGGATGCTGGCTGATGTTGGTCAATGTGCCGCTATCCCATAGAAAAACTTCGGTATTGCCGTCTACATCGGAGAGATAGGCAAATCGACCAGCATCATCAAACCCATAAGAATTTTGATAAGGAGGATTGGGGAGTGTCATCCGCGCATCACGTTTAAGATCAAGAAAGACAATCCGGCGGTCATTTAACCCTACATCAAAATTGGTGTAGGCAATGACATCATCTAACGGAACCGCTGGACTAAGCGCTAATACGATCAGCAGCGCCGCGCCGGATAGCAGCACACAAACCAGCATCACAACACCATAAAATCGCCGCATGAATGACCTTCCTAAAAACGCAAAAATAACACACATAAAAACAGAGCAGTAGAAAATTTTATCTTTCCTTGGCTGCTCTGTTTGGTTGAAACTCTAGGCAGTTGTGATTAAAGAAAATCCCCCCAAACTGCGACATTTTTGGATTTTTTAAGGCGTTGCTTCGGCGGTGGCTTCGGTGTCTGGTTTGGATTCACCAGCAGGGGCAGCGACGGGTGTATACGCGAATGTCCGCATGACTTGAAGCGCATCTTCGGCATACTGTGCGGCTTCGCCTTCGGGCGCATACAGGGTGAACAAGCCATAAGAATCATTCTGGACGACGACGACATACAACACACCAAGTCGCAGCGCCCCAACAGTGTAAGTTCCGGTGGCTTGTGCGCCGTCTAAATCCCCGATTGCCAATTCTTCTGGTTCATCAAGCTGCAAGAATTCGCCGCCGCTTAATGTCGCCGCTTGTTGCAAGATGGTTGCCGCGCCTGATCCAGAATTGCCGCTGACGGAAAAGGGAATCACATCAAGCGCCGCGTAAAACTGCCCTTCCGCCAATTGATCGGGCAGAATATCAGGCACGGGCGTGATATTGGAAAACAAGACCGTTCCGGTGCGATTGCGCGATGTCCAATCTTCGGGATACCCGACGGTGAACGTCCCGGCTTCGTTGGTCGTTGTCTGCGGCATAGATGGGGTAGCCGTTAGCACGACTTCCTGCGTCGCGTCGCCTTGGGGGGATTCGCTCTCGGTAGCCTCGCTGGTCGCGTCGCCGCTTCCCGTGCCTTCATCATCATCGCCACCATCGAACAGACCGCAGGCCGTTATGGTCAGCATCAGCACAAATAAAAGTAGGACTCTCGTCAATTTCATGGATTCTAACTCCTTATGGGCAAATGAAATCGGATTGGTACACTGTAAGGGCGGAGGCATGCCTCGCCCTTGCAAAAGGCTACAACCTTCTTAACTCACCTTACGCAGATTTGGTGTTTTGTAGAGGCGGGTTTCAAACCCTCCACTACACAGGCGGCAACTACGTAACTTCTATAAGATCAGGACTTTCGCTTACCTCACCCCCCGGCCCCCTCTCCAATACTTGGAGAGGGGCAGAAAAACGCATCTTGAAGTCCCCTCTCCATGCAATGGGGAGGGGATTTAGGGGTGGGGTAAATGCGTGAGCGAAAGTCCTAAAGATAAATTACTCAGCCGGCGCGGTATAAATAAGCGAAGCCGCTAAAGTCCGCGCCGCATCTTCATACTGCGCGATCTCGCCCTGTGGCGCACGTAAATCAATCACGCCATAACCGCCCGTTTGTGCCACGACGATATAAAGAATATCCAATGTCCCGGCGCTGCCCGTGACCGTGCCAGAAGCCAGTACCGCTTGTTTGCCATCCGCATCGAAAGCCGTCGGTTCGCCCAAAGTCACTTGATCGGCGGTTTCCGCATTATTCAGGCTGATAAACTGCGCCAGCACATCACCGGGCGCGGCTCCTGCTTCTAATCCATAAATCACCAGCGCACTGTCGGCAATCACGTTGATCGATCCGCGCACTTGTCCCGCGCCGGGGACAGCCGCTTCCAGCGAGTCCGTCGTATTAGCGACCATGATCTGGCCTTCGACTTCACTTACCGCCCACGTTTGCGGATACGTGACCATCATTGATCCATCCATCGTCATAATGGTGAACGGCGGCATCGGTGTTGTAGCGATGACCTCACCGCCACCCGACTCGGTTGCCTCGGCAGTTTCGTCATCGTTCCCGCCGCCGCAGCCCGCCAACAGAAAAATAGACAGCAGGCCGATCCAAAGCATCATTAAAAAGGTTTTCGATTTCATTGTTTCTCCGTCTATTACGCCAGCATCATTGTTATTCTAGCAGAAAAATAAAGCGCACCGGAGTGCGCCTTATGTTATTGCATTGTTTATACACTGATTTCGTCAGACTATCTCACAGAGGTGAATTAGTCCAGTACCCGGAAAGTGCGCGTTAGCGAGGCTGGGTAACTGGCGTAACCGTTGCCTAAACCTGAACTGTAGACCCTATAGGTATAGTTACCGCCCACCAGATTCAAGCCTAACAGCGTACATGAAGTATCGCCATCGCAGGCGGTTTGCGCTCGGCTCAACCATGTGCCATAAATGACCACGCCATTTTTCTTCACTTCGAGATAGTGATAGTTGCTGTTCGCGCCAGCCGTCCAAATGAAATCGACATAATTGGTGATAAAGGTCTCATTCTCGCCGGGAGTAGCGAGCGTCGGTACGCCGGGGTTAGGTACATCAATCGTCGAGTCTTTGGGATTGACCAAGCCGCTGCTGTTCCCACTCCATCCGCTGGCACCCGCGCCACCAAAGCCCATCACCCACCATCGATAATTGCCATCCGCAAGGTCAAAAGTCGCTTGATACTGGCAAGGCAATTCGCCGGAATCGCCCATATAGCAACCATCCTCGAAACGCTGCGTCACATCAATCACATTGGTCAAAGTGCTGTCCGCATTGACACGCCAGACATATAAACGGTAGCTTGTCGCATCATTTAGCCCGTCCCATTGGAATGTGGGGCGGCTGCTGTTGGCGTTCAACATGACCATTGTGCTGGTTAAAACTGTGCCGTTAGTGCCTGTAAGAGACGCGCCTGCCATGTTCAAAATGGCGGGGCCAGCCCAGCCGATGCCCCCATTCTGGAGACCGCCTGTCGAGTAACCGCCCGGCCCCCATGCGCCCAGATACCAATTATATGCGCCGTTGGTCAGATAAAAGCTGCCATCCGGCGGGATCGCCAGACAGTTGCCGCCGCCGCAAGTCAGATCACTGCGCTTGTACCAACGATCATGCACAATCGCCCATGATGCGTTATACAGCACCACGCGATACCAGCTTGCGCCGGCGATGTCGTTAAATTGGAAGCGCGGATTATCGAAGCGGTTGAGCGTTTCGGGATTGCTATCGAGTGCGACGAGCAGGCTCAAGGTGAAGTTATTGGCGTTGGGCGCGGTCAGGTTAATCCCGATGTTTTCCGGGTCTGACCAGCCCGAATTTGAGTAGCCGCCTGTCGTAAATCCGGCTAAACCCGTCCCGCGCACATGTGCTATATACGTGCCGTTGGCGAGCGTATAACGCGGACGGAAGGTACACGTCCCGCCCACACACGCGATGCGCGGGTCACTTAATTGAACCGTCTCATCATACACTTGGGCATAAGCGGGTGTGCCGATCCACACTTCGTAAGCTGTATTACGCGGATTATGATTCCACGTAAAGGTCAGGTCGCCGCGCGTCGTCGGGTCTATATTCTCGTTGCTGTCGAAGCTCGTTGGGGCGGGGACGCTGCTGATCGTAAAGGCGGTGTTGTTCGCCGTCCAGCCATCCCAGCCCGTCCAGCCGTTACCATATTGCCCGCCCACGCTATAGCCGCCGGGGCTATATGCCCGTACATAAGCCAGATAACTGCCGTTCCCGTTAATCGTAATTTGGGGCGTGCGGAGTTTGCCGCCTACATTGGTTAAACCGCCTGCGGCATAAGTCTGCTGATGCAGCGTTTGCGTAAAGCCGGGTGTCGCAATAAACACCTCATAATAAACCGCGCCTGCAAACGGCGGGAACTCAATTTGAATGAGGTTAGTACTCAGGTTCGGACCACCGACTGCCGCCACGCCTCCGGTTGGCGCTGTCGCTGGCGGCGCATTGACCGTGAAATTGCGTCCGATTGACCAAGGGCTGTAACCGTTTGTCTGACTCCACGAGCGCACATACCAACTGTAAGTGTCGTCGTAAAGCGGGATATTCGGCTGATAGTTGCATGATGAATCGCCGTCGCAGCCTGCCGTCGCCGCGCTCACCCACAGGTCAACCGCCGTTGTATATTCGGGCGTGTTCCAAACGTAAATC
>Ga0163147_10009879_pt1 | contig 10246 bp, 4 predicted proteins | sample OliLakLV19MP6G1_FD_148597 | JGI IMG/M metagenome (GOLD analysis project Ga0163147, IMG submission 148597) | Freshwater microbial mat bacterial communities from Lake Vanda, McMurdo Dry Valleys, Antarctica- Oligotrophic Lake LV.19.MP6.G1 | ecosystem: Environmental > Aquatic > Freshwater > Lake >... | reverse complement strand
GCTTCGTCGCGGATGTCGTAACACAGCAGCTTGTTGTCGTCGCGTACGTAGAGTTGCCCACCGGCAATGACTGGGTAGGTCGCACCGATTCCATTCACGGCATCGGGGATCGCGAACCGCCCTCGCTCGACATACTCTTTCGGCGAAGCATCGGCGAGGATCATTTCCCCGCTGCTCGTCCGCAGGTACAGGTGATTTTCGGCCCAGGTGATTGCGATTTTCCCCACTTGGGTCTGGCCACGCGTTACTGTGTCTGACGAGCCAGACTGACTAACCCCGCCGACGATTCGTGTTTTCCAGACTTGTTCCCCGCGTCTCCAATCGATGCACTGGAGCACCGACGCATCCATCGTCGTGAAAAAGCGGTCGCCATCAATCAGGCCGTTATCCTGAAAGGAATCGGGGCTGAATTTGTTACGGTATTGCTCCAGAACTTCGAATTCCTCGCCCTTGGCGACGAGCTTAAGCAGTGCCATTCCGGTGCCATAGCCGTTGCTTGTTACGATCTGATCGCCGAGTACGATCGGTGTGTGGGAATTGGCGAAGTGGTGGGAAAGTTTCTCATACTTCCAGAGTGGCTTGCCGTCGGCCGCGCGCACACCGACCAGTGCCTTATCGAGAAAGGCGACATACTGCCGCACTCCGCCGACTTCTGTGGCGACCAGCGCCGCATAGGCCGCGGAACCGCCATCAGAAACCACGCTGCGCCAAATCTCTTTCCCCGTTCGTTTGTCGAGAGCCACGAGGGAAGCGTCCGGCCCGCCGGGAGTACAAATCAGCCAGTCCCCATCAATCAATGGATAGTCACAAAACCCCCATTTCGGTCGTTTCACCCCAAAATCATCGGGATAACTTTTGCTCCACAGTTCCAGCCCGTCTCGAGTGTTCAAACAGACCAACCGGGCACCGCTGGTAAGCGCATACAGCCGATGGCCATCCAGCGTTGGGGAGCGTTGACTGAGCCATCTCATCAGTGAGTTTTCATTCACTTTCGGACCAACCGGAGTCAACCACAGACGCTGGGCCGTGGACTGATCGATGCATGTCAGGTATTCTCCCTCTTCAAAATATCCCAGGGTGTAAATCCGACCGTTTGCGATCGACACCGATGCAATGCCTTCGCCCAGCCCGTCCACGCGCCACAAGAGCGGGGGGCCAGTTTCCGGCCATTCTTTGAGCAGCCCGGTCTCCGGTGAAGTGTTGTCGCGATTCGGTCCCCGCCACTGCGGCCACGAACCGCCCATCGCGGCTTTCGATTCGGCCTCGTCCTCGCCGGTAATGGCAAACAGTCTGTTTCGGGTGGCGATGTACAACGTGGCGTGGGAAAAACACGGTGAAGAACAGATCGAATTCCCCATGTTGATTTCAGCGAGCGGAACACGAAGTTCCCCCGTCTTCTTCATCGCAACGTCAGGATCTGACGAAAGGCCAAACACCGCGACGTCGCCTTCCTCGTCAGCAAGATAGACCTTGTCATCAACGATCAGTGGGGAAACCCAGACCGTTGTCAAGCTGTCATAAGCCCAATGGCGATGACCCGTCGCGGCGTCGAAGCAGTGCACCATTCCGAAGGTGTCGGCGGCAATCACCAACCCTTTCGCGACGGCCACCGAACTCATACTGCGGTGCATCACGTCTTCAAACTTCGTTCCGCAACTCATGAACTCCCAGACCAGCGCGGAATTGGGGTTGGGGATCGCCTTCTCGCCCGCCTTCGGATCAACGGCTTGAGTCCGTCGGGGCGGAAGAGGCTTGTCATTGGCATCTACCGCCAACTCGGAACTGACATCGCCCCGCTTGGTGGGGTCGATGCAAACCAAACGGCCCACACCGTCGCCCTGCTCAACGTCACGTCCCGATGCGATGTACACGCGGTTTTCGTAGACGACAGCGTTCCCCAGCAAACTATTGCGGTTGCTGCGACCGGCGAGCGTATAGACAGTCGCCTTCGGATTGATGTCGAATTCCCAAAGCCTGGTTCCTGTCTCAGGGTCGAATGCGCGCACCCAACCGTCACTCTGCGGCACGATCACCTGCACCTGACCAGCAATCTCGGCAACCGTGGGGCTGGAGAACTGAGTCACCAGAATATTCGCTCCGGGAGAATTGTCCTTCCAAAAGACTTCGCCTGTCTCCTTGTTCAGACAGACGAGGCTCGGCGCATCCGGCTTGGGGACCGTGACGTAATCTTCGCCGACGCCATTGTTGATGGTCACATAGATCCGGCCGTTCCATGAAGCCCCGATGGAACAGGGACGCGGCGGCCCCATGACCGTTGTTCGCTGGAATGGTTCAAACGTCTTGATCAGGTCGAGCGTCCAGAGTTCGCGCGGGGCACCCTCACCGCGAATCAACGGGCCGATATCCAGACAATGAACCTCCCCACGATTTGTCGCAATCCAGAGCCGTTCCCCTTCGATCAGCGGCGAGCTTCCCAGCCCGTGCCAACTCGCGTCGTGAAGGCGGCCCGCCGCCAACGGCGGTGACAGGAATTCATAGACTGGCTTTCCGTCCGCCACCCGAAAGCACTTCAACATGCCCACAAGTCGGTTGGGATCTTTCTCACCTGTCGGCGTCTGATATGTTCCAATCCAAACCAGTCCATTCGCCACAACCGGCGATGAAAACGTCTCTGCACCCAACGGAGCTGACCACCGCACCCCGCGTGTCTCCCGAATCAGACGGCCTTCTTCCCGCTGTTCCACAGACCACACCGTGGGCGGATTCCCTTCGAGACTCACAGAGTTACGCGTGCCATCGCGTCCCTGCATCGGCCAGTCGTCGGCATTTATCACGTTTGTTCCCGCGATAACGACGCACAGAAGGACCGTGGGGACGATCCACCGTAAAAATTTCTTGAACATTGGATGCATGCTTTCGTTGGAGAGTCAAACAGAAATCATTTTTTCGACGCGATGGAAACTCAATGCGGCGGTTTTGTGGAGCACGCCAATTTTTGTCGTCACGAGGCGATGGCGAATTCCAGCCGAGAAACGCAATTCGCATCGACTCTATTTGTTTCGTCACCCTCGGGCGTCGACCGTTTTGTCATCACCTAATTGGACAGCGCCACTTTTTCCAAAATAATAGCCCGAAGCGTAAGCGAGGGAAAGAGTTGGGGACAATCCCTCACTTACGCTTCGCGTTGCAAAAAACGCTCGATGTCCGCCAAAACTGGCGCTGTCCAACTAAACACATGCTGGAATTCGGAATCTCTGATTTCACTTGTACGGCCATGATTATTAACAAAGGACGTTCCAGGGTCGGAATCACAGTCGGCGGAGCGACTGAGCTACGTAGGCGATGTCGCTCCGCGACTCGCATTCTTGTCCCCGGACTACCGCAAACGAATTCTCGTGGCTTTAGTTGGACAACGCCACTTTTTTCGAACTAGTAACCCGAAGCGTTAGCGAAAGGACGAGTTAAGTACAATCCCTCGCTAACGCTTCGGGTTGCAAAACGCTCGGTTTCAACCAAAACTGGCGCTGTCCAATTAAGCACCCGTGCATAAGTTTCTTCGTTTAACGGCAAGCCGAAGGCGTCGGTTTTCTGGTAATTTGCCTACGCCTCCGGCTCGCCGTTAAACGAATTATGCCCAATAACTTGTGCGTGGGTGCTTAGGACCCGTCCAGAAACATGTCCGTGATTTGGAGCCGCGCCCGTCAGGAAGTGGTGTGTCGACTCCGCTTCCTGACGGGCGCGGCTCCACGGATTTATTTTTGAACAGGTTTTTACTCTGCAGTCCTCCAGCTGGAGACGGGAAGGGGTCTGACCACTTCTTCATGCAAGGCCCTTGGCGCGTCCCAGATCTTGACACTTCCGTAGTTGTCCCCCGTCGCGAGTCGTGTTCCGTCCGGGCTGAAAGCGAGACTGTCGAATGTATCCGTGTGTGTTTCCAAATTCAGCGTTTCTTGCCCTGTCACGGTGTCCCAGATTTTGACCGTCCCATGGCAACTTGCAGTCGCCAGTCGAGTCCCATCGGGAGTGAAATCAGCAACGGACTGATCGATGGTTGTCAGGAGCTCCTGACCATTGCTAACATCCCAGAGTTGGATGATGACCGCTTCCGAAGGGGCGTTGTTGTCGCGCTTAAGGGATACAACTCGCGAGCCGTCCGGACTGAAGGCGAATTGACGTACGTTACCAGACTGGAGCGCCAGTGTCCGCACTTTCGCCCCCGTACTTGAATCGAACAGTTGGATTGAATTGTCAGTACTCGCCGCTGCGATCTGTTTTCCGTCGGCGCTGAGGACGAAGCCACTTAACTTTCCCGAATGTCCCTTGAGTTTGCACGTCGGATGACCTGTCGCTGTGTGCTGGAGAGTTACGGTCCCGTCCGAATTCAGCATTGGAATGACTGTCCTATCCCCAGAAGTCGTACCCGATCCATTGCGGCCGTGCCCATCAGTCGTGAAAGTCTCACGACCAGTCATCGCGTCCACGACTTCCGTCCCCGCAATGATCTGTGCCCCGTCATGGCTGAATTCCAAATGACGTACCCATTTTGTTTTGACGATCAACGTGCGCGACTCGTCCCGTAACGCCATGTCCCGCAAAAGAAGTCTTCCATCGTCGTCGCCCGAGGCAATCCGAGTCCCGTCCGGGGTGAAGGCTACAGAATTCACGCTACCTACGTGTCCATCCAGTCTATGAACGACCTTTCCCGTTGCTGCGTTCCAAATCGTTACCCTGTCGAAGCTGCTCCCCGATGCAATCCGAGTTCCATCCGGGCTAAACGCGACGCATGTGACGGCATTATAATCGCGTAACACCACTGGCATTGCGTCGGACTTGTTAGCCGAAAGCTCCCAGATTCTCAGGCTACCGTCTTCGCTCGCCGATACCATCCTGGTTCCATCCGGGCTGAATGCAACGCTGTTAACAGTTCTAGTATGGCCTGTGAGTGTGAGCGGCGCCTTAGCCTGGGCAACATCCCAAAGTGTGATCGTCTTATCGGTCCACGAAGCGATCCGCGTTCCATCGGGACTGAAGGCGACACCGGTCATGCTGTTAATATCAATAGGGAATCGGCTGTATTTAAGCTCGAGCCGCTCCTCGCCGGTTATCGTTTCCCAGACTCTCACCCTGCCATCACGACTACCCGAAACAATCTGCATACCGTCTGGACTGAATGCAATACTGGTGACCCAATCAGCAGGTCCCGTAATCGTCCGAACCTTTTCGCCGGTCATTGAGTCCCAGATGATGATCGTCGAATTGTCGCCCCCTGCGGCAAACCACTTTCCATCCGGACTGAACTTAACCGTATTGTCATGACCCTGAAATCCCTTGATTTCCCGTATCCGCTCTCCGGTTGTTGCATCCCACAGAGTTCCCATTCCGTGAAAATCGACCGAGGCGATGCGTTTGCCGTCGGGGCTGATTGCGAGGCTCACAATCCAATAGGGATGAATTAGCAAATCGCGCCGACAGAGTCTGTTCCAATAGTACCACTCAAATCCACGCAAGTCCTCGGCAGAGGGTTTCGGAACATGACGTTGCAGCAGATCGTACACAACGTCAACCCGACCATCTTTCCAGGCGCTCTGAGCAAGGTTCATGTGAGCCACGTACAGGTACCGCCGAGCAAGCGTGGCGCTTGCATCCGACTCCTCGCGGCGGTTTTCGGCAAGTATCGCACTGGTCTTCGCCTCTTCACGCGCAATCTCGGCGATCGCTTTCTCCCGAACAGCGTCAGCCGCCTTGTCGTCTGCACGAACTCGGTAAAATGCCTCGGACCTGGCACGGTTGTTGGCCTCGACGGCGAAATAGGATGAGACCGAGGTTCCGACGATTAAACAAGCAACCGCTGTGACAACCAGACCTGCCACAACGGGATTTCGACGACACCACCGCCAGGCTCTCTCAATGGTGCCAACCGACCGAGCCATGATCGGCTCGCCGCGAAGGAATCGTCCAAGATCGTCGGCCAGCAGTTGCGCCGTGCCGTAGCGGCGGTGTGGTTCCTTCTGCAGGCATTTCAGGCAGATCGTTTCGAGGTCGCGGGGGATACCAGAATTCAACAGTCGCGGCGAGGCCGCTTCCACATGAATCACCTGATCAATTGTCTTCATCACAGAATCCGCGCGGAACGGCGCGCGGCCCGTGAGGCATTCGTACAGGACTGCGCCCAGTGAGTACACATCGCTGCCGGGGCCGATCAGGCTGCGTTTTCCCTGGGCCTGCTCCGGCGGCATGTAACTGGGTGTGCCCAGAATCTGGCCGGTGCGTGTGAGATCGCTGTCACCTTCAACTCGCATCGCCAGGCCAAAGTCGGTGATGCGGACCTGATCGTGCTCGTCGATCAGGATGTTCGATGGTTTCAGGTCGCGATGCAGAGTCCCCTGCTGGTGCGCGTAGTGAATCGCTTCCGCCATTTGACGAACGTAGCCTGCCGCTTGTTTTGCAGGTAAGACATTTTCGCGCACGATCTTCGCCAGGTCGCGGCCTTCGACATAATCCATTGAGAAATAATGCCAGCCCTCATGCTGGCCGACTTCGTGAATCGCCACGATGTTCGGATGCTGCAGTCCGGCCACGGCCTTCGCTTCGACGAGAAACCGCTGCACGTCCTCTTCGGTCGCCAGCCGTCCAGCGACGATCATCTTGACCGCGACGATGCGTCCCAGCGTGGTCTGCCGAGCCTTGTAGATGACGCCCATCCCGCCTCGGGCGATTTCTTCCAGCAGTTCGTAGTTCCCGACGTAACTGAGCTCTTGGCCCGGTCCCAGAGCCTGCGACAGGTCGTCGCCAAACCCGCGGATGGGCTGGGCCATCCGATTTATCCGATCGTGTTGGCCAAAGAATTCTCGTAACTCACCCGCGAGTTTCGGATGCCGGGCCAGAATCTCACGGCGATCGGGCACGGTGCCGCTCTCGCAGGAGCGAATGTAGTCGGCGATCACTGTTTCCAGTTGCTGGTCGCGATCCATGTCATCGTCTGGGGGCGTCACAATGCTTTCGGGCATGGATTTTCCTTGCTCGGTCTTCGCCGGATCCTGGCATCGTTTTATAGGACGTATGGGTCCAATGAGTCGTATGGGACGAGCGAGCCAGGAGAGACTCGTGAGTCCTGTGAGTCCCGGATGTCCCACCAGCCGCCCCATGACGGCTGACTTTGGCTTGCAGTTCAAAGAAAAAGCATCTCATTCTTCCAACAGGTTGTGCATCGTTCTGAGCCCTCGGAACAACAGTCCCGCGACGGCCGCTTCGCTGCGGCCGATTTCTGCCGCCACTTCGGCCAGCTTCAGACCTTGCAGATGGTGCAGCACGATCACCTCACGCTGCGCTTCGGGTAATTTGGTCAGAGCCTCCGACAGCCGCAGCAGATCCTCTTGCCTGACGGCCTTTTGGCTGGGCGACGACTGCGCAGCGACGAGCCAGTCCTGCGTCCGCGAGAACGACGCATCGATCCCGGCTTCGAGCGATCGTTCTCGGCCAACGTCACGCTTGTCTCGCCGCTGATTTCGCAGAGCGTCGGCCAGGTTGTGCTTTAAGATCTCTCGCAACCAGGCAGCTAACTCGGCCTCAGTGCTGCCTCGGAACTGATCTCGGTTCGCAAATGCATTCAACAGTGTCTGCTGAACGATGTCCGACGATTCAAGCTTGGCCGGATGACGCGGATTCAGATGGGCGCGAGCTAACAACGTCAAATATGGCCGATGCCGTTCCAGCCATTGTTCCTGATCCATGAGAGGCTGGTTCATGTTTCGCTGCCAGTAGAAGGGCGGGCTGAACGTGATTCTCAGTATGACCGTTTCCGCAAACGGATGCACTGAAGCGGACCCTTGCGAAATCCTGTACGGGCGAGCCAGCAACTGACGACTTTGAAGACTGGCAACACGAATCGTACTCGCCGGATGCACCATTTGCCTGACCATGAGCCACAAGCACGGTAATCGCACGCATGCTTTATGCGGCAGGGATTGAGAAGGCTCGCAGAAGGGCTTGAGCAAAACTGAAAGTTGTCTGCCGAACGCTGACCAGGGGCGAGCTCGTAAGCACCTGCAACTGACCCGCGGGTTTGGGATGACCGACCGACGATGTATTCAATGAGTTCGACAATCGTGTTGAAAACGGTTGTTCCATTACGAGGCTGTTCATCGCGATTTCCTGTTACAGGTTGTGTTGTTTTTGTCGTCCCTGCAGTCATAGACGACACGGCGGTCCAACCTGTGCGCGCGCAGACACGAAAATGCGATCTTTCCAGTGACTTGCCGTAAAACGTTTCCCTATCGAGCTTTAACTGGTGCAATGCCATACGAAAGGTTCTCGTCCGAACATCCACAATTCGGATTGGCCCAGCATCTTCTGCAAGGACTGGCAACAAGCCAGCGATGAAGTCGCGGTCATCATGATCCTGGCTGCATTTCTCTGAAAACCCGACCGGCCACACAGGCAAACGATTTCCGGGGTACCCGGCGAGTATTATAGAGAGTACATCCCTACTCAGAACCCGTTCGCGACGCAGGACCACGTGCGATTTTCCATCGGCCGTTGGGCCGGGCAGGCTGCCGGTTGAGCAAGTAATGCACCGGTGACCGAGCGATGCCAGACCCGCCTCGTTGCGCGAGTCGGTCACATCGACGAATGGTACGTAGATGTTCAGCAAGTCATTGTGGGTAAACGACATCTGCAAGAAGGCTTCACTGGCGTAGAAAGATCGTGAGGGCACGATTCACAGCCAGGGAAGGAGGCCATTCGATGCGAGATTTGAGTCGGGGGAAATTTCGGCAACAGATCACATTTCTGCGGCGGCAGTTTCTTCAGGAACGAGATATTGGTGGTCAAATCTTTCCGCGAATACCCATTGACGATGCCCCGGACGCGGAAATGCGGCTGATCATTGTCCTGAGTCGATACGGTGGACTCCGCATTCCATCGGAACCGTTTGCCATGCGATGGCAGGACATCGATTGGAAGCGGCAGCGAATCACCGTGCGATGCGTGAAGACGGAACACCATGACGGACACGAGACACGGGAACTTCCGTTGTTCCCTGAGATCATGCCGGAGCTGCTCGAAGTTCAGGAACGAGCGGAACCCGGCGAAGAGTTCGTGATTGCAAAACGCAGTCAGACGACTGACGCGAATCTGCGGCGACGGATGGCACACATTGTGAGGAAAGCCGGGTTCGAACCGTGGCCGAGAATCTTCCACAACCTGAGGGCATCCAGGCAGACAGAACTGGAAGACCAGTTCCCGTCTCACGTCGTCTGCCAGTGGTTGGGAAACTCTGAAGCCGTCGCCCGTGACCACTATCTCCAGACGTTGGATTCACACTTCGAAAAAGCTACGCAACATTTACAGAAACTGACAGAAACTGACGCGAAAACCACTGAACACGATTTGTCTGAACCGTTTTCAGAAAGTGTCAGAGTTCCAGTGATTTCGCGTGTTTTCGCGTCAGTTATAGGGCAACTAGGTAGGTCACCCACGGAAGCGGAAGGGAATCGAACCGTCGGTCATAAGTTGCCCGACGGGCACGACTTCGGGAACGATCCCGCTGCCCCGTGTGCAATAAGCTACGCATCCGTACTTGACCCGGACTTGGAGACTGTCATTGACGCCTGGGACGAGCTTCCAACGGCAATCCGCAGGGCCATCGCCGGGCTTGTTCACTCTCAACAGGGGAGTGAGCGATGAGTCATCAATCAGCCCCGAAATCATCGAAGCCGAAGTGCCGCCCTTTGACTGTCTGGGAGCTTCCGAAGCTCCTGCATTCTGTTCATCGCTACCGGAAGACCACAACGTCCGTTGTTCGTCAACGTCCGCACTACACGGCGATTCTGGCATTCATCCATCGGAGTCGATTTGTCGTGGCGAGTCAGGTTCAGAGGCGATTCGCGAAGTATCTCAAATCAGCCCGCACGACCCGACGGCATCTCGCTGAGATGGAATCGATGGGGGAACTCGCTGTTGTACAGACCAACAACACCAGCCCGTTGTGGCCGAAAGTGTATTTCGTTACGCGCAGGGGACTGACAAAGCTCAAGCAAGCGTTGTCTCAGATGGGTCAACAATGGACGAAGAATCTCAAAGATCGCCGACGTCCCGCGGGACAATCCGCACTGCATGTTTTGCATGAACTCTTCATTGCAGAATTCCTGTTGAACGTTTGGTCTGCCACACAGGCCTGCAAGGAATTCGAGATTCTGACGATGCAGCGTCGTTCACTCGCAAGGTACGACGCATTCAAAGTCGTGGTCGCCGGACGACCAACGCGTTTGCAGCCGGATGGTATGTT
>Ga0163147_10009876_pt1 | contig 10246 bp, 6 predicted proteins | sample OliLakLV19MP6G1_FD_148597 | JGI IMG/M metagenome (GOLD analysis project Ga0163147, IMG submission 148597) | Freshwater microbial mat bacterial communities from Lake Vanda, McMurdo Dry Valleys, Antarctica- Oligotrophic Lake LV.19.MP6.G1 | ecosystem: Environmental > Aquatic > Freshwater > Lake >... | reverse complement strand
CCCGTTTCGGACAGTATATAAAACTCTGTCAAAGACGCATTGGGTTCGGGGAGCAAAATCACCGCGCCGATCACGCCAAGCAGCAAGAGCGCGCCAATGGAGATGCCAATCCACAGCACGTTATCGATGGAACGCCGCGACGTGGACGGCTGTATCGGCGGCAGCCCCCAGAGAAAGCGCTGATCAAGCGGTGTCAGCCAGCGACGAAACAAACTGATTGCGCCCACGATGCCGATGAGAAGGGTCACGCTAACCAAGATGGTTTGCAGTTGGATGGGAAGGCTGATCCCGTCGAGTATAAAGATAATTATGGGCGGCATCGATAAGCTGAGGGCAAATGACAAAGCGAGGCGTTGTGGGATATTGAGGCTGGACTCGGTTGGGAAAAACGCGCTGACGAGGAGATAGCCGGGGATGAAGACGATGCACAAGATTCCAGCGATCACGCGCGGCACAGACAAACCCAGACCAAGGGACGTGCCATCAAACTGAATCGAAATGACCAACGTCAAGACGACCAGCGCGATCAGCGCATACTCCAGCTCCAGCGACAAGCGAAATGAGCGCATTCCCCGCCTCAATTTTGATAAATGGTCAAAGCAGGACGGCGATAAATCTGTGTACTGCCATTGTCGTAGATAAGATGGCGTGAACTGAGCAAGATGTTGGGCATGTACAGATTCAAGCGAATCCAGCGCACGCGCTCCAGTTCTGACCAGATGTAGTAATCGGTATTGAGACTGCTGGCAAAGTAGAGAACCATCTGTTTGCTCACATCGTCTGTTTGGAGCGCGCTGATGACGGACAAATCGGTCGAATAACGCTCATCGACGCCCGTCCAGACCGTGCCGCCCGCGCCATAGCGGTGCAACCAGATGGCGGTTGCCTGTTCGGGCTGGGTGGTGAAAATCCACTTGTTGCTGAGCATTGGCTCGTTGGATGCCTTCGAGACCGCGGCGAACTCGAAGTATAAAAATGCCAGCATCGCTACTAACACCGCGGCGATGCGCACTTGTGGTGGCAGATGAAGGCGCTTTATCAGCGTCACGATGCCAATCGCGGCTAATGGCACACCGAACAGCATCACGGGCGTAAACAAGCGCACTTGCAAATTCGCGCCGATGCTGCCGGACAAATCAATGAATGCGGATAGAACCACTTGGATGCTAAAGGCGGCAAAAGCGAGACAGAGGAACAAGAGCGTATCGTTTTGGCGCACATTCAGTCTGCGCCGCCAAAAACCCCACATCACGACCAACCATGTCAGCGCGGCAGTACCCAAGATCAGCCAGCTAAAACTGGTCAATGCCAGATAGGTGAGCGGCGATATCCACGTCGTGCTGACATAGCTGTAGGGATTGACCCCATTTGAATCGGCAACCGGATCGACATTGAAGACCAGCGCGCTCACGCTGTCGAAAATCCGATCAAAACTCAAGAGGCTGTTGCGCGCAGGGGGATACAAGTAGAAGATGGTGATATAGACCAAAAGCAGACACACAGCGGCAATGTAGATTAACCGCTGTAAATGCAGATCGATGAGGGGTTTATCAGCGTCGGTATTCTTGCGCTCCAAGTAGGCGAGGATCACGCGACCCGCCAAAAAGGTCAGCACCACCGCGACGATGAACGACGAGCTGAAAAACATATTCGTGTTGATCATGCCGAGCGCCACGAGATAAAAGACGGCGATGTAACTGAACATCGTTCGCAGTTGTCCGCGCAATCGGAAGGTGCGTGCGAACACAAAGAACAGCACGAGTACGAGCGTCCATGTGATTTTTTCGTGCGAGCCGCGCCACGTCACCCACAAGAAATCGGGCTGCAAGAACAACAAAAAGGCAGCGAACAGCCCTACGATATCACTCTGCGCAATTTCCCGATAAGTGACGAAGGCAACAATCGGCAGAAAGATGGCGAATACGAGCGGGAGGATAACCGTTTGTATCGTCTTCACAGACAGCCCGGTCAGTTCGACAAATTCCAGCAAGAACGCCGGATAATTCATGCCGTGGCTGTAGGGGCGCGGTGCGTTGAGGATGCTCTCTGCTTCTTGGGCGGAAAGCATCGCGGCGGTCAGGGCGCGGGTATCATTCTCGCTCAACGCGCCCCCTGTGCGTAAGATCAGGTAGGTGTAATTGACCAACGCCAGCGCGATGATGGCAATCAAAAACCAACGAATTGGGAACGAGATTGGTGTAGGGGCGCGTTCGATCATGACTGAGTCATCCTGCGGTAGATCAGGGCGAAAAGACAGATGACGATCAGCATACCGCCGAGCAGCAGCGTCAATTGAAGCGCGCCCGACAGCGGAAGTTGTCCCCACAAATCTAAATAATCGACCGATTGGATGGTCTCTGGGCTGATGATTACGGTTTCTGTCTGGCGCAATGTGACGGTTTCTTCGTTCCAACGGACATCAACATTGACTTCGATCTGCCATTCGCCCGTATTGGAGGGTTCCCATACCACGCCGGTGTCGGTGGTCGCTTTGCCGGGTAGATCGACAGGGCTGTCCAAGAGCGAGATCAAGGTTGACCCTTGTCGGGCGTTGACTCGAACTTGCACATTTTCAATGTCGATCAAACTCTCGTTACGCAACCGGACTTCGACGCGCTGGCGGTCGTACAGCAAACGCACTTCGGGGTCTAAGCCGACATTGATCGCGTCGATGATGATGAGCGGCGGTTCGAGGGGTTCCAATGTCAGGCGATCTCCTTGTCCCCGCAGCGTCACCAGTTCACCCAATTCGCTGGTGACCTCAATCGGGAAGGTGCCGCCGGTTTCCGAATCGGAGGTAAGCTGAAGGACGGCTTCAAAGCCATCGTCCACCAACCTCAGATTGGACAACGCCATTTCGGTGATGTCCCATGTCGGAACCTCGAACAAGTCAAAGCGCGCAGCCAAATCGTTCGGCGCAAACTCAACGCCCGTCGTCGCAACCGCTTCGTGCAGCGCCAATAATTCAGCGCCAGTGACGGGTGGCAGCATCTCGTGCAGCGAGGGCGGCAGCGGCATATAGGCAACGCGGAGCGTCGCCCCATCTTCTAACACCATATAATTCCCGGCGCGCGTGAGCTGCTGGCGCACGCGACCGCCTTGGGTATACGTCCATTGATCGATGTAATCGTCATTGTTGAGATTGCGATAGTGGAGGACTCCCAACGCATTGATACGCCACATGCCAAACTGCGTTTTTTGCAGATGCAGTTTGCCATCGAGCGAATCGATGTAGAGCCAAAGCTGCTGCTGTAGGGCGGGTGCCATGTCGGCGCGCATTCCGGCATCGATATTGGTGAAACGGCGCGCGAAAGGTGGCTCATTGATGGAGCCGGAAATATACAAGCTGCCGAGTGGATCGATCCCCTCCAAAACACTCCAGCGCGGGATCGCTTCGGAATCTGAAAACCCACCGCCTTCATTGGCGTTCAATGTAGCGAAGTCCCAAGGGCGATCAATCACCCAATTGGGCAAATCCGCATACTGCGGCATGACCAGCGTCAAGGGCCCGACGGTGACTTCATCATCGTATTCGTGGCGTCCGGCAATGCTCAAACTGTAATCCCAAATGGGCGCGCGCGTGCGATCCGCGCTGATGGGATAGTGCCAGGCATAATACATCTCTTGCAGCGCGATAGCGTTGCGCGTGTCCGGGTTGGTATCACCATCCGAGAAAAACATGCTTTCTGGCGGATTGTATGCCGCACGGATGAGCAGATCGGGGATTTCGGGGGCGATTCCGGTTAGGTTGTAGAAGGCAAACGGTGCCTCAAAATTAGGGCGCGTGACGACATCTTCTAGCAGTCGATACAACGAATAGACAAAATAATTGCCGGCATTGGCACGTGAGGCGACAAATTCGCTCACGATGGGGATGGTACTGTTCGTCCAATCGACGGCAATGGGCGGGAGGCTCTCTCCGTAAATAGCTTTGACATAGCTGTTGATATTCCCGTCGAACATCCCCAGATAATGCCAGAAGATGAAGCTCGTGACCAAGCCTTCATCATCTTGAGTATTGTAATTGATCTCCGTGCGGGGATAACCGTCTGTCTCGGACGTTTTAAGATAGAACTGTCGCCATTCATAGTCGGGGCGTCCGTCTCGATCTTCATCTCGAACATCAATCGTGAAGTCTGGATCACCGTCGTTTTTCAGCAGCGTCCAAAACGGATGATTCAAATACAAGCCGACGCCAAAATTCCCACGCATTTGACCATCAATGGTGATGGTGAGGTTGTAATTGACTCGTTCGCCGTCGTACCACCAGCCATCGGGGGCGACCATCCGCATGATCGCGGCTTCGGTAGTGCGTGGCAGTTCGCCATCGTTTAGTGGACGCAAACCGACTTGTCCATCGCCGTCGAGATCGGTGAAGAAGTCGGCAATCGCTTCGTCATTGTCACCACGACTGAATTGAATGACCAAGTTCGTCGTGCCGTCAGCGCCAATATCGAACACCCAAAAACCGTCGCGCATTTCCGGCAGTCGTTCGCGCGCTGAAGTTGGATACACCCAGGTTGGGTCGATATTTCGGCTGTAGATCGCCACTTGATCGCGCGGGGATGCGAAGCCCGGATCGCAGGTGAGGACGACGCGAATCGATGTTTGCTCGGTCACAGCGCACCGCGACGCCGAGATGGTCTCGTCGATCAAGGGGGTTTGCGCTTGGGCGCGCTGTCCGCCGATCAGTAAAGCGAGTATGAAGGCGGTGAATACTGCGGTTCGGATTATCACGATGGGCTATCACTCGAAATCATTTGGGGCGCGCGCAGCCAACGCGGAGCGAGAACAAGCATCACAATGGTCCCGACAGCGGGCGCGAGGATACGAACCATGATCGCGCCCAGACTTGCGCCCGCCGGAATCAGCCAGATGCTGAGCGCGATGGTCAGCGTGAGATTGAGCAGCACGATGAACAACAACTGCCGCGTTTTGCCAGCCGCGATCAAGAGGGTATTGCCATAAATGTTGGCATACATAACGGGCAACAGCAGGATCATGACGCGCAGATGCTCCACAACGGACGCGAATTCGTCGCCATACAGCGCATGGATGAGCAGCGGCGCGGCGAGATAGAGCGCGACACAGAATGGCAAGGCGATCAGGATGTTCAGCCCGACGGCGCGCGCGTGCGCACGCGGGTCGAGGCTGCGGCGGTGGGTCAAAATCGAGAGGCGGGGCAAGAGCGACGCTTGGAGCGCAATCGCCAACAACCCAAAGGGGCTGACCAGCGACAGCGCCGCGCCGTAAGACGCTACATCGGTGTACGAATGGGAGCGCGAGAGCAGAATGATCGGCAGTTGCTCAAAGACGATCATCAGGATCATGCTGACAATCAGCGGCAGCGACCGCCGCATGAGCCGAATGGCTTCACGCGGGTGTCCGAGCGTCGGGGTACCGACCAAACGCCGCAGCGCGAAACTCGCTGTGACCAAGCCTGTCACCGAGCCGACGAGCGTCAGCACGAAGATTAAGGCAATCGATTGGGTATTCCAGACCATCACTGCGACGACAATCAAGACGAGCGCGCACACCTTGTCCAGTCCGCGCGTGAGGGTGTCGAATGTCATGCGCTGACGGGCTTGAAAGATGCTGCGCGGCAGATCACCGAGCGTGGTCAAGCCCAACACGAGCGCTGCCAAGAAGATATAGCCGCGCTGTTCGATTTCGTAGCCCAGAACCACCGCTAACAAGGTCATGCCAATGCTGATTAAGGGCAAGGTGATCAGCCGAATCCAGAGCGCCGCGCCAAACAAGTTGCGATAACGCTCCGGTTCGCGGGCGACTTCACGCACGACCACATAATCCGCGCCCATGCTAAACAGCAAACCGACCGTACCGCTGAACGAGAACGCCAGCACATACTGTCCGTAGTCGCTTTTGCCCACGTAGCGCGCGATCAGGATGCCGATTAGCGCGCTGCACGCTTGGACGATCAACTGTCCAGTAATCAGCGTGACCGTATTCATGATCACTGGGTTGAGCCGCAGCGTCAGCGGGCGGGGCGGCGCGGCAATGAGAATATCGGTCAGAATGCCCTCGTTTCATTCAATGATGTAGATGTCATTGTGGCGCAATCTGCCAGGTATTGGTCAAGAATTGCGACCGGTTGGTTACATAAACATCGTGCCAAAGCTGAAAGATCAACAGCGCCCAGACGCGATACGCGAACCGCTGATCGCCCGCGTAGAAGGCATCCACGATTCCGCGAACGACCGCCGGATCGAATAAGCCCGTCGCGCGAACTTGGCGCTCGGACAAGCTCTCTTCGACCAAGGGGCGCAGCACGGTATGCAGCCAATTGACGGTGGGTGTCGAAAAGGGACGTTTTTTGCGCTTGAGGACATTTTCGGGCAGCACATCGGCGAACGCCTCGCGCAGCAGATATTTACTGCGCCAGCGCGGCATTTTCGCATTGATCGGGATACTGAGCGCGAAATTGACCACGTTCAAATCTTGCAGCGGCACGCGCCCCTCAATCGAGTTCATCATCGTCATGCGATCCACGCGCAGATTGAAGTGTTCGCGCACCCACAGGGATAGATCGACCAACGAAAACTTGCCCGCCAACACATCATCGGAACGCGCGAAGATGCGTTCGATGATGGCTTCGACCGGACGATTGTGCATCTGCGCGCGAAGATCGGGCATAAACAGCGATTCGCGCTGCGGCTGCGACATCAAATCAAAATTCATGCGATATTTGCTCACATCATCGCGCCCTAACTTGCTCAATAGATCGCGCGCCTTCACCGCCGGGGTGCGGTTGCCGCCCAACGCGCCCACCATCGACAGCGCCGGACGAATGAAGGGCATTTGCGCCAAGCGTTCGGCGCGGTCGATCCCGCCGTACCACGGATAGCCCGCAAATAATTCGTCACCGCCGTCCCCCGTCAAGACGACGATCACGCCGTGTTGACGCGCCAACTGGGACATCAAACGCAGCGAAATGAACGAGGTTTCCCATGCGGGTTCGTCCATATATTGCAGCGACTCCATCAGCAGATCGCGGATGCTGCCATCGCCGCGCATGACCACCGCATGATGGCGCGTGCCGATTTGGGCTGCTGCTTGGCGCGCGTGGAAATAATCGAAGTTGTTGAACGAGGTTTCGTCCACGACACCGTTTTCGTCGCCAAAACCAACCGAGAAGGTATCCATCGCCTGGCTGTGATAACGCTGCGCCAGCGCGGTGATCAACGTCGAATCGATGCCACCGCTTAGGAACACGCCGACGGGAACATCACTCATCAACTGCCGTTCGACTGCGCCTTCGATCACGCTGCGCGTGCGCTCGATCAGTTCGGGCTGCGACCACGGCTTCGCGCGCGGCGTGAAACGCGGCTCCCAATACAAATCGGTGTGAAATTGTCCGTTTTCCAAGATGGCAAACGCGCCCGGCTCCAGCTTGTGGATGCCGCTGAACATGGTATTGGGCGATGGCGGCGGATAGCCGAGCGAGAAAAACAGTTCGAGTGCGTTGGGGTCGAGGGTCGCGTTTACATCGGGATGCGCCAACAACGTCTTAAGTTCCGACGCGAAAAAGCAGGTTTGGGCGTTCCAGGTGTAATACAGCGGCTTGATGCCCATCGGATCGCGCGCTAACAGCACCCGTCCGCGCGGACGGTCGTACAGCGCCAGCGCAAACATGCCGTTGAACTGGTTGAGCGCCGCCGTACCGTATTCTTCGTAGGCGTGGATGATGGTTTCGGTGTCACTGCGCGAGCGATAGACGTGTCCGCGTTCGATGAGCGGCTGGCGTAGATCGAGATGATTGTAAAGTTCGCCGTTGTAGGTCAGCCAAATGTCGTTATTTTCGTTGGGCATCGGCATATGACCGGCAGGGCTGAGGTCGATGATGCTGAGGCGAACGGAGCCGAGTAGAACCGACAGCGCGTCGGTTTGATCGGTGTAGATACCCGAATCGTCGGGACCACGATGGCGAATTGCTTCAAAGAGACGTTGGGGATCGTCGTGAATTGGCGCGCCGAAGCGGACAATGCCGAAAATACCACACATAGGGATTGTGACTTTCTGCTACCTGTTGGCTTTATCTTGCAAGACCCTGACAATCTTACAAGACACGCTGTCTCTATTGTACACGCTTGTTTTGGCTGCGGATTAAAAGATTAGGCGTAGGAACAAAAATTTTCGTGAATTTTTTACGCGCAACAGGGATCAACAACACCAAATCACACCGTTTTTCGCAGAAACAGCTCTTTAGGGCATGGAAGCCACAGCGCTTCAGCCGTCATGGAGGAAACACTGATCGGCTTGAGCGGAATTGGTTAGAAGCCGTTTGAAAAGTGCCACCTCACCCCCCGAACCCCCTCTCCATTGCATGGAGAGGGGGTTGGGGGGGGCGGTTTCACAGTTTGCAGACAGACCCTAAATATGATCGTTGATCGAGGGGTTAAGGACGGGGAGATAATCGAACCGTTTCATGATCGCGTGGTGCGCGGAAACAATGCGTTCAACCTGTGCTTGCGTCAGGACGTTTTGCCAGTCTCCAGCTTGCCCTTTGCGAAAGAACGATTCCGCGCTTTTCGGCTTCTCGTGAAAACCATGTTTGGTTTCCTGCTGTTTGAGTTCGTCAAACGCTGAGAAGCGGATCGCTTTGTCGAGCCGAACGGCGTCAACTTCCCACTGGATGAACCGAATCACCGCTGCGAAGGTTTCATGCGGCTGCAAGAGCATGTCCTCGTAGCGAACAACCAGCAGCGGAAATTCGCGCTGTTCAAGCCAACTTTCGACATGCCGACTCCACGTGCGCAGATGTTGATGCAGTTGATGCGACTGGGTGTTGGGAAACATCGACAGGGCGTGGGTGTCATCTACCAGCACATCAATCGTGTCCTCCACCGATGCGGCATTGTGATGCGCGTAGGAAACGACCACATCGAGCGGATTTCGGACGATATAAATCCCGCCCGCCGTCGCATCGGCGGGAAACATCGGCGTCCCATCGGGCAACCGTTCAAACGCATCGTGAACTTTGCAAAACTGCCCGTTTATATTGACAATCAAGCCGGTATAGGTGCGATGAAATACGGGTCGAAGCGCGTCAATCTCCGCGTAAGTGAGCAGCGCCGACTCGATATGCAGAACCTCATCGAAATAATCGCGCACATACAGCGCGGTTGTGCGCTCCAACTCGTTGATATTGATGGGCTGGTCGGCATTTTCCCAATAGTTATTCAAGAAAATACGCATCCATGTATTGCCCGATTTCGGATACGACGCCAACCAGTAAATTTGCGTCATCGGCTTACACTTTGTGTCACGGCGCGGATTAATTCATCGGTGTTGAAGGTTTGTTTGAGCCGATTTAAATACCAGAAGCGCGCTTGTGCCACCAAATGCCCCGCCAACTGCCAGTAATGCTTAATGCTGTTCATCTCAATCGCTAACCGCTGATAACTGAGAATCCAATTCACATTCAGCAAGCTTTTTTCTAAGGTCAGTGGAACAAGCACGTCGGTATCGCGCATGGGGGCGTTCATGATGTAAATCCCGCGCACGGGGAGCGGTTCGAGGCGGAAGGTGTCACCCATGCTCAAAATATGCTTTTGAAGTCCGGGGCGGACGGTTGGCAGTTGCTCAATCGCGGTTTGAGAATAGTTCAGTTTGTGCAGCGCGAAACGCCATAAATGCAGCACAGGGAAGCTCGGATAGACCAACGGCTGTTGTGCAGCTTCATCGAAGCGAACAACGGTAAATTCGTCCGCCAGCACACGAAATCCCCGTTGATGGAGCGCCGCCGCCAAAGTCGATTTGCCCACGCCCGAATAGCCCGTGAGGATGACCGCGCCGCCATCAATTTCAACAGCACAGCCGCGAATGGGCATCTCATGGCGCTGATGAAACAGCAGCGGCAGGATGATCACCATTAAAAATGCCCGCAGTGTGTCGATATCGGTGGTGGGCGGGGCAGCATAGACGATTTCGCGTCCATCCTTGACCCAAAAGCGCGCTAAACCCGGCAGATAATAGATCAGCGCCGTCTCGTTCAGTTGATACAGCACACCTTGATGGGTTGCGCCTGCCAATGTGGTCGGGACGTCGCCAGCGCGGATCACGATATCGGCATGATCGGACTCGGAGCGAACCGCATTCGGGAAGGGGAGATCAGAATGCAGACACAGACCGAAGCAGGCATAGGAAAACATCATCAGGCGATCCTAATAGCTCGTCAAGAAAGTAGATAAAAGCAACCTCACCCCCCCAGCCCCCCTCTCCGTAC
>Ga0163147_10009873_pt1 | contig 10248 bp, 9 predicted proteins | sample OliLakLV19MP6G1_FD_148597 | JGI IMG/M metagenome (GOLD analysis project Ga0163147, IMG submission 148597) | Freshwater microbial mat bacterial communities from Lake Vanda, McMurdo Dry Valleys, Antarctica- Oligotrophic Lake LV.19.MP6.G1 | ecosystem: Environmental > Aquatic > Freshwater > Lake >... | reverse complement strand
GCGTGACGTACACACCGATGTCCTTCAAACGATACAGAAAGAAGATGACACCGAACAGGAACAGCAGGTGGTCGTAGCCGGTGACCATGTGCTTCGCGCCGAGGTACGCAAACGGCATCAGGTGCACGCCGGAGATTTGCTGGATGAATCCCTTGTCGCCCGCCGCCACACCGTGGGCCCACGCATCGGCGGGGAGGCCGCCCAGCGTAAGCACGCCGATGAGCAGCAACAGGTGGGGCACGCGTACTTCACGCATCAGGCGCTCACGGGTATTGGAGTGATGCCGGCCGCGCGGGCAACTGGCGAGTTGAAGGTCAGCACATCGGACTCCGCGGCGGCGTCCGCCACGACTCGCTCTCCGTACAGCCAGTATAGCGCAGGCAAGACGAGCATGTTGAGCGCCGTGGCCGACAGCAGGCCGCCAAGGATCACGATGGCCATCGGCGTTTGCAGCTCGTTGCCTGGTTCACCGCCACCGAAGGCCAGCGGAATGAGCGCGAGCCCCGCGGTCAGCGCGGTCATCAGGATTGGTGAGAGTCGCTCGAGCGAACCGCGTGTCACCGCTTCCCGAAACGGCACGCCTTCCGCGAGCAGATGCCGGTAGTGCGCCACCAGCAGGATGCCGTTGCGGGTCGCGATACCAAAGAGCGTCACGAAGCCGACGAGCGACGCAATGCTCACGACGCGGCCGGTGAGCAGTACCGCCGCGACGCCGCCGATGAGCGCCAACGGCAAATTCGCCATCACCAGCAGTGCGGTCCGCGCCGAACGAAACTCTCCAAACAGCAACAGGAAGATCGCGGCAATCGACAACACCGACAGCGCGCCCAAGGTTCGCGTCGCTTCCGCCTGCGCCTCGAACTGTCCGCCGTACTCGACGAAGTAGCCGGGCGGCAACTGCACGCGCTGCGTTACGGCACGCTCGATATCCGCGACCGTGCTGCCCAGGTCACGCCCGGCAACATTCGCCTGCACCACGATCTTTCGCTGCACATTCTCGCGCGAGATCGTGTTCGGCCCGCGGTCGACGGTAATCTCGGCGAGCTGCGACAACGGCACGCGCTGCCCGGTCGGCGTGTCGAAGGGCACGCTGGCGATCGCCTCGGCGTTCGCGCGCAGTGCGGCGGGCAACCGGACGACCAGATCCACGCTCCGTCCCTGCTCCAGCACCTGCGACACGGCCTCGCCGTTGAGCGCCACGTCAATGCCCTCGGCCAGCTGCCCAACCGTCATGCCGTAGCGCGCCAGCGCCGTGCGGTCCGCGCGGATCCGAAGTTGCGGCACGTCGGTTTGTTGTTCGAGCTGCAGGTCGGCCACACCCGGCACCGTCTGCATCACGTCGCGAACCTGTGCTCCGACATCGCGCAGTTGATAGAGGTCCGGCCCGAAGAGCTTGACCGCGATGTTTGCGCGCGTGCCGGAGAGCATGTGATCGATGCGATGACCAATAGGCTGCCCGATGGTCACGTTGGTGCCGGGGATCGCCGCGAACTCGCCTCGCAACGCCTCGAACAGGCTGTCCTTCTCGATGTCGTCCTTGAGCGTGACGTCGATCTCGGCGGCGTTGACCCCTTGCGCATGTTCGTCCAGTTCCGAGCGGCCCTGCCGTCGATCCGTGTTCACGACGGCGGGATTGGCGCGCAGGATTTCCTCGACGCGACGTCCGATCGCGTTGGACTCCTCGAGTGACGTGCCCGGTACGGTCACGACCGATACGGTGAGCGCGCCTTCGTTGAACTCCGGGAGGAAGGCTGAACCGAGCATAGGCAACGCGCCGGCCGTGACGGCGAGCGCCAGCGCGGCCGCCGCGAGCACGCGTTTCGGATGCGCGAGCACCGGCTCGAGGATGCGCGCGTAGCGCACCTTGAGCCACTGCACGAGCACACTTTCCCGCTCCGTCTGTACGGCTTTCGAGTTCGGCAGCAGATAGGCGCATAACACGGGCGTCACCGTCACGGCCACGAAGAGCGACGCGAGAATCGCGACGACGTAGGCAAAGCCGAGCGGACGCAGGAGCCGCCCTTCGACCCCGCCGAGAAAGAACAGCGGGATAAAGACCACGATGATGATGAGCGTCGCGTTCACGATGCTCGCACGAATCTCCTTCGAGGCGTCGTACACAACTCGCAGCGTCGCCCGCTGCTCGCCCGGCGGTCGGTGATGATTCTCCTTGAGACGCCGGAGCACGTTCTCCACGTCGATGATGGCGTCATCCACGAGCGCGCCGATGGCGATGGCCATGCCGCCGAGTGTCATCGTGTTGATGGTGATGCCGAGCAGCTTCATCGCGAAGATCGCCACGACGAGCGACAAGGGAATGGCGACGATGGAGATCGCCGTGGCGCGCAGGTTCCAGAGAAACAGGAACAGCACGATGACCACCAGCACCGCGCCGTCGCGCAGCGCCTTCACCACGTTGTCCACGGCCACCCGGATGAAGTCGGCTTGGCGAAACAACTCTGCGTTGACGGTCATGCCCGGTGGCAGCGTGGCCTGTATGGAGGCCAGTTCGCGTTCGATGCGGCGTGTCAGTTCAAGCGTGTTCGCGCCAGGCTGCTTCTGCACGGCGAGCACCACGCCTGCTTCTGCATTCACCGAGCCGTCACCGTACTTGGGTGCGGCACCGATCTGCACCGTGGCCACCTGCCCCAGCAACACCGGCACGCCCCCGCGCACCGCCACCACCGTCTTCGCGATATCGTCGGCCGACTGCACGCGGCCGATGCCGCGAATCACGTATTCCTGCCCCTTGTCCATGTACACGCCGCCCGACGCGTTCGCGTTGGAGCCCCGCGAGGCGCGCACCACGTCGCCCAACGTGACGTCGGCAGTGAGCATGCGCGCAGGGTCTGCGAGTACCTGGTACTGCTTCACTTCCCCACCGATGGGAATGACCTGTGCCACGCCTGGCACCGCGAGCAGTCGCCGACGGATCGTCCAGTCGGCGACGGTGCGCAGCTCGGCCGCCGACTGCGGTCCGGTGAGCCCGATCATCATGATCTCGCCCATCACGCTCGACACTGGGGCCAGCACCGGCGCGGAGATGCCTTCCGGCAGTGACGCGGCGACAGTTTGCAGTTTCTCCGCGACGATCTGGCGCGCGCGAAAGATTTCCATGCCCCAGTCGAACTCGACCCACACCACCGAGATGCCCTGCGCGGTGGACGAGCGCACGCGGCGCACGCCGGTCGCGCCATTCACCGATGTCTCGATGGGAAACGAAACGAGCGCTTCGACTTCTTCCGGGGCCATACCGTGCGCTTCCGTCAGGATCGTCACGGTTGGTGCCGTGAGATCGGGGAACACATCTACCGGCATGCGCGACGCGGTCCACGCACCAGCCACGAGCATGATGGCCGCAATCGAGAGCACGACGACACGATTTCGCAGCGACCAGGCAATGAGATGATTCAGCATGTGATGAGTCTCCTCAATGCTCGTGGCCTTGCGCCGGCACCGCCGTCGAGAGCGACGCAAGCCGGATCTGATACGCGGCGCTCGTCACGACACGATCGCCCGCACGCAGGCCTGACTTCACAAGCACGCGATCTCCCTCCGCCGCGCCAAGGGTGACCGCACGTTTCTCGAAGGCTTCACCGCTCGTTTGCACGTACACGATGGGCCGGCCATCGTCATCGAGCACCGCGGCGGTTGGAACGACGATGCCGGCCTCACGCAGCCCCGTGCGCACCGAGACGGTCGCATTGGCTCCCACCTTGAGAGCGCCGTCTGCATTGATGACCTCGAGCAGGACAGGCACCGAGCGTGACACGGAATCAATCATGCTTCCCACCGAAACCACGCGCCGCGCCTGATACAGCCGACGCGACCCTTCAACGCAGAACTCTGCGCCGGCGGAGCGCGAGACGTTGGCCGCCTGCGCCGCCGGCACGTTCACGCGTAACCACACAACCGATGGATCGACGATGGAGAACAGCAGCGCTCCCGCCTCCACGCGACTTCCGGGTGTCACTCGCCGTTCAGCCACCACGCCGGCGATGGGAGCGCGCACGGCAATCCGTCCGCCGGCCGACAGCGCGCCGCCCGCGTAGCCCGCCAGCGCCTCACGGGCCGCCGTGAGCTGGATTTCCGCCTCGTGCACGCGGCGTTGCGGAACCGCTTCCACTTCGTAGAGTCGGACCGCGCGCGCATGCTCGTCCTCGGCCTCGCGCAGTCGTGCCCGTGCATCGGCGTACGCGCCGCCGCTCTCGCCGAGCGAGGGCGTGAGCAGCGCGAGTGTGGTTCCGCGGGCCACGCGCTGTCCCGGCGAAGGTGAGCTGGCCACCCCCGACGCATCCACGAGGCCGGCAATCGGCGCCGAGATCTGCGCGAATCGGCCCGCGGCCGGCTCGATCACGCCTGACGCCTCGAACGAGGCCGCAACCTGTCCATCCGCGGCGAACTCGGTACGCAGTCCCGCGGTCTTCCACTGCTGTTCCTTGAGGAACCGGATGCCGGTTTCCGCCTCTCCCGATTCGCGTGGCGCGGCATCGGCCGAAGCGTACACGGTCAGGCCCGGCACGCGAATACTGTCGCGTGCCTGCGGACTCTCCACGCGAATGGTGAGATCATAAACCCCGGCGCGCGTGAACTCGGGACTCGGGCCGTAGATGCCCGGTGCGCGCGGCGCTTCCTGCACAACTACGACGGGCGCACTGCCATCGCGCGGCGTGAACGTGAGCGTGATGCGCCCGGAGCGCAGCGGCGCGAAATCCGTGAGATCAGTGAGATGCACGGCGAACTTGTCGGGCGCGCCAACAATGAGCGCCGGATGCTCCATGAACAACTCGGTGGAGTCGGTCCACAGAGTGATCGCGCCGCCCGCGGGTTCGTCGGCTGCGGCAGCGCTATCACTCGCGTCGACGGCGCCGTTGCGATTGCAGGCTAGCGCCGCGGCGAATGTCGCCGCCATGAGGAGCGCGCGCACTCCAGCAAGAGCGACGCGGGATGCGCGTAGAGTCGGAGGAAGAGATCGCATGGGCGTCATCGAACGGGGTCGGAAGCGGAAAAGATCGGAAGGCCCAGCGCGCGCGCGAGCGCGACGCGCCGAAGGGCGATATCGGTATCGAGCGTCAAGAGGGCGAGCTCGGTCTCCTGCCAGGCGCGCACGGCGTCCAGCCATTCAGCGAGAGTGATCTCACCGTCAGCGAACGCCGCCTGCACCGCGCGAAGCGCGAGCCGCGCCTCCTCACCCACATAGGGCTGCAGCAGCGTGCGCTCGGCGTCGGCCGAACGCAGGGCGCCCGAGGCGTCGGCAATCTCACGCGCGATCCGGCGCTGCAACGCGTCGGCTTCGGCGCTGGCTTGGCGCGCGGACGCATCCGCGGCCGCGATCGCGCCCGCGCGGCGGTCGAAGAGCGGCAAGGGTATCGAGAAGCCGGCCACGAATCCCGACAACGAAAATGAGGGCGCAGTGGCGCCGCTTCGCACGCGCTCTCCCTTGTAGCCCGCGAAGATCGACGGCATCGGAAAGCGTTCGCGTGCGGCGAGTCGCGCGTCGGCGGCCACTGCATCTGCTTCCAGCCTCGCGACCAGCAGCTCGGCGCGCGCATTCACCGCGTTCGCCGCATTCACCGCGTTCGCCGCGTTCGCCGCATTCACCGCGTTCGCCGCGTTCGCCGCGAGGGAATCGAGTGCACCGGAACGCATGGTGTCCGCCGGTATCAACGCCGTGGGCAACGTGATGTGCTGCAATGCGTCGCGCAGCAACACGCGGAAGGCGTCGCCACTCGAATCAGCAGTATCGGCCATCGGAACGACAACGGACTGGACGTGTCGCGAAAGCAGGAGTGCGAGCTGCTCGCGCGCTGAGCGTGCGGCCGCGGACGCCTGCGCTTGTCGTGCGGCGTAGCGCGCCGATTCCAGGCGAAGCCGGCGCGCCGCGTACCCCGCGACATCGCCGGCGCGGAGCCGTTCGTCGATGACGCGTTGCGCTTCGGCGGCCGTGCGCGCGGCTGCAGCGGCGATAGTTGCTCGATGCTGCGCACTCGCCGCTGCGATGTACGCGTGCACCACGTCGGCGTCGAGGGACTGCGTGACCGCAGCGAGCCGCGCCTCTGCAGCCTGTCGCCGAAACCGTGAGGCATCCGCGCGAACCGCCCGTTGTCCGATAATCTCGAGTGGCCACTCGAGCTGTGCGATGTCCTGCGCGTTTACTTGCCCCGACCGGGACGTCTGTTCGCGGACGTAGCCGAGCGTCGGGTTGGGTCGCGCCAGTGCCTGACGTTCGCGGGCACGGGCGGCGTCGAGCGCGTCACGTGCCGCACGAATCCCTGCGTCCGCACGATGCGCCGCCGTCTGAGCCTCGAGCAGGCTGATCGGCGTGCGCGCATCCGTCGCCGAAAGTGGAGTTTCCTGAGCCGCCAGGGAGGGCTCGGGGCGCGCAAGGACTGACAGCAGGGCCGCCACTGCCACGCACGTCGCCGGCCGCATAATGGCGCACCGCACGCGTTGCCAAGGCGCGACGCGCGAACGCGATGAGAAATTCAAGACCACAGGAATACCAGCTGACGTTCCCGCGTGGCATCAACTCGTCGACGGGAATGCCGACGCCGCGCACTGCGGGCGCCATCGCGGTGAGCACACGCGATGGCCTGTCGTCAGGGAGAGCGGCCGTGTGCTGGACACGACGCGACAGACGCTGACGAACGACGTCAGCGCGCGGGTGGCGCTCGGAGTGCGGGCGGTGGGCCCGAGTGTGGCGCAGGCCGCGCGAGGGCGGCGCGATCCCAGGAGGCGGCAGGGCGCGCCGAGTGATCAGGCTGCGCCAACGTCGCCGTGACCGGAATGGCGACTTCTGGGGCGTCTACGGCCGTGCGGATATCGACCCGGCTCGGGAGTGCCGCCGCGACGGTGGCGTGTTCATGCCCGTGGCCGTGGTCACGCTCGTGCGCGCCCGGGTACTTCGGTTGCGCGGGGCCGGGTGGAGTGTGGCGCGGGACGTCGTCGTGATCGTCACCGTCCGGATGCTGGTGGTACTCCGCCACCGGCTGCGCTGGCTGTCCATGCCCCTCGGCCATATGCGCGTGCGCGAGCCCATGGGCCACGGCGAGGCCGGGGCTGACAAGGCTGGCGAGCAGCGCAATGAGGAGCACGGCTGCGCGGGACCAGAGAGGACGATCCATCCCTGAATTATATCGTGCGTCGTGCCACCGCGTCCAGCGGCGACGGTGGGCGGCATCTCGTCGTCGCCAGTGCTGCGGAGTCTTGCTTCGCGGCATCGGATGCCAAGCAAGACCGGCTGGCATCAACCACTCCCCACCAGCTGCCCAGCCCCCGGGGTGCGCTGCACGCCCGGTGGGGACTTCCACGCGAGCACTGACACACGGTAGGCTGGCGCGCGTGGACGTAAAGACGCTGGCGGCGCGCTCACTACACCGACAGCAGGTGTCCGACCGTCGCCAGAAGATCCGACACATTGTACGGCTTCTGGATGAATGCCGCGTGCCGATCATTGGCGATGAATGACTGCGACTCGTTTTCCGCGTACCCGCTCATGAGCAAGACGGGAGTCGAATGGCCTTCTTCACGAATCTGTTTGAGGATTGAGGTGCCGCTGGGTTCGGGCATCGAGACGTCGCGTACCACCAGCGCCACCGTGTCGGTCAAACTACGGAACAGGGCCAGACCGGCCCGTCCGTCATCGGCTGTGTGGACGACGAAGCCCATGCGCTCTAGGATTCGGCGGGAGGCCTTTCGGACGCCGGCTTCGTCGTCAATGAGCAGCACCGCCCGTCCACCTCCGTTAATCGACGGCGCCGCTCTCGGAGCCGCCGCGCGAGGTGCCACCGGCATCGCGCTCGGGTGGAAAATCAGCGAGAAAGTGGTGCCCGCTCCTGGGGTGCTCTCCACACGAATCGCGCCGCGGTGTCCGCTGATGATTCCGAGCACCGCGGCGAGACCGAGACCTCGGCCGGTCAGCTTGGCGGTGTAGAACGGGTCGAAAACGAGATCGAGCGTCTCCTTGGTCATCCCGTGACCGGTATCCGCAATCACCACCTCGATAAAACCGCCAGGGGCTAGCCCATCCCCACCCCGAAAGCTGTCGAGAAACTGGCGCTTGGCCGAGCGCGGCCCGTCGTGACGGTGATTTCGCCGCCCGTCTCGTCGACAGCCTCGGCCGCATTGACCAACAGATTCATGAATACCTGACGAAGTTGCGCCTCGTCGGCGTCGATCGCCGGAAGGTCGGCCGCCAGTTGATACGCGACGGTTGTCAGAGAATCGGTTGCCACGCGAAGCAGCGTCCCCATTTCATGCAGGAGCTCCGACACGGAAATCGGCTGGATGATGAACTGTCCACGGCCGGCGTACGCGAGCAGCTCGCGGCATAAGGCCGCAGCGTGTTCTGCCGCAGTATTGATCGCGGAAATGTATTCCACTTCACCGGCATTCGATGGCAGCGAATCCACCGCCAGGGTGGCGTTCGCCACAATGGTCGTGAGGAGATTGTTGAATTCGCGTGCAATGCCGCCGGCCAACACGCCGATGCTCTCGAGCTTCTGGTGCTGCATCAGGTTCTGCTCGAGCCGAAGGCGCTCCTCTTCGAGGGATCGACGAGCCCGGATGTCGGTGGCGATATAGAGCGTGCCAATCAGGCGTCCGTCAGTGTCCGTGATGGGGTCAATCAGGAGCGAAACCGGAATGGCGCTACCATTCGCCACTTCCGCTTCGACCTCGATGCGTTCGCGTGCGGGGCCATTCTCGCCGACCCGCCGTTCTTCAGTGGTTGGCCACCGTCAGCGGCGCCACGCCGAACACTGCCTCCGCTGCTGGCAGCTGATCAGCTGTAGCACCCGTGAGTTCCAGAAATGCCTGGTTTCCGTACACGGTCCGCCCGAAATCGTCGGTCATGATGATTGCGTCGCTTGCCGCGTCCACGGCGGCACGGATACGCGCGAAATGCATGCGCGTCATGCGCTCAAGCGGCGGCAGGAGGTCAAGCACAATCTGGACAAGGACTCCCCCCCGTACATCCTCGGCGATCAGGAGTTCTTCACGGCTCCATGGACGAGCGCGCCCGCGCCGGAGCTCGCGCCTTCCTTGAACGAGCCCCGGGGCGAACGTCGGGCGAAGCCCCCATCGTCCACCTGAGCCTTCGTTGGAGCACCCGCCCACCGCACGGTTCGGGACTCCCCAGGACGGACCCAGAACACGAACCCCAGCCGGTCACCACCGAGGTCGAGCGCGAGCAGACCGCTGGCCACAGGGGTGACATCGGCAAATGCCGCATTAACGAGCCCAAGGCCATCAAACGCGACCACGTTTTCCTCGCCGAGCTGCTGCAGCCAGGTTACCAACTCACGCACGACGTCTGTCGAAGGCGTCTTCCCCGCGGTAGTAGATGCCGTTTTCGGTCACCACGGCAAGTCCTTCGCTGGGAATGATCTCCTGCAACTGCCCCGCAACTTCTTCGAGTTGGCCACCAGAACGCATCAACCGCTGAATGACCGACTGCTTGGCGCTTGCGGCGCGAGCCCGTGCCGACGCGCGAATGAGGTTCTGCTGCACCGTTAGCTGGACCGACACGAGCTGCGACAGCCTGTCGCTTGCCGCCCGCATGGCGTACGAGGGCCACTTGGGAGTGCGGTGTTGGCACGCGATCAACCCCCAGAGGTCGCCATCAATGATGATGGACACCACGAGAGTGGCTGTGACCTTCATGTTGCGCAGGTACTGCAGATGCACGGGTGAGATGCTGCGCAGCACGGCGAAGCTGAGGTCCAACGGATGCGCTGCGGTCGCCGCGCTCGCCGCCACCAGTGGGACCGGCGTACCATCCACATTGACGAGCGCTCGCACTCTGACACGCCGGTATAATTCCCGCGCCTGCGCCGGAATGTCGGCCGCCGGATAGTGCAGCCCGAGAAAGGGTTCGACGTCGTCATGGCGCGCCTCGACGATCGCCGTGCCATTGCCGTCACCGTCGCACCGTCGGCAAACTGCGGGAGAGCGGACTGCCGATTTTCAAGAGAGCATCCGCGCCGACGTGGCGCCTCTCACCCCTGTTACCCGACACGAATTTTGCAACAATTGCGACTTCGACTTTTGCACGGATTGTAGTGCAATTCACGGGCGCGATGCACAACTCATTGCGATTTCAACTCTTGCAGCGTGCAATTCAACTTTAGCCGTTTGCAACTCAGTCTACTGAGTCGCAGGAGGCTATCTGAATCGGACGAATTGCAGCACGAAGAAGACTGTGCGCCCGACATAAACTTGATCGAGCCATCCCGAATATTGTAGGCT
>Ga0163147_10009863_pt1 | contig 10256 bp, 10 predicted proteins | sample OliLakLV19MP6G1_FD_148597 | JGI IMG/M metagenome (GOLD analysis project Ga0163147, IMG submission 148597) | Freshwater microbial mat bacterial communities from Lake Vanda, McMurdo Dry Valleys, Antarctica- Oligotrophic Lake LV.19.MP6.G1 | ecosystem: Environmental > Aquatic > Freshwater > Lake >... | reverse complement strand
AGACAGGGCAGTGTCGTTCCAAAGTCTTGAGTAAAGTCGATCGTGATCGATCCGTCGCGGTTCCCGCCGCAAACTCGTTCAAGCCGCAGCAGATCCCAAATCTCTCGACGGTATGACCCGGCTTCCCGCGATCCGGAAGCGCGATCGGATACAAGCCCCGTCGTGACGACATTGAGTTCGATGGTCGCCTTTTGTCGCGGGGCGTCCTTGATTAGATCGACCAGTTCGCGCGCGGGCTGCGACTCCTCGATTTCGGCAGTTCGCTCCGACTGCGCAAGCTTGATAAACGCCTCCATTCGCCGAAATGCCCGGTCGAGCACATCCTTCCCGGTATTGCACGGTTCGGCCGGTTGGCCGAGTGGGATATCGGCAGTGGCATCGACACAGAAGAAAAGCGAAATCACGTCGTCTTCGGTATCGCAGGCGTACGCATGCACTTCCGCCGCAACGTTTCCGCGTTCGAACCGGAAGTATGACGGCTGCGGCCCGGCGAGGATCCCGGCTTCCTCAAGGCTATCGAGCAGCACGCCGGTAAGCGCCGGAAGCCGAATGCTCCCAATCTCGGGGTGATGCGCCCGGTCAAACACTTCTTGAAGAATCCAGTCTAGGAACTTCTGGTTCATGGCAGTTGGGTCGATGGGGACGGAACGGGGCCAACAGCGAGATCCGGATCCGTCCCGAATCGGGAGAGTTGCAAGACCTCCAGCGAGAACTGAACTCGCAGCACTCCGGGCGGCACGGCGTCGGGGTGAATACGAGGAAAACCAGGTCCGACGAGAAATGCATGAAGCGGTCCGAGCGTGAATCCGTCAGTGTAGGTCTCAGCGTGCGCTGGTAGGTAGCCGGACGCGGCAAGAGCATCCTCAAAATCTTCCGCGAGCTTCATTTCGTGAGCGAACCTACTGGCTACGCGTGCGATATGCCCGGGAAGGGCGCTTTGCGGGGTGTCTGATCTGCCAAGCTCCTGGCACACGAGGAAGAGCGGAACACTGGGTTCCGGCTGAAGCTGCATTGGCTCATTGATCCGCACAGAGCCACCCACTGCAGCAAGAATGGTCTTAACCTCGATCGTCCGATCGGTGAATTCGAAGTCGCGAATGGAACCTTGCGGCGATTTCCAGGCCGCTAACGCGGCCGCAGGTCCAAGGCGATCAACCGATCGATCAAGCACACACAGTTCTCCGATTAGCCCGCGCACTTCTTCCGCCGCGAGCATTGAGTGGCGTTGGTCCAGAAACCGTCGCCATCGTTCAATGAGGCGCGTGATGCTCTGCACGGCGGCGCCTGCCGACGTTGATCGCTGAATCCCCGCGAGCAAGTCCGTCCCTAGTTGGGCAAACAAGTCCTCAAATTCCGCATCCCGGAGACGTAAGACGATGGCGACTCGTCCCGCAGGCAGTCCGGCGACTCCGCCGGCGATCACGGATAGCCGTCGGCCGGAGACCATGGTCAGACGACGTGGCGTCAATTGCTCGGGGATCTCCACGACAATCGAGGCGGTTCGCGCGGCATCAGTCACCGCGGCAAAGACCCGGAGGCCCTGGCCCTCATGACACAATCGCATGCGAAAGTCACCGGCTATCTCCGCCGGAGCGGAAGTGCGAAGCAACGCCCATAGTTCCGGAAGGTTAGAGAGATTCATCCCAGTCCCCAATGAACCCGTACTCGGCACGCCAGATGTCGTTGACGGTGTAGGAGAGAGACTCGACCTTCTTCGATTTCGGAAAACTAATCGCCGCGGAAACGACGAATTCTTCCATCGGCTGTGAAAGGGGAACAATCGGGTAGAGGAGCAGAAGTCCGCGTTCGGCGGGTCGGACGGCGCGGGCGTGCTCGCGAGCAGGAATTGAGCTGAGCTTTTTCTCTTCTTTACGATCGTCCGCATGCGTCGATTCCAGTGCCTGCTTGAACTGATCCGGGTCAAGGTCGGCCAGTTCCTCCTCGCGGCCGGAAACGGCTCTGAAGTCGACATGACCGGGCGGCAATACTCGATCTGTATCGTACGCGCGATTGATGAGGGGCAAGTCAAATCCTGCGAAGCGGACGACTGGCACGTCGGCGGTTGGCTTTTGCGAAACGAGGCATACGGTCCACTTCGTCAATTCACCGTTGGCAACTCGGTCCTTGATATATGTGCGAAGCTGCTCACAGTGGTTGAGAAAACTATGCGTCCGATACGCATCGTAGCTTGTAAGGAACTCGAGCACATGAGCCGCGGGAACTTCGTCCCAAAGAAAGTAGGGCGACTTCTTTTCCCTGATACTGCGTCGCGGCGACGGCAGACGCCCTATGAGGCCGGAGAGCGCGTCACGATTTGCTTGCGCGGCAGCGCCCGCGCCGGGCATTTGAAGCGCCTGCACCAGCTCTTCTGCAAAACGGACCTGAACCGGCTCGCCTCGGCGAATTTTGTTGGCCGCAGTGATGAGCAGGCCGTCCGATGGGGTTCGGACACGCATCCCGAATTCTTCCGGTGTCCGATTGGCGCGGGCCATCCGATCGAGGTCGGCGCGAAGGTCTTCGACCGCAAGGGCAATCTCGCGAAAGGCTCCGTACAGGTCGTTGGTCGTATATACGCGACAAAGATCGGCGTAGCGAGGGCGATAGCCAAACCACCGGCCCATCTGCATGAGCGTATCGAACATAATCGACGTGCGCAAAAAATAACTGACCGACAGTCCCTCCAGCGTGAGTCCGCGACTGAGTCTGTCGCCCCCGACGGCGATAACGGACAGACCTTCCGGAGCACGGGCATAAGTCAGCGCATCGTCGGACGTTCCGTTAATCTCCATGACCTTGATCTTGCCGGCGGCTCTTGGAACCTCACTCCAGATATCATTCCACGATGGAAGCGGGAAACAACTTTCACCAAGCCGCCTTTTAAATGCCGCATGTTTGCCGGCAATCTCTTTGTTCCAAATCTCTTGAAGCGCGTCGTGGTACGCCCGCACGGTCGCCGGGGCGCCGAAGGAAAGCAGCGTCTGGATTGTGGCGACCTCTTGTTGGATCTGTTCCACGATACGACTCTGAACCTTAACAAAGCGGGTGGCATGCACGAGCATCGAATTGTGCGCGTTACCGTCTCCACGGTACGCCCTCGTCGCGCAAACAAGGACGAAGTGCCTAATCGCCTCGTGCACCGTGTCCGGAAGGGGCCCAGGCACATGGTCCTTCTTATGCGGAATCGGAACCCACTGCATTTCGTCGTCGACCTCCTTGTACATCGGGAGTCGTTCCCGCGGCAGGATTCCAGCAGACTCATCGCCGGGATGACCAAAGACTACGTCCGGACCGATGTAGTCACTCGGCGGTTTCAAACTAATGATGAAGGAACGTGGAAAGAGGTCCGGTCCGAATCTTGAAGCGGCCGAGGTTTCCGAAGGATCGATGAAAATATTAGCAAAGGGTGTCGCGGTGTAGCCAACCAAGCCGACGCGCTCGAATGACGTGAGGAGTTCACGAATGAGGCCGTTGATGACGGACGGATCCTCGTCCGCATCTTTGGTGTTGATTGAAGCCTGATCCGCTTCGTCATCAATGAACAATGTCGGATGGCGGATCGGACGGCGATCGCCCGAAGCGCTTTGTTCAGTCAGGAGGACTCGAAGCCAGTCCCGAAGCTTTCGAAGAATTGAGGCGTTCTTCTTCACTACCATGACCAAGCGCGCACCTTCGTTTACTTGGAACCAAACTTGCCGCGCCATCAGGTCCTTGAAATCCCCATTTTCGGCGGCTGTGGTGCATGTAAGCATCGAGAATGCGACGTCTTCCATTCCCTGCTGTCGCGCATATTGGCCGACGCCGGTAATTGGCGAATGACCGCCCGCGGGCTGTAAGGCGCAACTGTCGCGCCCAAGCAGGTATTTGTCGATCCGCTCATGGGTCTGGCTTCGTAAGTTATTGTGGATCCCCGCAAGAATGATCACGATCCGATACCCGGAATCGATCGCCTTAGCGGCGAGCGTGGTATAGTGGGTGGTTTTACCCGATTGGACATGACCTACGACCAAGCCGCGACGATCCCACTTTCCAGGGCGATTCGGCGATTCAAGCCGCATTAGCGCCTGATCGGTTGAGCGTTCCAGCTCACCAAGAACCGAAACCGGTAACCGGTCATGATCTCGTAAGTAGCCCTGGAGACGAGGCGATAGCCGCCACTGGGAGCGATCGATGTCCTCCAGCCACGGTTCGTGATCGACCGAATAGTCAAGAATCTCGGCGGCGCCGATCTTGACGTCGATGCGACGAAGAATCTCGCTCACGATCTGTCCGATATGCGGACGAAGCGACTCAAAAGGTCCCAGAAGTATTGCTTCGACCTGCCGATGCACTTCGTCCACGGTGGGCGTGGAAGTGGTCAGCGCACCCCGAAGGAAGATATCGACTACGTGCTCCGGTTTGAAGCCAAAACTGATCGCAGCGGAGTCACCAGTCATGATTCACCAAGGTGTTAGCTGTCGTTGGTCCGTGATCTTACCCGATCGAGAATCTCGCTCTTGAATCGAACAAACGGCTCACTTGATAGCACGAGCTTTCGAGCCTCCTCGGGCCTCATTCCGGTGCGAATGAAGTGTTGCTCGGTGTGTAACAACACATCGACTAACACCTCGATATCAAGCGGCGGCTCGTTCGGCACCGAGCCATCGATAGCTTTCGGATGTTCCTGCAGCATGGACGCAATGGGTAGCGTGCTCTCGATTAGCGTCACAACCTCGCTCAACAAGCGATCGTGGTCGCAACCCGCATGAAGTAGTGACTTCAGCACCGGATGAGTGCGATCGACTTTGTAGCGGACACCTGTTCGTGTCGATTGTCGGCACCACACGAATCGTTCGGGTTTGTTCTGCGTCGGGGCCTGACGTTCACCCCGGACCCTGTACACATCGGACGCCTGTCGCCTTACGTCAGCTGCAATTCGGCGGAAGTCGTCGCGCAGCGCGGACGGAGCTGCGACGTGGGATTTCATCACATTCAACTGCCACTCTGCATCCATTGTGTTCGGCAGATCAACGCGAATGCGAGCGAGCTTTAGGTGTTCTTCTTTCTTGAGTTTTAGATTGAGCCAAGTCCCGGGAACAATGAGACGCTTGCAGCGATAGATATAGAAACCCTGATGAGCGTTCCATCCGTACGGCCCCGCGGCGCGCTCGTGCTCTTCATCTGTTAACCGACTGTGGTGTGGCAGCACGAACGGAGTTATTTCAATGTTTCCCTTTAAACTGTGGAGCCGTAGTTGCTCTGTTGGCAGGCGAGTTGACAACTCAGTGACGTATGGATCCCAGCCGTGAATCGCCGTTTCGCCGAGACGGACAATGAGGCCATCCTCGGCGATAAACCGATGGAAAACCATTCCCAGATGACGTCGCACATCATCAAGCACGGATGCAAGTGCAGTGGCTTTCATCGTCTCGGGAAGGTTTACGAAGGTGACCCGGTCGAGCTGCTCTACTATGATGGCCGTTCCGTGCTTACTGCCGTGAATCCTTTCGAGGTATTGTTCGGCGGTCGGCGTCGGTTCAGCGAGAAGCTCCCAATCGTTTACTGTCCGAACGTGTTCCAAATCCCAGCGACGGATCGAAGGCTCGGCCTTTCCGCGTCTCTTGGTAATGACCGTAAAGCATCGCCCCTGCGAGAGGGAAGCCGTCTTCATACCGAGTCCAAAGCGGCCGAGGTCGCCGGTATTCCGCGCCGCCAGTGGGCCGATCGTGGCCATGCGCATCGCTTCAACTAGCCGTTCTTCGTCCATGCCAAGACCATCATCCAGCACCGCAATATGAGGTGATGGAAACGAGGGATCGACGACAATTTCAATCTTCGAAGCCAGTGCAGCCAAACTGTTATCGATCAGGTCGGCAAGTGCCGTCGAGAGCGTGTAGCCAAAATCCCGAAGTGATTCGATCAAATCCGCGGCTGATGGCGGGACCGACTCGGGCTTCTTTCGAGATTTAGCTGCCACCGCCTCGCCCCTTCTCGACGGAGATGAAAGCCAAGCCCCTAACATCGGCTTCTTTCTCCGTGCCGACCGTCCGGATGATCGGCCGTCCGGAACCGGCTAGCGGTCGTCGACCATGTTCGTGGCAAATGTCGACGCCGTCACGTTCGTAGCCGTTGCGACAATACCAAGTCATCGCCGATGCCTTGAGCCCTGCCTAAGGTGAAACCCGAAGCACGATACACCCCTATCAGTGACGATGCAAATGTCGGACTACATCCGTTGACCGAGCGCAGGGCAGTAGACCTCCTCGACACCCTTCCTTCGCATTCCCGTAGTTTCATCGGGTCGCGACCTCAACTCTTAGTTGCGAATGTGAAAATGAGTTGCGTTTCTCCGAGCTAATCGCTCAGCGGCTTCGGTCGCTCCCGCGTGGCCGAGCGAAGTGATGTTCGCAGGCGGGACAAACTCGCTTCGGCCTCGAGTTTGGCCTGGAAGCGGCCTTCCTCCGTTTGCGGCACCAGGGCGACGACGATCAACGACAACGGTCCGAAAATGAGAGCGGAGAGGTAGCCGTAGTGCGGCGCGTAACCTTTGCGGGCCGCCATCCGACCGCCCAGATAGCCCAGCCCAAGCCAGATCAAGATTCCGGGAATGGAAAACGCCAGCATCGATTTCTCGGGGCGAGAATCGCGCGGTCGATCGGGCTGATTCTACTGATGCGAAGACTGCCGTCGCTACCTACGAGTATTCGGCTCTTTGCCCGAACCGTGGTTCGATCGGAAAGCCGGAGTGTCGCCCGCCTGCGGGGGCTTTGGACGGGTAGCTCTCGCATTGCGACTCCGGGCTACACCCTGGCGCCCCGCGTCGGGGGCTTCCGGAGGCGCGATGCCGACCGCGTTGGCGGCACGCGTTCGACGTGACCGTCGCGAGGTCGCACTTGCCCTAGCCGCAACGGTGACAGCGCTTGAGGAACTCGTCGAAGTCGGACGCCAAGAAGTACGTGCTTTCGTAGCCGGCGGGTTTCTCGGGCAATTGATCCAGGCGTCGCAGGTCGAGGTACTCGCGAACGCAATCCGCCATTGCATTGAAGCGTTGATGAAACTCTTCCTCGCTCCAGAAGACGCGAAACTCCGAATCGAGGGCGTAAACGGAGCCACGGTCGATTCCCGCAATCGAGATGCAGGTACAAGCCCCGAAGTGGCCGGACGCGATGGTGACCATGTTTCTGGGAGTGATCATCGAGTCCAAGAGGTCGTGGACCGCCGTCGCATCATGAAAACCGGCAATGGTGTGATTCCCGAACGGCGTCGGCTGCTCGGATGGACAGCGGATGTCGCCGCACCAACCGCCGCACTCCGCCAGAAACGTACGATAGGCGGGTGGAAGTGCCACACCGATGGCTGCTTCGATGGCGCCGACGTCACGCTCGGTTCGATTCCTAAAAGGCGCGCAGCCGAGTTCTCGCAGGCGACCGGAGTAACCCATGTGCATTTGTCTTTCTCCGTGAGCGACCGGCTAGCGGTGCGGCTCGACCTTCAAGTCGCTTGCCCTCCTCCGCGAATCTCGCCGCGGACTTCCGACCGAATTCTACTTAGGAAAGTCCGAGGAAATGAGCAGGCTCGCGAGATTGAAGGTTCATTCTCAGTTTGCCAGCAGCCATTCCAGGCCAACTTGCCGGTTGTGCTCCCGAAAGCCGATCACGCGACCGGACGCAAGTTCGCCTTGTTTGGGCCATGTATGGCGGTCAGGTGGCAGCGATCTGGCGTCCGGTGATAACCTCAAAGTCACAATTTCGATGATTCCGAGCACCCCTGCGCCGAAATCCAGGAAGATGCCGAACGGTGCCGTGCTCACGACGCGGCCTGTGACGACCGTGACGATCGGGAATCGTTGCTTCACCGATTCCCACTCGGGTTCAGAAAGGTTGGCGAATACAGGGATGGTCGGATCGCTCATCGCCGAATTTTAGCCGATCCGAAGCTGAAATGGGGATCGCCGTAACGCCGTTGGCGTAAGGGAGGCGTCATCGGGCGGTTCCTAGGGTAGGAGCGAGTACGGCCCAACCCTAGGCTATCTGGCTGTACGCCTTCAGCGTGCCGGATGAAGGCATGTCGGGCTTCGCCCGCCGGCGGTTACGCACGCGGCGCGTGCGATTGTCCCAGCCTGCGCTAGATCTCGGCGTCGAGTTCGGCCTGGAAGCGGCCTTCCTCCGTTTGCGGGCGGGCAGATGGGGAGCCGGAAAAGGTTGAAACCGATAATTGAGGAGGAAAGGTTCTCGGAGAATTGATTTGCGACGACCCTTTGCGGGCCGCCGGAAATCGCGTGCAGGAATGGAACGTAATACGTCGGCCGGCTTGTGTTGGTGCTGCCAACCGCATTCTGGCGCGGCCCCTCACCCAACCTCTCCCCGGATAATGGTCCTTCGATCGCCAGCGGCTCGCGCCGGGGAGAGGAGCCAAAAAGGTTTTTTGTTTGACGCCACCCGGGGTAGCTCGAGTACGAGCAACCCCAGGCTTTGGGAGCCCAACGCTTTCAGCGTTGCCGGACCACGCGCAATGTTGTCGGATAGTTCGCGCCCTACCGGGGCCGAGTCATTCGAAGACCCCCCACGCCGTTGGCGAGACTACCGCCCTTGGCCTCGCCCCTCGCTAATCGCTCGACGGCGGCGGTTGGTCTTACTTTCAGGGCTCGCTGTATTTCTGCTCCGCGGCCTCAGTTGCTCGCTCGGCGGCCTGCGTTGCCCTGCGGCGGAGCGAAGTGATGTTCGCAGGCGGGACAAACTCGCGTCGCGAGGGAAACTTCGCGGCGACAGTTCGGACAGGATTGCTTCCGATCGTAGTAGTCGGCCTCCGCATCGAGCTCGGCGTCGAGTTCGGTCTGGAAGCGGCCTTCCTCCGTTTGCGGCACCAGGGCGACGACGATTAACGACAACGGTCCGAAAATGAGAGCGGAGAGGTAGCCGTAGTGCGGCGCGTAACCCTTGCGGGCCGCCATCCGACCGCCCAGATAGCCCAGCCCAAGCCAGATCAAGATTCCGGGAATAGAAAACGCCAGCAGTCTTACTTAGGGCGAGAATCGCGTCGTTGGGCGAGTGGATTCTACTGATGCGAAGCCTGCCATTGCTTCAGCCCATCCCTGGGCTGATGAAAATCTCTCTGGAATGCGCCCGGCGAGGGTTTATAGGTCCGTAGGAAGTCTCTCCTTATTGAATGATGTTGCGATTGGGAGCGTGAGTATCCGGAGTGGCGCCCCTCCCGGGGCTCCGAACATGATTCTTCCGTTACCTAACCTGGGGCTTCCGCCCCAGGCTACTGGAGTGGCGCCACTTCCGTGGCTCCGAACCCTTCGATGCCGACAGTCAGGCAGTTCGTGCAGACCACTCCGCGGCGCAATGAAATCCGGAAGGAATCGCTTCTGAGTTTTTCATCGGGCCACCCCCGACCCCTCTTCCCGGATAACGTCGTTCGATCGCCAGCGGCTCTCTGCGCTATCGGGTACGTCGCGCCGGACACGGAAGGTGTGGAACAAGCCGCCTGGCTCCCGGCAAAGCCGGGCTTCGATCCGAAGAGGCCGGCGAGGTCATGTTCCTCGATGTCGGCATGTTCGTCATCGCCTATGAAAAAGGGAACCCACACAAGCTTTGTTGGCAGACGTACTTGCCGTAAATCCCATCGCGGGCGAACCGGTTGAGGGGGCGATCATTCGTCGGTTGACGCCGCAAATCGAGATCGCTGTAACGCCTCTGGCGTAAGGGACGCGTCATCGGACGGTTGCTAGGGTAGGAGCGAGTACGGCCCAACCCTAGGCTATTTTGCTGAACGCCGTTGGCGTGCCGGATGCAGAGGCGTCGGGCTTTGCCCGCAGTTTGTTGCGCACGCTTCGCTTGCGATTGTCGTTTCGGCGGAGCGAGACGACTACTTTCGTTACGGAACGCCAGAGACGGCGTTCGCACCATGGCAGGAGGAACGCTGGGGACAGCGTTCGCACCATGGCAGGAGGAACGCCGGAGACAGCGTTCGCACCATTGGAGCGACGGGGAGCGCAGACCGGAGTGTCGCCCGCCTGCGGGGGCTTTCGACGGGCTTTGTCGTTTCGCGACCCGGAGTTGACACTCCGGGCTACACCCTGGCGCCCCGCTTCGGGGGCTGCGAAGCCGCGGAAAAGCGGGGCGCGAACTTCGGGGCCGCCGGATCGTCGGCCTCTCCGCGCTCGGCTATGCGCGGAGAGGGAATCGAACGAAGCGAACCGTGATCAGGCGCCCCTCGACGAGCTCGGGGCAGGCAGGACAGGCGGGTCTGACGAAGCGGGAGCGCGCCAGACCGCG
>Ga0163147_10009862_pt1 | contig 10257 bp, 12 predicted proteins | sample OliLakLV19MP6G1_FD_148597 | JGI IMG/M metagenome (GOLD analysis project Ga0163147, IMG submission 148597) | Freshwater microbial mat bacterial communities from Lake Vanda, McMurdo Dry Valleys, Antarctica- Oligotrophic Lake LV.19.MP6.G1 | ecosystem: Environmental > Aquatic > Freshwater > Lake >... | reverse complement strand
TGCGACGCCATTCCGGCAACCATCGATGATGAAGACACGCACACCAGGCAGTGTCTGAAACACCTCTCTGGCCCACTTCAGGACGAGCTGGGGCGGCACCATCGCCAGTGCCGTGAAGGGCCGTCCACTCGCATGCGTGAATACGCTCCCCAGCGAAATAAGCGTTTTCCCTGTCCCGCACTCGGCAACAGCACCGGCGCACCGCGCCTCCTGCCAGCGTTTCGCGATTCCCATGATCGCCAGTTGTTGGGCCGGGAATGGCCGACGCTTCAGCAGTTTTAGGGCTGGCCACACCGGGTCCGTCGGTTGATGAAGAGCGGGAAACTGCGAGAGAACCCGCTCTCCCAAAATTGGCCCATACGTGCGCAAATACGAACTGATGCAATCGGGTGAACCCATGGCGACACCCCTCCTGTCGGATGTGAATAGATAAGCGGCAGTGGAAAGAGACGCAGCCGCCTACGCTGCGTTTGATGGATCGGCAAATAGGGGAAGTTCTTCGGGCGGAAGCTGGATCTCGCGGCGACGCAATCCCTGACTGAGAATGCGGAGCATGCGGATCTTGTTGCCCTTCACCGCCACTGGCGAGCAGTTAAGGCCAATCAGTTCTTCAACCAGGCCTCGCCGCCGAAGTTCGGAATCGAACCACTGCGCCCATTCGGGCAAAACGGGAAGTCCGAAGCGCACCGCCAGTCGATGCAACATGAAGCTAGGGGAGTGGTCGTAAAGGATCGTCCGCTTCGCTTCCGCGTCGGCCCCCAATGTGGTCTCAAATACCGCTTGGGAGATCGCCACCAGATGGCGGACCGGGCGTTTGCGGCCTGGAATCGGCAGAGACGCACGGTAGAGAATCGGCTTCTCTCCCAATGTCCCAACGACCTCCGCCCCATTCATGTGGACAACAAACCGTTGCTCATCCGCCACAGCCGCCGCGATGGCGCCAATCTCCTGATCGCCTCCGAAGACGGATACAAAGTGCAAGCTGGTACTGCCGGTCCGTTCACTGGGCGGTTCCGCAATCAACCGGTCCAGATGAAGACTGACATTCGTCGTGTGATCCTTCGTCTGCCGGACAAACTGCAGCCGCCCCATCCGCAGATGTGCGTTCTCCATCGGTCTTCTCCTTTCCCGGCGCGGTCTCCGACAACAACGCAAACCTGCCGCCGCCATAGAGCAATGTGAGCCGCTGAGAGAAGCGTTCCTTCTCTCGGATCACCACCGCCCCGGCATCATCCTCTTCCTCGGTCCGATCCGAGACCTTCACCGCATCCCAATGAGCCAGGTGCCGCTCGTTGCCCGTCCCGAACACGCCATTGAGCAACCCGCTTACCGCGCACAACCCGACATGCCCCTTGTGCAAAGGAGTAAGCGGCCGGCCGCTGAACTCGATCTTCCGGGCGTCGGTCACGCGCCTGGCCTGCAGCGTGGCGGGGGACTTCTCCAAAAGATCCTCAATGTGGTCGAGCGGCAGGCCCCGGTACTCGAGCCGCGCGGGCCCGCTCGGCGGGACCGCGAAGACTCGCTCCGGGATATCCCCCAGAACCGGAACCGCGTCGTAGCGCCGGGTCAGTTCACTTAACTTCAGGTTTGCCTGCTGGATCGAGTAATCGGTCAGACGGTCTCGCTCCTGCCGCGTTCGGCGCGTCCCGAAGAGCACGACCTGTTTGTAAAGAACGCTCTCGGACGCCGCCAGACGATAGATTGCTTTGTCCCGGAAGTGCGGTGTCAGTACCCGCCAGCAGTCATAGACGCGATTGCAGGGAATCACCAGCACCAATATCCCGCCTGGTTTCAGCCACCGGAAGGAGTGCTCCAGGAAGACGGTTTCCATCCGCTGGTTCTTGCCCTCGCCGATCTCGAAATCGTAGGGCGGGTTCAGGTAGAGCAGAGAGAACGACTCGACCGGTGCATGGCAGTCGAAAGCGCTGCCTTGGATGACTTCGTCGGCGCTCCCTCTGGCATTGTCCGCGCGGAGCGCATCGAGTTCGATGGCGTATCGCCGGACGGATTTGCCCGGCGCAATCGTCGCCAGCGCCGCCCCCGTGCCGGCGCATGGATCGATCGCCGTTGTTGAAGGCAATGAGAACTGCAAACACGCAGCAATCCGCTGCGCTTCTGTGATTGGAAGTGGGTAATATCCCAGTTTTAAACGCGCCTGTGGCCGCAAAATCTGGCTCCTTCTTGTGGTTGCTTTGCCTAATCCTCCGGGAAGCATAAAGTGGCGCCAAGTCTCTCGATGCCTCCTTGCTGCCGAGTCAGCAATTTCGATAGAGTGCGGAAAGACCCTCGTTGAAACAAGCGGATTGCCTGTTGGGACAATCCGGACGCTCCTGTTCGCGCACACCAGGCAAGAAGGTGAACGCCCATGTCGATCGACTCAACAGGACCATTCGCCGCGAGCAAAGAACCGTGTGAGCGTTGCAACAAACGACAGTCATCTCCGATGTTCTTCGGATGATTGTCGCTGGCGACGAATACACCTCGGGCCTCAGATTGCGCAGGACGCCACGGAGCCTCGGCCGATCTATTCTCCGGAGGCGGGACGGACCATTTCCTTCCCGGCGCCTGCTGACTCGATCTCGTTACGAACGCCGTGCCGCATAGGGATACTTTTCGCGGGCCCTCTTCCACGCCGGCCGGTGGAATTGCGCGACTTCGCCAAGGGTCACTATCGCGCAGTGCTCTTGGCTCGGCGTTAGGATGCCCGATGCGCCCGCGACTTGGCTTTGCACGTCAGATGCAACGCCTTCATCATTCCGTTTTGGGCGCCCTCCGATTTCAAAGTGCGCTTGACCGGGATTGAAGCATCCAAAAGTGACAACCGAATAGCTGGACACTAGGGAATCAGGCTTACTCTCAACGGGTCGCCATCCGCTTGCCGGGTATTTCCCGACGACCCTTTTGTGATCTTATCGGGAACGAAGGGCCGATTCAGCGCAGGGTGTCTTCCAGGGTTGTACTGTGGAGAACCCGCTTTGCCCAGGCATGCAAATCCTCGGCGGAACCTGCTTGCAAGCGTTGCATAGCCCACGCGGGAAGAGAACCGAACTTCTCCGTTAACTGCTCCTGAAGCAGATCCAGCTTGCCTTCCTGCCGGCCTTCCTGCCGGCCTTCTTGCTTGCCTTCGCTGCGGCCCTTCCGTTCGCCCTGTTCGAACTGCTGCTGGATCATCGGACCCAAGACCTTATTTTCCATCACGTTGATCATGCCGACCTCCTTCAGTCTGTCGTTTACGGTTTCTTCTATTCCCAGTATGCCTGATAGCAGCAGGAGCGTGCCCGCGGCCCAGTTCTGGTCCTCACTTTTCATGGCGCGGAGCCGGGACATAACCGCCACGAGCGCCTTCTCTGGCTCACCCTTGGCCAGCAGCGCCAGGGCATTGTCGGCCCAATCCTGGCTTGCCAATAGAGGCTCGGCCTCGTACTCGCGCAGGTTGACGATCTCGAAGCGGAAGTCCATCGACGGGGAAGTGTACGTGCGCTCCAATCGCAATGGCTCCGGGCCCAGGTAGAGTACTGTTTGGACAATGTGTTGTTTGTGAACTCGGACCAGATAGGCGTAGTATTCCAGCATTCGCACCGCGAAGCCAGTCTCGTTGGAGGTTTGGAACTCGACCTGATGGAGCGAACCGTCTTCGGTTCGGACGACCATGTCGGCGCGGTGGTTGAAGACTTGCGGCTGTTCGGTCGCCAAATGCTCGGTGACCCTTCCTCCGAAGAGAAGGCGGCGCATAATGCCGTCCCCTTCCCGCAGGAACAGCGCCTTCAAAGATACGTCGTAGCGGTGGGCCATGAGGTTCCTTTTAGTATCCTTCACATTAGTATCCTTCACACTAACTCTAAATCCCCGGCAGTTCGAGATCGACTTCGAAAAATGCGGGTTCGCCGTGGATGCTGAGCGGCCTGCCCCCGCACGCGATGCCACCCAGTTGGGAGCTTTGAGCCGATCCTGATGGTGCGAAGCCCCCAAGACTGGGCCTCGCGACTTTGCAATTTGGCTCCCCATCCAGGATTCGAACTGCCATAGCGCGCTCACTGCGATGCTCCACTACCCACTCACGCCCGGGACTGGGCAACAAGGTGGATAGGAGCACCCATTCGGCTGCTAAAGAAGGTTCCATGCAGCCCCTCCATCTCCCGCGCAAGCTCCTCCCGGGCGACCTCACATTCGGGATGCAACCTGATCAACGAATCAATCGAATGGGCGGCAAGGCCGGGCCGGTCGTCCTTCTCGATCAACTCGTAGCAGGTATCGCAGGCCGCCCAATCGCCAACACTTTGCCCGGCGATTCCGCCGACGATGTAGGCAACGAAACTCCGCGCCGGATAACGCCAGCCGACGCTGGGATGAGAACAAAAATCACAGACACAGCTCATACTCTTTTCCTTTCTGTTGAAACAGGGAAGCGGTTGTCGCCAGTTCCACCGAGGGCTTCCCTGCTCCATCGATGAACGTACCCAGAGCGATCCCAAATGGAGTGGATCGTTCCATTTCGCCACTGGCCTTGATAGCGCGATTGGCGACCAGGGTCACTACGGGTCACTTGCACCGAGAGGAGATCCTCAAGCCAGGCCGGGCTGGCACCATGAATTGGAGAGTCATTCACAACGCCGGCTCGGAAGTCGAGGCGATCCATGAGAACCCGTCGAACACTCCCCTCAACAACTTCCGCCTGGCTGACAATGTACGACGCCATGGCGTCGTACGCAGCTTCCTGGCAACGATAGGCGCGTCCTATTGACAGCTGCCACGCGAACATCCGGTCATCCCGATTCCCGGCGGAAACCAGGACGGATACATGTAGAACCGGGGTGTTGAGCAGCCCCTCTGGATTGCCTTCGCTCGTCCGTTTCAGACTCGCTGTGGCTTTGGACGTATACGACGGGCCGATCACACCGAACGCCGCTGGCTTACACTACGAACTCTCAACGGGTCGGCTTGTAGATTCGTATTATTGCCGTCTCCAATCATTTGCCGTAGTGTGCGGGCGAGTTCGGAAGCCTCGAAAGGTAGGCACCGGTTCCCAGAAAGCAGCCTCGAGACGCCGGCGCACCAAACCCAACAGCACCCACATAGATTCAATGCGCGGATCGCGAAAGCTTTGAGCCCGCGCAATCCGCACCCCATCTCATTGGGAACCGGCGACTCCGACACTGACCGCGGACCGGAATACGCCGCCCCAAAATATCTAAAACGGCAGGTCACCCGCGTCGCCGCCGTCTTCGCCACCCGGAAGCCCTCCGTTGCCGTTCGAAGCCGCGCGTGGTTGGCCCGGCGCCGATCGCCGCCCGTGGTCTCCGTTGGATGTGCCATGCGCTGAGCCGAGAAAGCGAACGACACTGGGGATGATTTCGGTCACCGTCTGCTCGCCATTGCGAGATTCGAAAGTGCGCACTTGCAGACGCCCCTCGACGAAAACGCCGTCGCCCGTCTGGAGATGGTTGGCGCAGGCCGATCCGACGCCGTTGAAGGCGCAGATACGATACCAATCTGTGACCTCCTTAGGCTGGTCTTCCCGGTCCTTGAAGCGCCTGGTGACGGCGACGCTGAAGTTCACGACGTGATCGCCGCTGGGCAGCATACGGCATTCGGGGGTTGCGCCTACATTTCCGATGATCTGAATCTTACTGTATCCAAGCATGTAATTAGTACCTTTCTGTGGCCGTTGTGGCCAATTGATGCTTCCCTACTGTCCGGACAACGGATGCTTCCGAGCCGGATGAACCGGGTTTGTATTTCATGACGGCGGGAGGTAGGACTCCAGCGGTCGATTTGAGTTCGAGCAAGGTCGCCGTGATCTCCGCGTGCCTGCGGCGCGGGTCCGCAGTCGTGGCCAGCGGGTGGTATTGATTCAACCAACACCCGAAGCACACCTCGCAAGTTTGGTCAGCTCAGATCGGGATCTCGGCCAACTTATGGTTCCATCAGCGGCCAATGGATGGTCCTTGTGGCAAAGCATTCGAGTTGATATGAAAAGGGCGCAGGTCGCCTTTGCAGGTCTCCAGTGCCCTCTTTGTTGTTGCGATTTTGAGTCAGGCGAAATGCTATGCCGGATCGCTGCGGTCGATGCTCGCGATCTCACCGCCATCGGCGTCGAATCGGACATACGGAATGCCCGCCTCCCGGAGCCGCCGCATAATGAGCCGGAATCGGTCGCTCAAGCCGAAAGCCGCGGTTCGGCCCATTTCCCCCTCGAACATCTCTTGATCGGCGGTGACCCAGTGAAACGTTCCCGCACGATCATCAGTGATGGCAAAGCGCGTTGGGCACTCTGCGCACTCGAGCAGGCGCAGATCGGAGGATTCCAGATACGCGGTACTGACGTCAGCAACTCGATGAGTATCGAACGCGCCCGACGCCTCACGGGAGGGCGACGATTGCGGATGGGCTGCGACCGCAGTGCCCGAAGCGATCGCCGATTCATCCGTCCTTCCTGGAACAACCTCATCCATATGCGCCTCAACCCACCGCAGGGTGTAGCGCTGCAGGCCCTGCAACCATTTCCGTTGTCCGCCGTCAAAGATCAGCGCCCGCTCCTCCTCTGTGTATCCGCTCGACCCATGGTTTTCCCTCGACCGACTCACGTACTCATCCAATTCACCGGTAAGTCTCGTCATCGGCAGATAGATCCACCACGGTGTCAGGACAAACGCCATCTTGTCGGCAAGGCACAGGCGGCTGACTGGTTGTCCCCTTCGCCGGCACCATTCCCGGGAATGCCGGTAGCACTCATCGGCGTACGCCGGCCCGCAGATCGATCGCACAATCTCGGCGCCGAGAATCACATGCGCGTCGCTTCCCTCACCGTCCATCTGATTGCGTTTGAAATATCCCACATCGTGGAAGAGGAAGGCGATCCAAAGCCGCGGGTCCCAGGGGACTCCCCAGAGTCGCCGCCAGCCCCATCCGACTTGTAGCGGGTGCAGAAAGAAAGCATGAGCGCCCCAGAGGAGGCTCTTTGTTCCGAGTTTCATGAGATACCTTCCTTTTCATGACTGTGTAGTCGATGGCGGCTCTACCCTGAGAGCTTCGCGCCGCCGGGTGTTCGCCGCCGATAACCTTGCCGCGTTTCGATAGAGTGGCCACAGCAGGATCGTTCCCGTGATCGCGCCGACCAGCACGCCAAGCTCGTTCGTACGACCCGAGAAGGTCGCCGCCAAAAACAGAAGCAGACATAGCTTCAAGCCGAACGCACGCATCTTCTTCCTCCTATCGCCGCTTCGCCGTTCGAAACTCCCACGGAGGCATCGGCTGCAAATCCACCCACAGTCCCCGGCGGGAACGGCGCGCCTCCTCCTCCAGTTCCGCCAGCCGCCGCACTTTGGAATAGCTGGTGTAGTGCCAGGCCCAACCCTCTTCGACCAGCCGCTCATTCAGATTCGTGCCATCCGGCAACCGCACTTCGCCGAGCGTCCGGCCATAGCGATCCTGCCCGCGCACAAGGACTCGCACCGCTTTCCCAAACACCAGTTGGCGGGTAGCCTGCCTCGCCCACTGGCTAAACGGCTGCCCCTTCTCCGGGGCGTCGATCCCGGCCAGGCGCACACGTCTCGATTCGACTCCGGCCAAGACAGTGATCGTGTCGCCGTCGGCCACTCCGACCACGCGCCCGGAGAACTCCTCGGCATGGATGGGGAGCGCGATCAGAAGCGTGGCGTGGATAACGCGAGTAATGAATCTCCACGCTCTCGCTCCGGGCCGCCCGGCACGATGATCGCGTCCTCTCACGTCGATATCCATCACTCACTCCCTTCGAACAAAATCACGTCGGTTCGTTCATCCTCTCCCACACGTCTCTCGATCAGACCATGGGAGTGTCGGCAATTCAGGCATGACACCGCGGCAGTCACCAGCTTTACCGCGTCGCAAAACGCCTCCGGGATCGGCCGCACTTCCCCGCTCCGGGAGAAGAACTCGGGCGCCAGTCCCTGCTTGCGAAGCTCCTCCGATAGTTGTCCATCGATGCCACGAAACACGACGGTCGATATAATCGGCGGCTTCTTTGCTGCTCCAGGCGCGCCGAGCGTATAGCGGACAATCAGCAGCTCATAGGTCTGCTCAATTCGCGCCATCTCCACGCTCACGAGTGCAGCGCCAACCAGTACCGCATGGACACCATTGGAACCGACCCGGTCCATCTTCTGCAGCCATGGCAGCCGTCGCCCGTCCGGCGAGAAAAAGGAGATGTAACGGCCAACCTCTCGCGTGCTGCCACCGCTCTCCACGCCGCGCAACACCCAGCGATCGGCGCGCACCTGTCTCTCCGCCGTGACCCAGGTCTGGCAGTAGACGCCGGCGCTTTCGAGTTTTTGAACCATCATCTTCGGCAACACCAGTCGTACGGATCGTTCCATGTCGAGCTCCTTCAGTGCAGTTTCGCCACCGGCAACGGCGCGCCGAGCGCCGCCCGGATCTGTTCTCTCGTGCAACCCGCCCAGCAGATGTACTTCTGCGGTTCCTCCACGGCAATAGCCAGATTGTCCTTACCGCGATCCCGCCCCGCCTCGCGGCAGGACGGACATTGCGTAACCCAGTTACGCCCCACCCTCCGGCACCCCGCCAAGTCAATGTGCTCGGTGATCTGAAAATGCCGGCGTCCTTGCGCGGGGGCGGCCCATTGCGATGGCTCCGCCTTCAGTTCTTCGGGAAGCGCGGCAACGAGCGACTCGAGCTGCGCTTCGGTGACTCGATGGAGCCCACGCAAAAACATCATCTGTGACGCCAGGTCGTAGGCCGCGCCGTAAAACCAATACCGGCGGTTGGCGGCGCGGTGGATTCCCAGCGGAGCCCGAATCGCATTCCCGAACTGCCCATCTTCCAGGACATCCTGCTTCGGGAACAGTTCGATCCCTTCGGTCAGCCCGGCGCCCTTCACTCGCACCGATAACCGTGTTGCCAGATGGTGAATGTACCGGCGTGCATGTCTCGCCAGAACCGGCATGTCGAAGAAGATCCAGAGGTGGCCACCCCGCCGGCTTTGTTCGAGCGCGGCTTGCATGCCATCCTGGCCAAGCTCATACTGCAGCTTCAGAAGATCCTCGACAGCCTCTCGGTAATCGGCGTCGATCGCCATCCATTTCGACCGTTGTGTTCGGGGATTGATGGCGTAGAGTCCGATGGTGATCTCGCCCGCCAAGTGACTTTCGAGATCCTGAGCGGTGAGTGGGACATCCCGCCCATCCGCCTGCCGCGGCCGGTAGTAATAATGACGGCCCGACTCCGGATGCGGCCGGTCCGACTGGCGGGTGTAGGCGCGGCGGTTCACGAACCACCGCGCGTACTCGGCCGCCATCTGTGAACTTGCTTGAGCAACTTCCGCCATATCTTTCCTTACACCGCCTTCGGCAAATTACAAAACGAGTTTGTCCGCTCGCGCGCCGCCAGCAGACGGGAGGGATTCTCCGCCAGTTCCAGCAGGCGGAACTCCCGTATCTTCTGGCGCATCTCGATGATCGAGTAGCCGCCGAAGACCGTGTCGGGCAGTTCGAGCAACCAGAAGCTTCCCCGCTTCCGGTCGTAGACGTAGAACTCACCGGACCGGTCATCACCCGGCGCCATCACGAAAAGCAGCAGGCCCTTGGCGTACTCGACCCAATGGGCGACGACGCCCTCCCCGGTTACCATGAAGCGTCCGACGATCTCGCAGAGATCCTGCGTCGGCCGCATGTTCAAATTCGCGGTGCTGAGAACTTCGCTCGCGCACACTCCTGTTGGTGACATATCGATTCTCCTTGTTGATATGAGAGGTTGAGGGCAGACACACGCCGGTCCGGCGAGCGGATGCTCGCGTGCCTGCCCTGGGGTGGAAGGGAAGCGGTAAGCCGGACGGCTACCGAGAATGAATCGACGAGTGCGGCGGCGCCTGCTCGCCGCACATCAATATATGGAGGGACCCGGTCCGTTATGCGGCTCGCGCCGCACTTCGAGCGGCCGCCTTCGCCATGCGATCGCAATGATTCTGGTCCACGTTGATCGAGTGGCCACGCACCCAGTGCCAGGTGACATGGTGCTCGCTACTCAAACGGATGAGTTCTTCCCAGAGGTCACGGTTGGCCACCTCCTCGCCACGCGAGTTTCGCCATCCGGTTGACGTCCGCCACCGCGCAACGTGGCGCTCCATCCCTTGCTGGAGGTACTGACTATCCGTGAATACGGATACCCGGCAGCGTTCCTTCAGTGCGCCGAGGCCGGCAATCGCCGCCCGCAACTCCATCCGGTTATTCGTTGTCTGGTTTTCCGATCCACTGAGTGTCCGCT
>Ga0163147_10009851_pt1 | contig 10268 bp, 10 predicted proteins | sample OliLakLV19MP6G1_FD_148597 | JGI IMG/M metagenome (GOLD analysis project Ga0163147, IMG submission 148597) | Freshwater microbial mat bacterial communities from Lake Vanda, McMurdo Dry Valleys, Antarctica- Oligotrophic Lake LV.19.MP6.G1 | ecosystem: Environmental > Aquatic > Freshwater > Lake >... | reverse complement strand
GATAGACCCTGAAGGCGTCTTGCAAGGCGGCGCCGGAGACAGCGCCACCGCTTGTCAATAGCGCCAGGAATGAGCCGAACCGTTCTCTTGAGATGCGGTGTTCGGCCAGGCAATTCCAGGCGATGGGCGAGAATTTCCCGCTGCTGGGTCTTCAATGGGCGAAGCTTGAAGCGAGCAAAGGCATTGCGACAGTTCCGGATTTACTGAAACAAACCAAAACATTGTGGGTCCACCTGAATAATTCGATCAGTTTATCATGCGGGACCGAGGCAATGCGGCTCTCGCCGGTTTGGGAACGTTAACTGCCAGCATCACCTGGCAATGCACCGCTCCACCTTGTTCCATTTGCTCGTGCCGGCCTCGGGAGATGGCAGACGGTCAGCGCCAGCCCTGACTCGTCGGCCAGGCGCTGCAACTCCTATTTCCAGAGCCGCAGGTGCCAACCGTTGTTGCCACCGTCATCGGCGGTGACCAGTACTCGACGCGCCTGAGGATACAGAACGGCGGCCCTCGGTATGCCACCAACCACGGATCGAAGCTACCGCGAACGCGCCGGTATCGTGGTCCGTGACAACGTTAACTTAACGAAGTCGGCGTTGCGCCCAGCCTAGATCCCGTAGGATAAGCGCGGGGTACCTTCAGGCCCCGGGAAAATCATGCCCGTTGTGACCTTCTCCGCCGTCCCTTTTTTGCGCCGCCGGCGGCCCGGGTTCTGGTAATTGCCGATCAATTCCTTCTTCTTGGTGTCCACCGAAACGACTGGCTCACCTGGAGCGCAAAGCGTTTTTGACGGCACGGTTGCTATCCCGGAACTGCGCGTCGCGATCGGGCTGATCGTCCCCCTCCCCGGTTTTGCGGTTGCCCTGCAGACTGTATCCACCGTCCTTTCGAAGTTGAGTGACTGCGTCGTCCGCCGCCCTCGTGGCGAATTCGCCGAGGCCGAGTGGGGCGGCTGGGAGTTCCTCAACGCCCTTTGTCAACGTGCCGCGCGACAGGCCAGAGGCGCGGCTCACCCGCGAAAGACCGGCGGTCCAAAGTTGGGCGTCACGGCGGATGGCACTCTGCGTGCAAAGAAAAAGGTTAGGAAAGCTCGCATCTGCCGGGCGGGAAAAATAATGCTGAAACACAGTCGCCCGAAGCCCATTGGCGAACAAGAAGCGAAGAGCGAGATCGAACGGGTGTACCACGAGATTATGCAAACGATGCGCGTGACTGGCGTGAACCTGAACTTTCGCACCTGGGCGTCCTGGGAAAACTTCCTGCCCCCGTTGTGGTATGCAATGCGCCCCATCGTCGGAACGTTGGCATTCGAGCAAGCAGGAGACGAGGTTCGGAAGCGGACCGTTTCGGAGATGCGCGCTCTCCCAACAGTGACTGCGTTCCATCGTGCCGGTCTGGGGGAAAGCCAAGCCTTCCAAGCTCGCGCCGCTTTGCGCCTTTATCACTACATCAATCGGAAACTGCTCGTTTTCACCTCTGCGGTCAGGCTGGGACTGGTTTCCATATATCGAGAAATGCCTGTAACTCACGCGCAACAATCTCGTGCCGGTCGATCATTACAAAATGCTTTGCTTTCTCGATCGGTACAAGTTTGGCTCCGGGAATATCGCTTGCGAGCCGACGGAGAAGCCGCTCCCGTTGGTGGCGAACTGTGTCGATGCTCTGCGCGGTATCCGCTGCCGCCGCTCCAAGATGTGGCACACCTCAAGCCGTTGTTTCGGTTCGGCGGCGAGTGCTGCCGCGGCGACGGAAAAGCTTTGTATCGTGGGAGAGCGGACGAAGCGCCGCTGGAGCGGTGGGCCGGATTCAAGTCTAGAAGCGAGGCGGAATGAGCACGACTTTCGACGCGATCATCATCGGGACCGGCCAGGCGGGTCCGCCTTTAGCGCAACGTTTAGCTTCGTCGGGAATGAAGGTAGCGATAATCGAGCGCGGGCGATTCGGGGGCACCTGCGTGAACACCGGATGTATACCGACCAAGGCGATGGTTGCCAGTGCTTATGCTGCCAACATGGCGAGGCGCGCTGCTGAATACGGGGTGACGATTTCAGGTTCCATCACTGTCGACATGAAGCAGGTGAAAGCGCGCAAAGACCGGATCTCCGGCAAGTCCAATAGCGGCGTTGAAACATGGCTCAAAGGAATGAGCAACTGTACTGTTTTCGAGGATCACGCGCGCTTCGGGTCCGCGCGGGAAATCCATGCCGCAGGGAGGATTCTCACAGCGGATCAGATCTTCGTCAATGTAGGAGGGAGGGCCTCCATTCCACCGATTCCCGGGCTGAATGAGACAGGCTATCTGACCAATAGCACGATGATGGATCTCGATTTTCTTCCGTCACACTTAGTGATTCTCGGAGGCAGCTATATCGCGCTTGAATTCGGGCAGATGTTCCGGCGCTTCGGCAGCGAAGTGACAATCGTGGAGAGAGGCCCGCGATTGGTTGATCGCGAGGACGAAGACGTATCCAACGCGCTTCGCGAGATCCTTGAAAACGAGGGCATCACCATTCACGTGAATGCCAACATTACGAGTGTAGCGAAGCGCGATGGGGAAATATCGATCAAGGGCCTGCGGTCGGATGTTCGCGGCTCACATCTGCTGGTCGCCACCGGACGTAAACCGAACACCGATGATCTGGGCCTCGACAAGGCGGGTGTCGAAACCGACAAGCGAGGATATATCGAAGTTGACGATCAACTGCGGACGAACATCCCTGGCATTTGGGCCCTTGGCGATTGCAACGGTAAGGGTGCATTCACGCACACTTCGTACAACGACTATGAGATCGTGGCGGCGAATCTGCTTGATGGCGCGAACCGCCGGGTGAGCGACCGCATTACAGCCTATGCGGTGTATACAGACCCGCCGCTGGGCCGGGCCGGGATGACGGTGGAGCAGGCGCGAAAGTCCGGCCGGAAGCTGATGGTGGGGCAGCGTCCGATGACGCGAATCTCCCGGGCCGTGGAGAAGGGTGAGACGCAAGGATTCATGAAGGTTGTTGTCGATGCCGAGACGAAGGAAATCCTTGGCGCTTCAGTGTTGGGAACGGGAGGCGACGAAGTCGTCCATTCCATCCTCGATGTCATGTACGCGAAGCAACCCTACAAGCTGATACAAAACGCGATGCACATTCATCCGACCGTTTCCGAGCTGATCCCAACTATTCTGGGGGAGCTCAAAGAAGCATGACGGTCGAAGTGCGGCACCAGCTTCTTGCGCGCCTCTCGAATGCGCGCGCGGAGACGGACGAGCTACTCGCGCTTGTGCGTCCGGATTCGCTATACGAACGCCCGATCCCTGAACGCAATCGCATCATTTTCTATCTCGGGCATTTGGAAGCGTTCGATTGGAACCTGCTCCAGCCCCGACTTCCGGGCGTGCGTCCATTCGACCCTTCACTGGATCGATTATTTGCCTTTGGCATCGATCCGGTAGACGGTGGCTTGCCGGCGGACCAGCCCGCGGACTGGCCGCGGGAGTTGCAGGTGAGGGGATATCAGTCCGCGATTAGGGAAAGGCTTGACCAAGCCCTCGCGGGTGGACGGGATTGGGACAGCGACGAAGCGCCAACGACCCTGCTCAATGTGGCCATCGAGCATCGCTTGATGCATGCCGAAACGCTGACCTACATGCTGCACCAGCTTCCGTACGATCACAAGATCCAACCCGCGCAGCCTGCCGTTCAGGAAGACAGGCATCGGCCTCACGAGACCATTCCTGTTCTCCATGGCTTGGCGGCGCTCGGACTCTCCCGCGACGAAACTTCCGCCTTTGGGTGGGATAACGAGTTTGAACAGCACGTTGTAGAAGTCCTGGCGTTCGAGATCGACCAGCACAAGATAACCAACGGCCAGTTCCTCGATTTTATGAAGGCCGGTGGATACCGAGCCCGAGGCTTGTGGACCGAAGCCGGATGGCAATGGAAGGAGCAAGCAGGAATCGAGCATCCGGCTTTCTGGAAGCATGGTGACGCTGCATTCCGTTGCCGTGGAATGTTCGGCGATGAAGCATGGCGTCCGGACTCGCCGGTCTTCGTCAGTCAGGCTGAAGCGAGTGCCTACGCCGTTTGGCGGGGAAAACGGTTGCCCACCGAGTCGGAGTGGCACCGGTATGCCGGTGCGAACATCGCCGCCGACGGGTGGGAATGGACGTCGACCTTGTTCGCTCCATTCGCCGGCTTCCGGCCGTTCGCCTTTTACGCCGGATATTCGGCGGATTTTTTCGATGGCAAGCACTATGTGCTGAAGGGCGGTTCGGCAAGCACGGCCGGCTGCATGCTCCGGCCTTCGTTTCGGAATTGGTTTCAACCGCACTACCCGTTTTTATATGCGGGCTTTCGCTGTGCGAGTGGTGGAAAGGAATAAATATGCTTACGAACACCAGCGTAATTTCGTCAACGGCCGAGTTCGCCGCCGATGTGCGCACCGGGCTTTGTAGACAGGGTCAAAAGCAATTCCCGTCTAAATATCTCTACGATTCGCTCGGCTCAAGACTGTTTGAGGCGATTTGCGAACTGCCCGAATATGGTCTGACTCGTGCCGACGAGAGGCTTCTCCGACGACACGCGCGCGAAATCGCTTCGCGGCTTCCAGGCAATCTGCTGGTCTGCGAGCTAGGCAGCGGTAGTGGGCGCAAAACCCGCTACGTTTTGGAAGCGTTGGCGCTGCGGAGGCAGATCAGGTACTTCCCAATTGAAATTTCGCCCGCGGCACTGGCGGTTTGCCAGCGGGAACTGTCGGACATCGATTCGCTGACCGTCGTGGGGCTAGAGCGTGAGTATCTGGATGGGCTGCTGGAGGTGGCCGCGCAACGGGAAGATGATCAGCGGTTACTGGTGCTGTTTCTCGGCAGCACGCTAGGAAATTTCAGTCATCCTCACGATACGGAATTTCTTCGCGAGCTTCGGTTGATCCTTCGGGCCGGAGACGCCCTTCTGCTGGGCACCGACCTGATCAAACCGACGGTTCAGTTGGTCGAGGCTTACGATGACCCTCTGGGCGTCACCGCGGCTTTCAACCTGAATCTGCTGGTCCGTATCAATCGGGAGTTGGGCGCCGATTTCAATCTACGGCAATTCCGGCACCGCGCGAAGTTCAACGCCGCCACCAGCAGTGTGGAAATGCATCTCGAGTCGCAATGCGACCAAACCGTATCCATACCAGGGGCGCTGCTCACGGTGGATTTCCAATCAGGCGAAACGATCTGGACCGAAGACAGCCATAAGTATTCCCTCCACGAAGTGTCACAAAAGGCCAGGACAGCGGGCTTTCTTGTAGAGACTCAATGGATTGATCGTGAATGGCCGTTCGCCGAGAGTCTCCTTGTGGCAGATGTGCAATAATTCGGATTCATGCCACTGGTAGAGTTTTGCGACGTGGACTACAAGATCGCCGGACGGACAATTCTTTCGGGAATCAATTTTGCGGTGGAGGCTGGCGAAACGCTGATCCTGCTTGGCCGCAGCGGTTCTGGAAAGAGCACGGCGCTGAAGCTCACCAACGGAATGTTGTTCCCCAGCCGAGGCCGGGTTTTGGTGGATGGTAAGAGCACGCGCGAGTGGAATCCGATTGCGCTCAAACGCCGCATCGGTTACGTTATCCAGGATGTCGGGCTGTTCCCGCACTTCACGGTCGCTCGGAATGTTGGCTTGGTTCCGCGTCTGGACGGTTGGAAGGGACCGGACGTGGAGCGGCGCGTGGACGAGCTTTTGACCATAGTGGGCATGCCTGCCGGGGAGTTTCGAGACCGCTATCCGAGAGAGCTGTCTGGAGGGCAACGCCAACGGATCGGCGTGGCGCGTGCATTAGCGGCAGACCCGCCTTTGCTGCTTTTCGACGAACCATTTGGAGCGCTCGACCCGGTGACGCGATTCGAGCTCCAGCAACAGTTCCTGAGTTGGCAGAAGGATTTCCGTAAGACCTCAATCTTCGTGACGCACGACGTCCGCGAAGCAATGCGATTGGGCAGCCGCATTGCGATGCTGGGCGGCGGTCGCATTGAGGAGATCATCGCGGCAAACGATTTTCCGAATGCCGAATCGACCGAGGCCCACGCCTTCCTGAAGTCTTTGTGAGCATCATGCGCACCGACCTGGCCCAGGACATCGTACGACTCACCGGCGAACATCTGACGCTGGTGGCAAGCGCCATGGTCATCGCCATTCTGCTGGGAGTTCCGTTGGGGATCGTCGCGACGCGCCGGCCGGGCGCGCGCCGGTGGATCCTGGGAATGGCGAGCGTGATGCAAACCATACCAAGCTTGGCCCTATTCGGATTTCTGATTCCGATTCCCTTGATTGGTGGCATCGGACAGCGCACCGTGATCGTCTCTCTCTTTCTGTACGCATTGCTGCCCATCCTGCGGAATACGTTTGTCGGAATCAACGGCGTCGATCCGGCAGTGTCCGAGTCGGCGGTGGCGATGGGGATGACCGACGCTCAATTGCTTTGGCAGGTGCAGTTACCGTTAGCCACACGGACCATTCTCGCAGGCATTCGAGTCGCCACCGTCACGACAATTGGGACCGCGACGATTGCGGCGGCTATTGGCGGGGGCGGCCTCGGGGTTTTTATCTTTCGCGGCGTTGCCTCAGTGGATACGACGCAGATTCTTGCTGGAGCTATTCCATCCGCGGGATTGGCGCTTCTGGCAGATTGGGGATTGGCATGGTTGGAACGAAAACTCTCGCCGGCATAAGCATCTTTCTTGCGCTGAACGGGTGTTCGCCATCGGGATCGAAGCACTCGATCAAAGTCGGCTCGAAGAACTTCACTGAGCAGGTGATTCTAGGGGAGATCATCGCGCAGCATTTGGATCGCAGGTTGAAGGCGCCCATAGAACGGCGTTTGAACTTGGGGGGCACCCTGCTGGCACACCAAGCCTTGCTGGCGGGCGAGATCGATCTTTATCCGGAATACACCGGCACCGCTCTCACGGCGATTCTCAAGCAGCCCGTAACGAGCGCGCCCGCGGATGTGTTGGCGCAGGTTCGATCGGCCTATCTGAAGCAGTTTCAGACCGAATGGCTCGACCCTCTCGGCGTCGACAACGGGTTCGCAATGGTCGTTCAAGGAGCGGAGGCAAGAAGTATGAACCTCGAGACTCTCAGCGATGCCGCACGCTTTATGGACCGTTGGTCGCTCGGAGTGGGATATGAATTCGAGCAGCGGCCAGATGGGTTGCCAGCCCTCACCAAGACGTATGGTTTCCAATGGAAGGGGCGTCCAAGGAGCATGGATCTCGGCTTGCTCTACGCGGCGCTCCAGCAGGGACAGGTGAAGATGATCGCCGCGAACGCCACGGACGGCTTACTCTCCAACCTCGATTTGAGGGTGTTGCGGGACGACCGGCATGCCTTTCCACCGTATGAAGTCGCAGTCGCTGTGCGGCAGGATTCACTTCGGGGCACGCCTGGACTTCGCGAGGCGCTGCTAGAACTGTCCGGGAAGTTCACCAACTCCGCGATGCAGAAACTCAACCAGCAAGTGGATGGCGAACATCGTTCCGTAGCCGAAGTAGCCAGGGGGTTTTTGAAAGCCGCAAAACTCGATGTCGATCGCTAATCCAGTTCATCTGATGCCGACACTCTCACACACTTGTTGGATCGTGATCCGCCGCAGTCGCTCTACGCGCTGTTTCGTGCCCACGTGGATGCGACGCCAGATCAACTGCGTTTCGCTTGGCGGATGCGCACGCTCGAACTGCAGGTGCAGAGTGCGGATCCGGCCGAGCGGTCTGCGGTCGAGCGCGCGTTCAATATCCTGGCGAATCCTGAACTGAGGTCTTGCTACGACGCGCTTCGCAAGGATGAGGACGCCGCGCCGCTGTTTCCCTACGGCGGGTTCGGGCTGATCGTTGCCGAGGAACTGCTTTCCGCGGACGGCCAGGCGTTCTTCGCGGATCGGATTCTCTCGTACAAGCCGGAGATGGTCACGCGTAAGATTTCGCTGTTGCTACGGCGCTGCGAGTTCTTTTTCGATCATGTGGTTTGCCGGGATCCTCGGCGAAAGTTGGAGGAGTTGCTCGACGCGAAGCTGCTACCGGGACTCGATTGGGATCTGACGTGGAACCATTGGAAACATTGGCTCCGGGAGCGTGCCCACGTGGATGCGACGTTCGTGTATTCGGGGCAGTTGCGCCTTGTGAAGGGTGAGTGGATCCTGCGGAAGCGCTTGGTCGCGTTGCCGTCGCGGCTGGAAGTGAAGATGCCGGATGCGGTCGCGGAGGATGTCCGGCAGGCGCGCGCGATGCATGCGCTGCTTGGCCAGCATGCAGACCTGCTTCGGCGGAGGTGGGCTTCTATGTGGAGAAAACTGGGAACTGAATGGGCATAAGTTTTATGCTTTGGAATACGATCAAGCCTTCTACCTCGCAGTCGTTCTCAATGCACCCTGCTGATCGGTCGTCATGGCTTACGCACCCTGGACTCCCGTGAATTGAATTGCCCGCAATAGCTGAAAGGCATGCCGTAGAAGTTGAGGGCTTCTACAGGACTTCGGTCAGTTGCCTTGGGAAGAGACAATTCATGTTCATTCAGTCGCCGAGCTACTCGCATGATCTGTCGCTCGCGGTGTCGGTCGAGCATCTTCAAGCTGCTTTCAATGATCGACCGACCCTTGAGTCCTCTAAAGCCGTGACACCAACACATTGGCATAATTTCGCTCAGATCCTGTCCTAGCTTGCGGCGGCCCACCGAGATCGAGATCAGTCGCTGTCTAAGACGATGCTTGATCTGTTGGGCGGTTCTTCTTACTGTTGGACTCAATGCTGGTACTTCGCCGACGCGCTTACGCCCCGGGTTGAGCGTCGCAAGCACTTCATCTGCAACTTCTGTAATTCGTCGTCGCTGCTTCTTGAGAGACTTCAGCCGAACTCGTACCATGCCATCATGTCGAACCTGATACCCAACGAACTGGATCCATGGGAATTCCAATTGGGAGCCGCCCCACGGATATGGATTGTGGGATTTACCTGAATAGAAACTCTTGTCTGTGCCCGCATCTTTACATGGATGGATCAAAAATCCCAATTCTTCGACTCGGGAACAGTAGGCTTCAAGACCCTCAAGGCAAACATCGCCTTTCTTGGCCAGGAGAATCATGTCGTCGCAATAGCGTAAGTAAAGGAACTCACCGGGGTATCGCGAAGCGATGCCCTCAAGCTCCTTGTCCACAGCATGCAGTACGGCATTTGCAATCAGGCAAGAAAGAGCCCCTCCTTGGGGAACTCCGATTTCGCCAAGACTGCCATGTAATTGTAGCAATTCTGCCTCGGGCCACTTGAAGCACGCGCCGCGTCTTTTCTTCTTGAGTTGCGGCTCCGCACCGAGCTTAACATTCCTCTGAAAGCAGTAAGCATTCAAATAAGCGACGAAGATGGTCCATGCTCGCTGGTCAATGTGTTGCGCTGCGGGGGCTGCGGTAGACACATACTCACGGATCAGCGCTTCGACAGACCGTCGCGCAAGGTCGTGAGGCACGCAATCGAAGAAGCCCATGATGTCACATTCTGCTACAAATACCGGAGCAGACTGGGGTTTGCCCCGGAAAGAGACGATTCGCTCTAAAGCATCGTGAATTGTCGGTGGCGGGACTCGGTTTCGCGAGCACCGGAAAGCGAGACACGATGGAAGGAATAGGTAGTCTAGAGTGCGCCGCAGGTATGACGCGGTTTGGCGCTCAATCAGCTTGTCTTCGAGGCGGAACACCGAAAGAGGTCGAAACACCCCGCTGCCTTTCTCTTTCTCTTCGGCAAGGACCGTCGGAGCCCCAAAGGCAAATTGTTGGTCAGAAAGAGCTCGCTCTCGAATGCGCTTCACAACCTCATTCAGTCTCTGGACCCAAGGTGCGGTCGGATTCTCCTTGCGCAGGGTGAGAACTGCCTTGATGAGAGAATTCAAATTGACATCGATTGACGAACGGTCACGCTCAGACCTCCGCGCCCTAAAGCTCTTCCATGCGCGCCGCGGCGGGAAGATGTCAAGAGCGATGCCTTCATCCCAGTGCAACGGCTTCTCTAGTTTGGGCTTGGGGTTCCTTGGATCGATGTTAAATAGGAACATTGCCTCGTGGCGTTGCTTGGCCAGCTTCACGCGCTCCTTACAGAGCTGAAGAATCACCTCCCTATCGCTAAAAAAACTAGAAAACTCCATTGCATCAGCCTACGAACAAATCGAGCCACGGAACGCAGCGCGCGGCTGCGTCATTGCGTTGGTATTGCCATACCATAGCGAACTTTAGTCAGCGGGAGCCTTACCCTCTCAAGG
>Ga0163147_10009839_pt1 | contig 10275 bp, 8 predicted proteins | sample OliLakLV19MP6G1_FD_148597 | JGI IMG/M metagenome (GOLD analysis project Ga0163147, IMG submission 148597) | Freshwater microbial mat bacterial communities from Lake Vanda, McMurdo Dry Valleys, Antarctica- Oligotrophic Lake LV.19.MP6.G1 | ecosystem: Environmental > Aquatic > Freshwater > Lake >... | reverse complement strand
CAGAGACCACAATTTCTGGTACGATTTGAATCAAATTAGATTACCCATCCAAATAGACCAAGGCCGTACAAGTGCATAATCAGAAATTGTCATTACTTTCAGGGCCAGTTGCCGACACTCAAGAGAAACAAAGTTGGAAGACAATAATTATAAAACCAACACCTTGATGCCGAAGGCTAAATCTGTAGACTTACGAAATTGAACCCGGAATCTGCATTGGGATTCGCTATGAATTGGTATAAACCCCAAAGATGGCAAGTGCTCTCACCAGATTTTTATGCGATGGAGTATATTCATACATCAAGCATAAAAATCGAGAAAGTGCTTGATATCAAAGGAGGTTAGCGCTGCAATAGATTTCCAATGCGGATCCTGGGTTGAATTGACTAGTCGTTCAAAAACGGCGATCGAAAGCCCAGAACAAGTCAAAGAATGGTACAAAAAAGTCAAAAAAAGAAAAAAGCCGAATGAGAAGAAAAGCCTACTGAACAGGAAAAACCCATTCCATCTATCAACTCATTCTCTTGCGCAACTCAGCATCTATTGAGTCAAGAAAGTCTTCGGTTGTTAGATAGTGCTCATCCGATGTTTTGTCACCATGAATGCACACAGCCAAGTCTTTCGTCATTTTACCTCTTTCCACTAAATCAACACAAACCTTCTCCAGGGTACTGGCAAATTCGATCAATTCGACATTTCCATCTAGCTTTCCACGAAAAGCGAGGCCTTGAGTCCAGGCATAAATACTAGCTATTGGATTAGTCGAAGTTTTTTTGCCTTGTTGATGCTGACGGTAATGGCGAGTTACTGTTCCGTGAGCTGCTTCGGCTTCCATTGTTTTTCCGTCGGGAGTAATAAGAGCAGAAGTCATTAGCCCCAAAGAACCGAATCCCTGCGCTACGATATCGCTTTGAACATCACCATCGTAGTTTTTACAGGCCCACACGAAACCACCATCACTTTTTAGACAAAAAGCTACCATATCATCGATTAGACGATGCTCGTAGGTGATCCCTGCGGCTTTAAATTTAGATATATAATCACTTTGATAAACCTCTTCAAAAATATCTTTGAAGCGACCATCATATTTTTTCAGGATCGTGTTTTTCGAAGAGAAATAGAGATTCCAATTTCTCATCAGTGCTTGATTAAAGCAACTTCTCGCAAAACCATAAATGCTTTCGTCTGTGTTGTACATGGAGAGGGCCACTCCATCTCCTTCAAAATCGAAAACTTCCCATGTTTGCGCTTCTCCATTTTCAGGAGTAAAAGTCATGGTGAGCTTTCCCTTTCCTTTAACAACGGTATCTGTAGCCTTATACTGATCTCCAAAAGCGTGACGACCGATATTGATTGGTTTAGTCCAACCCGGCACTAGTCGTGGCACATTATTGCAAATGATTGGTTCTCTAAATACAGTACCGCCTATGATATTGCGGATGGTTCCATTCGGGCTCTTCCACATTTTCTTCAAACCAAACTCCTTTACGCGATCTTCATCGGGAGTAATGGTGGCGCATTTTACAGCAACATTATATTTCAAAGTAGCTTCTGCAGACTCCACAGTTACCCTATCTTCTGTTGCATCGCGATTTTCAATTCCGAGATCATAATATTTAATATCCAGATCGAGATATGGAAATATGAGTTTATCCTTGATGAACTTCCAAATGATACGGGTCATTTCGTCTCCGTCCATCTCAACTATAGGGTTTGCTACTTTAATTTTATTCATTTTGCTCTCAGCGGTATTGTGGTAATGAGGCGAGGGTACCTGTAAAAACCTGTTTTACGATTCGCGGTAGTCGAAGACACGCTTCCTGAGCTAATTCAGGAAGGGCGCATAGCTCGATGCTCTGCAACTGAAACATAGGGCAGTATTCGGCGAAATATGGCCCGAATGAATTCATGGTGATTGTCTCTGATTTACAACTTGGTCAATACGTGAAAGATGCTTATCGAGGTTCCCTAAAGTTGCACGAGAGAATCTCAAACGTGCTCGCGTTGCGAGAAAAAGAAGCCAGCTTCAATCAAAGCATTTTCGTCGCTATCGCTCCCGTGAACAGCATTGGCAGCAATACTTTCGGCAAATCTCTTGCGAATAGTTCCTTCCTCTGCTTTCTGGGGATCTGTAGCTCCGATAAGTTTTCTGAATTCTTCAACTGCATTCTCTCTTTCGAGGACAGCAGCAACGATAGGACCACTAGTCATGTATTCTACCAATTCTCCAAAAAATGAGCGCTCGCGGTGAACTTCATAAAATCGACCTGCCTCCTCATTGCTGAGTTGCGTCAATTTCATTGCCTTGATTTTAAAACCCGCACCCATTATTTGGTCGAGAATTTTCCCGGTATGACCTGCGCCGGTAGCGTCAGGTTTAATCATAGTAAAAGTGACATTTGAAGCCATTATTGGAGCTTTTTTTAATGAGCGGCAAAACTAGACATGATTTGACCTTTCACAAGGCCACAGAGATAAAAAAGACAGCGGGGCTTCTGGGGTGTTGTCGTTCTCTCTCCCAAAACGACAACTTTTTCATTCTTGAGCCACGAAAATTCCCTTATTTCCCCGCTGTCGTATCTTCATCCTCTTCCCTGAACTCGTTTACTTTTCAGAAGAGGAAATGCAATTCAACCACAATGATGAGAATTTTTTTTGAATCTGCTCCATTTTCGGCACATTAATTCACTTATTAACGTTTAAGAACATTCGAATTATTCTGCAAACGCCCAACAAACGCTGATTTCAGGTGTATTCAATATGGTCACAAACCTACGAGTTCGGAATAGGCCATTCGGAAATAGATTTTACCTTTGCACCATTAATACCACTAGCTTATGAATATGCAAGTCAAACAGGACGCCCTTTTTTCCTCAGAAACAGCGATGCAACTGGAGGACAAGTATGGAGCTCACAACTATCACCCACTGCCCGTAGTGCTTGATCGGGGCGAAGGTGTATACGTTTGGGATCTTGAGGGAAAACGTTATTTCGACTTTCTTTCAGCTTACTCGGCAGTTAATCAAGGACATTGTCATCCTAGGATCATTTCTGCGCTTACAGAGCAGGCGTCTAAACTCACATTGACCTCTAGGGCTTTCTACAACAGTGTGCTCGGTAGATTCGAGCGTTATATGAGCAAATACTTTGGTTACGACAAGGTTCTTGCGATGAACAGTGGTGCCGAGGCAGTGGAAACAGCCCTCAAGTTGTGCAGAAAATGGGCTTATGAGAAAAAAGGTATCGCAGATGGACAGGCCAAAGTCATTGTTTGCTCAGAAAACTTTCATGGTAGAACTACTACGATCATATCATTTTCATCGGATCCTGACTCATTTGGACATTTTGGACCTTATACCCCTGGTTTTATTCAAGTTCAGTATAATGACTTGGTGGCCCTTAAACAAGCACTGCGGGACCCACAAGTTGCAGGATTTTTGGTAGAACCAATTCAAGGCGAGGCAGGAGTGAATGTCCCTTCCGAGGGCTACTTAAAGGGAGCTTTCGATCTATGTAAAGCGCACAATGTCCTTTTTATAGCGGATGAAATTCAAACAGGAATAGCGCGCACCGGACAGCTATTGGCCTGCGATCATGAAGGAGTTCATGCCGATATATTGATCCTTGGAAAAGCACTATCAGGTGGAGTTTACCCTGTTTCTGCAGTGCTCTGTCGCGACGAAATTATGCTTACGATCAAACCTGGTCAGCATGGATCCACTTTTGGTGGAAACCCTCTTGCAGCGGCAGTAGCCATGGCAGCACTCGAGGTTGTAAAGGATGAAAATCTAGCTGAAAATGCTGAGCGCTTAGGGAAAATATTTCGATCGGAGATGGAAAAGCTACAGGAAGAATCTCCACTGATTCAATTGGTCAGAGGAAAAGGTCTTTTGAATGCCGTTGTTATCAAAGACACGACCGAGAGTAAAACCGCATGGAATTTATGTTTATCTATGGCGTGCAACGGACTTTTGGCCAAGCCAACACATGGAAACATTATCCGGTTTGCCCCACCCCTCGTTATAACTGAAGATCAGCTGCAGGAATGCGTTGCAATTATCCGCAAGACTTTTTTAGAATACGAAGGATAGAGATCATATCATAAAGGCATCCGTATTAATCCAATTTCGTATCACAACAGTGAACTAAACATAAAACACAACGGTATTTACCACTTCATGCATGCAACATCCTGCAGTGCAGTATATTACACAAAATAGACTTCCAATGCGCAATTCAGGATGGACCATTTTTTAAATAACATTATTACTAAATAGCCGAAATCACATCATGTTTTGTAATGATGTGATAGTTGCCGGAGTTCAATTTCACTAGTACTGCGGGAATTTCTTTGGTTATCAGTTTCGAAACTTCTTCAAAAGATGTTTCTTCAACAACTTCCGGAAATGGAGCCTTCATCACTTCATCAATGCGCTTTTCCATGGCCTGTGGATTGTCTATCAACAAATGGAACAAAGTATTTTCATCTATTGATCCCACAAATCCTTCGTCGCCTTTCACAGGCACTTGCGAAATATTGAATTTTCGCATCTTGTCAATAGCGTGACCTACGAGTTCTCCGGGGCTTACTGTCACCAATTTTAGATCTCTGTGCGCATGGATCAAATGTTTGGCAGCTTTTCTTTCCTCATTCAGGAATCCTCGATCTCTCATCCACTCATCGTTGAACATTTTACCCAAATATCTCGTACCGTGATCATGAAAAATGACCACAACAACATCATCTTTCTTAAAGCGGTCCTTCATTTGTAGAAGACCTGCCATGGCTGATCCGGCGCTGTTCCCAGCAAATATCCCTTCCTCTCTCGCGATTCTTCGAGTCATGATGGCGGCATCTTTATCAGTTACCTTTTCAAAATAATCTATCAAACTGAAATCAACATTTTCGGGAAGAAAGTCCTCGCCTATTCCCTCAGTGATGTAGGGATATATTTCGTTTTTATCGAAGTCACCTGTTTCCTTGTATTTCTTGAATACTGATCCGTAGGTATCTATTCCTAAAACTTGAATATTCGGATTTTTTTCTTTCAAATATTTTCCTGCACCACAGATCGTTCCGCCAGTGCCAACACCTACAACAAGATGTGTGATTTTACCATCTGTTTGTTCCCAAATTTCAGGTCCGGTAGTTTCATAATGTGCTTGCGCATTACTCGGATTATCGTATTGATTTGGCTTCCATGAATTCGGGACCTCCTTGATCAACCGAGAAGAAACGGAGTAATAAGATCTGGGGTCTTCAGGATCTACATTCGTTGGGCATACGATCACCTCTGCACCAAAGGCACGCAATGCATCGAACTTCTCCTTTGACTGTTTATCCGTTGAGGTAAAAATGCACTTATAGCCTTTGATCACCGCTGCTATAGCAAGTCCCATGCCTGTATTACCGCTAGTACCTTCAATGATTGTGCCTCCGGGTTTTAGACGACCATCCTTTTCTGCATCTTCAATCATTTTCACGGCCATGCGGTCTTTGATGCTGTTGCCAGGATTGGTTGATTCGATTTTGGCAAGCACTAAACCCGGAATCTCAGACGTGATTTTATTGATCCGCACAAGAGGTGTATTGCCAATTGTCTTAAGTATGTTTTCGTGATATTTCATTTGACTTTTATAGAGCTGCAAAAATGGACATTTTGAACCGGATATTCCGCCTGAATTTTTATCTAGAATAAACAAACCTGAACATTCTTCAAGAGGGCACCAGGAAAACGAATTCTAAAAAACAAGAAATTAAAACAGGTCCATAGAAATAGCCTAATTGAAGCGTATAGATTTAATCGGTGTAATTCGTGTGACCAAAAATGAAGGAAGCAATAAGAAGAAAGCACAGATCAAAATAGTACCTGCATCTATAACAAGCACATTCATAAAGTCGAAGGTTACAGGAACAGCATCGATAAAATACTCTTCCGGATTGAGGGAAATCAAATTGAACTTCCACTGTAGAAACAGCAAGAGCAATCCGCCAATGGTTCCCCACAGAACTCCTTTTCCAATGATTGCAATAGCATGTATGATAAAGATGCCAATGATAGACCGATCTGTATCCCCCAAAGCTTTTAGAATGCCGATCATGTTTTGTCGTTCCAAAATTAAAATCAATAAAGCGGAAGTCATATTTACAATTGAAATTATGATCATCAAGGCCATGATGATGATTACATTCAGGTCGAGCATATCGAGCCAAGAGAAAATTTCAGGACTTCTACTTTTTACATCGAGGCATCTCAAATAAAATGGGATGACTCCGAAAATATCATCGTCAATTGTGCTTAGTTTTTCATAATCAGAGATAAGGACTTCATAACCTCCAATAAAATATTTTTCGCTGCCACCTGAGGTATGATAATTAACAGACATTGATCGATTTTCTTTTAGTACAACAACCGCGATAGCCGTATCAGCGGGCATCTTCGAACCCTCTGTCACAACAACTTGAACAACCGTATCAGTCTCAATTTTCAAGAAGTGAGGTCCACGACCCTTCCAATGTGGAACAGACCATTGATAGGACTCATCGCCATCACTGTTGTAAGTTGTCGCTTCTACACTTTGAAATCCATCCACCTTGTTGGTATTAACCAACAATTGAACTTGCATGCCCCATCCGCTCAATCTCTGCAGATGGGCCAAATTCACAAAGACATACTGTTCATCAAACTCCTGTAAACCTGTACTGTAAATGCCACATACTTTAAAATTTCGCTGTCTGGTATCCGCTTCATTGTTGATGAAATAAAGACTGACCTTCTCGCCAACTTTTACCTGCATTCTTTTTGCCATGTAGGCAGATAACATCACATCAAAGTTCGACTCTGCAGAATCAAATCGGATTTTAGAACCCTCAAGAAGTTTGTCATCGAAGAATTTCCAGTCAAAATCTTTAGACACTCCTTTAATAATTACACCTTGCAGAGCTTCAGGAGCCTCAATAATTCCAGGTTTAGTGGCAAAAATCTGGACGTGTTTTACACCTTCGATATTCTTGAGCTCAGTATAGACAAGCGTATCCATCAACATACTTTGCGAGTCGCGGGTCGAATTGTCGAGGTTTGCAACTACTTGAAAGTGACTTCCAAATCCAACAACCTTGTTTCTAATTTCCTTTTGAAAACCTTTGACGATGGACATGGATACGATCATAAGAGCAACGCCAACCGCTATGCCTGTGGTGGCAATACGCACAATAGGTTGAGAAAATTGGCTCTTATCGCCGCTTCTCATAATCCTTGAAGCTATGAATCGGGAAATATTCAATTCGATGAATGTGGCTCAAATATTGGTTTATCCCAGAATCCGCATTGGGATTCGCTATGAAGTGCTAAACCCCAAAGATAGCAAGTGCTCTCGCAAGATTTTTATTTGATGGTGTATATTCATACATCAAGAATAAAAATCTTACGAGAGCACCCGTCCCTTTTGCCTTTCAGGGCTTCACAACAATTCCATCTGCAAAATCTAGGTTCAAAGATAGAGAAGCAATGATAGAATGACATTTTTTAAAGACTTTCGCAGAATGAAAGAAATCTATGCCTTGGTTATTTGCGCCTTCATTTTTCATACCTGTGCACAGTCCATGAAGCAGCATCATGAGCCCTTAGCGGAATCATCTGCAGTAGATTTGAAGATAGTAACTGGAGCGGAGCAGATGGATCTATTGATCCCGATGCTCAAAAAAAAGCGGGTAATCATAGTTGCCAATCAAACTTCTGTAGTTGGGAAAACTCATTTGGTAGACACCCTTCTAGCGCAAGGCGTCCAAATTGTGAGGGTTTTTGCACCGGAACATGGCTTTCGGGGAGATCATGGAGCCGGAGAGACGGTAAAGAGCACTAAAGATGTGCGTACCAGCCTTCCAGTTAGTTCATTGTATGGGTCTACCAAAAAGCCCACTGCCGCAATGCTCGCGGACGCTGATTGCATCCTATTCGATATACAAGATGTAGGCGCTCGTTTTTACACATACATCAGCACTATGCATTATGTGATGGAAGCAGCAGCGGAGAGCAATAAGGAAGTCATCATTTTGGATCGTCCGAACCCCAATGGATTTTATGTAGATGGACCTGTTTTGGATACAAACTTCAGATCGTTTGTGGGTATGCATCCGATTCCTGTTGTGCATGGTCTCACGGTAGGTGAGTTGGCACAAATGATCAATGGCGAAAAGTGGTTGAAGGCCGGTTTGACATGCAATTTGAAAGTGATTACTTGTAAGAACTACACCCATGATAGTCTTTATGTTTTGCCGATCCCTCCCTCACCCAACCTACCCAACCAAACCTCCATCTATCTCTATCCTTCGATCTGTTTTTTTGAAGGTACTCGTATGAGCGTAGGAAGGGGAACTGACAGACCCTTTCAAGTAATAGGTTACCCAGGTATGCCCTCCGGTAGCATTGAATTTACACCCCAACCCATTCCGGGAATTGCGCCTAACCCTGAGCAAAAGGGAAAAGTATGTCGCGGGCACGACTTAAGAGAGTTCGGATCCGCTTATTTTACTGTTGCCAAGGGCATGTATATCGACTGGCTTGTAGAAGCCAATAGAGAATATCCGTTTGAAAATGGCTTTATTTCATCATCCGACTTTTTTGATAAGTTGGCGGGATCCGACAAGCTTAGAAAGCAACTGGAACAAGACTTACCGGCAGGGGAGATCAAGAAATCTTGGTCTACAGAACTTGAAGTTTATATGTCAATGCGGAGCAAATATCTATTGTATCCGGATTTTCAGCACAGATGAGTCGGATGGCTTGACATTCACATTCTGAGCAGTAATTTGCATGCATATTGTACTACAATGAACCATCCTGACTTATTTTCGCTCCTACAAAACCAAAACTTTACTTTAATATGATTAAGCGGGCTCTTAGCATTTTCGTTGGACTTGCAGTTTTGTTGTTGACATTCTCCCTTTCAGGCTGTCAAAAAAATCCGGAATTCGTAAATCCGGTTTACATGTGCGGCTGTGGAGCTGTTAACTGGGTAGGGACCGAATATCCCTTGCTCGATGCCAATTATGTAGTTCCTGATGAAAACACTGAGACCTCGAGAAGATATTACATCACTTCGGATGTGAAAGTGGAAGGAGAGACAAAACCACACAGCATCAATGTAATGATAGAAGTGAATGATGCCCTTGAAAGTGTTTTTTATGTTGGCGACGATGAAAAGGGTGTTGTGCTGGATATCCTGATCCATGAAATAAACGAAAACGATCCCATTCTGCCGCTTCGAACCTTTTTAGCCACAGATGGAGTAGTTCAAATCATCCCTGCGATATTGGGCGGAACAGAAACGGCCTCATTTAATCTGATTGTGAAAGAACTTTACAATGGTTCTTTGGTTGGATTTGAGAAAGCATTGATAGGAAACCTTTCAGTATTCATAAATTAAGAGTACCACACATCTTTTCGATTTGTATATCTGCTTATATAAAAATGCAGATAGTAGAATGCGCCATTTCTCTGAGTTGAAAGTTCAAATTGATCTTCGATGCGGTCAGCATATATTTGAATCTTATCTATGCTTTATTCTCCATTAGCGCTGATTTTATCGAACTTTTTAGATTGATGAGCGTATAAAAGATTACAATTTTCAGTTTTGAAGTACCCAAAATCGTTTTTGAGAAATATCCTTTTATCGTTGATTTTTCTGTCATTTGTGCAGAAAGAAAACACCGAGCGCATTGTCTTGCACAAGTATTCCAGTGGCAAGGCCAAAATGGTTGTTTATGTAAGGCCCGGCACAGCGGAGATAGTCTTCGAGGAGGTGTTTTTTGATACCGGAAGGCTTAACTGGAGTGGTACCTACAAAAAAGATGTTGAGCATGGAGCTTGGACTTATTACTGGCCCAATGGCAAACTCAAAATTTCTGAGAGCTATCAAAACGGTTTAGAAGAAGGAGTGAGTAGGCATTACAATCAAGACGGCAAACTGACCAAAGAAATCACGTATAGCAATGGCAGTGTGATTAAGGAAGTTAGTTTTTAGACGGGGGATGGGGCGATTTTTGATTGCTAGAAAAGGGCTACAGAAATCTGTACATTATTTCTCGCACCTCTTTAGGAATTGCAAACCTTGCTCTGATTTCCGAAACGTCAACAATCATGTCTCGTCGAATGAGTATTGAGCTACTGGGTTCGAACCAGTGACCCTCCCGCTCTTGTGAGAGCGGGATGCTCTGTGCCAAATGAGCTTTCGACAAGTTTTTGAATCCTCTTTTTACTTTTCCAAGATTTGATC